>ERZ773066.2076-NODE-2076-length-9921-cov-3.383235_pt1 | contig 9921 bp, 9 predicted proteins | sample MGYA00580573_ERZ773066 | MGnify/ENA primary metagenome ERZ773066 (study PRJEB29015, sample SAMEA2738128) | human oral metagenome | biome: human oral; feature: human-associated habitat; material: saliva | place: China | collected 2203 ... | reverse complement strand
ACAATCCAAAGACAATTGAGAGGCTAGGACTTTTGTCCCAGCCTCACCGCCTTTTTGCTCAAATAGAACTGAAAGTTTAGAGAGACAAACTGGGAAAGCAACCCAAACCATACAGCCTGCTCTATCTAATGAACATCAGCTTTTTCCATAACTGGAAGATCGTTAAGTGACAAAAATGTAAGATTAGCGTCCAAAATGAAAGATTAGCTTATGGAAACATATCGGGCTTTTCGGTATGATAATAGTATCGTTTTTAGTTTGCTTTCAGTAGGGGGCAGCAGCTCAGCTAATCTTAGAGCAGAGCTAGCTAATAAAGTATTGAAAGATAAGCTAAATAAGCATTTTACACATAAATAAAAATGAGGTTCAAGTATGACATTATTAGACGTACAACACGTGAAAAAGATTTATAAAACCCGCTTTCAGGGCAGCCAAGTAGAGGCGCTGAAGGACATTCACTTTACAGTAGAGAAAGGCGAATATGTCGCTATCATGGGAGAATCAGGCTCTGGGAAGTCCACTCTGCTTAACATCTTAGCTATGCTGGACAAGCCGACCGAAGGCCGTGTTTTCCTTAATGGAACTGACACGGCAACCATCAAAAATAGCCAAGCTTCCAGCTTCCGTCGGGAGAAATTAGGCTTTGTATTTCAAGATTTTAATCTGCTGGATACCCTATCGGTCAAGGATAACATTCTCTTGCCTCTGGTTCTCTCTCGCCGTTCCATTACCGAAATGATGAAAAAACTTGTTACGACCTGCAATGAGCTGGGAATTAACAAACTTCAAGAGAAGTTTCCTTATGAAATTTCTGGTGGTCAGAAGCAACGGGTGGCAGTAGCCCGCGCCATCATCACAGAGCCTGAGATTTTGCTGGCGGATGAGCCGACAGGAGCCTTGGATTCCAAGTCTTCGGCTGCTCTCCTGGATGTCTTTGATGACATCAACGACCGCGGCCAGACCATTCTCATGGTGACCCACTCGACTTCAGCAGCCAGTCGGGCCAAGCGGGTGCTCTTTATCAAGGACGGAATTCTTTACAATCAAATCTTCCGTGGCAACAAGACCGAGCGGCAGATGTTCCAAGAGATTTCCGATACTCTGACTGTTATGGCAAGTGAGGTGGGCAATTATGTTCAAACTAACGAGTAAACTGGCTTTATCAAATCTGATCAAAAATCGCAGTTTATATTATCCATTTGCCTTGGCGACGATACTAGCAACAGCGATTTTGTATAGTTTTGTCTCACTGGCTCATAGCCCCAATATGGAGACCTCTTATGGTGGTACAGCAGCTCGCATGACCTTGCAATTTGGTATCCAGGTCATTCAGATTGCAGTTCTCATCCTTATCACTTATGCAAATAGCTTTGTCATGAAGAACCGTTCACGGGAGCTCGGTGTTTATAGCGTGCTAGGGATGGAAAAGCGTCACTTGCTACTTATGACCTTCTTTGAGCTCTGTGTCTTTTATCTAGCTACAGTTGGTCTAGGTATCTTGTCTGGTCTAGCTTTAGATAAGATGCTCTACGCCGTTCTTTTGAAATTGATGGGAATGCCGGCAGTTCTTGCCTCGACCTTCCAATGGCAGAATGTTTGGATGACTCTGGCCAGTCTAGGTGTCGCTTTTGCGGTGATATTGTTGCTCAATTCTTTACGCCTTCTACGCCATAGCTCTCTTAACCTAATGAAAGAAAAGAAAGCTGGCGAGAAGAAGGGACGCTTCCTTTTGCTGCAAACCTTGCTGGGGCTCCTGCTCATGGGTGTGGCTTATTACATGGCTTTGACCGTTACCAAACCTGTCGCTGCTATCGGCAATTTCTTTATAGCTGTGGTCATGGTTATCATCGCAACCTATTTGCTTTTTAATGCAGGTTCAATTACATTATTGAAATTTCTCAAAAAGCGCAAAGGCTACTACTATAAAACGCAGAATTTCATTTCTGTTTCCAATCTCATCTCGCGGATGCGTAAGAATGCGGCAGGATTGGCAACCATCTCCATTCTATCTACCATGCTCCTGGTGACTTTGGTTGGTACAATCAATATCTATGTTGGAGGTCAGGATTATATTACTACCTTGCATCCAAAGGATTACAATGTTAGCGTCGTCTTGCCGAAATCAACCGATCAGAAAGAGGCTCTGTTGGACAAGGTTCAGCAGGTCGCTCAGGAAACAGGCCTGAAGAAGCCAAGCTATACTACCTATCTCTATCAATCAGCCTTCATCATGAAATTAGCTGGCAATGATGTGACGGTTCCAATGCAAAGCGAGCTGGATTCGGATCCAAGTATCTTGACCAAGTCTGCAGGTACGATTACGGTCATCAATCGTCAGGATTATGAAAAAATGACAGGGAAAAAGATAGACTTGGCAGATGATGAAACTCTTGTCTATGGAAAAAATGTTTCCTTAAATAAGGACCAGCCTCTCCGAGTGAATGGCAAGGACTGGAAGATTAAGCAGATTTTACCGTCGAATTTCACGCATGGGAAAATCCCTAATCCAAACGATGTAGCAATGGAGCAGGGGCTCTATATGGTGGTCAATGATAGCAAAGAGGTTAATCTCGATGTGGATCATTACTACTACATTGGAGTTGCTTCAGAGACTAAGGGCAGTAAGAAATTTGTCGAGCAAGTCCAGCTGGGGTTGAGAGATACTCTGGATCAGGAACAGGCCCAAGATGGTAGCTACGCAATGGCCAGTGACCGTCATAGCGCAGAAAAGAGCTATCAGGAACTTACTGGAACCTTGCTCTTCATCGGTGTCTTCCTCTCCGTTATCTTCCTTCTAGGAGCTGTTCTCGTGATTTACTACAAGCAAATCTCTGAAGGCTATGAAGACCGTGATGGCTTTATCATCTTGCAAAAAGTTGGTTTAGATGAAAAGCAGACTAGAAGTACCATTCGCAAGCAGATTTTGACTGTTTTCTTCCTACCTCTCATCTTTGCTTTTCTACATATAGCAGCAGTCTTTCATATGCTGCGCTTGATTGTTGCCCTATTGGGAGTGACCAATCTTCCTCTCTTAATCCAGACAACACTTGCAACTTGCGGCGTCTTCCTCCTGACCTATATTTTAGTATTCTTACTAACTTCCCGCAGTTACCGCAAGATTGTCGCCCGCTAAGAGCAAATCCCTGACCTCTGGTCGGGGATTTTTTGATGTCTGGATTTTTACCTCTCATCTCCCTCATTTTACCGCTTGTCCAAAAAGCCGAGATTTTTCAAAAAAGACTTGCTATCATAGTCTCAGAAGTTAAGACAGGAGGAAAATCATGTTAGTAGAAACGAAAAATCTAACTAAAGTTTATGGCGATAAGGTAGCGGTTAACAGCCTGAATTTAGAAATTGAGGCAGGTAGTTTTACAGCAATTCTGGGTCCTAATGGAGCGGGCAAGTCTACAACGATTCAGATGTTGATTGGGCTCTTGCAGCCGACATCCGGGCAAATCATTTATGCAGAACAAACCAAGCTGGGCGTAGTCTTTCAAAATAGTGTGCTAGATGCCAATTTGACAGTAGTTGAAAATCTGCGAATCCGTGCCAAGCAGTACAAGCAGGTGGAAACTGGTAAGATTGAGCAATTGATCGAGCAACTGGGGCTGACTAGCTTTGCCAAACAGCGCTATGGGACACTTTCTGGCGGACAAAAGCGACGGGTGGATATTGCACGTGCGCTGCTCAATAGCCCTGACCTACTTTTTCTGGATGAGCCAACAACAGGCTTGGATATTCAGACTAGAGAAAGCATCTGGAAGCTGCTCAAAGACTTGCAGCAGAAGGAAAAGATGACCGTAGTCTTGACTACCCACTATCTCAATGAAGCCGACGACGCAGATAAGATTTATATCGTAGACCATGGTCAAGTCATTGCGCAAGGCTCTGCCGACCAGATCAAGGAGCGCTATGCCCGCAATGTTTTGCGGATTTTAACCCAAGATTCAGAGGACTTGAAGGCTGCTTTGCCGACTAGCTGTGAATGGGAGCAAGCCAAGGAAAATGAGTTTTTCTTTTATCCAGAGGCGACCCAAGAAGCGCTGATGTTGCTGAGCCAGCTTGGCTCCTATATTGAACAATTTGAATTCCAACCAGGGACGATGGATGATGCCTTTATGGCTCTGACAGGAAGAGAGGTACGTTAAATGTTAATGTTGATCAAACGAAATTTTTTACTCTATTTTCGCAATCATAGTGGGGTGATTCTATCTCTCTTTGGAGCTATTATTCCCTTTGTTTTATATCTGGTTTTTCTAAAGAACAACATGAAAGGCTCTTGGTCAGACAGTAGCCATGCGGCGGAACTGCTCGACTTTTGGTTGATTAGCGGAACACTGGCTGTCACCGCCTTGACAACCACCCTATCAGCTTTTTCACAACAAACTGAAGACCGAGAAAGAAAGGTGACTGCCGACCTCTTTATCACAGATTTAGGGCAATGGGGCTTGCGATTTAGCTACTTAATCAGTGCCTTTGTGATTGGCTTTGTCATGCAAGTTTTCATGTTTGCTGTCATGCTGACCTACTTTATTCTAGCGGACAAGATTTCCTTTGACTGGGAGCTGCTTCCCCAGCTGATCTGCCTCATGCTGCTCAATAGCTTGCTGGCTAGTTTTCTCAATGCTTTAGTTGTTCCTTATTTCAAATCGGTGAATTCCTTGGGGCAATACGCAACGGTCATCGGTGCGGCCTCTGGTTTTCTAGTGGGAACCTATATTCCGATTGGGACTCTGCCCAGCCTTGCCCAAAATCTCATGAAACTGACTCCCTCAACCTACATGGCTTCCCTCTTCAGACAGGTCCTGATGAAGGATTCTCTGACTGAAGTTTTTGCGGACCAGAGTCAGCTCCAGCAAGAATTTGAGAAGCTCCTAGGTATCCGTATCGAATGGCAAAAGCTCTTGACAAGCCAAGAAACATACTATATAGTTGGAGTAGTGCTCACGGCAGCAGCCCTCTTATGGCTAGGTCAAAATTGGCTGCTGAATCGACGGATGAGCTTCAAGTAAAGAAAGTAGGAGGCTTAGGTTTGCAGACAAGATTTGAAGAAGATGCTCAGATTTCCTCCCAAGACCCGCTGGTAGTCGTGAGAGCGGATCAACTGGCTGGTGAGGCCAAGGTCGTCCTAGACTATCTGGAAAACTTCAAGGCTGGTCCAAGTGGTGTCCTGCCTATTAAGTCGGATGATAAGCTGGTCATGCTCAAGACGGAAGATATTATCCTGGCCGATATTAATCAGACAACCCTGATGATTTACAGTACCGAGGGCGTTTACACAACGACAGAAACGCTGACTCGTTTTCAAAATCGTCTCAATAGTCGCAATTTCATTCAGGTGTCGCGGCATGCAGTCATTAACATCGATCATCTGGAATCCTTGTCGGATAGCTTCTCGGGTAATATGACTGCCAAGCTGACCAATCAGCTCAAAACCGATGTCAGTCGCCGCTATGTCAAGCTGCTTATGGACTATTTGGGAATTTAGGAGAAAAATTATGACCTTTAAAAAAATTCTTATCGGTATGCAGGATGGTCTGAGAACAGGGAGTTTGGTCTTTCTGCTGGTAGGCCTGTTCTCAGGAAAAACATTTTCGTTGACTCCTAGCTCTATTCTCAGTGTTCTCCTTGTCAGCGCCTTAATCGGAGTAGCAAGCTATATCTTTGATGCGACAGATCGCTTTCCATTTCCTTTCCTACTTTTCTGCCACTTTGTAGTGACTGCAACTATCGTTTGTTTGGCCATGATCTGCAATGGCTGGGGAAACATGCTTTTCGGCTGGTTCTTCTGGCTAAACTTTGTTTTGATTTACCTCTTGGTTTGGTTTCTTATCTCCGTCGATTCGATGATCAAAACCAAGAAAATCAACGAGGCCTTGAAAAATCGTAGAAAACACTAATGTATCCAAGACGCAAGCAAGTTTAACGAGACCTTGCTTGTTTTTTTATTTAACAAAGGCGCTATTCTCTCAAACTTCCGTCTTCCTTTCAAAGTATGATTTCCGCCTTTCTTGACAAAGATTTTTAAAGTGTTATAATATGAATGAATATAAAATTAAATTCATTCAGAATAGGAGAGAGTCATGGACAAAAAAGCTGAATTATTGGCTGAGGCTAGGCAGGTGTTTGCTGAGAAAGGCTATAAAAAGACGAATATTTCAGATATTACCAAGCGTGCCGGCATGGCTGTTGGCTCCTTTTATAAGTATTATGAGTCCAAGGAAGCTATTTTTTTAGAGGTCTATGTAGCGGAGAATAACCGCATACGTGAGGAAACCATGCAGCGCGTGGATTGGCAGGGTGAGCCAGAGGCAGTCGTTGAACAGCTTTTTGCAGTCACTTTTGAGTTGATTTCACCTAATAAAATTTTGGCTGAGTGGAGCAAGCCGGGGATTTCTCAGATCTTGCACGACTACTATAATCAGGATGCTGGCCGAGCGGCCAATGCCTTTCACCAGTTTCTGATTCAGACTTTCAGCCAGCGTTTGCAGGAGAAGGGCTTTTCGCAAGAGGAAGTCGCCCAAATCATGAAGGCTTATGATTTGATCTACTACATCGACATGCATGTGACAGAGCAGGATTTTCCCGGCTATTTTGAGAGTATCGAGACCTTGGTGAAATATTTTTTAAAGGGAATTTTTGCTAAATAAGAATTTCCTTTTCTTGGAAGATGAGGTGAATGAATTTATTAGAATATTCATTCAGATAAGGAGGTGGATTTGTATGATATAGATCGATGGAGAAAGCAAATTAGAGGAAAATATTTTTTTGAGAAGATGTGAATGAACTTTTAGAAATATTCATTCAAATAAGAAAGTGAGGAAATAATAATGAAACAAGGTGGAAATATGTTGAGTGGAAGGACTATTTTTGGGGTTTGTCTAGTTGTGATAGGTCTTTTGACCCTTGGTTATGGTGGGGTGGAATTTGGCTTTGGCCTAAGTTTAGGCTTTCAGTCATTTCTGATTGGTGGTCTCCTTTGTATCTTGGTTGGATTGCTTGTAATGCCGAGCGTGGCGGTAGCTGTCAAGCTGGTGGTCTTGGCCTTGACGACGATCAGTATCTTGCTCTATATTCACAGTATGCCTGATTTAGCATTTCTCTTACAACTAATATCGGATGTGGCGGTTATAGGCTTTGCTGCTTTTCTAGCAGTGCTTCTTTTGAGAAAGTAGGGAGAGGAAATGATTATAGTTTATGATTCGGTAACGGGTGTTGGGAAGCAATTTGCAGAATCGCTGGGTTATCCGACACAAAGCATCAAGGAAAAGTTGGAAGAACCCTGCATTCTCATTACGCGAAATGCTGGGGCTGGGAAAATTCCCTGGTCCACTAAGCGCTTTATTAAGAAACATTCAAGCTTGATTAAGGGTTTTGTCAATAATGGAGATTCGGTGAAGCATGGACGGACCTTCTGCGGGGCGACAGCTTTGATTATCGAAAAATATGGGCTGGCGCATATCTGCGATATTGACCGAGGTGGCAAGGAAGACGACATCAAACTTGTGCAGGAATACTTGGCTAAACTCTAAGAGCGGATGATTTATATGATAAATCTCTAGGAAAGGATGGGTGATAATGACTCATCCTTTTTATAGGAATGTTCGATAAAGTTTGTTTTTCTCCTAATTTTAGGAAAAACGCTCAAAAATATAAAAATGCTTCTTGGCTTATTGAGATAAGCTATCTTGTTTTATAAAATAGGAGGGAAACGATTATAAAAAGTAAAGCGTTTCCTTGAAAAATGGAAGCGATTACTAAAGAAAAAGAAGGAGGATCCTATGGGAAAGGATCATTGGAATCGAAAGAGAGTTTATAGCATAAGAAAGTTTTCTATTGGTGTTTGCTCGATAGTTATTGGGACTTGCTTCCTCTTATTTGGAGCGAGTGTGGCGGGAGCAAGTCCAGTTTATGCAGAGGAGACAACTGCGTTGGTTGCTGCAGAAAAGCCTACGGAGGAAAAGCCCATTGAGGAAGAAGTGACTGCTGAACCAGTGACAAGTCAGGCAGCTGAGTCTGTTGTGCATTCTCAGGAGGAGAAAAAAGAAGAGAGCCCTCAGCTTGCTAAAGCGGCGGAGGACATTTCAGCAGTATCTCAAAATGGAGCAAAAGAGAATGGCCAAGAAGCTACTCAAGAAAAAGCTACTCAGCCTGAGATAAAATCTGCGACCAAGGAAGAAGTGAGCCAAATGATCGAAGATAGAAAAGTGAATTTTAATCAGAATTGGCACTTTAAATTAAATGCTAATGCTAAGGAAGCTGTCCAAGCTGAGACGGATGTCACATCATGGAAAAAATTGGATCTGCCTCATGACTGGAGTATTCACTTTGATTTTGACCATGAATCACCAGCACAAAACGAAGGTGGCCAGCTCAATGGTGGAGATGCTTGGTATCGTAAGCCTCTGAAATTAGACGAAAAAGATCTTGATAAAAATGTTCGTCTCACATTTGATGGTGTCTACATGGATTCGCAGGTCTTTGTCAATGGCCAGCTGGTCGGGCATTATCCAAATGGCTACAACCAATTTTCATACGATATTACTAAATACCTCCACAAAGATGGTCGGGAAAATGTCATCGCTGTGCACGTTGTCAACAAGCAACCAAGCAGCCGTTGGTATTCAGGGAGCGGGATCTACCGTGATGTGAGTTTGCAAGTGACAGATAAGGTGCATGTTGAGAAAAATGGTACAACTATCTTAACGCCAGAACTTGAGAGGCAGCAAGACGGTAAGGTTGCAACTCATGTGACGAGTAAGATTGTCAATACAGACGATAAAGACCATGAAATCACTGCGGAATATCAGATTGTCAGACGTGGTGGTGAGGCAGTCACAGACCTTATTCGTACTGCTAGCCAAAAAATAAAAGCCCACGAAAGCAGTACTATCCAGGCAAGCTTAGAAGTAGAAAAGCCGGAATTGTGGACTGTGTTTAAAGACAAGCCTGCCTTGTACGAGTTGGTGACACGGATTTATCGTGATGGTCAATTGGTCGATGCTAAGAAAGACTTGTTTGGCTATCGTTATTACAACTGGACTCCAAACGAAGGCTTCTCTCTCAATGGCCAGAAGGTCAAGTTCCACGGAGTATCCTTGCACCATGACCACGGGGCTCTAGGAGCAGAAGAAAACTATAAGGCAGAGTATCGTCGCCTCAAGCAAATGAAGGAAATGGGGGTCAACTCCATTCGTACGACCCACAATCCTGCCAGCGAACAGACTTTGCAGATTGCGGCAGAGCTGGGTCTGATGGTCCAAGAAGAGGCTTTTGATACTTGGTATGGAGGCAAGAAGCCTTATGACTACGGACGTTTCTTTGAAAAAGATGCGACTCACCCAGAAGCTAAAAAGGGTGAAAAATGGTCTGACTATGACCTGCGGACCATGGTTGAAAGAGGCAAAAATAATCCTGCCATCGTTATGTGGTCGATCGGAAATGAAATCGGTGAAGCAAACGGGGATGCTCATTCCTTAGCGACGGTTAAACGTTTGGTCAAGGTCATCAAGTCAGTTGATAAGACCCGCTATGTCACGATGGGAGCCGACAAATTCCGCTTTGGTGATGGTAGTGGTGGTCATGAAAAGATCGCAGATGAACTGGATGCAGTTGGCTTTAACTACTCAGAAGATAATTACAAGGCCTTACGTGCCAAACATCCAAACTGGTTGATTTATGGTTCTGAAACGTCTTCGGCAACGCGTACGCGTGGCAGCTATTTCCATCCAGAGCAAGAATGGGTTGGAAGCAATCAGTCTTGGCGCAACTATGAGCAGTCTGACTATGGAAATGACCGTGTTGGTTGGGGTAAAACGGCAACTGCTTCTTGGACTTTTGACCGAGACAATGCGGGCTATGCAGGACAATTTATCTGGACAGGTACAGACTATATCGGTGAGCCAACACCATGGCACAACC
>ERZ773066.2072-NODE-2072-length-9936-cov-2.832507_pt1 | contig 9936 bp, 7 predicted proteins | sample MGYA00580573_ERZ773066 | MGnify/ENA primary metagenome ERZ773066 (study PRJEB29015, sample SAMEA2738128) | human oral metagenome | biome: human oral; feature: human-associated habitat; material: saliva | place: China | collected 2203 ... | reverse complement strand
GGAATTCTTCGGTCTCTCCTTTTTGGTAAATGAAAATGTATTAAGTCCCAGACAGGATACGGAATGTATAGTAGAGCGGATTCTTCTCGAAGAAGAAAAGATAAATGAAAAGCAACTCTCCGTTTTGGATCTCTGTACCGGATCAGGCTGTATTGGGCTCGCTTTGGCAAAGCATCTGCCCTGTCGCAGCCTGCTTCTTCTCGATCAGTCGAAAAAGGCTTTGGAAGTCGCTGAGGAGAATTACAGGCGACTCTTCCCGGACAAGGCGGAAGAAGTCCGCCCCTCAGAACAGCAGAGGGTCTATTTCCTGGAATCGGATCTTTTCGCCGCGCTCCCCTCTTTCATGGAAGAAAAGGATATTTCCGGCTTCGACATTCTGGTTTCAAACCCGCCTTATATCAGGCGGGATGTGATTCCTACATTGGACGATGAGGTGGCTCTTCACGAGCCGAGGACAGCTCTGGACGGCGGAGTGGACGGACTTGATTTCTACAGGAGAATCGCGAAGGAGGGGAAAGGCTTTCTTCTTCGGGGAGGAAGGATCTATCTGGAAATCGGCTATGACCAGGGAGAAAGTGTGAAAAACATTTTCCAAAAGGAAGGTTTTACGAATGTGGAAGTTTTTCAGGATTATGAGGGAAGAGATAGAGGCGTGCAGGGGACTTTTCCGCCTTGACACAGAAAAGACAATCCATTAGTATAAGGACTGTTATTTGAGGAAATAAAACAAAGTTTATGCAGGGCATTTCGCATAAGAAAGAGAGGGTAAGATGAGCTACTTAGAGATTGAGAAGGTCATTGGAAGAGAGATTATTGACTCCAGAGGAAATCCGACCGTAGAGGCGGAGGTTACTTTGTCGGATGGTACTGTAGGAAGAGGTACCGCACCTTCCGGTGCATCTACCGGTGAGTTTGAGGCACTGGAGCTTCGTGATGGCGATAAGTCCCGTTTTGGCGGAAAGGGCGTATCGAAGGCAGTAGAGAATGTCAACACGGTGATCAATGATGTGTTGATTGGTATGGATCCGACCGATATTTACGCAGTAGATAAGGCAATGCTGGAGGCTGACGGAACGAAGGATAAGTCCAAGCTCGGTGCAAATGCCATTCTTGCCGTTTCTATTGCAACTTGCAAGGCAGCCGCTGCTGCACTGGAAATCCCTCTTTATCGTTTCCTCGGCGGTGTAAACGGAAATCGTCTTCCGGTTCCGATGATGAACATTTTAAACGGCGGTGCACACGCTACGAACTCCGTTGATACACAGGAATTCATGATTATGCCTGCCGGCGCGCCTTCCTTCCGTGAGGGTCTTCGCTGGTGTACTGAGGTATTCCATGCACTCCAGAAGATTTTGAAGGATGAAGGCAATACTACTGCAGTAGGAGATGAGGGCGGTTTCGCACCGAACTTGGCTTCCGATGAGGATACCATTGAGCACATCTTAAAGGCGATCAAGGCAGCAGGGTATGAGCCGGGTAAGGACTTTGTTCTTGCTATGGATGCCGCTTCCTCCGAGTGGAAGAGCGAAAAAGGAAAGGGCTTCTATCATCAGCCGAAGTCCGGTAAAGATTTCACCTCCGACGAGCTTATTGCACACTGGAAGTCTTTGATTGAGAAATATCCGATTTACTCTATCGAGGATGGACTCGATGAGGAAGACTGGGAAGGTTGGGAGAAAATGACCAAGGAGCTTGGCGATAAGGTACAGCTCGTTGGAGATGACCTTTTCGTAACCAATACCGAGCGTCTTTCCAAGGGAATCAAGCTGGGATGCGGAAACTCCATTCTCATTAAGTTAAACCAGATCGGTTCCGTTTCCGAGACCTTAGAGGCTATCAAGATGGCTCACAAGGCAGGATACACCGCTATTTCTTCTCACCGTTCCGGAGAGACGGAGGATACCACCATTGCTGATCTTGCCGTAGCTTTAAATACCTGCCAGATCAAGACCGGTGCTCCTTCTCGTTCCGAGAGAGTGGCTAAGTACAACCAGCTTCTTCGCATTGAGGAAGAGCTTGGCGAGGGTGCTTACTACCCGGGATTTGCCGCATTCAACAGAAAGTAATTTACGGTAGCGTGCATTGGAAGGGATTGTCTTCGGACATTTCCCTTCGCTGCGCTAGGCGGAAAATGAATTTAAAAAGATAAAAAAGGAAAAGCCTGTATGGAGTTGAAGCTAAACTCTGTGCAGGCTTTTTATGATTCATAACGAGTATCGTGCGCAAAGTGTGCAATATCTCATTCTTAACAAGGGACGCAGGCGCATCCGAAGACATTCTGTTATTAAATGTTTAATATTTTTTCATACTCTTAATAAATTATAGCGAAAAAAGTAAAGATAGATTAAAATAACGCATAACGGTATAGTACAGGCTTGCAGGAGGTGCAGATGAAAAGAAGCAGAATAGTGTTCGCGGTATGTATGGGAGTTGCGCTCTCTTTTATGGCAGGGAAGATGAGCGTTTATGCGGGAGAAGAAGGCACGGAACTCCGGGCCAGTTCTTCCAATATTGCGTCTACGCGTGGGACACAATTCTTTTCTGCCGGAGCTAGCTATGGACATTTTGGCGAGACTCCGCCTGCGGGAAAGATTGTCATTGACGGGATTCAACTTCGTGAACAGATAAAAGATTTGATGCCTAATGTACCGAGAGATGGGATGCGGGTGCAAGAGCTTGATCTCAGAGGAAAGAATCCGAAGCTGAAGATTCATCGGAAGGGGGATGCCCCGAATCAGTTCATAGATGTGAACGATATATCCATTTCCTCTCCTATCTATTATAAAAAGATGACCGGGGAAAGTGATTATGAGCGGTACACGGAAAGAACATTTACTCCCGGAGATTATTTTTACGGGATTGAACTGACTACAACAAACAAGAAATACTGGTTTGAGAATGATTTACGGAATAGTTTTTCTCTGGAAACCGTTTATGGGGAAGTAACAAATAGAGTCCATCATACCTATTCTTTCTATTTTGCGGGAGAAGAGAGTGCAAATAAACTCGTTCTTTATTTTTCTGAAAGGTCTGTGAGTAAAGTAGAAGAAGACTATCCGTTTAAAGAAATCAGGATGTTTCTTCCGGAGAAAGATTTACAGTACGGAAAATTGGGAGATGAGGTACCCTATACCACATGGAGTAAGATGGGAGATGGCCTGCTTGATGGAAATGGAGAGGAAACAGAGACGGAAGTCTCCATTCCGCATAAGGGTGAAAATAAAGTAAACTGTGAATATGCATTAGAGGACGTTTCGAGGGGCGGATACTACGGAAGCGGATCGAAAATCACAAGGCCGGGAACCTATCGCCGTGTGCTTCGGGATTTTACACTCAAGATGAATTCCATCAGCAATTATCGGCTCACCTTCGGCGGTATAGATGGAAGTCTTGTAACCAGGTTCTACATCAATGATAAAGAATGGAAGATTGATCCGAGAACAAGTTCTTTGGATTCGATTGATCCGGTAACGGGAAGCTTGAGAGTGACCTTGTACGACCCGGATTACATCACTTTAACGGGCGCAGGGGGAAGTACGGGCGGCTCTTCTCATAGCGGCGGATCATACAGCGGCGGCAGTTCCTCGGGCGGCGGATCCTATAGTGGCGGCGGATCCGGCGGCAGCGGCGGCTCCGGAGGAGGAGGCTCTTCTGCAATCTTTAGCGGAAATCCTGCCGGACAGGTATTGGGTGCAGACCGTTCTCTTTCCAATGGGGAATGGGTGAAGGATGAAAAAGGCTGGTGGTATAAGAGACAAGACGGAAGCTATCCGAAGAGTAGCTGGGGTTATGAAGCCTACAATGGAAAGTCCTATTGGTATTATTTCTTAGATAGCGGCTATATGGCAACAGGATGGGTAGACTTGGACGGCAGTAAGTACTATCTCTTCCCGGGCTCCGACGGTTGGATGGGAAGAATGCTGACCGGATGGCAGTGGATTGACGGCTATTGCTATTACTTCGGAACGGACAGCGGAAACAACGAGGGGCACCTCTATCGAAATGAAAAAACGCCGGATGGCTACCAAGTGGATAACAAAGGCAGATGGATAGAGAACGGTGTGTTGCAGATTAAAAAGTAGGAAGGAGAGAATGGAAGAAAGAACATTAACAGAGGAAGAAGTAGAGAAATTAAAGGAACTGAAGAACAGCGCTGAGTTTCAGAAAACATACAAGTTGATGCAGGATGAGGTCATGAAGAAAGAAAAGCAGAGGCGAAATATCGCCATGAAGGGATTCCTTTGCCTTCTGGTTTTTGTTCTTCTTCCTCGTGCAGGATTTTATCTTTCCTTAATCATGGGATTCTCGATCATCCTCATCCCTTTTTATTTGAGTAAGATAAAAGGCAGTAAGCTGAATGCAATCTATAAGGAACAGCTTCTGAACCTGATCCTGGACCGGGTATTTCCGGAGGCTAAAATTGTTCCGTCAGGAGTTGCTCCGATAGAGGACGTACAATACGCTGTTCCCAAATCCGAAAAGTATAATCAATTCAATATGCTGAAGCTTAAGGATGAACGAAATCTTAGTGTTTGTAATATGTATGCGTGGCATGAGGAAAAATATGGGACGGAAAATAAAAGACGGACGAAAGAAGTGACGGATTTCCGGGGAATTTTGTATTCCTTGACCTTGTCCGAAGCGGTTCAGGGCCATTTACGGGTGGTTCCTACAAAACAGTCAGCGTATACGAACAGAGAAACACAAGGAGGATATTTCGGTACATTGGAAGGGGAACGGAAGATTGATGTAGAGGATATTGTGCATAATGAGAATTACAACATTTATTGCACAGAGGAAATTTCCGCCAGAAAGTTTCTGAGTCCAACGGTTCTCACGTGGTTTGATAAGCATATTGCAGAGCAGGGATTATGTTTATATCTCAAGGGAAATCAGCTTTACATTTCTCAATACACAAACGCTTATCTGTTTCCGGTGCCGGACACGAAAGAAAAGCTGCATTTATGGTCAGTAGAAAATGCAGCGCTTTATCTGAAAGAGTTGATACAAGAAACAAAGGATATGGTAGCGGTTTTTTAGGAATAGAATTGTGACGGCAATAAAAAAATGATAGAATAGAAAAAATATTGTAAAAGGAGGCAGATTATGGGATTTTTTGATGAATTGGGAAAGAAGATTTCCGATGCAAGTCAGGACATGATGCAGAAGGGAAAGGATTTTGCAGACACCACGAAATTAAATTCGCAGATTCATGACGAAGAAAGAAAGATCAGCGCTGTTTATACGAAGATTGGAAAGAAGTACTTTGAGGAGTTCCATCAGGCGGCAGGCGCAGGTTATCAGGACTTGGTAGATGAGATTCATGCTTCACAGGCGAAGATTTCGGAGTATCAGGACAAGTTGAATGCGCTGAAAGCCGGTGTGGAGGCGCAAGTGGACAAAGTAAAGGCAGAGGCTGAAGAAGTGAAAGACGAGGCAGTGAAGAAAGCGGAGAGTGTGAAGAACGATGTAGTGGAAGGCGCAGAGAACGTCAAGAACGATATTCTGGAGAAGCAGAACGAGCAGTAATGCATTAAGAAAAAGCAGCTAATCGACAAGAAAGACGACTTACATAGAGGGAGAATGAGAATGAAAACAAAGTTGGGAATTTCTGTGGCATTGTTCGGTGCCGGCATTTGTGCGCTTGCGGCGGTTGGGAATTACACGGCAGTACTGCTTGCCGCGGGATATATCTTTTTGGCGGAAGACAGCAATTGGTTGAAGAAGACGGCATTGAAAGCACTGGCAACCCTGCTCTTTTTCGGCTTTCTTCTTACCCTTGTCGGTATTCTTCCGGAAGTGACCGGGTGTTTTGATTCGTTTTTCTCTCTTTTGGACGTGGATTTCCGGTTCCGTGCTTTTAGTTCTTTTATGTCGATTATTACGCAGGCTATCGAGATTTTCAGAACCTGCCTGCTTCTTGCTCTTGCCGTGAAGGCATTGAATGAGTCGACCATTTCCGTTCCGGTAGTGGATGATTTACTGAATAAACATTTTGCAGAGTAAAGTACTGTAAAGAGAAGGACGAAAGGGCGGGAGTCGACGTAGTCGGACCTGCTCTTTTTCTTTGTCTATCGTTGACTAGAAGAAAATCTATGCTAGACTAGGAATGTTCTTATTCGTAAAGAGTATCGTGCGTGGAGGTGCGTAATCTCTTTTGTGTCGGCGGACGCAGACATTCCGAAATTCCGACACGGGAAAGCGAATACTTTCGATTGTTCAAGTTAAGAAGGAGAGTCCATGGAAAAGAAGCCTTATTATATCACCACTGCAATTGCCTATGCTTCCGGAAAACCGCATATCGGTAATACTTATGAAATCATTCTGGCGGATGCGATGGCACGCTTTAAACGCTATGAGGGGTATGATGTATTCTTTATGACGGGAACCGACGAGCATGGACAGAAGATAGAGGGGAAGGCGAAGGAAGCCGGAAAGACACCGAAGCAGTTCGTGGATGAAGTCGTGGGAGAGATTCAGGGAATATTTGACCTGATGAATACTTCCTATGATAAGTTTATGCGTACGACAGAGCCTTATCATGAGAAACAGGTACAGAAGATGTTTCGCAAGATGTACGAAAAGGGAGACATCTATAAAGGAAAGTATGAAGGATGGTATTGTACTCCCTGTGAGTCCTTCTGGACGGATACGCAGCTGGTAGACGGCAAGTGCCCGGATTGCGGACGCCCTGTGGAGAGAGCGAGTGAGGATGCCTATTTCTTTAAGATGTCAAAGTATGCGGACCGCTTGATTGACTATATTGAGAACCATCCGGAGTTTATTCAACCGGTTTCCAGGAAGAATGAGATGATTAATAATTTCCTGAAGCCCGGCTTACAGGATCTCTGTGTCTCCCGCTCTTCCTTCACCTGGGGAATTCCGGTTGATTTTGATGAGAAGAATGTTGTCTATGTCTGGCTCGATGCTCTGACGAATTATATTACGGGAATCGGCTATGATGCGGACGGCAATCACGGGGAAAGATATCAGAAGTACTGGCCTGCGGATTTACACTTGATTGGAAAGGATATTGTGCGTTTCCATACGATATATTGGCCGATTTTCCTTATGAGTCTCGATATTCCCCTTCCCAAGCAGGTATTCGGTCATCCCTGGCTTCTTACGGCAGCGGGGAAGGCGGAGGAAGGCACGAAGATGTCGAAATCCAGAGGGAATGTGATTTATGCGGATGATCTCGTCCGTCTCTTCGGAGTGGATGCAGTTCGTTTCTTTGTTCTCCATGAGATGCCCTTTGAAAATGACGGTGTGATTTCCTGGGAGCTCATGGTAGAGCGTTACAATTCTCAGCTTGCCAATATCCTCGGAAATCTTGTGAAGCGTACCATTGCCATGAGCAATAAGTACTTCGACGGTGTTGTAGAGGATAGCGGCGTGAAGGAAGCGGTCGATGAGGATCTGAAGAAGACGGTACTCTATCAGGCGGGTCTTGTATCGGAGAAGATGAAGGAGCATCATGTTGCGGATGCTTTGACGGCGATTTTTGAAATTTTCCGTCGTTCCAACAAATATATTGATGAGACCGAACCATGGGTGCTTGCGAAGGAAGAAGAGACTGCGGGACGCCTGAAGACGGTTCTCTATAACCTCACGGAGTCGATCGTGATTGGTGCTTCTCTCTTGAAGAGTTTTATGCCGGATACTGCGGATACGATTTTGAAGGAACTTTCCACGAAGGAGAGGGCGTTTGAAGAACTGGATCGTTTTGGACTGTATCCGTCCAGAACGAAGGTGACGGAGGCGCCATCCACGCTTTTTGACAGAAAAGATTGGAAAGAAGTCGAGAAAGAAGTGGAAAAGATTACCGAGGAGCAGATTCGGAAGGCGGAGGAAGTAGCAAAGAAGGAAGTCGTAAAGGGAGATGCCGCATCGGCGTCTTCGGAAGGCAGCGGCGCGGGAACGGATGCGCCGTTACAGGGCGACGCGGAGAAAGATAAGAATCCGGTGATTCTTCCCTATAAAGAGGAGATCAGCTATGAAGATTTCGAAAAGCTGGATTTCCGTATCGGAAAGATTTTACATGCAGAGGAAGTGAAGAAATCCAAGAAGCTCCTTCTTTTCAAGGTACAGATCGGAGAGGAAGTACGGCAGATTCTTTCGGGAATCAAGTCTGCCTATAAGCCGGAAGAACTGGTCGGAAAGAAAGTCATGGTACTGGTTAACCTGAAGCCGAGAATGATTGCCGGCTATGAGTCTCAGGGTATGCTTCTGTCTGCAGCGTTTGAGCAGGACGGAGAAGAGATTTTATCACTTATGACCTCTTTGCGGGATATGCCTGCAGGAGCGGATATCGCATAATATGACTGCATTGACTGCACTGGACACAAAGAAAAAAGGGGGAGGGGTTTCGGCGGATTTGCTGAAGCTTCTTGCCCTTGTTTCCATGACCATAGATCATTATGCTGCTATCGTGATTTACAATGGGAATCTCTATGGCTTTTCTACAGAGTATCATGAAATGGCAATTGCTACAGCGGAAGGAAAACACTTGATGCAGCTGTATCATATTTTCCGGACAATCGGAAGGCTGGCTTTTCCGATTTTTGCCTTCCTCTTAACAGAGGGCTTTATTCATACAAAAGATAGGAAGAAATATTTCTTCCGTGTACTTCTTATGGCTATTTTCTCGGAAGTCCCCTTTGATCTTTGTCTTTATAATCAATGGTATAATTTTTCCGCACAAAATATCGGTTTTACCTTATCTTTGGGAATTGCTGCGATGTATTTTATGAAGAAATTCCGGAGAAAGTCTATTTTGAAATGGACTTCGGTACTCATCTGTGCCGCTTTGGCAGAGCTACTACGATGCGATTACGGAGCTTTAGGAATTTTTCTTATTGCTTCTTTGTATAATTTTCGAAAGGAAAAGGCACTTCGCATTGCCTCCGGCATGTTTTTCTCCATATCACTGTCCTTGGCTAATTTTGGAGCGGCAGCCCTCAGTTTTATTCCTATCTTTTTCTACAATGGAGAAAAAGGGCGTATTCCCTTGGGAAGACTCTTTTATTTTTACTATCCTTTGCATTTAACTTTGTTTTATCTTTTGATTTATTTCGGTGCCAAAATCACAGCGTAGAATTTTGTGATAAATATTTTGCAATAGGAATCAGGCAGTGTAACTGCGATGGTAGAGAAAAAGTAGTAGGGAGAAGATGATGATATTTGACACGCACTGTCATTACAATGACGAATCTTTTGATTCGGATAGAGATGACTTAATAAAAGGGCTTCCGGGAGAAGGAGTGGACCGAATTTGTGAAATCGGCTACAATTTGGAAAGCTCGGAGAAAGCCGTACATTTAGCCGAAGAATATCGGGGAACAGGTCTTTCGGTCTATAGCGCTGTGGGCTTTCACCCGCAAAATGCCAATGAATTTAATCCTGATTCTTTCCAAAAGCTGGAAGAGCTGAGTTATTCCGAGAGTGTAGTTGCAATCGGAGAGATTGGTTTGGATTACTATAGATTGGATAAGCGAAGTCCTATCGAAAAAGAGCAGGATGAGGAGAAGAAAAAAAGAGGGGAAGAAGTTTTTGAGGACTTTGACCCGGAGCCCGCAATGCAGAAGGAATGCTTCATTGCCATGATTGAGCTTGCGAAAAAGAGAAATCTTCCAATTGTGATTCATTCGCGAGATGCGGCCTTGGATAGTTTTCGCATTGTAAGGGATCATAAGGCCTATAAAAACGGAGGCATTGTGCATTGTTTCTCCTATCCTTTGGAAGTGGCTAAGGACTTTGTATCGCTTGGTATGATGATTGGGATTGGCGGTGTATTGACTTTTACCAATGCAAAAAAGCTGAAGCAGGTGGCGGAGGAGATTCCCTTGGAGCATATTGTGCTTGAAACGGACTGTCCTTATATGGCTCCTGTGCCGGTAAGAGGTACGAGAAATTATTCCGGAAATCTTCGTTATG
>ERZ773066.2068-NODE-2068-length-9953-cov-23.359972_pt1 | contig 9953 bp, 2 predicted proteins | sample MGYA00580573_ERZ773066 | MGnify/ENA primary metagenome ERZ773066 (study PRJEB29015, sample SAMEA2738128) | human oral metagenome | biome: human oral; feature: human-associated habitat; material: saliva | place: China | collected 2203 ... | reverse complement strand
GTGGACCCCTCGCAGGGGATGGTCACGTGGGGCGGGCCGTGGAACATCATGAACGCCATCGCGGGCATTCTGAACCTGCTCGCGATCTCCGGGTGGGTCGGCATCTTCGTGTCCACAGGCAAGGAGCGCGCCCTCGTCTGGGGCGACCTGACAATCGGGTGGATCATCGCCTACGACCTGTGGAACTTCGCGTACGTGTACAACTGCCTGGCAGACCGCGCATGGTACTCGGGCGTGGCGCTGCTGGCCTCGTGCACGATCCCGGCGCTCATGACGTTCGGGCGAGGCGCGTGGATCCAGTACCGGGCGTACACACTCACGTTCTGGTCAGCGGTCGTCCTCACGTTCCCGCACTTCATGCACGACTCGATGTTCGCCCACCGCAGCTCCCACAACCCCTGGGCGCTGCTCATCGTCTCGGCGGCCGCGCTCATCGCGAACGTGTGGATGTTCGTCGCGCACGTCCGAGCCATCGTCACGAAGCGGCGCAACCCCTTCACCCAAGAGGTCCACGCCGACGAGGCCACCTACGCCTCGTGGGTCCGCGACCTCGCGTCCGACGAAGACAAGGAACTCATCGCCGCGCGCCTCGGCACGACGCCGCAGGAAGGGGGGTTCGTCGCTGCGGATAGCCGATAAGTTTCCTCTTTGGGAACCGTTCTGCGGGGCGGTTCTTGCTGGTGGGGGCCACACACGTCTACACCGCGACGGATTCGCTCACGCGCGGGAACCCGCTATCCGGAGCACTAACCCGCTTGTCCGCACGTCAACCCGCTGTTCCGTACGCAGGCAGCCTCGCCCGGGTCCCAATAAGCGGGTACGGATTAGGAGGCCCAGGCTCCGATAAGCGGGTTCGCGTGCGAAGTATTGACGCCCCGGGTGCACACCAACAGTGAGCGCCCATCACAAGCAACGCCCAGAGCGTCGCCCACGCGCAGAGCATCATTCACGTCCCACGCATCGCCCACGCCCAACGCATCGAGCAGCGTTCTCCAGCAACGCACCCCGCCCTCACCCACTTGTTTCACGAACAATTCCCGTGAAACAATGCGGGGCCGCGCACCAGGAATGGTGCGCGGCCCCGGTCCCGTCCCAGCCGCAAGAGCAGCAACCGCCGCAAGAGCCGCGACAGCTCCTGTCGCTGGATCAGCCGGAATAGCCAAATCAGGCAGGTCAGTCCCGACAGCGCGCGATCAGCCTCAACCGCCGCACAGGCAAGAAGGGCTGCGCTCACCTGGCCAGACACTCGCCTACGGCATCAGCCTCCCCTCGCCATCGAAGGCGTAGCGTGTGCCGTCGATCCATCGGCTACCCGTCACCATCGCGCCGGAGGACGTCAGGTAGTACCAGGCGTCACCGTCGCGCAGCCATCCGGTGGCCATCGCGCCGCCGTCGGGTGACAGGTAGTACCAGGAGGATCCCACGCGCTGCCAGCCGGTGGCCAGGGCACCCGATGAGGTCAGGTAGTACCACGCGGACCCGTCGCGCACCCATCCGGTGCGCATCGCGCCGGAGGAGGAGAGGTAGTACCAGGTGCCCCGCACCTTGGTCCAGCCGCTCGCCATGGCACCGGTGAGGGGGTCCAGGTAGTACCACGTGCCGTGTACGCGAACCCACCCGGATGCATGGCCGCCCGACGCGCCGTAGTAGTACCACTGACCGTCCTCGTACACCCATCCAGTCACCATGTATCCGCGCGCGTTGAAGCGGTAGTTCGCCCCATCGATGCGCAGCTGCGTGGAAGTCGGGTAGCCCCCGTCGTCGTAGCGCCACCACCAGCCGAAGGTGCCGGACACCCAGCGCCCAGCCCGGGCCTCATCGGGACCCACGTGGTCGGTGCTGACCGTAAAGGGAACCTGCGCGGTCGCATCGTCGTCGGCCCGCGGATCGAAGTTGCGCCCGGAGGCTTCGACCGTGACCGTGGCTGCGCCGGAGAAGCGTCCCGTGCCCGCCGGGTGCGAGACGTCCACGCCGTCGGCCTGAATCGTCACGCCGGTCCCATCAAACGAGCCGTCGCCGACTCCGGTCGCGATCTCGCGGTCGCCGAGCAGCAGCCGAGCGCTGGTCACCGGCCCGATCACGGTGGCGCGCACGGAGACGCGCCCGGCGAGGGTCTCCCCCGCCAGCGGCTTCCACGCCACCCCGTCGGTCGAATACTCGACCGCGCCAATCACCGGAGCAGTCTGATCCTTGAGCACGGCATCGAGCGCGTTAGGCAAGCCCGCACCCCGGTACTCGCGGCCCTCCGCGGGCGCGGCCAGGCGCGACCAGTTCTCGGGTGCGGACGCCTGCTTCTTCGCCACAGCGACAATCTCCGAAGCACTCATCTCCGGATGCACCTGGCGCAACGTCGCGAGGACGGCCGCGGCCAGCGGCGAGGCCTGCGACGTGCCGTACAGGTTCCCGTAGGCCTTGCCGTACCAGCTCGTCAGCGGCGCGTAGATCTTCGCGCCGGGTGCCGCGAAATCAATCGTCGTGGCACCCCAGTTCGACCAAGACGTCGGCTCCAGCACGCCCGTGGCGGGGTCCGCGCCCTCGGGCAGCTGCAGCGCGGAGACCGCGAGGGTGCCGCGCATCATCGACGGCATGTAGACGCCGCCCGTCACGTCGCGCTCGAACGCGCCCCACGTGTCGCCCGGCGACGAGTCGTCGGTCGCGGGCGTGTTATCCAGGTCCGTCGTCCAGTTACCTGCGGCCACCACGTTGATGACGTCCTTCGACGTCGCGTAGTCGACGGCACGCTGGACGGCTTCCAGGCCAGCGGCCTGCTCGGGATCATTCGGCATCCAGTACTTCCACGGGTTGACGTAGTAGGAGCCGTTCGTCACCGAAATGCCGTGCTCGGCGGCCCACACGAAGCCGCACGCGATGTATTCGGGGTAGAAGTAGCCGCCGTTACGCGACGCCACATTAATCGCGGCGATGCGCAGCGTCGGGTTCACGCCGTCCACGCCCACGCCGTCATGCTTGGCGGCAATCGACCCGGCCACGTGCGTGCCGTGTGTCGCGTCGTCCCAGCGCCACGCCGCCGGATCCTGGTTGGGGATGCCATTGACGTTGCAGGCCACGGACTTGGCGTGGTCCACCTGCCCGGCCAGGTCCGGCACCGTATCGTCGACGGACTGATCCATGATGCCCACGGTCACGGGGGCACGCATGACGTCGACGTCCTGAGCCTCGAGCGCGTGCAGGGCCTGGAGGTGCCACCCATTGGAGGTCTGCGGGTCGGGAGTTACCCCGGCCTCGTCCTCGCTCTGGGTTCCCTCGCTCTGCACGGCGTCGGACTTCGGCGCGGCCGCGAGCGCTGCGTCGGCTCGTACGCGGGTCGTGTAGTCGATGGGGACCACGGCCTCGTTACCGCCGACGGGTGCCTGGCGGGTGGGGCCGATGGAGTCGTAGCTGATGCCTTCCTTGATGAGCGCCGCGCCCAGGTCGGGTGAGAACGTCGGGGAGGCGGATTGGACGAAGAAGGTGGAGAACTGCGGGTAGCGCGCCAGGACCAGTCCTCCCTTGAACGAGGCCTGGGCTGCGGCTCGCTCGAAGGTGGCCTTGTCCGTGCCCGTGGGGAGGTTCACCGCGTAGTTGGCGGGCAGTTGTTCGGCGCTTCGCGCGGGGGCGGTGATTCCGGCCGTTGCTTCGCCGGGCGCGGGGGCTTCGCCGGTGCCCGGGTCGGGCGCGGGCTGGGGCACGACGGCGGGGTCGCGCGAGACCGTGAAGGTCGCTTCGCGGCCCGTGTCGTCGTCGGCTTGGCGGTCGAAGTTGATGCCTGCGGCGCTGACTTGGACGCGGGCAGTGACCGAGTCCGTGCCGTCGGGCAGGAGGGAGGAGAGGTCTACGTTCTCCGCGGACACGCTCAGCTCGGGGTCGCCGTATTTGCCGGAGCCGTCGCGGTCGACGCCGGTCAGGGCCGCCACGTCCATGTGCAGGTGGCTGATCGGCGAGGCGGCGGCCGCGTAGAAGGTGACGGGGCCTGCGGGCAGGGTCGCGCCGTCGAGGCTCTTCCATTCGCCCTTGCCGACCCGGTATTCGAGGGTCGTGACGGTCGGCTGCATCTGGTCGCGGCGCATGGTGGTCAGCGCGTTGATGAAGCCGTAGCCGCGGTATTCCTTGCCGTCGGCGGGCACCTCCAGGCGCGTGTAGTCGATGGCCGCCTGCTTGCGCATGAGGTCGATGATCTGGGTTCCCGTGAACGCGGGGTGCGTGGCCTTGATGAGCGCGGCGATGCCCGTGATGTGCGAGGCCGCCATGGAGGTGCCGCTCGTCTTGGCGTATCCGCTGGGGTACTGGGCGGTGGGGACGGTGGAGTAGATGCCGTCGCCGGGTGCCGCGAAGTCAATGGTGGTGCCGTAGTTGGAGAAGTCCGCGCGCGCGAGGGTCATCCACTCGGGCTTGGTCTCCTCGTCGACGCGCGTGAGAGCGCTCACCTGGCTGACCCCCGCCACCTGGCCGGGAACGCGGATCGATCCCGCGACCGGACGATCCTTGATGGGTGTGTCCCTGTCGGTCGGCGAGCCGGAATCAGTCGTCGGATGGTCGTTGTCCGCGCCCTCGTTGCCGGCCGAGGCGATGACGGCCAGTCCCTTGCTCTGCGCGTAGGTGATGGCACGGGTCGCGGCCTCCAGGCCTGCGGCCTGCTCGGGGTCGGTCGGACTCCAGTACATCCACGGGTCCATCGAATACGAGTTGTTAACGATGTCCACGCCGTGGCTGGCCGCCCACATGAACGCACACGTCACATACTCGGGGTAGATGAGCTGCTCGGAGTTGGCGGCCTTGATCGACACGAGGGTCGTATACGGCGCGACGCCGTCGATGCCGATCCCGTTGTGGTTGGCGGCGATAATGCCGGCGACGTGCGTGCCGTGGAAGTAGTCGTCACGCCAACCCCCGTACTCCTGGGAGGCGACGCCGTTGGACGCGCACGACACGGAGCGAGTCTGGTCCACGCGCCCGGCCAAGTCCGGGTGCATGTCGTCGATGCCCGTATCGATGACGCCGACGGTCACGGGCGCGTGCGCGACGGGCACGCCCGCCGCCTCGGCCACGCTCATGGCCGCGGCCCCCCAGTTCGAGATCTCCTCGGTCCCGTCAGCCTCGCTCAGCGCCCGTTCACGAGCGCTCTGCACGCCGCCAGACTGCGCGCCCGACTGGGCGCCGCTCTGGCCGGTGCCGTCCCCGGACTGCGTCGGGTCGGGTGTGGGTTCGGGTGCTGGAGCGGGCGCAGGTTCGGGTGTCGGAGCGGGCGCGGGGGCCTTGACACGCTCCACCTCGGGCACGGCGGCCACGCGGGTCGGACCAATCGAGTGCACCGTGATCCCGGACCCCGCCAAGGCCTCGGCCATGTCCGGAGCGAACGAGGCCGACTCACTCTGTGCGAAGAACGTGCCGATCTGCGGGTACCAGGCCAGGGCGACACCGCCCGCGAAGGAGACCATGGCGAGTGCGCGTTCCAGGTCGGCGGGAGCAGCACCCGGGCTCAGGTTAATCGCGTAGTTCATAAGGCCCGCGCTCGCTCGAGCGGGGGCTATCAGAGAGGTTGGGTCATCGGCTCGGGCTGGTGGGGCTGTCGCCGTCGCGACGCCCATCGACAGGGTGAGAGCGGCGACGATCCCGATGCGTGCAGCGTTGCGGCGCATGGTTCCTCATTTCGGTTGTGAGTGTCGCGCGCACGACACCGTGCACACGTGATCACCATCATCCTAGAGTTTGACATGTCCGACAATTCATACCACTTAACATCGAGCAACACCGGAGAAAATTCGACCGTGACAGCGGGAGGGGCCGCGCGCGTGCGCGACCCCTCCCCAACCGCTGTCAGCACTCCACGGGCGTGGCCCTGCCCGGGGGTGCCGAGGTGGCGGCTACCGCATGCGGCCAGACGAATCGAAGGAGTATGCAACTCCGTCGATCACGCGGTCGCCCGTTACCATGACGCCGGTCTCATCCAGGTAGTACCAGGACGCACCTTCCTTCACCCAGCCAGTCGCCATCGCGCCCGAGGGCTGCAGGTAGTACCAGGCCGACCCTTCCTTCAGCCAGCCCGTGTGCATCGCACCCGAAGCGTCCAGACGGAACCACACTCCATCCAGCTCCAGCCAGCCCGTGCGCATCGCGCCCGTCGCAGGATCCAGGTAGTACCAGGTGCCGCCCACGGTCGCCCAGCCCGACGCCTGAGCGCCGGACGCGCCGCAGTAGAACCACTGGCCGCCCTGACTCACCCAGCCGGTCACCATATAGCCGCGCGCGTCAAAGCGGTACACCTCGCCGTTAATGCGCAGCGCCTCGGAAACCGGGTAGGTGCCGTCGGCCTTGCGCCACCACCAGCCGGTCGCATCGGATGTCCACTCGCCGGCCACGGCCTCGTTCGGATCGTCGCCGCCCACAACCGTGAACGGTGCCGACGCGCTCGCGTCATCGTCGGCGCGCGGATCCGAGTTGCGACCCGAGGCCTCGACCGTCACGGACTGCGCACCGGAGAGAGAGGAGACATCCACGCCGTCAGCCTGAAGCGTCACGACGCCGCCCGCGGGCGTGCCGGCCGCGACCTCCTGGCCGCCCACGAGCAGACGAGCCGACGTCACGGCACCGCTCACCGTCGCGCGCACGGAGAGAGAACCGGAGAGCTCCTGACCGTCCAGCGGTGCCCACTGCGCGCCGTCGGTCGAGTATTCGATCTGACCAATCACGGGAGTGGGCTGGTCCTTCAGGACCGCGTCCAGCGCGTCGGGCAGGCCCGCGCCGCGGTACTCCTTGCCGTCCCACGGGGCGTTGAGCTCGCCGTAGTGGCCCGTCGCCTGCTTCTTCATCAGGTCAATGATCTGATCGCCCGTGTACTCCGGGTGCACCGACTGAAGCAGCGCGGCAACGCCCGCGACGTGCGGGGTCGCCATCGAAGTGCCGTCGGCGACCGCGTAGCCACTCACGTAGAACAGCAGCGGCGCGGTCGAGTAAATCTGGTCGCCGGGCGCCGCAAAGTCGATGGTCGTGCCGTAGTTCGAGAAATCCGCGCGCGCCAGCGACAGGCCGGGTTTTACGTTGTACGCCTGAGCGACCGCGCTCACCTGCGCGACGCCGTCGAGCATGGAGGGCACGCGGATGCCGCCCTCGACGTTCCGTCCCTTCGTCGGAGCAGGTGCGTCCGTCGGGGAACCGTTGTCAATCGTCGGGTTGTCGATGCTCACCCCCTCGTTACCGGCGGCCGCGATAACGGCCAGTCCCTTGCCCTGCGCGTACTTGATCGAACGGGTCGCGGCCTCCAGGCCCGCCGCCTGCTCGGGATCGGTCGGACTCCAGTAGACCCACGGATCCATCGAATACGAGTTGTTCACGATGTCCACGCCGTGGCTGGCCGCCCACATAAACGCGCACGTCACGTACTCGGGGTAAATGAGGCGATTGTCGTTCGTGGCCTGAATCGCCACGATGGTCGCCTCGGGGGCGATGCCGTCGATGCCGATGTCGTTGTGGTTCGCCGCGATAATGCCGGCGACGTGCGTGCCGTGGTAGAACTCGTCGCGCCAGCCGTAGAAGTCCTGCGTCGCCACACCGTTGACCGAACACTTCACCGAACGCTCAGTATCCACGCGGCCCGCCAGATCCGGGTGTGTGTCCTCAACGCCCGAGTCAACGACGGCGACCGTGACCGGCGCGCGCTCCACGGAGACTGCCCCGGCCTCGCGCGCGTGCATAGTTTCTGCACCCCAGTTGAAGATCTTTTCATCCGCCGCATCGCTCGCGCTCTCGTCGCGCATGGCGGCCAGGCCGCCCGACTGTGCGTCGTCAGCCGCATGGTCACCGGCTGCGGGGGCATCAGCTGCCGGGGTATCGATGCTCTCGTCGGCGGCAGGGGCCTCGTCATTCGTGGGGAGGGCGACTCGCTCGTAATAGAGGACCCCCTCGGTGCGGGTCGGGCCGATGGAGTGGACGGAGATGCCCGCGTCCTTCAGCGCGGCGGCCAAGTCGGGCGCGAACGAGGGCGTGGCGCTCTGAGCGAAGAAGGTGCCGATCTCGGGATACGAGGCCAGAGCAGCGCCCTTCACCGACGGAACCAGGCCGATAGCTCGCTCCAGGTCGGAAGCACTGGCACCCGGGGCCAGGTTGATCGCGTAGTTCATCTCGTCGTCGTTCGCGCGGGGAGACGAGATGAGGCCGTCGGTGGGTTCGTCGGCGCGGGCGGACGGGGCCACCGCCGTCGCGACGCCCATGGACAGGGCGAGCGCGGCGACGACTCTGATGCGTGCGGCGGTGCGGCGCATTGTTCCTCGGCTTTCAGTTGGTACTGCGTCGTGCAGGTCTGCATCTGCGGGCAGCACCATCATCCTAGGATTTGCCGGTAACAACAAAATGTAGGCTGCCCTAAGCTCACAATATAATTCCGCCACAATATCGCACGCAATTCCATAACACGAGTGACACGATCACACGAATTAAAACGAACAAGCTAGATACTGTCGTGGATTACATGCGACGTCGCGCAGAAAACACCATCTCAGCACGGGAACAGAGGCGACCTCGGGAACACAAGAGGCGGGGAGCGCATGCACTCCCCGCCTCGTTGACTCCAGAACGGTGTCGTCTACTCCAGACCAGCGTCCAACGCCAGCAGATGATCCACCGTCTGCGGACGGACGAACCAGCGCGCGGTGCCATCCTCAACAGCGAGAACGCCGGGCTTCGTCAGCATGTTGTAGTTGGATGCCATCGAGTAGCCGTACGCGCCGACGGCGGGCACGGCCAGCAGGTCGCCACCCGCAATGTCGGCCGGTAGGTCGATGTCGCGGATGATGATGTCGCCGCTCTCGCAGTGCTTGCCGACGACTCGGCAGCGCGCCAGGGACGAGGCCTGCGCCGGATCCCGGTTCGCGAGCGTCGCCGTGTAGGTCGCGTCGTAGAGGACGGGACGGATGTTATCCGACATGCCGCCGTCGATGGCCACATAGCGGCGCACTCCCCCGTCTTCCAGGGAAACGTCCTTGACGACGCCAACGCGGTAGAGCATGACCATCGAGGGACCTGCGATGGAGCGGCCGGGTTCGACGGACACGTGCGGGATCGGCAGGCCGTGGTGGGCGCAGCGCTCGCGCACCACGGTAGCCAGGGCACGTGCGACCTCAACCGGGGAGGTCGGGATCGGATCCTGGCCCGTGTAAGCGATGCCAACTCCGCCACCCAGGTCAATCGCGGGGACGTCCAGGCCCAGCTCGCCGCTCACGCGCGCCGCGAAATCAACGACGATGCGCGCGGCCTCGACGAAGGCCTCGGTCCCAAAGATCTGGGACCCGATATGGCTATGCAGGCCGCGGAAGTCCAGGTGAGCCGCATCCTTGATCGCGGCCACGGCCTTGAACGCCTGGCCAGTGGCCAGAGACAGGCCGAACTTCTGATCCTCGTGGGCGGTCGCGATGTACTCGTTGCCTCCCGCGTGGATGCCGGACTTCAGGCGCACCATAACGGGCGCGACGACGCCGAGATCAGCGGCGATGCGCTCGATCTGGCGAACCTCGTCCATCGAGTCGATGAAGATGCGGTGGATGCCAGCCTCAAGAGCGAGGCGAATCTCCGCATCCGACTTGTTGTTGCCGTGCAGGCCGATGCGCGAGGGATCCACGCCTGCGCGCAGAGCGAGGGTCAGCTCGCCGAGCGAGGCGGTGTCGATCCCCAGGCCCTCGGCCACGACCAGGCGCGCGACGTCGGCGCTCAGGAACGCTTTGCCGGCGTAGAAGGCGTCGCCGCCGTTCATTCCGTAGCCATCCCAGAACTCCTCGGCCATCGCCGACGCCCACACGCGAGCGCGCCCCCGCATGGCCTCGACGTCGAGCACGAAGGTCGGCGTGCCGAAGTCGGCGGCGACGCTGGTCAGGTCGACGCCTCCCACGCGCAGCACGCCATCCACCCGGATCGCGCTCCACGGCCACAGGTCGGGGCGCTCATCGGGGGTCGGGCACGTCAGGGTA
>ERZ773066.2067-NODE-2067-length-9961-cov-3.894306_pt1 | contig 9961 bp, 10 predicted proteins | sample MGYA00580573_ERZ773066 | MGnify/ENA primary metagenome ERZ773066 (study PRJEB29015, sample SAMEA2738128) | human oral metagenome | biome: human oral; feature: human-associated habitat; material: saliva | place: China | collected 2203 ... | reverse complement strand
GGTATATCGTGACGGTTATATACATCACGACAGATATGAAAAGGGTGTACCTGTAATTGAATTAAAAAACGGCCTTTTGCCTACCATAGGAAAGACAAGGGAGACCGGCACAGAGATAACATTTTTACCTGATGATACTATATTTGAAGTAACAAGGTTTAGAGCCGACTGGTTAAAGTCAAGGATGCATGAGAGTGCATATTTAAACCCGGGACTTATACTGCATTTTGTCAATAACAGAGAAAATGAGCATGAGGAAAAAACATACCATGAGCCTGAGGGCATTGTGGCATATGTCAAGGAACTAAACAAAGGTAAAGAGGTGATGCATGCGCCTATATCATATAAGGGTGTATGCGACAATATTGAGGTTGAGGCGGCTATACAGTTTGTAGATGCCTTTGAGGAGAATATACTCGGATTTTGTAACAATATATTTACTCAGGAGGGCGGAACACATATAGCCGGATTTAAGACCAAGTTTACAGGGCTTGTAAATACATATGCCAGAGAACTTGGAATACTTAAGGATAAGGACAGCAATTTTACAGGAGCGGATACCAGAAACGGTATGACCGCAATAGTAAGTATCAAGCATCCGAACCCTATGTTTGAAGGACAGACAAAGACCAAGCTGGCTTCTGCGGACGCCACAAGAGCCGTACTTACTGTGACAGGAGATGAGCTTACAAGATATTTTGACAGAAATGTGGATGTTATAAAGGCTATTATTTCATGTGCCGAGAAGTCCGCAAAGATAAGAAAGGCCGAGGAAAGAGCCAAAACAAATATGCTCACAAAGTCAAAATTTTCTTTTGAGTCAAACGGTAAGCTTGCAAACTGTGAATCAAAGGACCCGAGTAAATGTGAGATATTTATTGTAGAGGGTGATTCCGCCGGAGGTTCGGCAAAGACTGCCAGAAACAGAAACTTTCAGGCTATCCTACCTATCAGAGGTAAGATTTTGAATGTTGAAAAAGCCAGAATGGATAAAATATTGAACTCGGAAGAAATAAAAAATATGATTACGGCTTTCGGATGTAATATAGGAAATGAGTTCAATATCGAAAAATTAAGATATCATAAAATAATAATTATGACAGATGCTGATGTAGATGGTGCACATATTAGAGTACTATTCTTAACTCTATTTTATAGATTTTTTAAACCTCTAGTAGAAGGAGGATATGTCTATGCAGCACAACCACCACTTTTTTGTATAAAACATGGTAAAACTATAAAATATGTATCAAGCTATGCGAATAAAACAGATCATGTAGCTATTGTAGAACTTGCAAATGGTGGAACATATAAGTCCATTTATGGAGATTTTACAGCACAGGAATATACAGTGGCAATAGCTGGACTTATTGCGGGTATGCCGTTAAATCGTAGTGCAGATAATTACACTATGAGTGATTTAAAATCTGTTGAAGACTATGAACCTAAACTTGGTAAATTTAGTTTATACAACGATGAAGAAGTGGTTAAAGTGAATTATGGAGTTAATTCTAAAACTACATTTGACAGCACTTGGAAAAAAGATACAAGAAAAATTAAAGTAGTTGAAGGTATGTGCTTTATTGCTGATGATATAAGAGATACTTTTAAAAATTATTGGCTTGGAAACTACATAAATGATTATGACAATAAAATGAATTTCTGCTCAAATATAACTAAAGTATATTTCAAAGAGATGTCACCAAATGTGTTAAACGGGGATTATGACAATAAAGTAGAAATTGATATTGAAGCACAGAAAAAAGTAATAATTACAGATGGGCTAGAAGTAAATAGTATGACGGATTTGGAAATTTTACAATATCCGACTGGCGATGATGTTTATTTAACTGGTGATGTAAGGTTTGTAGACACTATGGCTTCACTTAGTTTAGTAATGACAATGTAATGAAAAGGAGTTGATAAAATGTCGGAAAATATAAAAGGAAATAGAACAATAACAGGAGCTTATGGAGAGTTATGGCTTGATAATGAAAAAGTATTGGAATTAAAATCAGTAGAAGCTAAAATTACAGCGGAAAGAAAAGATGTACAGCTGGGGATTTCTGTTGACAGTAAAATAACTGGACTGAAAGGTGAAGGAACTATAAAAGTTTTTAAAGTTTATACTCGTGGAAAAAAAATACTTGAAAATTGGGTAAAAGGAAAAGATGTGAGAAGTAGAATAGTCACATCTATAAAAGATCCTGATAGTTTACGTGGACAAGAAGAACGGGTGTCGATTGATAATGTTTGGTTAAATTCGATTGAACTTGCAAAATTTGAAAGAGGAGAAATTGTGGAAGAAGAAATTCCTTTTGGATTTACTCCTAGCGATGTTAGATATGAAAATGCGATAAGATAAGAAAAGGTAGGTATGGGATGAAAAATATAACAGTAGAAATGTTGTTGGAAAACAGCAAAAAAATAGAAAAAAAAGATACAGTAAAAGTTAAAGTTGAAGAATTGAATGGAGCTGTTTTAGAATTAGAAGTATTGAACAGAATGGAAATACTGGATATTTTATCCAGTAATAGTACAGACAAAGACAGTGAATTAATTTATACTGCAGGAAAAATATTTAAAGATGAAAAATTGATTACTAAATTGGGTTGTCAAATGAATCCGATTGAAGTTGTGCCAAAAGTACTAAGTCAATCTACCATAGTAAATATTTCAGAATTACTTATGAAAAAGGCTGGCTGGAATGAAAAATTCACTGTTGAAGAGGTAGTTGATGAGATAAAAAACTAATCAAGGGCGACTGGAAAGCAAAAACGGTCGCTCACTATTTAAATTGTGGACATAGTTTGCAAAGTCTAAGGGAATTAAGTAATTCGGAGCTGTTATTTATGTTTTTTATGATTGGAGGTGGATTAGAAAATGAGCGAATATAAATTAAGTGCATTGCTTGAATTGAAAGATAAATTTTCAGGTACGGCACAAAAAGCAAAGAGTTCATTAGGAGATTTAAAAAATCAGGTTGCTGGAGCATCTAATGGAATAAAGGGCGGATTTATAGGAATGTTGGAAAACGTAGGAAATGGAATAATATCACTACAAAAAAAGAGTAAAAGCGTATCTGCTAAATTAAAAAACGAATTTAACGGAGTAGAAAGGGCAATGGCAGCTGTCGGAGTAGGTATCGGAGCAGGTGCAGCAGTTAGTGTATTAAAATCTTCTGTTGAAGCCTATGCAAATTTGGAAGACCAGGTCAGAAGAAATAAGGCTATAATGGGGGCTACAGTACAACAAGAAAAGCAACTTATGCAACAAACAAGAGATTTGGGTAGATCAACTAAATTTACAGCTCAAGAAGTAGCAGAAGCACAAATGTATCAAGCTATGGCTGGTATGAAAACTAATGAAGTGCTAGAAATGACACCAAAACTTTTGAAAATGTCAATTGCGGCTGGAAGTGATTTTGCTCAAACTTCCGATATAGTCACAGATAACCTGACAGCTTTTGGTATGTCGTTAAAAGATTCTGATAGACTTATGGATGTAATGGTTGCAACAAGTAATAATGCAAATACCAATGTGCAAATGTTAGGAGAATCTTATAAATATGTTGCAGCAACTTCAAGAAATTTTGAGAGCTTTGAAGATGTAAATATCTTATTAGGAGTGCTTGCGGATAATGGAATTAAGTCTGGTCAAGCTGGACGTAATTTAGCAGGGATTTACAGAAGGTTGGCTAATCCATCGAAACAAGTGGGAAATGCTTTAAAAGACTTAAATATTCAACTTTATGATCAGCAAGGACATTTTAGAGGATTAAAAGCATTATGTGATGATTTAAAAGTTGCTACAGCAGGTCTTACTGAGGAAGAAAGAAATAGATATTTGACAATGATTGCTGGTGGAGAAGGTATGAAAATACTGGCTTCTATTATGGGAACAACAGAAGAAAACTATAACAAAGTTGCTAATCCCATAAAAAATTCTAGTGGAGCAAGGGATAAAGTTGCTGATGATATGAGTAAAACAACGGCTAACAAAATAGCACAATTTAAATCAGCAATAGATGATTTGAAAATATCGTTAGGAGAAGCATTTGCCCCAATAGCGACTAGGTGGATGGAAGACTTTATGACTAAAGTTGACGAATGGCAAAAAAGTGGGGCATTAAATCCTGATAAGTTAAAAGGTCAAGCAGAAGGTTTGGTAAAAACTGCAGAACTTGGGATGAGAGGATTTATTGCAGCTAAAGGTGCGTCTTTGGGTGCCTCACTTGGATCAGCAATTGCACCTGGAGTAGGAACGGCAGTAGGTGCTGCAATCGGTGGAGCTATTGGATATTATTCACCAGACATGATAAAAAAACTACTAGAACCTAAAGACCCAAAAAAAGAAAAAGAAAAACAAGAAGCTATAGGTAGAGCTTTTACTCCTGGAGCAAGTCAATCTGGTTATAATTCTGGCGATGGAAAATTTCATTATATGGGGTATTCTGGTGTTAAAGTGCCTTCAATGGCAGAAGCACGAAGAGAAGAATCAGCAAGAATTGCAAGGCAAAAAGAATATGATAGACGTTCCGCAGAAGCTTTGCAGAAAGTCGTGTTTGATATGAAATCCTTTGCAACAAAATTTGCACCAAAATATGGAATGCAACAACAAAATCAACCTGTTATTCAACAGGATAAAACATCACAACTGGCTGGTTTGATTTCACAACTTGTGGCAAAACAACAAAATACGAATCCAATGCAACCATTCGACACAAGTGCTATAACAAATGCTATTAGTACTGGATTAAGTCCTTTGAATAGTTTGCCCAGTCAGTTGAATTCTAGTTTAGCTACAATGCAACCACCAGTTCCACAACCAGTATCAATAGAACAGGTTATAAATCATCAAGCTAATGCACAGATAGCAGCACAATTGTCAAATATAACAATAAATGACACAGCAAAAATTGAGAGTATAGCTAGACAGATAGCACAGAATGTTAGTCAAAATACATATAACACTATGATGTCAAATTTACAAGCTCAAATTCAAGCATCGCAATAATTAAGAAAGGAGTTTCAATATGAGATCAATATTTATGTTATTGCACGATACAGAACCGTTTATTTTTGTGATTCCACCGTCGGATTTTAAAATTACGAGCAGTCAAAACAGTGAAGTTGTAAAGATATTAGATGTTGGAGAAGTAGCATTAATAGGAGAAAAAAACATAAAAAAAGTCAATTTTTCTACATTTTTACCTGCTAAAAAATCTAAATTTTTTAATTTTTTACTAAATCCTCACTCGCCGATGAGTGGTATAAAAAAATTGGAGAAATATAAAGATAATAAAGAAGTTTTAACTTTGGTAAGTGCTAATTATAGTATTTATTTTAAATGTTATATTGAACAGTTGGAATATGAAATAATAGAGAGAACAGGAGATATTGATATTACAATTGATTTGATAGAAGCTCGGAAACAGACAAGATTGATTGATGATGTTAATGAACTTTATGAGCGATATACTGGGAAGACTTCGCCAATTAAAGAGTATCAACTGGAAGAGAGATTTGAAAATTTAAAGAGCGGATTAAAAAATAAAATAAAAGAAAAAATTGATAGCTTGATTAAAGTTTAAAAAGGAAGTTTGGAAATGTTAAAGATTGTGATTAATGATAAAGAACACATAAAAAAATTTGAACGAATTACTTGGAAGGGTGGAATAAATGGAACATCACGAACATTAGAAGTAAAATATTTAGATGATAATCAAATTGCTAATTTAGGAGATAAAGTGGAATTCTATGTTGATGCTGATAAATTATTTATTGGTAAAGTTTTTTCTGTTGAAGTTGTTGGAGATAGTAAAATTAGGACTTTTAATTGTTTTGACAACTCCATATATCTTAATAAAAATTATTTTGTGAAAAACTTTAATAAGAAAAAACCGTCTCAAATATTGAAAGAAATTTGTGGAGAATTAAAATTGGAAGTTGGAAATATACCTGAAGACAAAGTGGATTGCACTTATCCAGCAGTTAATAAGAGTGGGTATCAAATAATTTTGAACGCTTATACGATTCAGCATAGAAAAGATAAAAAAATATATTCTATTGTTAGTAATGATGGAAAAATAGAAGTTGTGGAACAAGGAAGTTTGGCAGATGTTATGCTAAACTCTGAGCAAGATATAAAAAGTTCTAAATATGGTGAAGATATTGAACAAATGGTGAATCAAATTGTTATCTATAAAACTGAAAAAGAAAAACAACAAATAGTAGATAAAGTAGAAAATAAAGAAGACAAGGAAAAATACGGATTATTTCAAAAAGTAATGCAGTATGACAAGGATAGGGATAATATCAGCAATGCGAAAGAGATGTTGAAAAGTGTTGAAAAAACAGGAAATATCACTTGTCTTGGTAATGTTTTGATACAAAGCGGTTATTCAATAGGAATACACGAGCCGCATACAAACCTTGTTGGTAGTTTTTTAGTGAAAAATGATACGCATACTTGGGAAAATGATATGTATTATTGTGATATAGAATTAACTTTTGAAAATGTGATGGATAAATCCGAATTTGAAGAAAAACCAAAATCGAAAAAATCACAAAGTAAAAAGAGCAAGAAAAACAAGAAAGGTGAGAAAAGCAAGAAGAATGAGAAAAATAAGAAAAAGGTAGGTGCTAAATAATGAGCATGTTTGAAATACTTAACGATATGATTGATAATGGAGTGCAACAGCAATCCAACAATTTTATAAGAGCTAGTGTAACTAGTCCACCACCTGAATTAAAAATAAAATTTGATAATGTGGAAATACCTTCAGAGCAGATTTACTGCTCTAATTTCTTATTACCGCATTATCACAGAACTTATAAAATAGACGGTGTTATTGATGAAATAACTATTAATGCTACAACTCAAACAGCGATAGGAAATGGACCTGCTTCACACACCCATGACCATTCGACAATTAAAGGTTCTGGAACTTATAAAAGTAGTAAAGATATATGGTTTGAAGACACTTTAAAAGTTGGAGATGAAGTTCTAGTTTTAGTGCTGGGGATAAATTATGTGGTAGTTAGTAAAATAGTGAAAATGCCAAGTGGTGCAATAGAAGGAGTGTAAATATGGATTTTGAAGAATTGTTCTTGAAACAGAACGAAAAAAAAGAAAAAAAGGAATTACTTCTGTTTAAAGAATATGCAATTAATTTTGATACGCTGGAACCTTTGAGAAATGGAAATAACCTTGTTGAATTAAACGGAAATGAAGCACTCAAGGTATGGATATTTAAGGCACTTAAAACTAAAAGAAATTTTTACGAAATACATTCGGATAGTTATGGAAATGATTTAGATGTACATATTGGTACAGTTTATCAGGAAAGTATAAAAAATGCTTTAATTATTTCGGAAATTAAAGATTGTTTATTAGTTAATCCATATATTTTGGATTGCTATAATTTTGAATTAAACTACAACAATGATGATGATAATTTAAAAGTTTCTTTTAATGTCTCTACCGTCTACGGAGAAAGTGAGGTGTTATACAGTGAATAAAATAGAAGCAAGGAATAAGTTTTTATCTAATTTGGAAAATAATTTTTCTAAAATAGAAGGAACATTTAATTTTGACATTGCAAGTGCTTACGGAATAGAAGCTGAAGCAATATATAAATTGCTAGAATTTTGGGTTAAGCAAACTTTTATTGATACTGCAACAGAAGATGAATTTGTTGACTATCATGCAATGCTTTTTGGGGTAACCAGAAAACAAGGAACTAAAGCAACTGGGGAAGTATTAATAACAGGAAAACCTGGCACTACGATACCAGCTGGAACAATAGTATTGAAAACAGATGGTACAAAGTACCAATTACTTTATGATGCAACAATATTATCAAATGAAAAAGCGATTGCTGTGGTGGAATGTTTACAAAGAGGAGAGATTGGGAACTGCGCTATTGGAGAAATAGCAAATTTTGAAATTGCTAATGCTAATATTTTTACAGTGATTAATGAAAAATCGTTTACAAACGGATATGAAAAAGAACCTAATGATGTTTTAATATCAAGAGCGAAAGAAAGAATACTAAAACCAGCGCATAGCGGCAATATTTATGATTATGAGAAATGGGCAAAAGAAGTAGATGGAGTAGGTAGAGTTCTTGTTGAGCCATTGTGGAATGGAAATGGAACGGTAAAAGTAAGGATTGCCAATTACAAAAACGGAGTAGCCAATGAGGACTTAATACAAAAAGTAAAAGAAAGAATAGAAGCAGATAACGGTAGACCAGTTGGGGCTAATGTTACTGTAGTAAGTTTTGATAATAAAGATATTGAAATAACTGTTGGAGTTATATTAAGCCGAGGGATGAAATTAAGCAATATATCAGATTTAATTATCTCTAAAATAAAGCAACAGATAAAAGATAATTCAGCGATTTATATTTTGGGCAATCAGGAAATATTATCAATTAATCGAGTTGAAAAAATAATTTTATCAGTTGATGGAGTTGAAGATTGTAAAGTTTTAATTAACAATGATACAAAAAATATAATAGTAGATAGTAATGAAATATTAACAATAACAGGAGTTGTTGTCAATGAACAGTAAAATAAAGGCAGTATCGAAAATCGCTAGAAATAGTTTGCAAATTGACTTAATAAAAAGTCTAGTAATAGAAACTCAGGAAATAAAAAAAGATATTGAAAAATATAAGGAGTTTGCCTTTTTAAACTTTTTCAATGAAGAACAGATTTCAAAGTATGAAAAATTTATGAATTTAGAAACTGACCTTAGTTTAACTCTACAGGATAGACGAGATAAAATTTTATATTATTTATTATCAAAGAGAATATTTTCGCCTTCTAACTTAAAGGAACAGGCTAGAATATTTGTAAATGGAGAAATTGAAATAACAGAAGTGTTTAACGAATACTATTTTATTATAAGATTTACAAGTATTTACGGAGTTCCGCCCAATTTAAAAAATTTCATTAATTTTATTGAATTAAATAAACCTGCCCATTTGGGTTATAAAATAGTTTATAGTTATATGACTTGGGATGAGTTTGATAAATACAATAAAACTTGGGATTCTTGGGATTCATTAAATTTAAATTGGGAAGACAGAGAAAAATATAAAGAATAAAGGAAGTGATTTAATATGCCAGCAATAAATAAAACAAGTTTAGGACTTAATCAATGGCTTGGGAATGAATATCCTAAAAGAATTGATTTTGTTGAAGACAATAAAATAATAGATGATGAATTAATTAAGAGGGTAAAATACACAGATGTAGCAACAGACACAACAGCAGGAATAGTAACTCTTAAGACGATAAGCGATAAAATAAAACTAGAAGCTCCAAAGCCTGATTTAACACCGTATATTCCATTTTCAAAAGGATATAGGAATGGTAGTAATAGCGACTTTGTACTAAGAGCGAATTTATCTGAATTTTGGGCACCACGACATCTGCAGATGTATCTTGAAAATGGAAATTATATGGGTTGTTTTCATTTAAATGGGGGAAGAGCTTATTATAAAGTACCAAATCGTAATGGAGGAAACTGGTGCGAAATCATGGACAATCACGATATGGCTGCGAGAGATAACAGAATGAACAGTATGGACGCTGATAGGAATAACGTTAGAAGTTTAGCACAAGACGCAAGAAATGTAGCTGGTAATGCTTGGAATAGGACTCAAGATTTGTATAATTTGAGAAATGGAGATAATAATGACAAATGGGTTAATTACATCAGAGAAATTAGATTAGCTGGTTATGCAGTAAGGGATTTAGGTAGTGCAAATAATGCAGGCGAAATAAATGGATATGTTGTGACTGGTTTAATTAATCACGACGGTCACGATGTTGGTGGAGGAGATTATTTACAAATAAGAGCTTTGCAATTTTACAGAAATGGAAATTGGGTTAACGCATATTTTGCATAGAAAGGAATTAAAAATGAAAAAATTTATAGTAGACAG
>ERZ773066.2065-NODE-2065-length-9982-cov-2.686209_pt1 | contig 9982 bp, 9 predicted proteins | sample MGYA00580573_ERZ773066 | MGnify/ENA primary metagenome ERZ773066 (study PRJEB29015, sample SAMEA2738128) | human oral metagenome | biome: human oral; feature: human-associated habitat; material: saliva | place: China | collected 2203 ... | reverse complement strand
TTGGTGAGGTTGTTGAAGTTGCATCATCTGCAGATGAAAACTACACATATCTTCCAAAGAATTTTGATGTTCCAACAGATTTGGATTATTTGCATGTAACAACTAACAATACAATATATGGTACAGAATATCATAAAGATTTAGATGTACCTGTTCGTATGATAGGTGATATGTCTTCTGATATTTTCAGTCGTCCTGTAGATGTTTCTAAGTACGATTGTATTTATGGTGGTGCACAGAAAAATCTTTCAATGGCTGGTGTAACATTCGTTATTATTAAAGACGATGTTCTTGGTCGTGTACAGCGCGAGATTCCTACAATGTTAGATTATCGTACACATATTAAGAAAGGTTCAATGTTTAACACTCCTCCTGTTGTTCCTATTTATACTGCATTAGAAAATCTTCGTTGGATTAAGGCTAATGGTGGTGTAGAAGCAATGGAGAAATTTGCTAAGGAACGTGCAGATATTGTTTACAATGAAATTGATCGTAACAAGTTGTTCCGTGGTACAGTAAAATGTGAGGAAGATCGCTCTTACATGAATATCTGCTTCGTTCTCAACGATGAGTATGCAGAACTTCAAGATGAGTTCTTCAAATTTGCTACAGAAAGAGGTATGGTTGGTATCAAGGGACACCGTGATGTTGGTGGCTTCCGTGCAAGTTGCTACAATGCAATGACAGTAGAAGGCTGCAAGGCTCTTGTTGAAACTATGAAAGAATTTGAGGCTAAGCATTAATTAGAAAATATAGTAAAGGCACGGATAGACCTCTAATAGGTTATATCCGTGTACTTGCATTATAAAAATTTATTACTATGAAGGTTTTAATCGCAACAGAAAAACCATTTGCAGCAGCAGCTGTTGAAGGTATTAGAAAAGAAATAGAGGGTGCTGGACACGAACTTGCACTTTTAGAAAAATATACAGAAAAAGCTCAGTTGTTAGATGCTGTAAAAGACGTTGATGCACTTATCATTCGTTCAGATAAAGCAACAGCAGAGGTATTTGATGCTGCTAAGAATTTAAAAATAGTTGTTCGAGCTGGTGCTGGTTACGATAATATTGACCTTGCTGCAGCAACTGCACACAATGTAGTTGCAGAAAATACTCCAGGTCAGAACTCTAATGCTGTCGCTGAACTAGTTTTAGGACTTCTTGTTTATGGTGCTCGCAATTTCTATAATGGTAAGAGTGGTTCAGAATTGATGGGTAAGAAACTTGGTATCCTTGCATTTGGTAACGTTGGGCGTAATGTAGCTCGTATTGCTAAAGGTTTCAATATGGAAGTTTATGCTTATGATGCTTTCTGTCCAAAAGAAGTTATCGAGGCTGCAGATGTGAAGGCTGTTGATAATCAAGAAGCTTTATTTGAGACTTGCGATATTGTTTCTCTCCATATTCCTGCAACTCCTGAAACAAAGCAGAGCATCAACTACGCTCTCGTAAACAAGATGGCTAAGGGCGGTACCCTTATCAACACTGCTCGTAAGGAAGTTATCAACGAACCAGAACTCATCAAGTTGATGGCAGAGCGTGAAGATTTGAAGTTTATCACAGATATTAAGCCAGATGCTGATGCTGAATTTGCTAAGTTCGAAGGTCGTTACTTCAGCACACCTAAGAAGATGGGTGCTCAAACAGCAGAGGCTAACATCAACGCTGGTATTGCAGCTGCAAAGCAAATAAATGCTTTCTTTGCTAACGGTGATACCAAATTCCAAGTAAATAAATAATATTTAAACTCATATTGCAGATTATTAGGAACTATGCTTATAAAACAGCAAAAGCCATGATAGTCTGCTTTTATTTTATATCTACAACATATTATGGCAATAGTAAAACCATTTAAAGGTGTTCGTCCTCCAAAGGAATTCGTAGAACAAGTAGAAAGTCGTCCATACGATGTATTAAATTCAGAGGAAGCACGTGAAGAAGCTAAAGGAAACGAAAAAAGTCTTTATCATATCATTAAACCAGAAATAGATTTCCCAGAAGGTACAAGTGAATACGATCCACGTGTTTACGAAAAGGCTGCTGAGAATTTTAAGATGTTCCAAGACAAGGGTTGGTTGGTGCAAGACGATAAAGAACAATACTACATTTATGCTCAAACAATGAATGGCAAGACACAATATGGTATTGTTGTTGGCGCTGCTTGTCAAGATTATGTAAATGGTGTTATAAAGAAACATGAACTTACACGCCGCGACAAGGAAGAAGATCGTATGAAGCATGTTCGTGTAAACGATGCAAATATAGAACCTGTTTTCTTTGCTTATCCAGATAATCCTGTGTTGAAAGAAATTACATCTCGCTATGCTGCTACTACTCCAGAATACGACTTCATTGCTCCTATTGATGGCTTCCGTCACCAACTTTGGGTAGTCTCTGATGATAAAGATATAAAGACTATTACTGAAGAATTTGCAAAGATGCCAAGTCTTTATATTGCAGACGGGCATCACCGTTCTGCTGCAGCTGGTCTTGTGGGTGGAGAGAAAGCAAAAGCTAATCCAAATCATACAGGAAAAGAGGAATATAACTACTTTATGGCTGTTTGCTTCCAAGCATCTGAACTTACCATTCTAGACTACAACCGTGTTGTTAAGGACTTGAACGGTATGACACCTGCTCAGTTCCTCGAAGCATTGAACAAGAACTTCATAGTAGAAAAGAAAGGTACTGCTATTTATAAACCAGCTCATTTACATGAGTTCTCACTATATTTAGATGGCGAGTGGTACTCTCTCACAGCTAAAGAAGGTACATACGATAACAACGATCCTATTGGCGTGCTCGATGTTGATATATCAAGTCGTTTGATTCTCGATGAACTTCTCGATATAAAAGATTTACGTTCAAGCGATCGTATAGACTTTGTTGGCGGTCTTCGTGGTTTAGAAGAACTTAAGAAACGTGTAGATAGTGGTGAAATGAAGATGGCTTTGGCACTTTACCCTGTATCTATGCAACAAATTATGGATATTGCTGATAGTGGAAAGATTATGCCTCCAAAGGCAACTTGGTTTGAGCCAAAACTTCGTTCAGGACTTATTATTCACAAGCTTTCGTAAGTATAGAATATCATTAATGCTGATTTTATATCAAGTTAATTAATGACCGATAAGTATAAAACAGTACACAAAGACACAATAGGCGAGGGGTTTTATTCCGAAAAGAGGAGTAAATTCCTCGCCTTTGTGCATCATATCGAATCTGCTGAAGAAGCTTTAGATGTTGTGAGGCATTATAAAAAGAAGTATTATGATGCGCGGCACTGTTGTTATGCTTATCGTTTAGGAGCTGATGGTGCTGAATTTCGTGCTAATGACGATGGAGAGCCTTCTTCAACTGCAGGTAAACCTATTCTTGGTCAGCTTATAAGCAACGATATTACTAATACTTTAATTTGTGTAATCAGATATTTTGGTGGCGTAAAGCTTGGTACGAGTGGACTGATTGTTGCATATCGCGAAGCCGCTGCAGACGGAATAGCACATTCGAAAATAGAAGAAAAGTTTGTAGAGCACATTGTTCATTACACCTTTTCTTATCCAATGATGAACGATGTTATGAAAATAGTAAAGGATATGAATGCTAACATCGTTGAACAAAAGTTTGATAACACTTGCGAAATTGTACTCTCTATTCGCAAATCATTCGCCGAACAGCTTGAAATGCGACTGAATAGTCTTTCGTTTGCTTAGTATGGGGATATAAAGCTATTTATTCGACCTATATGTCAAAAATACATAGTGCGAACAAAAAAGGCTACTGACTTTTATATGGAATACTGAAACTAACAAACACAAATGCCCCAAAATATCGGAAATGATGTTCAGGGACATTGACAATGTTATTAGTATTATGGAAAGAACTATAGTTCGTCTAATAATTTATTTTCATGTTTATCTGTGTTTATTTGATCCCAATAGTCAATATGGACATTATAGATATATGGATAGTTATAGATAGTTTCATTTTGACTTATGAAAATATCTATTCTACCAAAGCATTCTTTCCATATAGGTTCTTCTTCTGATGGCAATTCATAACGTGAAGCGTAAATAGTAAGACTAGGTTTGTTTTCTTTCTTGTCTTCCTGGAAATAGCAATCTTCATATTTCCTTTGCAACAATTGCTGTATCATCTGATATTTTTGGTCTGCCAATTCTTCTGAAATATTATTAATAACAGCCTTTACACGATAGACTTTCTTTGTTTGTTCATCATAATAAACATACAATCCTACCTTATTCCCAACGAAAGTTCCATCAAAATATCTTACTCCGTTTGATATAGCTTCACTATATAGTTTATTATACACATATCCTTTCTGTACTATTTTTGATAGTTCCATCTATAGGAATGCCAGAAAATTTTAGATGTTCTGACTGGGCATAACAGAATATGCCTAATAGCATTGTGAATGTAAATAATACGATACGTTTCATAAGTGTAATTGTTAAGTTAATGTTTCTAGTGAGCTTAAAAAATGTTATGATATACTGAGACGGTTTATGCTCTTTACTGTAAACTATCTATTGATTTCTTTTGCGAATACCACAAAGTGTCTCAGACAAAGCAAAATTATTGTTCAATCTTCTCTACTTTTGGCGATGAAACTTTCTCTATAGTTGGTGTAGTTGCAGGTTTTGACACTGTTTTTGTAGGTACAGTTTGTGTAGGGTCGTTAGCAGGAACTGGTAGAGGGGCAGAAGGCGTAACATTTTCTTGATTCTCTTTTTCTGCTTTTCGTTGTGTGTTTATGATAGTTTCTTCATTATTTTTCTTTGTTTCGCTATTACTTTTTACGTTTTCTTCGTTTGTTGTTAGGTCTCTCTTCCTACTTTTTCGGTTTGGCCATAGGTAGTCGCCCACAACATCTACAGTATCAAGTACAGCATTCCGTTGTTGCTCTTCTTGCTGTTCTTGTTCAGAAACTACATCATCTTCGGCAATCACAAAGTTGTAAAACAGTCCGAAACCAAATAAAATTAGTATCATTACGAGCAGTTTAAATGTAAGAGAACTTATAAACTTACGTTTCTTTCCTTCGTTCGTCATAGTTTTACGTTTTATTAATTGAATATATTTTTGCAAAGATAGGAATAAAAAAGCAGAAAAAGGGGCAAAGCTGAAAAACTCTCCCCCCTTAATGTTTTATTCTTTAATTCGTATAAGGGCATTTGCTAAGATAGCAGTTAGTCCCCCCATTGTTATACCGCTAGAGAAAATGTTTTTTATTATTGGGGGCATTTGGTCTAATATGTTTGGCACAAGTTCTACGCTCAATCCCATAGCAAAACTTATTGCCATAACCAAAACTGCCTTGCGATTGATGGAGGTTGATGCAATAATACGAATGCCAGCAGCTGCAACAGTTCCAAACATAAGCAATGTTGCACCGCCGAGAACGCAGTCTGGAATGAGTGAAAATATTTGTCCTACCACTGGAAATAGCCCTAAAATAAGCAAAGCACCTGCTACAAAGTAGCCCACATAACGACTGGCAACGCCCGTAAGCTGTATCATTCCGTTGTTCTGTGCGAAGATAGAGTTTGGAAAACTATTGAAAACCGCTGCAAGAAACGAATTGAAACCGTCTGCCAAGATACCTCCTTGCGCACGTTTCATAAATACTGGTCCTTCAACTGGTTCTCCTGAAATCAGCGAATTGGCAGTAATATCTCCGTAAGCCTCAACTGCTGTTACCAAATATATCAGTCCCAATCCGATGATGGAGCCGGTGTCGAAATGCAAACCATACTTGAAAGGTTCAGGAATGTTTAGTGTACCCGTATCGCCTAACCGTGAAAAGTCTATTAAGCCTAAGAAGTAAGCAACAGTAGAACCTAATATTAGTCCCAAAACGATAGATGCCATTCGTAAGAACGGATTGCTTGATCTATTGAATATAACGATGCTTACAAGTACAAGCAGTGCTAATCCAAGATTTTGTATAGAGCCAAATGTATGTGTAGCCATAGCTGCATTTCCACCGCCACACGAGTTTATGCCTGCTTTTATTAAGCATAAACCAATAAGTGTAACAACAATCCCCGAAACTAGGGGAGTTATTATCTTACGCATATAGGGCAGTACGCGGCTGACCAGCATTTCTACAACCGACGCCACCATACAAGCTCCGAATATATAGCTTAGTCCCATCTCGACATTCATCTTCCCGTTTACCATTCCGAGCATACCAGCTCCGATAATGGGACTGATGAACGAGAAAGAAGTTCCTTGAATGCACAGCAAACCTGCGCCAAGAAAACCAAAACGTTTACATTGAATGAAGGTTGCAATGCCCGAAACAAACAACGACATAGATATAAGATATCCTGTTGTTTCTAAATCGAATTGTAACTCAGAGCTGATAATGAGTGGTGGAGTAATGATAGCTACGAAAATTGCTAACAGATGCTGTACTGCAGCAAAGATTGTTTCGCGCAAAGGCGGTCGGTCGTTCAGACCATAAATAAGTTCTTTTTTTTGTTCCATAGGTTTTTATTGTTGTCTAATCTTTATTTCACAGTTGTCTAATGAGTCGATAATAGCCAAGCTTTCGCAACGTATTCCTGCTGCTTCTATAATCTCACGACCATTTTGGAATGCCTTTTCAATGATAAATCCCATACCTACAAGTTCAGCCCCAGCCTGACTACACAAGTTTATTATTCCTTTTGCAGCATTGCCGTATGCTAAGAAGTCGTCTACAAAAAGAACCTTATCTGAAGGTGTAAGATATTCTTTTGATATACAAACATGGTATTCGCGCTGCTTTGTAAACGAGAATACAGTAGCCGAAAGCATATCAGCCATTGTAGAAGGCTTTTTCTTTTTGGCAAAAACGACTGGCAAATCGAGCAAGAACCCCATCATAATGGCTGGTGCAATGCCACTTGCTTCAACAGTTATAATCTTATTTATTTCTGTGGAAGCATAGCGCCGAATAAGTTCCACAGCAATTTGCTTCATCAGGTTAGGGTCTAACTGATGATTAATAAATTTGTCTACCTTTAAAATACCCCCCTCATAGCATTTCCCATCTTTAAGAATGCGATCTATCAATGTTTTCATTGTACGGTTATTTACTTAGCTTGTTGTTAATTTTCTGCTTATATATGTCTAACGCTGTTGCTAAAAACGGTTGTTAGAAATATAGAGTGCAAAAGTAGTAAATTATGAAAGACTATTAGCCAATCTCATCATTTATTTTCTTTTTTAGTGGAAAGAAACGAAGTAAAAGGATAGTTTTTGCTAAAGTTGCTTTCCTTTCTGTAAAATATTATGTACTTTTGCAGCCTAATTTCGGTATGGTTTGCTTTACACTAAGGTTTATTGTACCGATATTAACAAATCTATTAATTATATGTACAAACCAATTTTTAACAAGCGTAGTGTAGTAAAGTTTACTCACTTTTCTAATCGCGGCTATTCTCTCTTTGCTGTTTTAGGTAAAGAAGTGATAATTGGTGTACTGAGTGTTGCTACTCTTCAACATGCAACGGCACATAACACAAGTAATGATGCCTTGAAAGTAAGTGGCGATTCTACAGTAACCAATAAGCAAGTGCTGTTAGACGAAGTAAATGTAACTGGTACACGGGCGCCACTGACTGTTAGTCAGCAAGCGAGAATGGTAACTGTACTGAGTCGTGAAGATATTAAAGCTGCGCCAGTACAAAGTGTAAACGACCTTTTAAAGTATGCTGTAGGGGTAGATGTGCGACAGAAGGGAGCTTTAGGAGCACTTACCGATGTGAGCATACGTGGTGGAAACTCTGAGCAGATTACTATTTTGCTGAATGGCATTAATATCTGCGACGCACAAACAGGACATAATGCGTTTGATTTTCCTGTTGATTTAAATGAAATTGAACGTATTGAAGTTCTCGAAGGTCCGGCAGGACGCGTTTATGGTACATCGTCTTTATTGGGTGCTATAAACATTGTAACAAAAACTCCCCAGTCTTCTTCTCTCTCTGCACGTATAGAAGGTGGTTCTTATGGCTATCTTTCAGCTGGTGCACGTGCAAACATTGCACAAGGGCATTGGAACAATCAGCTTTCTGCATCGTATACTCGAAGCGATGGATATCTACGAAATAAGGCTGGAAAACTGAGCGCAGACTACAAGACGAGCAAGGCTTTTTATCAAGGTAATTATAACGACGACCAGATTGCAGTAAACTGGCATGCTGGAATGAGCGTTAAAGACTTTGGTGCTAACACGTTTTATGCGGCAAAATATGACGACCAGTTTGAACACACGTTTAAAACTTTTACTGCCTTGCAGGCTGAGAACAAACAAGGACTATTTCACATTCGTCCGTCTATCTATTGGAATCGTAGTATGGATAGATTCGAACTATTCCGTGGAGCACCACAAAAGTATGCGTATAACTACCACAGAACCGATGTGTATGGTGTAAATCTTAATGCTTATTTCGATTGGTGTTTGGGACGAACTGCTTTTGCTGCTGAGCTGAGGCAAGAGGAGCTTGTGAGTACAAACCTTGGCGAAAAGCTCGAACGAAACCATCATATCCATGGAACTAATCTCGACTATACGCATGGAATTAACCGTACCAATCTGCAATTCGTATTGGAACACAATATTATTCTTTCACGCTTTACGCTATCGGCAGGGATTGTTGCTGTGAAGAATAGTCAGGCCGATATGAATATGCGCATCTATCCTGGTATAGATGCAAGTTATAGAATAGGAAATGCATGGAAAGTTTATGCCTCGTACAATTCTTCGTTGCGTATGCCGTCGTTTACCGAATTGTTCTATTCGGTGGGAGGACATAAAGCCGATAAACACCTAAAACCAGAAGAGCTTTCGGCTCTCGAAACAGGTGTAAAGTATAGTTGGAGCGGAATTAGTGGAAAAATGAGTCTTTTCTATAATCGGCAGAAAAATCGTATCGACTGGATTTCTGATGGAACACTTGATGCTAATGGTGCAGTGCTTTGGAAAAGTGTAAACTTTGGTCTTATCAATGTTGTTGGTTTAGAATCTTCGTTACGTTTCGACTTCTATATGTTGATGCCATCACAACGTTTCTTTAAACAATTTGGTATAGCCTATTGCTATCTTAACCAAAATGAAGAGGAACATAATGGCGTTACAAGTAAATATGTTTTAGAATATGTGAAAAACAAAATGGTGGCTGATTTGCAACTGAATTTATGGCGAAACCTTGACTTAGGTCTGAACTATCGGTTGCTTCACCGTATGGGAAATTACATTGATACCGCCAATCAGCACCATAAATATGCAACGTATGGCATACTCGATGCACGTCTATCGTGGAATGCAAATAAATGGACAGCATTTGTTGCTGCAAACAACTTGCTGAATAAGACATACGTAGACTATGGAAATGTGCCACAACCAGGGACTTGGATTACTGCAGGTTTCAACATACAAATGTAGTTTTGTAATATTGGCTAGTTATAACAATAGATGTATTCATTACTCTTAAAGTTTATTACTCAATATAACATCGTTTCCAATAAAAAGATATGATTTCGAACTAAGTGCTTAAAGCACAACACTTAAAGTTGAATGAAGATTATAATATATAGGAATGATTTAGAAATGAGTGGTATGTTTGAAAATTCATAGTATTGTTATAGGTAAAGAACGCTCACTATTTCGACAGTAAAGATAATGCTTTGCGTGGGAAAGTGAACGTTCTTTTTGTATATTTCCTCTTCGTTTCTTTTTTCTGCTTGCTTTAATAACTTCTATTTGTAACACCTAAGGTAAGTGAGTTCTACTGTATGTTGAGGATATATACAATGTATTGTTAATTAGATACTTATAATAGTGTGTAAATCAGGATATTATAGAATAAAAAAGTTAATAATAGTCATCTGGTTAAATCTCTTTTAAGTGTTATAATATAAAATGACAAAGGTTGTAGTTTTTTGTGATATCTAATTTGCAACTGATAGAT
>ERZ773066.2064-NODE-2064-length-9982-cov-19.235016_pt1 | contig 9982 bp, 8 predicted proteins | sample MGYA00580573_ERZ773066 | MGnify/ENA primary metagenome ERZ773066 (study PRJEB29015, sample SAMEA2738128) | human oral metagenome | biome: human oral; feature: human-associated habitat; material: saliva | place: China | collected 2203 ... | reverse complement strand
GCGGCGGTCGCGGCCCGGGCGGCGGCCTCGATCTCCGGCCAGGAGCTGCCGAGCCCGTTGAACAGGCCCCCGTCCCTGGTCCTGCCGTGCTTCTCCGCCAGGTCGTAGAGCCGGTAGGCGAGGGAGCGCAGGGCGTCGCCGTCGAGGCCGCGCTCCCGGGCTCCGGCGAGCAGCCGCCCGGTCGAGTCCAGTCCGCCCGTCTCCAGGGCCCGGGCGAGGTGGAGGACGACCTCCCAGTGGGAGATGCGGTCGTCGGTGCGCGGGTCGTAGTCGTCGGGCAGGTCGGGGGGCGCGATGAGCGAGACCCTGCCCCCGCCGGCGTTGAGGACGCCGGAGCGGCGCAGGGCGTCGATGGAGGCGTTGCGGGCGGAGGCGAGGGTCTCGGCGTCGCCGTAGGGGCCCTCGTCGAAGCCGCGGGTCTCGTACCAGCTGAGGCACCAGCGGGTGTCGGGGTCGAGGTCGTCGTCCTGGTCGGTGAGGACCTCGTCGAGGACGGCGTTGATCTGCATGAGGGCCTCGGCCACGCTCATGTCCGAGCCGTCGGGGCTGACGACGCGGGAGTAGCGGGAGAAGACGCCCATGCCGGGGCCGATGGCGGCCTGGGCGAGGTCGACGGGGGCGATGCCGCCGCTGCGCAGCGTCTCGACGGCCCCGGGGAGGGAGGCGCGCAGTTCGCGCATGAGGCCGCGCCGGTCGATGATCGGGGCGTCCTCGGGCCGGGGGCGCAGGACGAGGACGATGGAGGAGGCGAGGGCGTTAGCGCCCACGCTCGTCATCCGCCCGCCCCTCTCGGAGCGCATGGGCCAGGTGGCGGTGATCGTCCAGCCCGAGCGGATCATGGCGCCGAGAATGGTGGCCCAGCCCGTGGAGCCGCGCCCCGCGGCCGTGGTCTCGGACTGCTTGAAGGCGTAGTAGACCGTCATGGGGTAGTCGGGGTTGGCGTTGCGGCGCGCGCGGGCGAAGACCCTCTCGAAGCCGTCCTCGAAGAAGTCCTTCGCGCCGTCCCTCCCGCCGTGCCGGTAGGGGTTGGCGACGAGCTCCTCCTCCTTGGGCACCAGGACCGTGGACAGGAGGCGCGGGTGGATCCCCTTGAGGGAGCGGCGCAGCCACACGTAGAAGAAGTCGGACAGGTCGGAGTACCCGATATTGTCGTAGTAGGGCGGATCGGTGGAGATGACGACGCCGGAGTAGTCGCGGGTCGCCGCGTCGGCCTGCTCCGCCACGGACGGGCCTCGCGCGGGGGTTCTCTCAACCGCCAGTGAGACCGCGCGAATCATGATCGCGAGGCTCCCCGACGAGTCCGCGAACGGGTTCCCCTCGGCGAAGTCCCATGACATGGGCAGGGCCTGACGGGCGAATACGTTGCGAAGGATCTCCATCTGCGGGTTGCTCGCCCACGTATTGATCGACGACGAGTAATCGGTGAGGCGCGAGACGACGAATCCGAGATAGGTGGCGACGGCGTCGGCGTACGCGGCGGCCCCGGAGCCGCCCTCCTCGATCCGCTCCCCCTCGGCCATGCCCGTCGAGAGCGCATCGCGCAGCACTCGCTCGCGCGCCTCGCCCACGAGGTCCGAGAAGGTCGTGAGCGCCACGAGCTGTCGATTCGTGAAGAGTCGATCAAAAGTATTGAGACCGTAGGGCACGGTCCAGAAGTTGCGAGGATCATCGGGAAGCGATTGCTCGGGCACGCCGACCGGAGTTTCAATTTCAGCGCATTCGGCTTGTTCGATCGTTGGCGGGACGTAGATTCTTCCGCGACGCCCTTCGCAAACAACTGCACACGGACTCGCGCCCATGCGATGCGTCAGTCCCTCATTCTTGATGTAATCCATGGGAACCGAATCACCGCAGGAAAGACACACGGCGCCGCGGCGCCCGGAGATCGTGCCGTCGTTCTCTTTCGTCGGCGCGTTCTTCGGATCGTGCCCGATGGAGTACTCAATGTGATCCCCGACGACCGTCGGGACGATGTAGGCCTCCTTGCCCTTCTTCTTCCCCAGCCACCACGAGCGCACGAGCGGCATCTCGATCCCGCAGGCGGGATTCGGGCAGGTGACGGTGCGCGCCCAGATCCAGGCGATGACCGTCGCCTCGCCGCCGTCGGGCAGCTGCGCCTTCGGATAGAGATGTCCGATGCGGCGCAGCGCCTCCTCGCGCATCCACTCGCCGTAGCGGCGCACGTCTTCGGCCAGGCCGTGGGCGCCGGGCCAGGTCCGCGTGCCGTCGTCGGCGCCGGGGAATACGGGCGGGTGACCGGCGAAGCGCGGCGGGATCTCGATGAGGGCCTTGTTGATGAGGACGGCGACGGGGTTGAGGTCCGAGGCGTGCGCCTCAAGCCCGAGCCTCTGGGCCTCCAGCGGGATCGATCCGCCCCCGGCGAAGGGGTCGAGGACGGCGGGCGGGTCGTCCCCCGTCGAGCGCCGGATCTCCTCGCGGACCTCGCGGAGAAGATGCTCGTCGCCGACATTGTTCCAGTTCACCATCCGCGTGATGAGGGTGAAGAGGCGCCGCCGCTCGGCCTCCACCCTCGCCCGGGCCACCGCCTCCGGGTCGCTCTCGCCAGCGGCGCGGGCCGCATCCAGGAAGTCCCCGTAGCGCGCCGAGGGGTCGTCGACCAGCTGGGAGAAGAGGACCGCGCGCGCCGTGGCCAGGGGGCGGCGCGCCCACCACAGGTGCAGGGTGGACGGGTGCCCCTTGCGGATGGACTTCTCCCGGCTCGACTGCGTGTTGATCTCCTCCAGGGGCAGCGCGACCTCGATGAGCTTCTTCTTCGACACGGCCATCCTTCCGGAAGATCAGTGGAGTCAGGGGCCGGGTCGCCCTGCCCGCGGGTGAGTCTACGCAGTGGGCGGAGGCGCTGCGGCCGAGACCGCCGGGTCGCCCTGTGCGGGTGAGTCTACTGGTGCGCTGTGACGCGCAAACCTGTGGCTCCCCGTGACGCGCACGGGCCGGCTCAGGGCACGAGTCATGGCTGTGGTTCGCGTCGTTGGGGCCGGCTACGCTTGCCTCATGCCCAGCCGTACCATCCGCATCCTCGACCTCTTCGCCGGGGCCGGCGGGCTGACTGCGGGTTTCCACGAGGCCTCCGACCGCTTCCGCAGCGTCGCGGCCGTGGAGCTGGATCCGGCGGCCGCGGCCTCCTACTCCGCGACCTTCGCGAAGACCGACGTCTTCACCGGCCCCATCCAGGACTGGCTGGCCCGGGCCGACATGCCCGCGGACGTCGACGTCGTCGTCGGCGGGCCGCCGTGCCAGGGCTTCAGCGCCCTCGGCAAGCGGGATGCCGCGGACGAGCGCAACTCCCTCTGGAGGCAGTACGCCGAGGTCCTCACGCGCGTGCGGCCCGGGTACTTCGTCGTCGAGAACGTCCCGGCCTTCGGCAGGTCGCGGCAATACCAGGACTTCCTCACCGCGACGCGGCCGGGAGGGTTCCTCGAGGACTACGCCCTGGAGCACCGGGTGCTCAACGCCGCTGATTACGGCGCGCCCCAGATCCGTAAGCGCACCGTCGTCATCGGCCACCGCCGGGACCTGGAGGCGCCGGGATTCCCGGAGGCGACCCACGCTCCGGAGGCGGCGGAGGGACTGCTCCCGTACAGGACCGTCGGCGACGCGCTGCTCGGGGTGCCCGCCGTCCCCGACATGGACGAGCGCTTCGACGAGGTCCGCACCAGGGTCGGGGACAGGGAGCTGCCCGGCGCCTTCTCGCCGCGAGAGCTGCACTTCTCCCGTACGTACCAGCGGATCTCGCGCGAGCGGTTCGCCGCGATCCCGGAGGGCGGCAGCCGCGCGGACCTGCCGGACGAGCTCAAGGCGCCCTGCTGGCGCAGGCACACGACGGGCTCCATGGACGTCATGGGGCGCCTTCACGCGGACCGCCCGTCTGTGACGATTCGCACAGAGTTCTTCAAACCGGAGAAGGGGCGCTACCTGCACCCGACCAAGCACCGGGCCATCACCCACTACGAGGCCGCCCTGCTCCAGGGCTTCCCCGACAGCCACCGTTTCATCGGCTCCCGCACCGCCATCGCCAGGCAGATCGGCAACGCCGTGCCGATCCCGCTGGGCGCGGCGATCGCGAGGCGGTTGCTGGAGGTGCTGTGAGGCTTGTGTCTGATTCAAGACCGCAAGAATATAACTGGTCAGATGGGGTGTATCGTTGGTGCAGTTGACACAGAGCAGCGTATGGATATGTCAGAGTTGAAAGGAACGTATATGAGGGGAGGGATGAGGATGGTAGAGCTGGTGCTAACTCAGGCCAGGTGGGTCGTGCGGTTGTAGGTTAGAGATAGATGTCTCGTCGCGGTCTTTCGGTGGTGGCCTGTCCAGGCGAGTGTCCAAGTTGCTGTATAGGCACTTCGAGAAGAGGTCCCGATAATTAAATGGATCACCGTGGCAGGTGTTGTGTGAAGTCGCAAAGTCCGATGAAATCTGTTGTTCACAACCCTAAACGACATGCCGACTGCAGTGGGATGCTGGATGAGTCTCATGACGCGAAAGTGGCACGCCGTAGGGTGCTAGGACTGCTGGTGACGCGCGGTCACACGGTTTGGCGTCGGCTGATCTGCAGCGCTACTTCTGCGGGGTACTCCGATATTCCGGTCTCCAAGAGGTTGAATGCGGCACCGATAAGACTGTCTCGCCGGGGGCGGAACCTCGAAGGCCCGGACTGGCATGATAATGCGGGGTGTGAGATAGTGCGCGCGGGGGTTGCATTTTTTCACGATATCCCGCGCCACCATGACACTCTCAACTTGTCCCGAGATCTTTCTGACGAAAATACTCGCTTTGACAACCCCAGGCTTTCCAGAAAATTGACCATGACACCTAATTTACTGTTTCATTCACATCGAATTCCAGCATCGTTTCGCCGATCGCTATCAAAGATTTGGGGCTGGTTACGCATGCCGCGCCGTCTTCTTCAACAATCTGACCAATGGGGCCTGTTCTGGACTATCGTCACATGGGTGGGCCTCGCTATTGTCGTCTTCACCCTGCTCGGCTGGCTGTGGGGTACTGGTTCGTACTTCTCATGGCGTCGACTTTTCACTAACTGGGCGGGTAATGAGCCGCGCGATGAACCTCTTGAACTCGTAAAAGTCTCACTAACAACGGTAGGCGGCATTGGTGCCGTTAGTTACCTGGTTATTAAATATAGGGAGCGCGCCAGCGCTGAACGCAATGAGGTAGATGCTAAGCTTTTGTCGGCAGTGCAGCAGCTTGGCAGTAACTCACCCCAAGTCAGGATTGCTGGCGTATATGCTTTGACAGATGTGGCCGACACTTATCGTAATTCCTATCGTCAACGCGTTGTCGATATTTTATGCGGCTATCTACGAACTGAACGCGGTCACTGGGAGTCAGTTCGCGAAGTTGTTGATGCGCAAACTACTGGTACTGAAACTGAAGCAGATTGCGGTCCTCGATATGTTACAGCCGACGGCCCAGTAGAGTCGACCATCCTAGCGGTGCTGGTTCGGCATCTACGGAAAACTCGAATTGATTCTCGCACTCATCGACGAATCGAACAAGAAGTTAATGATGATCAATTGTGGTGCGATTGCGAGATCGACCTTCATGATACTCATTTTACAGAAAGGGTCGTCCTTACTGGCATAACATGCCGTCGACTCAATGCTCATGACGTACATTTTGACGACTATGTGAGTATGGCGTCATCGACATTTACGGAAAGTGTATCGTTCTGCAGAGCAGTCTTCTCGGGAGAAGTGTGGTTCTCAAGGTCGGTATTTCATAATTTTGCAAATTTCAATGAAGTGACATTCAAAAACTATGCAACATTCAAAGGAGGCTTTTTTGCGGGCGACACGCGGTTTCGCGGTATTAGATTCGAAAAACACGGGAGCGTAAATTTCGCGGGAGCGCGTTTCAATATCAATTACTGGCATACTGACCCGTCGATCTTCGGGGCGGCCGTGCTGGCCGATCCTATCGTCGGCATACCAAAAAATGCTGGCTGGGCGGACTTTTCTGGCGAAACGCCTCAGAATATCGACGATCCTGACGAATGGTGTCGTACACAACGTTCGCATAGTCGATCTTAGGAACAAGTGATTTATTCCTCGAAATTTATTAATAAATGTTTTTCTGCGGAACGGCAGTTCGGTGGCCCGGATCGCTGCAATGACTCAGAAGGGCGTGGAGCGGTGCGGCCCCGCACATACCTACCTACGTCGTCCCACTGACTCCCGCCCCTGGGATGTCGTCCCTGATGAGAAAGCCGCTATAACCATGAAGCCACTCGCAATCGATCACCTCACCCGGAGCCGCCACACGCCGCGCTCCTCGTCCGAAGCGGGGAGAAGGACGTCGGCCTTCCTCAACTTGAGGCCGGCCCAGCGCAGGTCGTACTGCCAGGTGTAGAAGAGGTCCCCCGACTCCCGCAGATCATCCTCGTGCCGATCCCAGACCGCCCGCGAGATCTCAACGATCGTCCCCGCCCCGCCAAGACTCTGGAGAGCCTCGACGATCCAGTCGGGCAGGTCGTTCCTGTGCGCCATGCCCCCAGTCTGCCATCAACACCCGCATCCGGGCTCGGCACGCGCGAGCTACCAGCAAGCTACGACGCCGAGCTCACACTTCTTGTGACCCGAGTACATCCGGCCATCGAGGAGGACGCCATGAGCGCGCACACCATCACCACACCCGAACAGGAGCAGGTCCTGAGGCAGGCGGCGACGCTGTCCCGGATACTCCAGCAGACCTGGTCCCGCGCCGACTCCTACGACGTCGTCATGCTCCTCGTCGCCGAACTCCTTGAGGCCCACGCCGACACCGGCATCGACCTGGGCACATGGCCCGTGCCGCTGGCCGCCGTCGTCTCGCACCTCGCCCAGGATCCCGAGGGCCGCGAAGTCCTGCGCGCCGCCGCCATCGAACCGTGGTTCACCGTCATCGGCACCCACCGCGGGCACAGGTGCGAGGCGGTCGCCGTCGTCGCCGGCCAGCGCGTGGTCGAGACGGCGATCGGCGCCTGGTGGCGTCAGATCCAGGCGCCGTCGGCTGCCGACGCCGCAGGGTTCGCCATCCGGAGCCCCGCCTGATCGATCATCTGACCCGAGCCCCGCGCATCGGATGACCGAACACCCGGAAACTTTGCGATTGTCAGGCCGCCTTCGAAATCGACTCGTCGATCTTGCCCGTCATTCTGTGCAGAAGCCCCAGGTTCATCAGCAGCGCGGCGCCGATCACGACTGTGAGGATGGCCAGTAACAGGTAGTTGACGGGCAATGTGACGAATGCGATCCCCAGCGTCGCCACCACCAGTGGTGAAGTGAACACGGCGGTCCGGCTCCCCGGTGCCCATCCGGGGAAGACGAGGGCCTCGCGGATGTGGGCGACGAGGTGCAGGGCGTAGGCGATGAAGGTGGCGGCTATGGTCTCAACCGAGCCCAGGAGAATCCCGACCGATAGGATGAGACTTGAGACGACGAACTCCTCGCAGATCTTCGCTGCTATCGATTCGGTCGACGGGTAACTGCCCGCCCCCGCGATGAACATCTCCGACGCGTAGCGCTCATCGTTCGCATGCTCGTCGATGTACCGACGGATGAAAATGATCTCGTCGAACTCGTGAATCATGAAGAGCGTGATCGTGATGAATGCGAACGTGCCTATGCTCATCGGGACTCCTCCTCGTGGCGGCTTCGCGGGACATCGATGAAACAGGCGATCCAGCGGTCTGTATCGCCGATCATCTTCTCGTCTTCATGTCGACGGCACTTAGCGTCCTTCCCGCCCTGGGCGTCAACTCCTGCTGTGCTGCGGGTCACCGGCTGGAACCCATGAGGACGACCGGGAGGGTCGGTACCACCTTCTTCGAGATTCGCGACATCGGGTGTGATGTTGGTGACGACTCGTGCGGCCTCGGCATTGAGTCGTGCGATCGCAATGGAGTCGGTCATGGGGCCATGGTAGCACCGGACGCCGGGATCGCCTTCCATGGTGTCTGTTGAGGCATGTGCGAGGCGTTGATGGCGGATGAAGGAATCGATTCTCCGGGAATGCGTGATGAAGATCCGTATGAGTTGACGAGGGTTAGGGTCTGCGAATCATTATCACGCCGCTTGATGGGTATTGCCGTCGGGGCTGTATCGAAGTAGATCGGGGCAAGTCAGAAAGCTCTTTCAGAGGGCGGTGGTTCACCGCAGGAGCGGCCGCCCGGATCCGTTCACATGACGCGCCAGGAGCGGTCGGAGGCCCCGACGAATCTCGATTCTAGCGCCCTGGGAGGATCGTTCGGGTCGACACATCGGATGCGCTCGGAGATTTCCGTGCGATTCCGCGGTTCTGACGGCGGCGCGATCGAGTGCGGGGTGGAACGATCCTCCCAGAACGCCATGTTCATGGAGGCCGTGGCCCGCCCCGCGCCGAGGTGCTGCCAGCTGCCACATCCCGGGCTGTCGCCATCGGACGTGCTGGTCTCACCGGGGTCCTGGCCCCTGAGTTTCGAGGGCGACCTCATCGCCGCGGCCAGCGACCCCGGCCAGGACCTGACCGTCCTGCACGACCTGCGCCTATTGGTGGTCTTCCGCGGAAGATCGCTGCGGGCGAGCAGGGTTTACTGCGCATATTTCCCTTTGCGCGCTACGGAGTGAGGGGCGCTGGCTACGGAGTGAGGGGCGCTGTGAGACGCCCGGTTGTGCGCAGGCGCGTTCGCGATGCCCGTGGTCGGTCGGGGGTGATGGGGCGCTGGCGCCTGGGTCGGCTGTTCAGTCGTTGTCTGTGAGGAGGCTGGGGGTCTTCCGCGAGTTGATCGGCTGGTTGCTTTCGATGGTGGGCAGGCCGGTGAGGGGGTCGAGGTGGAGTGGCTCCGGTGGGGCGATCTGGTCGATGTGGGCCTGCACGCCGTCGCTGAGGAACCGCGACATGGACACGCCGCGGGCCGCCGCGCTCGCCTTGATCCGTTCGTGGGCCGCGGGAGACAGGTCGATCGTGGTGTGCATGGGCCCATCATGTGACGATGCGCCCCGGTGCGGCAATGACATGGGACTCCTTCTGACGGTGCGATCTCGTTGAGCGGAATGATGTCCGCTCGGGGAGTCCGCCGTCGAGCGTTTTGCCGGAGGATGAAGAACCGCAGAATCTCGCGGAAAACGACGACGGAGGTGGCCGTAACGGACCTTCGGCGGTGATGCCGGGGTAGAGTCGCCTCATGACCCGCCAACTGATCAGGGAGCCGCGATGCTGCGGTTCGACGTCGATCGCCTCCGACTCGCGGCGCGTGCGGGAGGTGCGGCCATGAGATGCACGGCTCCAGAGGCGCATGCCGGGGATGACGGTTACGGATCTCATCCCCATCCATGAGGACGACCCGGGCGGGTCGGCCGACTCGCAGTGCTAGGCGCGAGTGCCGATTCGGGCGGCCCGGATCTTCTCTTCAGTGATGGAGGCGATTTCGAATGACCGAGCTCTACGTCGTCAAGCACGTGGCCGACCGTGTTGCCAATGAACCGCGTAACGTGGGCGTCATAGCCGCAACCGGGCGCGGCGCCGACTCCCGGGTCGCCACGCGTTTCCTCGGCGTCGATCTGGACGGGACGTCGGCGCGCAGACCGCTTCCCGGAGTCCCCAAGAACATCTATCTGGCCTGGGTGAATTATTTCCGGGTGAAAACGCGGGAGGGCCGCTGGGAGGATATTGCGCGCGCCCGACGGCGCCGTCCCCAGGATTTCTATCTCGATCATGTTCTGACGATTCTCGATAGCGATGATGTCGAACGAATCGCCGACTCGGCTCCCCGGACGTCGACGGCCGTGAGCGTCACCGGGATGCCGCTGCGAGTCCGGTTGCCCAGGGACATGCTCCGCGGTGACAGGAGCAGGGAGGTCCGGCCCGCCCCCGCGAGCCACTGCCCGCTGGGGAAGAAGGACGACAGCGCCCGCGGCCGTCCGGGGCGCGGCATGATGGCCCCGTGCGCGACCTCACCCGCCCCACCGAGCCCTCCCGCGCCGTCCAG
>ERZ773066.2048-NODE-2048-length-10024-cov-5.646304_pt1 | contig 10024 bp, 8 predicted proteins | sample MGYA00580573_ERZ773066 | MGnify/ENA primary metagenome ERZ773066 (study PRJEB29015, sample SAMEA2738128) | human oral metagenome | biome: human oral; feature: human-associated habitat; material: saliva | place: China | collected 2203 ... | reverse complement strand
CGTAGACGGCGAAGTCGTAGTATTCGAGGGCGGAGCCTATCCAGCTGGCGAGGGCGGCTCGTCGTGGTGATCGGGCGGGCGCGTCGGTGCGTCGGCTCATGGGTGGCTCCTTCGGTGCTGTACCCGTTGGGAGGGGCGGGGTCGCGGTGTGGGCGGCCCGCGCGGTCTGTCAATGTGCCCTTTTAGTCTAGGGAGCACCCCGCGCGTTTTCCATAGGTTAACCTAAGTTCCCAGAGTATGAAGTAGTAATAGCGGGCGGATGCCTCCAGCAGCAGCCAGTTCATGAGCAATAAAAAATGAGGGGTTGAGCATAATATCTGCTCAACCCCTCATCATTTATTTATTAAATACTCTCCATCTCAGCGTTGCCGCTACTCGACGCAGAACGCGCATGCCACACCATCGCAACCACATGTACTAGCAGGCCAAGCATCGGCCCCGCATACAGGGCAAGAAGAGTGCGAGTCAGAAGAGGCAACGGCGACACCGCCACCACACAAGCAACCACAGCCGCCAGCACCCAACCAGCCACATACGAACGGTGCATATTCAACGCAATGACCAGCGACCCCGACAGCACCAGAAGCGCCAGGAAAGCAGAAGCAAACACCAGAAGCGCAAGCACCGGAGAAGTCACCACCTGAGCGTACGCTTCAACCTCTGAAGGCTTCGGCGGATAAAGCAGACCAAACAGCCACGGCCCCAGCACATAAGCCGCCACAGCGCCCACAAGACCCACACCCAACAGCGCACCAGCAGGCTTCGCAAAAGCACGCAACGGGTGGTTCTGCTGCTTCAAGAAAGCAGACACCGCTACACCCTGAAAAGCCTGCAAAGGAATCATAATCGGCGAGCGCGTAATCGAAATCGCCAGAATCAGAACCGCCAAAATAACCTGCTGTAGCGGGTCGTTTGAATCGATGCTAACGTTCAGCAGAAGCGGCAAGCCCATCATAAGAACCGCGTTAGCGGTAGACGACCCCATCGACAGCGTGTAGTTATACAGCAGACGACCCGAGGAAACATCCGCACGAGAGCTAAAAACTCGCCGAGCTTCTGGAAGCAGAAGCACCATCAGCAGCCACAGAAGCACCGGAGAAACCGCTGCGGCTTCAAGACCGATTAGATCTGCAGAGACCAGACCGACCGCGCAGATAGCTACGATACGCCAAATAGCGTCGAACCCCGACACACTCGCGAAGAGATACCAGCTTTCCTGGCCAGCAGCCGCACCGTAGAGAGTCATGTGCATAGCGTAGAGAGCCACACCAACACTCAGAAGAAGCACACCGCTAAACCCGCTCAAGGGAATCTGGGCAGAAGCCCACAGAGGGCTCGTTGCTAAGGTCAGACCGCCCACAATAAGGCCTACCAGAGCACCCACGGGGGCAATACGCGCACCTGTTTTACCATCGCGGCGTGCAGTACCCACGGCGCGGGTAGCTTCCTGCTGGATACCTACCACCACGCCGTAGAGGGCAAAAAGAAGCGACCAGAAGAGAAGGAACTCCGTCAGGCTTTCGCCCTCCAGAAACCGTTTCACAATAACGGTAATTCCCAAAGAAGATAGTGCAGCTAAACCGGACGATCCCAAAATTGCCATCGAATGACCACGAGTCATTTTCTTCGGCTGGGACTCTGCCGATGATTCCACGCTATCTCCGTTCTCTGCTGGTCGCACCTATTAGATTGAAGTCTTTACTTTACGACGTGCTCGGCAAGGTTCTTAACACCCTGCCACTTCTTCGCCAGAGCCGCCTTCGGCAGCAGAGTTAGCGCGTGAGCACGCGAAGAGAAGCGAATACGAGCCACGCGGGCAGCCTTCGTCCAACCCAGGGCAGTCATCTCTTCAACCATGGTGTTGTAGTAGCGGCGCTCCTCCTCAAAACGGGTACCCTCCAGGGCACGCCAGGACGAGTCAGAACCACCGTGACGGCGGTACATGAACGCGACCTGCGGGTCGTAGTACAGGGAGCCGCCGCGCATCGTAATGTCCAGAATCAGCGCCATATCCTGGATAACGTTCAGGCCCTCGCGGAAGCCAGTGCCTACGATAGCGTCCTTACGCCAGCCCAGGGACGGGAAGTAGAACCACGCGCCGCGCAGCAGGGAGGTAGCCAGCTCCTCACCCTGCAGAACAGCCTCACCCTTGGGGCGGTAGAACGCCTTAGTCTGCTCCACCAGGGTGTTCGACAGGCCGTTATTCTCATCAATCACGACCACGCCGGGCTGGAAGATGGACGCCTCGGGGTGCTTAGCCGCCGCATCCACAAGCCACTGCACGTAGTTGGGGAGCATCACGTCGTCAGCACCCATGACGGTGACCAGCTCGTTCTCCACGAAGGTCAAGCACTTGCGGTAATTCGCGTTCGCACCCAGGTTGGTTTCATTACGCATGTAGGTGATGCGCTCGTCCTTCAGCGACTCGAACCAGCCGGGAATCGAGTCGTCCGGGTAGCCGTCATCGACAACAATCAGGCGCCAGTCCGGGTTGGTCTGACCGACCACGGACAGCACAGCCTGCTTCATCATAGCGACGTCGCCGTAGTAGGGGAACAGAATATCAACGGTCATGAGGTATTACTCCAACTCACAAAAATGGAAAGTCTCGACAGTAAAGCTTTTAAGAATCCTGCTGGTTACGCTTCTTCGCACCGGCGGCACCCTCCGGCTGCTCCTGAAGCGCCTTCAAAATGGCAACTTCCTCAGCCAGGATGCGGGTCTTCTCCGACAGGCGCGACAGCTCCAGGGTCAGGTGAATACTCACGCCCATCAGCAGCAGAATCGACAGGAGGAACAGCAGATTCACCGGCAGGGCGACGCCCACAAAGTCCGCCACACCGTTCAGAAGAGTCGGGAAAGCACCCAACACAATGATGATGGCACCAATAATCAGCCACAGGGCGGCGTACCGCTCCTTCATGCGCTGGTGACGCACCTGAATCACCACGAAAGTGCAAACCAGAATGGCAAGAATCAAGAAGAAAACACTGGCGCTCACGGCTACTTCTCCTCGGGGCGGCGGCTCACCGAAATGCCGTAGGCAAACAGTGAACGAACCAGATAGACAGCAGACTTCAGCGGACCGGAGGAGGGAGTACCTCCCTGACGTTCACGCATATGCACCGGAACCTGACGCACCCGCAAACCGTTGCTAATCGCCATGGCGGTGATGTCAATCGTGTCACCCAGGTATTCGGCGGGCAGGTTGCGGCAGTAGAAGTCGATACCACGGCGGCTAGCAATCTTAAAACCGCTGGTCACATCCGTGAACGGGGTACCCGCCGCGCGGGTAAACAGGAAAGACAGCAGGCTCATCGCCCACTTACGCGGACCCGACACCTCATAGTCCACCGCGCCATCGGCAAAGCGGGAACCAATCACGATGTCGTAATCCTCAACCGCCTCAATGAGCGAAGGGATGCTCTCGGGGTGGTGCTGACCGTCCGAATCCACCTGCATGGCGTAGTCGTAACCCATGCGCTGCGCGTACTTGTAGCCGGTACGCATGGCGGCACCCACACCCATGTTGTAGGGCAGGTCAATCACAAAAGCACCCGCCTCACGAGCCACAGCGGAGGTATTGTCGGTGGAGCCGTCATTGACCACCACCAGGTCCACATAGGGTACCGTCTCCTGCAGCTCAGTAATAGTGCCGGGCAGTGCTTCTTCCTCGTTCCATGCGGGCATAATCACCAGCGTACGAGGATACGTGCGGGGGGTAAGAGGCGATGTGGGAGAACCCATAGGGCAGCTACCCCTCCTAACGAATGTGTCTTACCGTGCGTGTGAAAGCCGGTATGCCCTAGTGGACATACCGGCTTTCATCATATCAGTGGTTCCGCGGTATCTCAGATTTAGCGCCAGAATGCAGACCACTGCACGAATTTCTGCAGATGCGTTCACCCCTGTAGGAGCACTGAGACACCGTTTAGTTATCGCACGCGCTAATACGGTACAGAGTCATCGGACCCGAAGAGTACACCGGGGTCAGAACGTCCGTACCGATAGCAGCAACCATGCCGTCATAGTTCTTCTGCTGGGAGGGACCGAAGTTGCCCTGGTTCTCCAAGTGCACGTACCAGTGGACGTTGTACTCGTTCACGACACGGCAAACTTCCGGGTTCGTGCGGGCATCCTTCAAATCCTTCAGGATTGGCTCATACTTCGGGGAGGTCTGGAACTCGAAGTGGTAGCTGGTCAGGTGACGGTCAGCCAGCGCGTAAATGTAGGCGCTACCGTCCCAGGGGTTGTTCGCAATGACGTCGCCCTTGGGAACGATCTTCTGGATCTCGTTAATGACGTTCATCTCATCCTGGTTCAGGATGTCGGAAGTCGGGGTCACCTGATACCTGTTCGCCACCTGCAAGGTTGCGTCGTGCATTGCCTGGGTACGGGAAGACAGGCCCGCAACCGCGAGCACCAACACCATGGAGGCACCCATCATCACCGGGGCAACCTTCGCGTGCTTCTCACGCGGAATAGCATGCATGATGCGCACGAAGAGGCCCTCCACGGCGCCACCCAGACCGATACCGGCAAGAAGCACTGCGGGGAACACCACCAGAGCCGCCAGGCGGAAGTGGTCGGTGTACCAGGGGCCCACCATCAGCAGGCGGAAGTCACCGCGCGGCACCGAAGCCGCGATAATCCACATGTAGCCGACGAGCATCCAGCTGCCAATCAGCCACAGGTTGCGGCGCTTGTACAGCAGGTACCCCACGCCCCACAGGGCCAGGAAACCCATCAGGTAGGCGGGAGCGAAATTACCGCCCAGCGGGTTCGCGTTCTCCAGGCCCAGGAACAGGAACTGGTAGACCGCCTCGCCCTCGCTCATGATGGCAGTCCACAGGTCGCTGGCTTCCTCGCTCGGACGCAACGTCAACCAGATACTGACGCATCCGGCGATGAGCGCCACCAGCACGCCGGTACCCACCAGACGCTCACGCGTGGACGCGCCGCGTGCACGCAGCACCTGCACCACGCCACCCAGGAGCATGGGCACAGCAAACACAGCGGCAGAAACCACGGCGTTCGGATGCACCAGAGCCAAACCGCCCAGGCCCACCAGAATCGTCAGCGACAGGGACAGCACGAAGGAATACTCGCGGCGCACCATGAGCTGAATCATGTGCAGCAGCAGCGCCACGAACGCGGGCAGCAGGGCGTAACCAAGAAGGTTCGGGAAGAGCACACCCCAGAACAGCAGCAGACCGGGGAACGCAAAGAAACCGCAGGTCAGCGCCGGAATAGCGAGCGCCTGCAGGGGGCGCAGATGCGGAATGCTCAAGCACATTGCCACCAGGGAGCAGGGCCAGATAATGCCCGCCGCCAGCAGAATCATGACAATGGTTGCCGTAGCGATGCTCGTGCCGGTCGTGCTGTAAATCAGGTACACGAAGTCATGCCAGCCCGCAGGATAAAAAGTAGGTTCCTGATTCGCGGCGGCAACCGCGCCCATGGTCAGGCTGGAGGCGTCGCCGTGCTCCTGAATCCAGCGGATTGCATTCATATGGAACGAGTTATCGAGGGTCTGCGAGAACGCCTCGGGGCCAAAGACCATATGCTGGGTTGCGTGCAGGGTCAAGAAACCACCCAGCACCGCGCCGATAATGGGCCAAGCGAGGGGCACAGTGTTACCCGCCCAGTTCTCTGCCGCCTCGCTGGAGGCATCAGGTACGGCAGAGGACCAGCGGCGGCCCACCAGGTGCATCACACCCGCGGCGGCAGCCACCATCACGGCAGCGACCGGCACAAAAGAAATCAGGCTCCACGGAATGCCGGTCTTACCCAACACAATCGCCGAGACGGCCACCAGGGCAAAAGTCAGCAGCGGCGCATAAAAAACGCGCAGACGCGCAGGAACACGCAACGCCCAGCCCATCGCATAGCCCGGGCCAAAAGCCAACACGACCGCAAAAAGCAGCAGCGGAATAGTTGCCAACCAGCTCATTAACCCTCTTCTCCCCACAGTTCACGCACCGAAAACCCCTCAAATACGGGGTGCGGAACGCTTTTGAGTACCTAGCAAGGATACCCCAGAGCCCTCTTCACCCCCGCGAAACCCCCGCAGAAGAGAGGCGTAGCACCCACAACCCGCTACTCAGACCCAGAAGCGGGGCAGATGCGGGGCAATCGGCGGAGTGCATCTTCGACGCCCCCAAACGACGAAGAATATGACGTAATATTTCACGCCCCGCGTCATGAAAGGTATACCTAAGAAACATAGGGCAATAAATAAGGTGTTCAGCACCCATTAGCTTTACTCTGAAACATATCTCCCCTTAACTAAAGGGTCGCCCAGAGCAAACACCCCAGGACGAACCCTCAAACGCAGCCGCAGAAGAAAGGGTCGATCATGACCGAAACCATTGCAGCACAGGCACCCCTCGCCGACACCTCCGAGCAGTTCAAGCTCGCCTTCGGCCACCAGCCCGCAGGCGTCGCCATCATCACCGCAACCGACGAAAACGGCGCACCCGCAGGTTTCACCGCCTCCTCGCTGACCTCCGTCGCCGCAGAACCGCCCATCATCGCCTTCTCCCTCAAGGCCAACAGCGGCTCCGCAGCAAAGATCGCGGCAGCGTCCTCCTTCCTCGTGCACATGCTCGACGCTGAGAATGTCACCCTCGCGAAGAACTTCGCAACCCACGACTACCCCCGCTTCGACGACCCCAGCACCTGGGAATTCGTCCACACCGGTGAGCCCCTCGTGCACGGCGTGCGCCGCGTTCTGCGCGCAACCCCGCTCAGCCGCGTTGAGGCTGGTCCCGCACTCGTCTTCACCGCGCAGGTTGAAGAGTTCATCCGCAACGACTGCGAAGGCACCCCGCTGGTCTACCACTCGCGTAACTTCCACGCGCTGGGCGACCACTCGAACGTGAACAACTACATCGTCTAACCCCGCGCAGGGGTCACGGGGCGGTATTCGACGACCATGAGGCGACGAATACCGCCCCGCGGCGTACCCTGAACATAAAAGCGCACGCGGCACACGACAGTAACCGGCGCGCAACAGCGCACCCAACACGGCGCAGCGTGCCCAATACAGCTCAGAAGGAACAGTCATGACGGCTCAGACCACCCAGCCCGCATCCCTCCCCTGGCTCGAAAAGCTCATCGCAATCCCCACCATCTCCGGAACCTCCAATCTGGAACTCATTGAGCTCATCGAAGCCGAATTCGCCCGCTACGGCTACAGCGGCGTGCGCACCTACAACGAGGACGGCACCCGCGCTAACCTGCTGGTCACCATTCCCGCCGCTGACGGCACCACCCGCGGCGGGCTCATCCTCTCCGGCCACACGGACGTCGTACCCGTCGCCGGTCAGGCATGGGACGCCGACCCGTTCACCCTGCGCGTGGAGGGTACCCGCGCCTACGGCCGCGGTGTCTGCGATATGAAGGGCTTCATCGCCGTCGCGCTCTGGCTGCTGCCGCGCGTTGCCGAGGCGAAGCTGCGCACTCCCCTGCACTTCGCGTTCTCCTACGATGAGGAAATCGGTTGCGTCGGTGCGCCCTCCCTCATCGAGGAGTTCGTGGCGCGCGACCTCGCCCCCGACTACGCGATTGTTGGTGAGCCCTCCAGCATGCGCATTATCTCCGCGCACAAGGGTGCGCACCGCGGCCGCGTCACCTTCACCGGCGTGCCCAAGCACGGCTCCCTGGCAACCCACGGCGTGAACGCGGTCGCCGCAGCCGGCGAATTCATCACCTTCTTCACCGACATGGCGGACCAGTGGGAAGAAGAAGGCCCGTTCGACGAGTCGTTCATCATTCCCCACTCCACCGGTAGCGTGAACCTGGCAACCGGCGGCCTGCAGTACAACATCGTCGCCGAGCAGGCGGTCGTGGAGTACGATGTGCGCACCCTGCCGCAGGTGACCACCGAGTCCTTCGTGGAGCGCATTGACCGCGAGCTTTCGGAGGTGATTCTGCCCGATCTGCAGGCACGCGCCGCACGCGCCGAAAAGCTGACCGGCGCGGAGCCCGGTAGCCTCACTTCCCGCGTGGGTGTGAAGCACGAACTGCTCGCCGCCGTACCGGGCCTGGGTACCGCCGATGACGCGCCGCTCATCCACCTGGCGCACGAGTGGCTGGGCACCGATGGCGTGCCGCAGAAGGTCACCTACGGCACCGAGGCGGGCCAGTTCCAGCGCGCCGGCGTGCAGAGCATCATCTGCGGCCCCGGCGATATTGCCCAGGCGCACACTCCGAACGAGTGGATTGAGCTGGAGCAGCTGAGCGAATGCGAGCGCTTCTTCGAGGCGATTCTCGACTGGGCGAGCGCGAAGTAGCGGCCGAGTAGCAGCCAAGTAGCGGCGTAACAGCCCACGCGCAGCGGCACGCAGGAGCCGCCTAGAAACCGCTATAACTTAGAAACCTTAGAGTCTAGAAACCATAGAATCTGCCCGGGTACCCCATACGAGGTGCCCGGGCATTTCTGTACTGATGGAAGGTGGTGTAGGCGGGGTTCACGTGTTGATTGATCTGCGGGTTTATCCGTGAATTTACCCACGGGTTCAACCGCGAGTTGAGAGAACGAGTCCAAGGTGTGGACTATGCCCGATTTTCCCCTCATTTTCCACATTTATTTTTAAACGAAAAACCCGAAAAACCGCTTATGTCTAAGGGTGAAATAACACCAAAGTATTGCCCTTCTAGGGGATTCAAGGTTCCATAGATGCCAAAGGGTAAACACGCCACCCAGGCGGCATAATCCACACAAAACCACACCTCCCTCACGCTCGGCACTGCACCACCCCGCAGTTCACTACCTGAAGGACACCCCGTGTACACCATCAGCCCCTACCTCGCCGAATTCTTCGGTACGCTCATCATGTGCACCATCGGCTGCGGCGTCATCGCCAACGTCGAACTTCGCCGCTCCAAAGGCCACGGCGACAACTTCTTCACCATCGCCTTCGGTTGGGGTTTCGCCGTCACCTTCGGTGTCTACGCCTCCCACGCATACTCCGGCGGCCACCTCAACCCCGCCGTGTCCATCGGCCTGGCAGCCTACGGCGAATTCCCCTGGGAGAAAGTCCCCGGCTACATCATCGCCCAGGTCCTCGGCGCAATGGTCGGTGCCGGGCTGGTCTACCTCAACTACCTGCCGCACTGGAAAGCAACCGCCGACAAGAAAATTAAGCTCGGCGTTTTCGGTACCGTGCCCGCTATTCACAACTACTTCACCAACGCCCTCTCCGAAATGATCGGCACGTTCATGCTGGTCTTCTCGGCACTGTACACCGGTGTGAACTTCAAGCCGTCCATCAGTGGCGGTGTAGAACTCTCTCTCAACCTCAACGACGTGCTCAAGCCCCTCGCCTTCGGTTTCATGGTCGCCGTGCTCGTCATCGGCCTGGGTGGTCAGACCGGCTACGCACTGAACCCCGCTCGTGACTTCGGTCCGCGCCTCATGCACGCCCTGCTACCCATCCACGATAAGGGCACTTCGCGCTGGTTCTACGCGTGGGTTCCGGTCTGCGGTCCGATTGCCGGTGGTTTCATGGGTGGCGCGTTCTTCAAGCTCTACTACGAGGGTCAGGTCAGCCCGTGGCTGTTCGTTTCCAGCGCCCTGGCGGTTGTGGTTCTGCTCTTCGCATGGTGGGCTAATAGCCACCTGTACCGCGCACCCAGCTCCGAGGTCATCCCCGAGTTTGAGGACACCCACGCTACCGCGGCGGCACGCGCGGCAACCTACACGCCGACCGGTTCCATGCCGATCCTGCTGCCCGAAGAGGTGAAGGGCAACCGCAGCACCCGCGTCGTGAACCGGGTGACCGACGAATAGTCTTCCCGTTTGGGAACTTCCCTGTATAGGGTTTCATCTAAAACAGCGAACCCCTCATTTTCATAACCTGCACAATACGAGTCAGGTTATGAAAATGAGGGGTTCGTTGCGTCGACCTCACGGAAGAAGCTTCGGAGGTGATGATAGGAAATGCACCTTAAAAAGGTCCAAGCTTAGGCTTCAGCGTGGACATCGTTCACCTCCAGCTGCCCAAAGAGAACCTCCATA
>ERZ773066.2046-NODE-2046-length-10037-cov-2.602184_pt1 | contig 10037 bp, 8 predicted proteins | sample MGYA00580573_ERZ773066 | MGnify/ENA primary metagenome ERZ773066 (study PRJEB29015, sample SAMEA2738128) | human oral metagenome | biome: human oral; feature: human-associated habitat; material: saliva | place: China | collected 2203 ... | reverse complement strand
ACTGATAGTTCTTTTTCTCAGAAATTTCTGAGTTCGCCAAAGAGAAAACGAGCTGCAACGTTCCCGTTATCTGTGTTGGAAACTGGAACACCAAAGCCGTGGAACCAAACTTTACGGATTGCGGCTCACTGAGTTGCTGCCCATCGAGCAATACTTGTAGCGAAACTTCAGCTGCAGCAGAACGGTCGCAAACTACCTGGAGTTCCTGAATTGGAGACTTCAGCGTATCTGTCAGTTAGTGTGATACGCTGAAAACTTTCTTGTCCCTTCCCTCCTATCGACAGATAGCCTCGAGCATCTACTTTCGTTTTTGCAGTATGCGGCAACACTTCAATAAGGACATTGCTGGCAGGATTTGTGGAAAGTTGCCCACCTTCGTCCATAAAAGTATAAGTTTGGGACGAAGCTCTGCTGACCATAAAGAAAGCCAACAAACAGACAAAGTAGATTTTTTTCATAAACTACTCGATTAAGGGTAAGGAGTATTCGCAGATCTATGGGAGATATTCAGAGAGTTAGTCGATGAAACGCTTTGAAAGAGGAGCAAATTCTTCAATACGACGATCGCGCAAGAAAGGCCACCAGCGGCGCACTTGTTCACTGTGCGCAAGATCGATAGTCACAACAAGATTTTCTTCTTCTGAGTTAGAAGCACGAGCTAATAACTCACCTTGTGGACCAGCCACAAAGCTAGAACCCCAAAACTGAATACCATTGGTCTGGCCACTAGGGTCTTCTTCCAAACCTACACGGTTGACAGCAATAACGGGAAGCCCATTGGCAACAGCGTGCCCTCGCTGCACGGTTGTCCATGCTTCACGTTGCCGCTCTTGTTCTTCTGGCGCATCAGAACTCTCATATCCAATGGCAGTTGGATAGATAAGAAGGTCAGCTCCCTGAAGTGCCATCAAACGTGCTCCTTCGGGATACCATTGATCCCAGCACACTTGAACACCCAATTTTCCAACACTGGTATGAATGGGATGAAAGCCAAGGTCGCCAGGAGTGAAATAGAACTTTTCATAATAGGCTGGATCATCGGGAATGTGCATCTTCCTATACTTTCCTGCAATGCTTCCATCTTTTTCAAAGACTACAGCAGTGTTATGATACAAGCCTGCGGCACGGCGTTCAAAGAGAGAGGTAACTAAAACCACACCAAACTTGCGAGCCAATGCACCATAAAAATCAGTAGAAGGTCCAGGAATAGGCTCTGCCAAATCGAAATTATTCACACTTTCTACTTGGCAGAAGTAAAGCGAATTATGAAGTTCTTGCAGCACCACCAATTCAGCACCACGTGTGACTACATCTTCTATATTAGCTGCCAATTTTTGACGATTCGTATCAACATCGGCAACACATCGTTGCTGGATAAGTCCAACCTTTAATGATTTCATTTTTATTACTATTTAGGAGGTAAAATACAAGATACGAGAGAGCAAGACTTTGGTACTCCTCGTATCTTGTTAGTATAATCTTAGATTTTGAGAACTCCTTTCGGGAATTGCATAGTAGAACAATGGAGCGAGCCATGCTGACGAATCAGCGCGCAACAGTCAATTCCCACCAAGTCATGATGAGGAAATGCTTGATGCAAAGCTTTTCGTGCTTTCTCATCATTCTCTGGTTGATTATAAGTAGGATAAAGTACAGCGCGGTTTACTACCAAATAATTAGCATACGTTGCAGGGAGACGCTCTCCATCCTCATAGATAGCAGAGGCCATCGGCAGCGGAATAAGCTCAAAAGGCTTATTCTCAGCATTAGTGAATGTACGCAACTGAGCTTCCATCTGCCTCAAAGCTTCATAATGTTCATCGCTAGAATCATCACAACGCACATAAACAATACGATTATTGGGGCAAAGGCGGGCAAGTGTATCAATATGGCTATCGGTATCGTCACCTGCCAGATAGCCATAATCGAGCCACAAAACATTAGTTGCACCAAAGTATTCTTCCAGCTTCATTGTCAGCTGTGTTTTATCGTGAGTATGATTTCTGTTGGGATTGAGCAGACATTCGGATGTAGTGAGGAGAGTTCCGCAGCCGTCACTCTCTATGCTTCCGCCTTCAAGTTCAAAATCCAAAAGCGAAACATAAGTACCTGTCAGCAAACCTGCATCGAAAAGCTGCTTATTGATAGCGTTATCTTTCTCGGCTTCAAACTTTCCTCCCCATCCGTTGAACTGAAAATCCAAAAGTTCCGGACTTCCAGAGCCAACAACTGTGAGGAAACCATGATCGCGCGCCCAAGTATCATTGGTTGGACAATCTTTGTAGACGATATTATTCAGAGCTTTTTGCGGCAACTGCTCTTCCAGTAAAGCCTTGACTTCTGCCGTATTAGGAGCTACGATAAGCAAAGGTTCACGAATAGCAATCTCGTAAGCCATACGCTTGTAACAGGCAATGACTTCAGGTAACATATCAACCCAATCGGTACCTGCATGCGGCCAAGTGAGTTGCACCGCACTTTGCGGAAACCATTCGGGAGCTAACATACGCTTGAAGCGTTTATTGTCCTGTGCAACAAGGCCGTTCTTCAGAAAGAATTCCAAATCCAAATCCGCCTGCGGCTGCTTGGGTGGGAGCGAGAATAAACTCATAATCTAGATAATAATTCAATGAATTGATTTCTGTTGCTTAAGATAGGTAATAAAAGCATCTGTCGTTTCAGGCAAAGAAACTTTTACTTCCTGGCTTTTGGGGAAGAATTTAGGATCATAGCCATCGCCCCCCATCGTCATAAATTCATCAGCACAAACATAATATGTCCCATTATCTTTAATGGCAACACGTTTCCCTTTCGGGCTTACGTATGTCATCTTCAAAATATTATTGTCAGCATCGCGCTGTGTTTCCAGATTGGATGTCTGAATCCAACCGTAGCGCTTATTGTGGAAGCCAAAATCAACAAGATCGTGAAGTTGACGTCCCGTGAGCTTGAAGACTTTCAATGGATTAGAGAAAGGAAGTGCTTCACCCACTTCTAATACACTTACATCGCCCTTAGAAAAACCGCCACGGATACTTCCAAAATGGCTCATACCAATAATAACTTCTCTGTCTGACTTCTTTGCTATCTTGCGGAAGGCTTCAGCAAAAGAAGAGCAAACGAGTTGTCCCATACGACTCTCTACATACTTTATGGAACGATCGTGAGGCATATCTTCAGTGGCTACAGTCAATTTAGTACCAATAGGAACTCCCCCTTTTGTTTTTGTAGAGGCAAGCAGAGAATCTATTTGGCATTGCAGACGAAGAGGGACAGGACCTAACTGCGATCTATCTTTCAAAGCAACGCGTACAATTTCTGGTTCAACACTGAGCACTTTCATAGAAATCGTATCAACTTGATACTTCATAACAGAAATATAATTGCCATGCCACCAACCTTGCACTACGGGATATCCGGCTTCATTGATGCGACCACAAACAGGTTCATGGCTATGGCCGGAAAGAATACTCTGATAAAGCGGCGACTTAATAGCATAAAGTTCGGCTTCATTCTTATCTGTCCATGCAGGTTTTCCATTCTTCATATAAGTACCGATGTGAACCAATAAACTGCGAATCTCTGCATCACGAACGGTTTTAAAAGCTGGCAAAGCCTCTATGCTATCAAGAACGTGCGTATAGTTTCCTGAAAATATCATACCCACGATATTCTTAGCACGAATCTGTTCTTTTGCAGAAGATGCCAGCAAACCGACAAAACCTGCTCGAAGAGTCTTGGTGGGCGACAACGGAATTTCTGCCGTAGTAAAAGGCGTTAAATAAGAAGGAACTTTACCATCTTGATCATAGACATTCCCACAAAGATATTCAATATCCCAACCTGCAGGACGCAAAGGATCGTTTTTCCATTTTTCGGCCAAAACTTTCTGGCCATCATCAAACTCATGGTTTCCCAAAGCTGAAATGCGGATGCCCATATCATTAAAAAAGACTGGGAGAAGAACTCCGTGTGTAGCGTTGTAGAAATAACTACCACCAAAGTTGTCGCCAGCTGCCACTGTTAAATTATAGGGGTAAACTGACTTCAAAGAGTCTAGGCATTGCAACACCGAAGGAGCACCAGGAATCCCCTGAGATTTATTCTGAACAAAAGCGCCATGAAAATCATTCAGAGAAAAAATGGCAACTGTTATAGGCTTATTAGTCTGTGCTGTCAAGAATTGGCTGAAGGCCAACGCACCAGCAAAAAAGATCTTTCTGATATTCATAATTATATTTTGTTTGTTTAAGAACGACTTATTTGCAATCCGCGCTCTGAGATGCTCATTTCTACAAAGCGAGCATTCGGGGCAAGTGGGTGTTGAGATAATTCTTCACGAATACGAAGTGCTGCTGTAGGATCTTTGGCTACAATATACATAAAGCCGCCACCACCAGCACCAGGGAGTTTATATCCAAGACTATAATCGTCGATTCGCTTACAAAGTTCTTCGATGATTGCAGGATTAGTACCAGCATCTAGTGCTTTATTTTGCTCCCAAGTTTTACGGACCAAGAGGCCATAACGCTCAATATCGCCCATCTGCAAAGATTCGCTCAAACTAAGAGCGTGTTGTTTCATCTCGCTCAATAGTGATAAAGAATGAGTGTCATTGAGAAACATACCTCGAACTATCTCCGTAAGTATATTCTTGGCCGTACGCGTAATACCGGTATAATAAAGCAAATGACAAGCTTTATTCTCTGGAGCGGTAAATATCGTAGCAGGTAAATAACGAGCCACTGCATTTTGGAGGAAACCAGCTTGAGTCTGCAAAAGTTTAACTCCACCAAGTATACCACCATATTGATCTTGCCAACCACCACCTGTCGTCAGCAACTGTTCAAGAATGAGAGTTCTATTGCCTATTTCATTTTTATCCCAGTTTAAACCGCAAAATTCAGACAATGTCCCTAAAACAGTAGCAGCCAAGATACTACTAGTCCCCAATCCGCTACCAGCAGGAATCGCAGAAAGCAAAGTCAGCTCTATACCACATCCGAAAGCTTCTAGATGTTGGCGAAGCGTAGGATATTCTTCTGTTCCAAAACCTGGAAGGAAACCGCACAGCGTCAATGCTGCTTTAGGAATAGAAAAAGGCGAGCCAACTTTATTATACTGTCGGAGCTCATCATAAGTTTCTATACGCTCCATTGCACCGAGGTCAATAGAACGACAGATGATGACAGATTCTTTGCAAGGCTTTACATACACTTGCAAAGGCTGCTGACCATTCATTTCAATAGCGATGTTCACCTCATTTCCTCCTTCCATTAAGCTATATGGAGGTGTATCAGTCCAACCACCAGCTAAATCTATACGCGCACTACTTCTTCCCCAAACAATTTGGTCATCACACGTAGTGCGACTCGGCATCACCTTGCAGCGCAAAGCTTCTCCAGTTAACCCCTCGCGCAATAATCCGAAGGCCTGATTTGAAAATAGTTCTGCCCCCTCCGTCTGTCCTAGATGGCGCAGAGTTTCTGAGCGGAACATAGCATCATGCATACGAACCATCAAGGGATCTTCCACAGACAATAGAGAAGGTAGTGGAAGTTGAGCATCGGCATACTTTTGTGCCATGTCTTTTAGATTCACTTGATAAAAGACACTCCGACGCCAATTATAAGCCATAGTTTGGCAGTTTTGTAACTGGATTTCGCGGCGCTGTTTAAAAAGTCTATACAAATTAGCATGCACAGAGAGTTCATCCGCAGAAAGTCGTGCAGAATGAAGGAAAAGTTCCGCCTCCCCCTCTCCAGTCAGAATAAAATGCAATAATTCCTCTAACTCTTCCAAAGACTCACTTACAGGGAAAAGTTGTGCAGATTGAATATCATCTTGAATCCCAAATTCGCGTAACGGCAAATGTCGGGCTGCAGCCCATTCCTTAAAAGGTTGTCCTAAATAAATAGTATCTTCATTGTCCAAAGCTCCACGAGAGGGATCATTATAACCATACACACGCAATGCATATGCTTTTTCTCCGATAGGTACAACATCTATACATTGGCCATCTTTTAAACTTATCTGCCAATTATTCTGAGGAACACCGGTCACAATATTGTGGCGAGATAAATCCCAACCAGCTGAGAGCTTTGAATTCTCAATCCAAATGTATTCGTTTTTCTTAGTCGGCCGATTCTCTAAAAGACAATTTTGTGTGAATACACTCGTTTGACGCTTCACTCCTTTCTGAATAATAAAGCGTTGGTCTTTCACCAAATTTTGTAGAGAAATGGTAGAAGTTAACAATTCTGGGGCCGTTCCAAAATGATAAAATTCTCCTCCAGGAAGTGGCAGAATAGCCACATTCAAACTCTCTAATTCCGCATCAGGTTTCGAGGGATGTGTTCCTAGGGCGCAACCAAACTCAGAATAAAGATCATAAGTATTGATATTTGCATCCTTACCTACACATTTTTTACGCAAAACCTCAACCGCTTTATCAGACAAAAGCCAAACACCAATATCCATCAATGCAAAGTGGGTTTGCATGAGTTCCGCTTGCTTCTCCGTCGACGGCTTTTGAAGCATAAAATCTAAGGCTGTAGGATTTTCGCGATTCATCATGAAAACGCCATGATGACTAATCTGTTCAGGAGTAGCCCAAAGGCCATAACAAACGACATCTGCTTCGGGAATAGTTTGCAAAGGTTGGGTAGCCCGCAAAAAAACATCTCCGCTAGCAATGAGAGTATGAAGGCTCTGAGGAGCTTTCTGCATAATCATCTCATAAAGCGGCAATTGCATATCGAGTAAACTTTGATCGACGCGCTGCCCACGTGCCCAACGAAACACAGGAATAGGAGTCAATACTTTCCCACTAGGTGCATAGGCAGCCAAACGGCGACTCTGTCCTCCTGCATGAAGAAGAATTCTTTTCTCTTGTGAAAGCCACCCTGAAAAGTCTTGTATAGAATTTTCGGCAGTAAAGGCTTCTTGTAATAGCCAAACCGTACCTCCTCCCGATCCTAACTTTTGATTGACGGGATCAGAAGTACAGAAATATTCAGTCCTACTCAAACCTGTAATATCATGAAAACTTCCAACCACATTAGGCGGTAGAGATAGCAATTTCTTCATTCGTTTCTATTTTTTTTGAAATGTAACAAAGCGATTAAAAAGATAATTCAAGACAGGATATATGCACATTCCCAACCCATAGGCCCAGGCTTCGGATAAAAACAGGAGAAAAAGTCTGAACGCGAGCCATTGTAAAGCCCAACAAATGTGTGCCCCCACCCAAAAGATGAGTCCTTCTTTCCGCCAGTCGTTTTGATGAGATTGAAAAACCCACAGCCTATTCCAAATATAGCTATTGAGAAAACCCGCTTCGTAAGATATGAGATTTGCCCCATCTACGGAAAAATCTATTTTTCGCAGAAGATAGTACACAACTGTTGTTATCATAGTGTTTAATACACCGACAGCGCCATACTTAACGGCTTGTTTTGCTTCCTGCCTTATTTGCATTTATTCGCAAAGATACATATCTTTATTTAATGTACTAATGAGAAAATGTGCTAATGTGCCAATATCAGTGGTGAACTTCCTGAAAAAACACAAAAGAAAAACCAAAGGATCTTCTTAACGTACCACAATAGAAGTTACGCCAAACGTTTTAGCACATCAGCACATTCGCCAAAGAGCATTTTTTTAATCGTAGAATTCTTTCTTTGCTGCCGACATTGTATTGAGCATCAGAATAGCAATAGTCATCGGACCTACCCCACCAGGAACAGGAGTAATATAAGAACATTTTGGAGCTACCTCGTCGAACTTCACATCGCCACACAAACGATAGCCGCGAGGACGTGTCTCATCGGCCACACGTGTAGTACCAACATCGATAACAACCGCTCCCTCATGTACCATGTCAGCAGTAACAAATTCAGGCTGACCGATAGCAGCAACAAGGATATCTGCACGCTGGCACTCTTCTTTTAATGTTACGCTGTGGCTGTGGCAAACCGTCACCGTTGAGTCACCATACTGTTTCTGCATCATCAAGCTAGCCAAAGGCTTACCAACAATATTGCTCCGCCCAAGAATCACACATTTCTTCCCGCGTGTCTTGATATTGTAGCGACGCAGCAATTCGAGGATTCCACGCGGAGTAGCTGACACAAAACAAGGCAATCCGGCACCTAAACGCCCCACATTGATAGGATGGAAACCATCTACATCTTTACGATAGTCGATGGCTTCAATAACCTTTTGCTCAGAAATATGTTTAGGCAAAGGCAACTGAACAATAAAACCATCTACATCAGTATCAGCATTCAAGCGAGCCACACAGGCAAGAAGTTCCTCCTCTGTTACATCATCTTCATAGCGAATCAACGAAGACTTGAAGCCGCAAACCTCACAAGCTTTCACTTTGTTGTTCACATAGGTTTCACTTCCACCATCATGCCCTACAAGAACTGCGGCCAAATGAGGACGTTTCTGTCCTGCTGCCACCATTTTCTCAACTTCTGCGGCCAACTCTGCTTTGATGGCTGCAGCTGTAGCTTTCCCGTCTATTAACTGCATAAGTTTATTTTTAAGGATATATTCCAAACTGAAAAGAGCCTGCATACGATGAAATATGTACACAGACTCTTTGTTATTCTATTTATTAAAATCAGGCATTTCCATACCTTCGGGCATTTTCGGCATCTTTCCCTTAGGCATTCGTGCCATAAGATTTGCCATCTTATTGCCCGTCATCATCTTCATCATCTTACGCGTCTGATCGAATTGCTTGATGAGGCGCCCCACTTCCTGCGTACTTGTACCGCTACCCTTTGCTATTCGATTGCGGCGACTCGTGTTTAAGATCTCAGGACGGCGACGCTCCTCAGGGGTCATACTCTGAATGATTGCTTCAATTCCTTTAAACGCATTATCGTCAATCTCCACATCTTTCAAAGCTTTTCCAACACCAGGAATCATTGAAGCCAACTCCTTCAAATTACCCATCTTCTTAATTTGCTGAATCTGGGCTAAGAAGTCATTAAAATCAAACTGATTCTTCTGAATTTTACGCTGAAGCCGCTTAGCTTCTTCTTCATCGTACTGCTGCTGGGCGCGCTCCACAAGAGTTACAACGTCGCCCATACCCAAAATACGGTCAGCCATACGCGCCGGATGGAAGAAGTCAAGAGCTTCCAGTTTCTCACCCGTACCTACAAACTTGATAGGCTTGTTCACTACCGTACGAATACTCAATGCCGCACCACCGCGGGTGTCGCCATCAAGCTTGGTCAGTACTACACCATCAAAATCGAGACGCTCATTGAATTCCTTTGCCGTATTAACAGCATCCTGACCTGTCATTGAGTCAACAACGAAGAGCGTTTCATCGGGATTGATACCTTCTTTAATTGCAGCAATCTCATTCATCATCTGCTCGTCAACAGCCAAACGACCAGCAGTATCGACAATCACCAAGTCGTAGTTCTTTGCTTTGGCTTCGCGGATAGATCGTTGAGCAATCGCAACAGGATCTTTGCAATCTGGCTCACTGTAAACAGGCACTTCTATTTGCTCACCAAGAACCTTCAATTGCTCAATTGCGGCAGGACGATAAACGTCGCAAGCCACGAGCAATGGTTTCTTATTTTTCTTCGTTTTCATGAGCAAGGCTAGCTTACCACTCATTGTAGTTTTACCAGAACCTTGAAGACCCGACATGAGCACCACTGCGGGATGTCCTTCCACCTTAAAATCGGCAGTCTCACCGCCCATCAACTGTGCCAATTCGTCATGGACTATCTTAACAAGCAATTGTCCTGGTTTCACAGCTGTCAGAACGTTCTGTCCCAAAGCCTTCTGCTTCACATCATCAGTAAAGGACTTTGCCACTTTATAGTTCACATCGGCATCAATCAGTGCACGGCGCACGTCCTTCATCGTCTCGGCCACATTTATTTCTGTAATGCGACCCTCACCTTTCAATATTTTAAAAGACCGTTCTAGTCTTTCACTAAGATTTTCAAACATTGAGGTTTATCGTCTTTTTTAATTGGTTTAATGCAAAGATAGTG
>ERZ773066.2043-NODE-2043-length-10042-cov-13.108741_pt1 | contig 10042 bp, 7 predicted proteins | sample MGYA00580573_ERZ773066 | MGnify/ENA primary metagenome ERZ773066 (study PRJEB29015, sample SAMEA2738128) | human oral metagenome | biome: human oral; feature: human-associated habitat; material: saliva | place: China | collected 2203 ... | reverse complement strand
AAACCCACCCACGTGGTCTCGGAGATGCCGTTTTACAAGCCAAAGCTTTCGTCGGGAACGAACCTTTTGTGGTCATGCTTGGGGATGACCTCATGGATATCACTGATGACAAAGCTGTTCCATTGACCAAGCAACTCATGAATGATTATGAGAAGACTCATGCTTCTACTATCGCTGTGATGCCTGTCCCACACGATGAAGTTTCTGCCTACGGTGTCATCGCTCCTCAAGGTGAAGGAAAAGATGGACTTTACAGCGTTGAAACCTTCGTTGAAAAACCAGCTCCTGAAGATGCACCAAGTGATTTAGCGATCATCGGTCGTTACCTACTCACACCTGAAATTTTCGGTATTCTTGAAAAGCAAAAACCAGGTGCCGGAAATGAAATCCAACTAACAGACGCTATCGATACACTTAACAAAACTCAACGTGTATTTGCTCGTGAGTTTAAAGGCTCTCGTTACGATGTCGGAGACAAATTTGGATTTATGAAGACATCTATCGAATACGCCCTGAAACATCCTCAAGTCAAAGATCACTTGAAAGACTACTTGATCGATCTTGGAAAAGAACTTTCAGGAGAAAAATAATTGATAAAACCAGGTTCAAAATATTCCTGGTTTTTTTGCTGCCTAAACAACTCCAAATCTAGTTCAAGACTAATTTCTTGCAATAGATGCTTTTATGGTATAATAATAAGAAGTGAGGAAAGAAATGAAGAATAAATTGTTAGAACTTAAAGAAAAAGGACTGGCTTTCCTTCAGTCTCTAAAAACAAAACTAAAAAATATAGATTTGACCAAAATTTGTCCTAAAACTTCTAAGGAGAAAACACAAACAAAGACCAATATCTGGACAATCTTTGCTAATATCTTATTGGGAATCAAGGCAACCTTTAATACCCTTTTTATCATCGCCTTTCTTGGTGGACTTTTGGGCACTGGGGTTGTTTTTGGTTATGCGGTTTCTCTATTTGACAAAGTAACCGTTCCTCAGACGGAGGATCTGATCAAACAGGTGAATGATATTTCATCCATCTCTGAGATTTACTATGCTGACGGATCCATGATCGGTGCTATTGAGAGCGATCTTCTGCGAACATCTGTTGTGTCGGACGCTATTTCAGATAATCTCAAGCAGGCTATCGTTGCAACAGAGGATGAACATTTTGCAGAACACAATGGTGTCGTTCCTAAAGCTGTTATTCGTGCTAGTCTAGGAAACTTTATCGGTCTTGGTTCTTCGAGCGGTGGATCTACTCTGACACAACAGCTCATCAAACAACAAGTTGTTGGTGATGCCCCTACACTCGCTCGTAAAGCTAGTGAAATTGTGGATGCCTTGGCTTTAGAGCGAGCAATGAGCAAGGATGAAATCTTGACAACTTATCTCAACGTCGCTCCATTTGGCCGTAACAATAAAGGTCAAAATATTGCGGGGGCTCAACAAGCAGCCAAAGGTATTTTTGGGGTTGATGCAAATCAGCTAACAATCCCTCAGGCAGCCTTTATAGCAGGATTACCACAAAGTCCTATCTCTTACTCCCCTTATGAAGCGACTGGTGAGATGAAGAGTGAAGAGGATATGGAACTCGGAATCAAGCGTTCCAAAGATGTTCTCTACAATATGTATAGAACTGGAGTGCTCAGTCAGGAAGACTACGAAACCTATATAGCATATGACATTAAGCAAGACTTCTTGCCAGCAGAAAGTGTAAACCTAACAGCTAAGGGTTATCTTTACTTCACTGCACTTGATGAAGCGACTAATGTCATGTATGATTATCTGGTCAAAAAAGATAACGTTTCCGAACAAGAGCTTAAGAATGAATCTATTCAGAAATCTTATCGTGAATTGGCTGAAAAAGAAATTCAAAATGGTGGTTACCGTATCACTACTACAATCGATAAAACGATCCATAATGCAATGCAAAATGCAGTGGCAAACTATAGCTACCTTCTAAATGATAGTAGTGGTCAACCTGAAGTCGGAAATGTCTTAATGGATAATAAAACAGGAGCCATCATAGGATTTGTAGGAGGACGAGATTACCAAAGCAATCAAAATAATCACGCCTTTGACACAAAACGATCTCCGGCTTCGGCTACCAAACCTATCTTAGCCTATGGTATTGCTATTGACCAAGGCTTGATGGGAAGTGCTAGCATCCTATCAAACTATCCAACGAACTTTGCCAACGGAACTCCGATCATGCACGTCAACAGTCCGGGAACAGCTATGATAAACCTAAAGGAAGCTCTCAATTATTCCTGGAATATCCCGGCCTACTGGACTTATCGTATGCTTCGTGAAAAAGGAGTTGATGTCCGCTCCTATATGGAAAAAATGGGGTATGAAATCCCAGAATACGGTATTGAAAGTCTTCCTATGGGAGGAGGAATTGAAGTGACTGTAGCTCAACATACAAACGGATACCAAACCTTGGCCAACAATGGTGTTTACCATAAAAAATACATGATCTCGAAAATCGAAAAAAGCAGTGGAGAAGTTATCTATGAACATAAAGACGAACCTGTTCAGGTCTACTCAAAAGCTACTGCAACCATTATGCAAAGTCTACTGAGGGATGTAATTTCATCCCGAATAACTACAAGCTTCCAAAGCGATCTTTATGGTATAAATTCCAGTCTAGCAGGTGCTGATTGGATTGGGAAAACTGGTACAACCAACGAGGAGGGCGATATGTGGCTCATGCTTTCAACTCCACGATTGACCCTTGGTGGCTGGGTTGGTCATGATGATAACAGTCCGTTAGCCAAAGGCGCATATTATCGTAATGCTAAGTATATGGCCCACCTCGTAAACGCTATTCAACAAGCTTCTCCTTCTGCTTGGGGAACTGAGCGTTTCAGCCTTGATTCAAGTGTAACATCTTCTCAAGTCCTTAAGTCTACTGGACAGAAGCCTGGTAAGGTCACTATCAACGGCAAAGAGATTGACGTTACTGGAGAAATGGTAACAAGTTACTGGGCTAACCAAGCTGGTGCTCCGACTACTACCTACCGATTTGCTATTGGTGGAAGTGACTCTGATTACCAAAAAGCTTGGAATACGATTGTTGGAAATTTAATAAAACAAGACAACAAAGATAAAGATAAAGACAAGGATAAAGATAAAGATAAAGATAAAGATAAAGATAAAGATAAGGATAATAACAGCTCTTCTTCGAATAGGTCCCAACGCTAACATACCTATTATCAAGAGTATGTCACCTAACTCGACTTTTATATGAATCACTATCAAAAAAATATTTTCAAGGGAACCATATATTCCCTCCTTTCCGGATTAATATGGGGTATTTGTGGCATTTTAGGAGAATTCTTCTTTACACATTATCCAGTCTCCTCTGGTTGGATTACTTCTATGCGACTAAGTCTTGCAGGTGGTTTCGTACTCATCTTGTCCGGCTTTAAGTTCCGTTCACAGTTATTCGACCTTTGGAGAAACCGCAACAATTATCTACCTTTTCTGGCTTATGCTATCCTAGGAATTTTCTCTGTTCAGTATTTCTTCTATCTCTGTGTAGAATACTCTAATGCAACAACGGCAACTATCCTACAATTTATAAGTCCTGTTTTCATTCTCATATACAACCGTCTTATCTACAATAAAAAAGCTTCTAAAAAAGCAATTTTCTATGTTTTGACTGCTATGCTCGGAGTCTTTCTGATGGCTACTAAAGGCGATCTGTCTAAACTATCCATCACTCCCCTCGCATTGCTGACAGGGCTTCTCAGTGCTCTGGGAGTTATGTTTAATGTTATCTTGCCCCAGCCATTTGCTAAAAAATACGGTTTTGTGCCAACTGTTGGTTGGGGAATGCTGCTGGCTGGACTCTTTAGTAATTTTCTCTATCCTGTTTATAGAATTAGCTTTCAGCTTGATTGGGTGAGCATCTTGATTTGTTTGACCATTGCCTTTTTGGGAACTGCTTTTGCCTTTTTCCTATCGATGAAGGCTGTCTCGCTCGTTTCCCCATTGGTGGTATCAGTCGTCAGTGCTAGCGAACCTTTATCATCTGCTATTCTAAGCGTTCTGTTTCTAGGTCTGGTCTTAGATGGGTACCTGCTACTAGCTATGATCTTGATTATTATTCCGATGATTTTCTTATCCATTGAAGAATCAAAAGATAAACTGAAAGAATCTTCTTTTAACACTTAAGGCTTCAAAATTGAAGCCTTTTTTGGTAGAATAGTAAGCATTACAAAGAGTGAGGAGACACCTATGACTGCTACAAAAATGAATGCACAAGAAATTATCCAATTTATCGCAAATGCTGAGAAAAAGACAAATGTAAAAGTGACCTTTGAGGGCCAACTGGCTGCATCTATCCCTGCCTCTGTTATCAAGCTTGGGAATGTTCTTTTTGGAGACTGGAAAGATATCGCTCCACTTCTTGAAGGACTAACAGAAAACAAGGACTATGTTGTTGAACAAGACGCTCGCAACTCCGCTGTACCTCTCCTTGATAAACGTGATATCAATGCTCGTATCGAGCCAGGCGCTATCATCCGTGACCAAGTTGAGATTGGTGACAACGCTGTTATCATGATGGGAGCTGTTATCAATATCGGTGCAGAAATCGGTGCTGGCACTATGATTGATATGGGAGCTATTTTAGGTGGACGTGCTATTGTTGGTAAAAATAGTCACGTAGGTGCAGGTGCTGTTCTTGCAGGTGTCATCGAGCCAGCTAGTGCTGAGCCTGTCCGTGTCGGTGACAATGTTCTCATCGGTGCTAACGCTGTAGTTATCGAAGGTGTTCAGATTGATAGTGGTTCTGTTGTCGCTGCAGGTGCCATCGTTACTCAAGATGTCCCAGAAAATGTAGTGGTGGCTGGTGTCCCAGCTCGTGTTATCAAGGAAATCGATAGCAAAACCCAACAAAAAACAGCGCTAGAAGATGCGCTTCGCACCTTGTAATTAGTAGCAGAGGCGGAAACTTTTCCAGCCTCTTTATCGTATCAGTAGAAGGAAATTAGATATGTTAGATTTGATTCAAACTCGACGCGATCTTCACCAAATTCCTGAGATCGGTTTAGAAGAAGTCAAGACTCAAGCTTATTTGCTCAATGTCATTGAGAAATTAACAGCTGGTAAGGATTTTGTTCAAATTCGTACTTGGCGAACAGGTATTTTAGTTTATTTACAGGGAAGTCAGCCAGAACGTACCATCGGTTGGCGGACAGATATCGATGGCCTCCCAATCGTTGAACAAACAGGCCTTCCTTTTGCCTCTCAACATCCAGACCGCATGCATGCTTGTGGGCATGATTTTCATATGACCATTGCACTTGGAAGCCTCGAACGTTCTCTAGAAAAGCAACCAAAAAACAACCTCCTCTTTCTCTTTCAACCTGCGGAAGAAAATGAGGCCGGCGGCATGCTCATGTATGAAGATGATGCCTTTGGTGACTGGTTGCCTGACCAATTCTATGGTCTTCATGTTCGTCCAGACTTAAAAGTTGGACAGATTGCGACCAATACCCATACACTCTTTGCGGGTACTTGCGAAGTTAAGATTCGCTTTAAGGGTAAAGGGGGACACGCTGCCTTTCCACATGAAGCAAACGATGCTCTGGTTGCAGCTAGCTATTTTGTGACCCAAGTCCAGTCAGTCGTCAGCCGTAATGTCGATCCTATCGAGGGTGCTGTCGTCACTTTCGGTGTTTTTCAAGCTGGGACAACCAATAATGTCATCGCTGATACAGCCTTCCTGCATGGAACAATTCGAGCTCTTACACACAATATGAGTCTTTTGGTTCAAAAACGTGTCAAAGCTATCGCTGAAGGTGTGGCAGCTGCCTTTGACATGGATGTAGAGATTGAACTCAAACAGGGAGGCTATTTGCCAGTCGAAAATAACCCTGAGTTAGCCAGAGAATTGATGACCTTCTTTGATGAAAAAGAAGGGATTGAACTTATCGATATTGAACCTGCCATGACAGGGGAGGACTTTGGGTATCTTCTCTCTAAGGTTCCTGGTGTCATGTTCTGGCTGGGTATTGATAGTCCCTACGCCCTTCATCATCCAAAGATGAGCCCTAAGGAAGAAGCTCTGGCTGTCGGTGTTGAGGCTGTATCAAGCTTTTTAGCCAAGAAAGCTGCGGAGTAAACTATGAAAAAAAGCTTACGCAAGCAGGTCTTGCAAGAACTCAAAGCTCTTTCTAAAGAAGAAAAGAAGAGCATGAACGATTGGCTCACAGAGCAGCTCCTTCAACATCCATTCTATAAGGAAGCAAAAAACATCGCCACTTATCTGTCTTTTCCCCATGAATTTCAGACAGCTGAACTCATCGAACAAGCTCAAAAAGATGGAAAGACTATCCTCATTCCCAAAACTTATCCACATGGGAAAATGGATTTGGTTCTATATGAACCAGAGAAACTCGAAAGAAATTCTTTTGGACTCCTTGAACCCCAAGGAGAGTTCACTATACTTGAACATTCCCAGATTGACTTGATCCATGTTCCCGGATTAGCTTTCAATACTTCTGGTTATCGGGTTGGCTACGGTGGCGGCTATTACGATCGCTACTTGGAGCATTTCCCAGGTCATACCATTAGTACGCTTTATCCATGCCAGATTCAGGATTTCCAACCGGATCACTACGATATACCAGTTGAGGAGGTACTCATCTATGAAAGAGATTTTTGATCGTCGTTATCCCACCACGAGCTTCTTTCTCCTCGTGACAACGCTAGTTTTTATCATCATGTTTCTAACTAGCGGATTCAATTACACAAGTGTAGCTACCTTGTACCAGTTCGGAGCTATTTATCCTCCTGCCATCAAGGCCATGCCTGAACAAATCTGGCGCTTATTCTCGGCCACCTTTGTCCACATTGGCTTGCAGCACTTTTTTGTTAATATGATTTCCCTCTACTTCTTGGGACGGCAAATGGAGCAGATCTTTGGCTCCAAACAGTTTTTCTTTATCTACCTTCTATCAGGTATGATGGGAAATCTCTTTGTCCTCGTTTTTAGTCCCAATGCTATTACTGCAGGTGCTTCAACTGCCCTCTACGGGATGTTCGCCTCTATTGTCGTTCTCCGTTATGCCTCACGCAATCCCTATCTCCAACAGCTTGGTCAATCCTATCTCTCCCTCTTAGTCATCAACCTAGTAGGTAGCGTTTTAATGCCTGGCATCAGCCTTGCTGGACATATTGGTGGAGCTGTCGGGGGTGCCTTACTAGCTATTGTCTTCCCAGTTCGAGGCGAACGAAAGATATACAGCCCAGGACAACGTGGTCTAGCAACCCTAGCCTTTATTGCTTTATCAACTCTACTACTTTTTATCGGACTATTATAAGAATAAGAAAAACCATTGGAAACTCTCTCAAAGAGCTTTATTTCCAATGGTTTTTTGAATTTATTTGAAAAGTTGCTTAAAACCCATTATTGTCACTGAGTTCTTTGAACCAGTGGCCGGATTTTTTTAGGCGACGTTCTTGTGTTTCTAGGTCTAGCTCGACTAAACCATAACGATTTTTGTAACTATTGAGCCATGACCAACAATCGATAAAGGTCCAAATCAAATAGCCTTTACAGTTGGCACCGTCTTCGATAGCGCGATGCAGTTCACGAAGGTGACCTTTGACAAAGTCGATACGGTAGTCATCCTGGATCATCCCATTTTCACGGAACTTATCTTCACCTTCAACACCCATCCCATTCTCGGTCAGCATCCACTCAATATTCCCATAGTTTTCCTTGATGTTTTGGGCAATGTCATAAATTCCTTGCTCATAGATTTCCCAACCGCGGTGCGGATTAATCTTACGACCTGGCATAACGTAAGGTTCATAGAAATGTTCTGGTAAGAGTGGACTATCAGGGTGCTTAGCAAAACGTGGCGCCATAACACGCAAAGGCTGATAATAGTTGACTCCTAGGAAGTCAACGGTGTTCTCACGAATGAGTTCCAACTCTTCAGCTGTGTATTCTGGTAACAAGTCATGCTCAGACAAAATTTCCACTAACTCTTCTGGATATGTTCCTAAAACAGACGGATCTAGGAAAGATTGTGCCTGGAAGAGATCTGCAATACGAGCAGCTTTCACGTCAGCAGGATGTTGGCTACGTGGATAGGCTGGTGTCAAGTTGAGGACAATCCCAATCTTAGAGCCTGGTAAGACTTCATGACAAGCCTTAACTGCAAGAGTGCTCGCCAGTTGTGTATGATAGGCAACCTTAACCGCTGCTTTGGCATCCACCTTATGTGGATAATGGGCATCATAAAAATAGCCAAACTCTACAGGAACAATAGGTTCATTGAAGGTAATCCATTGGTCCACAAGGTCACCGTAGGTTTCAAAACAGAAACGAGCATAGTCTTCATAAGCCTTAATAGTCGCCTTATTTTCCCAACCATCCCCATCTTCTTGAAGGGCAAAAGGCAGGTCAAAGTGATAGAGATTGACTAAAAGACGAATGCCCTTGGCCTTGATGGCTTCAAAGACCTGACGGTAGAAAGCCACACCTTGAGGATTGACTGCTCCACGACCCTGTGGGAAAATACGTGACCACTGGATAGAAGTTCGAAAGGCTGTGTGGCCAGTTTCTAACAATAGTTCGATATCTTTTTCCCAGTTTTCATAGAAGGTCGACGTCTTATCTGGGCCAATCCCATTGTAGTAACGGTTTGGCTCTACTTGGTACCAATAATCCCAGAGATTATCTCCCTTGCCGTCACCAGGAACTCGTCCTTCTGTCTGTGGTCCAGAAGTTGAGGAACCCCAGACAAAATCCTTTGGAAATTTTAGCATAGCTCTACCTCTTTATTTACTCTTTTTATCTTTATTTTATCTCATTATAAAGAAAAAACAAGGCAAAAACTAGTTACATTTTTGTCTTGTTTTTCTTCTGATTATAGATTTTATTTATTTGTTAGAATTTCAAGAGTTTCAAGCAAGTTATCTGCATGAACTTCGATTGTATCTCCTGTCGCCTTGATCTTCACTTCTACGATCCCGTCGGCTGCTTTCTTACCAACAGTGATACGAATTGGAAGACCGATCAAGTCGCTATCGCTGAATTTAACTCCGACACGTTCGTTACGGTCATCTGTCAAGACTTCATAGCCTTTGTTGACCAAGGCTTCTTCGATACGATTAGTCAATTCAAGACTTGCTTCGTCCTTGACATTAACTGGAATCAAGTGCATATCAAATGGCGCCAATTCTTTAGGGAAGTTGATTCCCCAAGCGTAACGGTATTCACCCTTTGGAGTTTTGTTAACAAAGAGGCGAGCATGTTGCTCCATAACTGCTGAAAGGAGACGGCTGACACCGATACCGTAGCATCCCATGATGATTGGCACAGCGCGGCCATTTTCGTCCAAGACATCTGCTCCCATACTTGCTGAGTAACGAGTACCCAGTTTAAAGATGTGACCAATTTCAATACCACGCGCAAAGTTGAGAACACCTTGTCCGTCAGGAGAAATTTCACCTTCACGAACTTCACGGATATCCACATACTCGGCAGTGAAGTCACGACCTGGGTTTACACCCGTCAAGTGGTAGCCATCTTCGTTGGCACCAGCAACCGCATTACGGCTATCTTGTACCTTGCGGTCAGCGATAATCTTAACATTTTCTGGAAGATTTACTGGGCCAAGAGAACCAAAGTCCGCTCCCAACAATTCTTTCACTTCTGCCTCAGTTGCAGGTTCTAAGAAGTCTGCTCCAAGATAGTTTTTCAATTTAACTTCGTTGAGTTGGTCATTGCCAACGAGTAGAGCCACAACTGGCTCCTCATCTGCAATATAAACCAAGGTCTTGATTGTTTGTTCTTCAGAAACATTCAAGAAAGCAGCCACTTCATCAATCGATTTGACACCTGGTGTTTCCACGCGAGCCACTTGATCTTCAGTCACAACACGATTGCTTGGTTTGTACTCGTTCGTTGCCATTTCCAAGTTAGCTGCATAGCTTGATTCACTTGAGTAAGCAATGGTATCTTCACCAGAAACCATCCATTTGAGCAATTCTGCCTTGATTTCTTCTTGCACTT
>ERZ773066.2038-NODE-2038-length-10056-cov-12.888811_pt1 | contig 10056 bp, 5 predicted proteins | sample MGYA00580573_ERZ773066 | MGnify/ENA primary metagenome ERZ773066 (study PRJEB29015, sample SAMEA2738128) | human oral metagenome | biome: human oral; feature: human-associated habitat; material: saliva | place: China | collected 2203 ... | reverse complement strand
GCACACGCCCATCGTCGAGGAGATCCTCAAGCCCGAGTACGACTGCCTGTTTGGGCTCGCGTGCGCGGATTTGCGAAACAATGACGTTTGGGAGCAGTACACGAAGCTGTACGACAAGATCGCCGCCTATTTCCGTCCGATCCGCAATGAGGTCGCCGGGCGCGTGGTCGGGAGCCAGGTGTCCCCGGTCCTCATCACGAAGATCCTGATGGGAACGCTCGGCTGCGTGCCCGCGTACGACAGGTTCTTTGAAGAAGGAGCGAGGTATTTAGGCTTAGAAAAGAAGACTTATCACGAGAAATCTCTCCTCGAACTCGCGGATATTTACGAGGCCCACAACGACCGACTCGAGGAAGCGCGGCACGGAATGCGAACCGAGGACCTGATCTATCCCCAGATGAAGCTGCTGGATATGGGATTTTGGCAGGTTGGGTTCGAGAGGGACGCTGGGGACGCCAAGTGACCCGTGACTGAACTTCTGGTGGGGTCGGCGACGCCGAGGGAGTCCGACGCGGCTTGCGAATTCACGGGGCGTCTGGTGAGCATCCAGGCGACGTAGCCGTGAACATCCATCACCTTGTAGGCGTCAGCGAAGATCTCGGGTTCGTGTTCCTTAACCCAGGCCATCTTGTAGATGGCGGGGGTGACGCCGGCTGGCTTTCCGGAGAGCTCGTGGATGTGTTCGCTGCCGTAGCGGCGGATTTGCTCTGTGGCGCGGCCGTCGAGCCACAGGATGCCGTTTCGGAGCGGTCGGCCATCCTTGTCGAAGGGGGCGAATGATTCGCGCTGGTGGGTGATGCCGATGGCTGCGATGCGGCTGCGGTCCGTCGGCGAGAGCTTGGAGAGCACCTCCCCGATGGTCGCGCGGCTGGTTTCCCACCAGCGGATGGGGTTGTGCTCGTACTGGTCCATTGCGGGGGTGTGCAGCTGGATGTTCTGCTTGGCTGTGTGCCAGATGTTTCCTTCTGCGTCGACGACGATCGCCTTCGTGGATGTCGTCGAGGAGTCGATTGCTACGACGAAAGGACCGTCCGCCAGATACTTGTTCTCGGTCATGATGCTTTTGCCTCACCTTTGAATGACAATTGCTGATCTCGCGCACGTGGAAAGGCCATTCTTTCTGCGCGGCGATGAATGCAGAGACTACTCCGGGTGAGGGTGAGGGTGAGGAACAATCAATCTGTCACATGCGCGTGAGGGGTCGCTCGGCCTCAATGTCGCGGTGAGTGCGGCGCGTCGGCTTCATTGAAAATGCGCGGAAAATGGCGGTTTATCTGCGTGTTTGTGGCGTGGTTTATCGTCTGCTGCCGCCCGCATGGGCAGCGGAGATGCATACGTTGTGTCAAAGCGAGGCGCATTCAAGATGCACATAGGTGCGATTGGCGCCCGAACCGCAAATTGTTGGAGATCCCGCTGTAGGCGCAAATGTGCTCACATGTTGGTCAGGTGTTGCGGATGGTGTTTCACCCTACGTGCTGCTGCTCTGTGTCGCTTGATTGGTGTGATCTGTTCGTCGACTTGGAGGGTTTCCATCTGGTTGCTGTCGCTCGGCATGAGTGTGGTCTGGTGCTCGATATAGAGTCCTGTGATCGCTTTGCTGGCTGCCCGGGATGTGGGGTGATCGCACAAGGTCACGGGCGTGTGGTTGTGGAGGTGATCGACGTGCCCTGGGTTGGCTACGGCTTCGTTTGCACCCGCTCGAGCATGCAGCCGTGGAAGCGTCGAAGAGTACCGGCTGACATCAAAAGTTCTCACGACCGGCTTCTACTTCATGCGCGTTGCTTCTTACGCAGATACAGCTTGTACTCCTCCCGGACATGATCGAACTCCTCGTCGGTTTGGTTCTTGAGGAAACTCAAGGCATTGCCTGACCAGACACAGGATGGATTATGTGTTCCTTGCCACGCATACTTCGTGTCTTCGCGGAGTCCGTGCCGCCAAGCCATACACTTGAGATCATGCATCGTGAGCTTCCTGCCGTTTTTTCGGACCTCATTTAGCCGCTCCACCAATTCCCTTGCTGAAAACGGGTGGGTGTCATTGGGATCGACTTTGCGTTGAACGATTGTTGTTGGCGCGCCTTGGTTAATGGCAACCTCAAGATCGGCACGCCTAATTTTCTTGCCTGATTGCAGGTTGATCTCCTGAACGATTGCGATTCGCCCCATGTCAGCGCCTAGGCTCTCTGCCTCGCCAATGATCTGCCGTAGGTCTTGAAGGAAGTCTTCGACTACCTGTGCAGACTTCACGTCTCCATCCACACGGAGCGATCGAATCGTATCGCTTGGGGTGTGAGCCGCCAGTGGGAGCAGCGTCCACGTGATGTCATCGGCCAGGTCCTTGTCGAAAATCGCAAGCACGAAGTCTCTGTAGTTCACAATGCTTTGCTGTAAGAACATATAGAGAATGCTATTTAGATCGTCAGCGACGTAAAGGTGAATGATCTTATTTCGATAGTCAGTCAGAATGTGGAGATTCGCTCGGACGCCGTCGCCATCAACCGTTTCGGGCCAAAGATGATACTTGTCCATGTCTGCGATACAGTGCTCCAGCGATAATGACCTGTAGGCTTCAGTGCGCTTCTTCCTGTAGAAGATGTTCTTCTTGGCCTTGCGGAGAGCTGCTTTGAGGATCAGTTCCCAGGCGTTGACAACCAAGACGGTGACGACCTGCTCCCGGTACATTGTCTGCGGCTTGTTGTAGATTTCGATCGCGGCGAGCATTGCGGCGCGTGAGTTGTCGCAGAGCTTCTTGTGCGACACGTACGGCCTAGCCATCAGTCTCGCCTTTCTCGACGACACTCATCGTCAGATCACCTCCCAGTTGATGGTGAATAGTTCACGGCGGGTTTGGGTGGCGTTGAGGGCATCGCGGGCGTTGGCGAGGTATTCCTCGGATTCGTCACGCAGACGATTCCGCTCGGTGCGGTACTCATCTTCGGCATCGTCGATCTTGCGCCTCCACTGCCGGGCTTCCTGCTTGAGTTTGAGTTCTTCGGAGACATTGTTAGCTTTGCGAGCCGCTTTCTTTGCCGCGGCTTCCTTTGCTTGATATTCCCGGATCTTTGCGTCGAATGTGGCCTTATGGTCGAGTCGTGCAGACTCGATGAGTTCTTCCTGCTGGAGGAAGAATCCGGCATTGCGGTCCTCCACATCCTGGCTGAGAAGTGCGAGCTGGGCCTTCATTGCTTCTTCGAAGCCTGCGGTGTTCACTGACTCTGCGGTGATGGCTGTGCAGTTCAAATCTAGGAGGTCATGAAGTTGCTCTTGATCCAAGAGTGTCCCGTCTTCGAGGAAACCGGCGATGAGTAGGTAGGACTCGTGAAGGTGTTGTTTGCCTGCTTGCATCGTAAAGGTGACTTCTTCGATCCGCAGTCGCCCACGCTTCGTGCGTAGCCGCTTGGCCATAGTGGTGGCGCGTTCAGAATGCTTGATCTGGAATGTGAGACGGGACGGCGGGGTATTGAGGTTCTTGGCATGGTCAATCACCCACGCGCATAGATCGCTGGAGTAACGGTACTGGTGCGCTCCCTTGCGGGGCTTGGACTTGAAGTAGTAGTCACCAGTTGGAATCGCTGTCGCCGGAGCATCGTGGAGAGTGAATTGAGTGCCAGACTCATTGAAAGTCGCGATGCTGCCGAGCTCGTGTCGAGTGACCTCAATGAGGAGTCGCTCGAAGGCATTGAGGACGATACCGGTTTGGGCGTCGTAGGACTTGAGTTTGTCGCGCACCTTTGGATCGAGGTTATCGAAGACCTTGGTTCGTGTCTTCTTCATCTCCCGGTTAATCTGTTGTGAGTACTTTGCTTCAAGCTCGGTGAAGGCAGCATCGATCTCGGCGGCGGTTTTGCAGCTGTCGAGAATGTGGGCAATGTTTTTCTCGAAGTCGAGGCCGTCCTCGATTTGTCCAAGCACCTCATCTGAGGCGCCGAACACGGATGTAAACAATTCGAATTTCTCGGTCAGGAGTTCGAGGATACGTTCCTCGGCCAGATTTCCCTTGTTGGAGAAGTTGACGACCACAACGTTATGTTTTTGACCGAATCGATGTACTCGCCCGATACGTTGCTCGATCCGTTGCGGGTTCCACGGAAGGTCATAGTTGACCAGCATCGAGCAGAACTGCAGGTTGATACCTTCGGCGGCAGCCTCGGTTGCGATCATGAGCCGACCGCGTTCCCGGAACTCATCCACGAGGGCTTTACGCCGGTCCGCAGCAGGAATACCTGTGACAAGATCACCGCCCTCGTTCTCCTCGAGCCACCGCTTGTAGATCGTGTTGGCTTCCGGACTGGTATTGGTGCCGTTGAACAAGACGAGGCCCTCGCCCCATCCGGCTTCAGTAAGTGATCGGGCGAGGTAGTCCTGGGTGACGGTGGAGTCGGTGAAGATGATCGCCTTCTCCGGCGCACCAATCTCGCGCAGCTTCGCAAAGCCCTTCTCGAGCGCATCAACCAGCTTCACAGCCTTCTGGTTGACAGCGATGGAACGGGCAAGCTTCGCGTACTCGCGCAGCTCTTCGACTTCGCTGAGCATCGCCTGGCGCTGCTCCGGATCGATCACCTCAGAGGTGGCCGGGGTACTTTCCGCTTCTTCCCGTAGCTCGCTGGTGACGTCTGGGTCACCTACGAAGCCACCGGCGTCGTTGCGTCGGCGTCCGGCGCGGACTTCAGCTTCGAGGCGGTCTGCGGTGCGCTCCAGAGTGGAGGCGACGGCGTAGGAGGAAGAGCCGAGGCGTTTGCGCATGATCAGCGCGGACAGGTGGCGTTGGGATTTCGCGAACGCCCACAGAAACGGCCGCTGCAGGTACTCGTTGATCTTGTCGTACAGCTCGATTTCTGCGTCGCTGGGTGTGAAGGCTATGGTCAGAGGCATACGTGCGGTGAAGCGAATGTACTTATCCGCGTCTTTTCGCAGCGTCCGCTTCGCCAGGAGTGCCACGCGTTGGGCGAGGTCATCGTTCCCGACGCCTCCGGGGTTGTCCAGGTAGCGTTCCTTGAACGCATCAAGTGAGTGGAAGTAGTCTGGGGCAAACACGGAGACTAGTCCGTAGAGCTCCTCGAGCCGATTCTGCAATGGGGTTGCAGTAAGCATGATGGTCTTGGCTGCGCCGCGGCAGATGCGTGCCACATTCGCTGCGATCTTTGCTTGTCCGGTCCAGTGGGAGCGCAGTCGGTGGGCCTCGTCGCAGATCACGAGATCCCAGGTGTGAATTAGTTTCGCGGTCTGTGAGTTTGCGAACTCATATGAGCAGATAAGAATCTGTTCCTGAGCGCCCGGCCTTGTCAGCTCGTCAATGGTTGTGCGGTCCAGTAGCGAGGCAGGTAAGGCGAATTTTTCGTCTAGTTCTTGCTTCCACTGCTGGCGTAGCGACGATGGAGCAATAATCAAGATTCGTCGGTTTCGTTGTGCCCAATATTGGGATATGACGATACCGGCCTCAATAGTCTTGCCGAGTCCAACCTCGTCGGCGAGGATCACGCCATCTAAGAACGGGGTTTGTAGGGCGAACAGGGCGGCGTCGATCTGGTGGGGCTTTGGCTCTACCTGAGCATCGAACAGTAGTCCGGCGAGCTTACCGACATGGTCAGACGCGTAGGAGCGGTCGAGCTCGTGGGCGTAGAGCTTAGCCTGATAATTGCTTAAATTCTGCAACGTGACTTCCTCTTTAGATTTCCCACCGTTCGGGAGCAGAGACCTTGTAGTCCACGCCGATAGCAGCGAAGTGCTTCATCGCTGCTTTGATCTTTGCATTCTCGGATGGGCGACGCTTCATCGGGTCTTGGCTGGATTTGGTCTCCCGAATTAGATACAGGTGTTCATCACCGTCTTCTACCTTAATAATTGCCCAGTCCGGATTGTAATCACCTACGGGTGTAGGCACACGGAACTTGTTGGGTAGCTTCATGAACAGTTTGATGTCCTCGCGCCCGTCCAAGTACTGGGCAAACTGACGCTCAACAGCAGAATCGAAGACAACGTAATCGAAGTCCGTCTTGTCCTTGTTCGTCACTTTATAGAGCTGGTCTATAAATCGGTCTTTCTCTTCAAGGCCGTCTGCTTGCAGTTCTCGTAACTCATATATGCTCCCTTCTATCTTCTCATATTGAATACCTTCGATAAGGATGTGAGCGAGCTCGGTTTGAATACGGTCGGTAATCATTTTGATAAAGTCGTTCGGGTTTGCGAGGAAATCTCCAATACGTCCAGAGCCAAGCAGGATGTCAATGATCGTCTTGCGGGTCAGCGACGTCGCCTCCTGAAGCTGATTGATGATGTCCGGCAGAGGGTAGGAATCTGTGAGTATCGCCGACCGTGAGCTAAGCTCTATACCCTTCGCACCTCCGCGGGTGATCTCCAACCCGGCGCGGGTCACCTGAATACGGATCGGGTCGATCAGTGGTGCCTGCTTGATACTCGCAATGCTGCGTGTGATGAGATCCTCGCGCTTGAGAGTCACCCGGTAGGTGGTACGCGCCGTGATCGCTTCCCAGAATGCTTCAAACTCGGGGGTCGCGTAGACCTGCTTGTTGAGGGTGCGGGCGAGACGCTTGCGCTTAGGCTTGACAAATGATTGAATCCTGCAGCCGTTGACAATATTAATGACGTCGTCCTTGTAGTCTGCGAACTCTTCGGGCAGGTTGACGGTGAAGCCGAGCTGTTCAGGTGCCCATGTGCCCATGACCTCACCCGCAGCGTTGATATAGCCCTGCGAGAGGAGAGCATCATAGATGAGCTCGGAGCGCTTCGTGCCAAGCCTGGTCTCCTTACCAGTAACCGGATCCAGGATGGGAAGGGTCGCGAACTCGGTCTTACGCACATAGCCAATCGCTACACCCGCGGACTTGTATTCCTCCTGCAATGCGGAAGCGAACGCCTTATACGACTCATTTGCCACCACCGTAAGCTGCGCGGTGCCCGCGTCTCTGATGCGCTCACCGTTTTGGTTCACAGGGAGGCGCAAACCGCGCCCGATGGTCTGACGACGCTCGGTCTCGGTGGACATGTCTCGAAGGGTGCAGATCTGGAATACGTTTGGGTTATCCCAGCCTTCCCGCAGTGCAGAGTGCGAGAAGATGAACCGCACCGGCTCATCAATGTCGAGCAGCCGTGCCTTGTCCTTCATGATGAGTTCATAAGCGTCGTCGTCAGCCTTGGTCTTACCCGAAGAGTCCTTGAACGTCATCTGAGCATTCTTGCCTTTACCAGCCTTCATCTGAGCGAAATACCCCGAGCGTGCGTCCACTGGGTTGGCTGGGAGGAATGCGTGAGCGGTAGGGGTCTTTGCTCTTTCCTCCGCATAGAGGGTGTCAAAAGCCGCGGCAAAGGGACCGTTGGCATCCAGATTATTGATGCCTTCGCCAAGGTAGGAGGCGACCTTGTCGATGAAGAACAAAGAGAGCACCTTGATGCCGTGTTTGTGAACCTGATTCTCCTTGCGGATGTGTTCTCGGATGGTTTCGCGGATCATCTCGCGGAAGATGGCGTCTTGGTTGTCTCCGATTGCTTCCCCCAGACGTAGGTAGCCATAGTTGCTGAGTTCAATCTGCTCGGGTTGGACGCTGATCTCGTTGATGCGCCAATTTCCTTCATATGCAGGGTTTCCGCCCGATAAGCGCTCAAGATCCGCGCCCTGACTAGCGCTAACCTTTTGTTTTGAATAGCGGCCGTCCTTTTTCTTGACGACTAGCTCAAGGATCGCTTTGAATGGATTGCGCCTAACTTCTAGTAGTTTCACGTATGGCTTTGCAGCACTGCCGAGTTCAAGGGCATCAGAGACAACAATCTTCTTCACGAGCTCAAGGCGATGCGCATCGAGCGGATCCAGGCGATAGACCAGGTTTCGCATTGTGCGGTGGGTCGCGGAGTAGCGTAGTGTGCACAGTGGATTTAGGTCAGCAATCGCTGATTGTGCGAGCTGTGATTCCATATTCTGTGGCTCGTCCATGATGACAATTGGGTGTGTTGCCTGCAGATAGTCCAACGGGCGTAGACCTGAGAGCTTGTCGCGTTGCTGGTGAATGATTCGAGTGTTCTTATTCCCTCTGATCGAGTCAATCGTCATTACCAAAAACTGCAATGACGTAGCAGTCGCGAAATCGCGCACTTCCTCAGCACGGTCACCGGAGTAGACGGTGTAGTCCATGTTGATCTGTGGATATAAGTGGCGGAAGTGTTCCTGCATCAACTCGATGCTCGTCTTGACACCCTCTCGGATCGCAACTGATGGTACCAAGATAATGAACTTGTTGAAGTGATACTGGCGTGCGAACTCGAAAGCGGTGCGCAGGTAGACATAGGTCTTTCCGGTTCCGGTTTCCATCTCGATATCGAACTGCAGGCCATCCACGAGCTTATCGTTGATGTCAAGACCATTGCGATCCTGGACGCGGCGCAGGTTCGCGACGATCGTGTCCTCATCGAGGACCAAATTGTTGCCGTAGGCACCGATCTCATCGGCGAGGTCAAAGGTTTCCTGCCCTCCAAAGGCTGGCAAGTCGAGCCACTGTTGTGGTGGGAGAGACTGCAGGCTGGTCATTAGCTGATCGGCGTCGTCTGGTTGCCCATCGAAGAGTGCGGTGACGGCCTCGATAGCGTCGGTCTGGTAGGGCTGGTGGGGGTCAAACTGGAAATGCATCGTGTGTCCTCGCCTTACGCCGTCCACAGATCAACATTGCGGGTGCGGCACTCCTGCACCAGATTCGTCTTCAGCTCATCATTGCCCTTGAATGCATCCTCGAGGATCACGAGCCGCTCAGGCTCCTTTGCGACCATCGCACGCAACTGATCCAGAGTCGGAGTCATATGCTCATCAAGGTAGGCCAATACGAGCCCATCAGCCACACTGAAAGCCTCGAGACCCTCGATGTTGACCGTCTCGATCTTCTCCGACAACGAGAAGCCGAGTTTCAATAACACCTCAGTCAGCAGCGCCTCGGGGCGGGCATGATCATCAGCCGAGTCCGCAAGATCGGAGAACAAACCAATCAGCTCATCCTCGGACAGACCTGAGTTGGCCTTCCACTTAGTGAAATTCGTATCCACGAGTTTGTAAGCACGGAAACCGACATCGAGGGAATCCGCCCGGCCATCAAGTTTCGACGCTTCTTCTTCGAGAATCTTCTTACCCGCACGACGGATACGTTCACGAGTGATTTCCGAAATAGTTTCGTAACCGGCCTTGTACGCCTCAGATTTCTTATCGGTCGACTCAGGCAACTGCACCGAAATACATCGACGATTACCACCGTCTTCCGCATTCAGCTGCATCACCGCATGAGCAGTAGTTCCTGAGCCAGCGAAGAAATCGAGAACATAATCACTACCTGAAACCGCTGATAGCTGAAGCAATTGAGTGATGAGATCAACTGGTTTTGGATTCTCAAAGATCACATTATCGCCGAAAATTGCCTTGATCTCGTCAGTCCCTCTAGTTGATGGTATATCAAGGAAACTACCCGCATTTGAAGTATCTTTCGCAAATTCTCGCTGATCTATTTTAAGACCTTGCTTAGATTCGCGAACCCTAAAGTCGCCTCGACTCAACCGTTCTCGCGTAGTTTCGATACCATTTTCCCAGAATCCATCAACGCCATTTGCATCCTTGGGGTAAATAGGAGCCGATCCTGGTGTTTCTTCCAATGACAGGTCCCCATCCTCCCCTAACCAAAAGGCAAAGTGCTGATTCGGGCGGAATTCACGTTGCCATTGGCCACCTGATTTCCTGAAGTCACGCCAATTCTCTTTTCCTGAATCTTCGTTGGGAGGCCCAGACAACTCAACCAGTCCACCATTTTTTGCGTACAGTAGAACATATTCGACTTGTTTGATAATTGCGTTTCTCGCGACCTGTCCCCCTGTGCCTCGCTTTTTCCAGCCGAGCACGGCCACTCTGTTTTTTTCACCGAATATCTCGTCCGCAATCTGTATTAAGTTCTGGATCTCCGCGTCGCCAATGGAAATCGCAATGGATCCATTTGCCGTCAAAAGATTCCGTGCGAGGGCGGTGTCAATGGGTGGTAGCAATGAGTTCGTTGAATGCTTCTGTGGGGGTGCG
>ERZ773066.2037-NODE-2037-length-10057-cov-2.914417_pt1 | contig 10057 bp, 10 predicted proteins | sample MGYA00580573_ERZ773066 | MGnify/ENA primary metagenome ERZ773066 (study PRJEB29015, sample SAMEA2738128) | human oral metagenome | biome: human oral; feature: human-associated habitat; material: saliva | place: China | collected 2203 ... | reverse complement strand
ACCATCGGCATGAGGAGCGCAACCACGTTGCGTTCCGCCCCGCGGGCACGGGCCGCGTCCCGCGCGTCGTCAAACAGACCTAGCAGGTAGGGGATGGAACGGATCATTAGGGCCACCGCCAGCGCTGTCCGCTCGGGGTTGAGGCCGACAAACCTGAGCGGACGCAGGGCCACGATCAGGGCGTCCATCAGCGCCGGGGTCGGGGTGCTGAGGGTCAACAGACGCGCTGCAAGGATGGCCAGCAGCAGGTTCCCGGGCACGATCACTGCCGCGTGCGGATTCAGAACCACCAGTTGGTAGGCAGCCAGCAACCCGAGGATCAGCCACATCACCCATCCGATCCGCAGTGCCCGGGCCGGACCGACCCCGGAGCTCATCAACAACACGACTGTCAGGACCAGTGACCCACAGGTGACCGGCCAGGTCTGAAGGACCAGGGCGGGAATGCTCAGGGTGAGCATGAGGAGGTATTTCCATCCCACCCCAAGCCGAAACAGCCACCCCTCCCCCGGCTGGTGGAGGCCGAGCAGGCTCGCGTGCACGTTCACCCGGTGCCCCCCATGGCGCTCTCGTACCAGGCGATAGCTTCACCGGGCTCGCCGTCAGCGGCCACCTGCCCCTTCTCGATGACGATCACCCGGTCAGCATCGGCCGCCACGGCCATGTCATGGGTGGAATAGATGACCTGCTGCTCCAGCTCAGCGAAGGCGCGACGCAGGGCCAGTTTGTTGCGCAAGTCGAGCAAGGTGGTGGGTTCGTCTGCCACTATCACCTCCGGTCGAACGGCCAGCACACTGGCCAGCGCCACCATCTGACGCTCCCCGCCGGAGAGGTCATAGATGCTCTGGTGGGCCACATGCCCTAGTCCTCGCTCATCGAGAATCTGCTGTGCGCGACCTGCTCGCTCCTTCTTGGGCAGGTTTCCAAGACTGAGGGTCAGGTCCTCGATCGGAGTGGACATCAGAAGCTGGGCCAGCGGATCGGTGAAGATGAATCCGACGAGCTGGCGAACCTTTCGCGGTTCCTTGGCGACATCGTGGCCCTTGACGCTCACGGTGCCAGACGTCGGCTGACGCATGCCGTTGAAAAGCCTCAGCAGGGTCGATTTGCCGGATCCATTGGCACCGATCACTGCTATACGCCGCTCCGTGAGGGTCAGGTTGATCTCCTTGAGCAGCACCCTGGCCTCGTCACCCTTGCGAATCGGTGGGATGACGAGGCCGACGTCGGCAAGTCGGATCACCGTTGGGCCAGCAGGCGTGGGAAAGCTCGGTGAACCGCGTAGGCCAGGATCACAACGACCACGCTCTTGATGGCGTCACTCACCCAGAATCCCATGTCGATCCCGAATGCCTTGCCGAAGTCCATTCCGCCGGCCCGCATCAACCCGAACACACCCAAGGGAAGGATGATGAGGTAGCGGCCCGCAAGCAGACCCAGGAAGAAGATCACCGGGGTGATGGCGCTCAGTCCTCGTTTCAGCGCCATTGTGGCGACGAATCCAGCCAGCAGCGCGGCTAGCGGGAAGGCGATCAGGTAGCCACCCGTCGGGCCGGCGAAGGAAGCGAGCCCGGCCCCTCCCTTGGCGAAGACGGGAAGACCGGATACGGAAGGACAGTGGAAAGAGGAAAAGCAAGCCTGGTCTTTTCAGGATCCGAAAGCAAATACAGTAAAAGGGTGGATGGTTTATAAGGGAGATTGGTATTTTCTGGATGAGAGTACCGGCTTTCTAAAGACCGGTTGGCTCAGTCGAAACGGGAAGTCCTATTTTTTCAATACGGAGAAGGGCAGCAGAGAAGGGGCTTTGCTCAGTGGCTGGAATTGGATTGATGGCTACTGTTATTATTTTAGTGAAAAAGACGATGAAAGCTATGGAGAATTACAGAAGAGCACAACGACAGCGGACGGCTATAAGCTAGACGACAGCGGACGCTGGGTGGATGAGAGTGGAAGTGCTTACTATGTGGCAGGGCATGGCATTTCCGCGTCCGGAACGGCGCAGCAGGTAGCCGGTGCAAGCAGACCGGTCATCATGGAGAGCAGTCCAAGCCGTGGCGGATCGTCTTCCGGCGGAGCCTCCGGAGGCGGTGCGGGAAGAAATACAGCGTCGCAGACAGACAGTAACAGTACAGCCGGTAGCGAAAAGAAGACCGACGAAACGAAACCGGAGAAGCCGGAGGAAGGCAAGAAAGAAGAGGAGACGAAACCGGAGAAGCCGGAGGAAGGCAAGAAAGAAGACGAGACGAAGCCGGAGAAGCCGGAGGAAGGTAAGAAAGAAGACGAAACGAAACCGGAGAAACCGGAGGAAAATGAACAGCAGAGCCTGGCAGTCCTTGGAAAGGCAGTAAACGGGCAAGATCTGACTATTGCTGTGCCGAAGGAAATCATGACAAAGCTTCTTGCCGTGAGCCTCACGGATCCGGAAGATCGTCCGGTCTCCTATACCGTTTCCGGAGATGGACAGGGCAGCATCATCAGTCTGGATAGAGAAAAGAGTCAGATTCGAATTAAAGCAAATCAGGCAGTGGGGAACTTCAAGACCCTTTCCCGCCCGGGTAAGTATACGCTCAGGTTGATGACGGAGGAAGGACCGCTCGAGGACTTTTCCTTCGATGTGGGAACGGAGGAGAAGCAGATTGATGAGTCGGACGGAAAAGAGTTTCCTCCGAGAGCCGACCGGGAAGAGGGGGAGCATTCTCTAAAGATTACCCTGAAGGATACGTTTAAAGGAACCGCTGCGGCATTTCTTTCCAAGCTGAATGCAGTAGAAGTGAATGGAGTGACTTACCAAAAGGCGGATTCCCTTTCTACAGTGGAAGCCGGAGAAGGACTCTACTTTGTAGAGGATAAGACCCTCTATCTCTCTATTCCCAAAGAGAAAGTAGGAGAAGTGACTCTCCGTGCGGACGGATTTATGCATCTGATTGTTTCGGCACAGTAAGAAGTAGGAAGTAACAGCAAGAAGAAATAGAGAGAAATAGGGAGAAACGGGAAGAAGCAGGAAGAAGCAGAAAGAGAGAGGAAGAGAGGAAAGGAAACGTATGGATTGGAAGAGCCTTTGGAATAAGAAGTATGCCTTAATTGCTTTTTATTTCTTTTTGACGGCATTGGTCTATCATATCTGTATCCGTATTCTGGACAGTTTCCCTGTATTCGGGGAGAGTATCCACCGCTTATTTCCGTGGGGAGGGCAGGTGCTTTCCCCCCTTCTTCTGGGCTTTGCCATAGCGTATCTCCTGAGCCCTCTTTGCCATTTTTTTGAGAAGATTCTTCTGAAAAGCGCGTTCTTCCGAAAGAGGGCGGGAATTCGACGCAATTTGTCGATATTTCTTAGCTTTCTTCTTGTGCTTCTCGGGATTCTACTGCTCGGATCCCTCCTCCTTTCCTCCCTGAGTAACAGTGTGCAGCTCTTACACTTTGAAGATATTTTTCAGGGGATAGGAGACTTTGCGATAACGGTGGAGAAGTTCTATGCGGATCTTTATCATCGCTTAGGAGATTTACCGCTGGGGGGAGAGGACGCAAAGCGTGCAATTCAACTTCTCTTGCAAAGAGCCATGGCATTCTTTCAAAATATCGGACAGAGTGCTTTTTCTTCTCTCGGGAATCTGGGAGCGGCACTCAGTACGTTTACTTTCGGCATCCTGTTTTCCCTCTATTTTTTAGCGGACGGAAAGAAGATTTTGCAGTATTGGGAGAATGTATGGACTGTTTTTCTGGGCAAGAAAAGGGTAGAAAAACTGCGGAATTTCTGTGCGGATGCGGACCGTGTATTTTCGGGGTATCTTCGTGGACAGGTCATTGACGGACTGATTATGGCAGTTCTCGTCGGCGGAACACTCAGTATTCTGAAAGTCCGTTATGCCCTGATGATTGCTGTTCTTACCGGTTTCGGAAATCTCATTCCCTATGTCGGTCCGGTCGTTGCGTATGGTCTCACCACTTTGGTGTGCGTGCTCTATGGCGAGTTTACAAAGCTTCCTCCGGCAGTACTTGCGCTATTTGTGATCCAGACCTTGGATGGAAATGTGATCAACCCGAGGCTTCTTTCTAAGAACATCGATGTGCATCCGCTTGTCGTGCTGATTTCTTTAATGATTGGCGGAAGTGTGGGCGGATTTCTCGGTATTTTTCTTGCCGCACCGATTGCCAGTCTCATCAAAATGGAGCTGGATCGTTTTGTACAGGAGAAAAAGGCGGAAAAAAAGGAGATGCCGTGCGACAACGACATCTCTTAGAAAGACCCGGGATTCTGCACGATTCTGCACATAACGCGAACGTACTCCGTAAGGGTTAACTTCCTGCAATAGTTTATATTTTCTTAAATGGTATCCGGATGCTGAATTCCTTTTTTGATTTTTTCAGCGACTTCTTTTCCTTCCAGCTGTTCCAGAACAGCGAGGGCAAAGTCTACCGCCACGCCCATTCCGCGCCCGGTGATGATCTGCTTCGTCACTTCCACAGCGTGTCCTGTCCAATGTGCATTTTCTACCCCGTCAATTCCTTCTTGAAAACCGGGATAGCAGGTGAAGGGAAGGTCGGAGAGAAAGCCGAGATGCCCCAGAATACTCGGTGCTGCGCAGATTGCCGCGAGCTTTTTTCCCGCTTCTTTTTGGGCTTTCAAAGCATGGATTACGATCTGGTTTTCTTCTAAATGCGGAACACCGGGAATGCCCCCCGGAAGAAAGAGAAGCTCTGCGCTGTCTAGGTCCGCGTCATCGATTGTTTTGTCACAGACCACCCTGATTTTGTGGGAACCGCAAACTTCTTTATTCTTTGTAATGGAAACGAGATCCACGTCCACCCCGCCCCGTCGTAAAATGTCCACTACTGTGAGACATTCAATTTCTTCTGTTCCTTCCGCGAAAAATGCGAGAACCTTCGCCATAGAGCACCTCTTTCCTTCCCGCTTCCTACTCAGGGAAGGATTTTTTTCATGTCTTTCTCTGCGTAGAAATCTTCCAATACCGCAGTGATTTTCTCGGAAATTTCATTTTGAAGATAAGGGGATTTCTTGCCTTCCACGATGGCTTTCGAGAAGTCAAGAAGCTGATTCCGTATACCCTCTCCCTCCAACGGGTAGAAATAACGACGATTTTCATTTGCATCTTCGAAACGAAGCTCAAAGTAATCGGTCTTCCACCAGGGGGCAGGGACGTAGATATATCCCTTTGTTCCGGAAATCACCAGTTCACCTTCGGATTTTACACCACGTCCGACTTTTATGGAAGCGGTAGCATTTTGGAATAAGAAGTCAATTTTGGTAAAGTTGTCATATTTCAGTTCTTCATTTTCAAACAAAGAGTAAATCTGTTTCTCATAGGAGCCGCGGAATAGCTGGAAAATGGGGAGCATGGCAGTTGGTCCCCATGCGGAAATACTGTTCCAGGAGGATTCCAGATTTTGATGGTCCACGCTTTGGATACTGGTACAGGTGGCATCGACGGAAACCACCTTGCCGATTTTTCCGGTTTTAGCGAGAAGAATTAAGCGATTATAGGCGTTGGAATAGGCGGTCTTGATGGCTTCCATGAGAACCAGATTTTTCTCTTTGGCAAGCTGAAAGAGTTCTTCGGTCTCCTCAACTTTCAGAGTAATCGGAGACTCGCAAAGAACGTGCTTTCCTTTTTCTAAAGCACGCTTGATTTCCGCATAATGTTTTTTCGGATGAGAAAGGATATAGACACAGTCGCAGTCCTCCAGAAAATCGTCGTAATCCTTTTGGGAAGCGACGTCACTTTTACTGGAATTAAAGAGTGCGGTGACGCTGATTCCGTTCACGTATGTGCTTTCCTGATAATATTTATTTAAGACCGTTTGCTCAAATCCGCCAAGGAGACCGAGACTGAGTTTTCGATTTTCACTGCGTATCTCACTGCTGGAGATGCCGGTCGTTCTGGGAAGGTAGATTACCGTGCAATAGTCTTTCAGATAATCAAAATACCCTTCCCAGTCGGATCCCACGGTGAAGATATCGACATCATATTTTTGAATGTCGTCAATTTTCTGCCCTTCGTATTCCTCAACGATGATTTCGTCTGCGAGACCGGTCTTTTGCACCCCTTCGATTCGTTCTGCCAGGGATTGCTTGACATTGATTTTACCTCTACTACGGTCAAAGTCATCCGAAGTCACGCCGACAATCAGATAGTCTCCGAGCGCCTTTGCCCTTTTTAATAGGCGAATATGCCCCTCGTGCAGCAGATCATAAGTGCCGTAGGTAATGACTTTAACCATAGAAGTTCCTTCTCCTTTTTAACGACAGTTTTCTTCTTTGACGACAGTTTTCTTCTGAACTTATTGTTCGATTTCCAGGAGTGCATTCATAAAGCGCTCCATATATTTCTTTTCGCCGATTGTTACGCGGAGACAATCGCCCAATTTTCCGATAGACGGATAGCATTTGATGAGAATGCCGTAGTCCTTTTTCATCTTCTTAACGATATCTTCGGCGTTTCCTTTCGCCTGAATAAATAGAAAGTTCCCGGCTTCGCCCTGATGAAGGTAATGATGCGCGTCCAGCTCGCGCAGTAAGTACGCTCTGCCTTCCTTGAAATTCTGAATCAGGTCGGAGAGAACGGTCGGGTGGGTAATGATTTCCTCTGCAAACTTCATGGCAAAAGCGTTCGTGTTATGCGGCGTGCAGAATTTCTGGACGTACTGAATATCATCGGGATGCCCGACAACATAGCCGAGACGGCAGCCTGCCATCGAGAAGAGTTTGGAAAAGGTTCTCGTGACGAAGACTCTGCGTTCTTCCAAGGCATATTGCAGGAAGGTCTTCGGATAAAAATAGTGATACGCCTCATCAATTAAGATGGTGATTTCCTTCTCTTTGCAAACTTTCAGAATCTCCCGGAATTCTTCTTCTGTATAAACATTTCCAATCGGATTGTTCGGGTTCAGAAGAATCAAGAGTTCCGTTTCGTCGGTCAATTCTTTAAGAATCTTCCCGACCGGCATCCGGAGATCATCCGGATAGGGAACCTGTACGAAGTTTCTGCCGTACATTTCCGCATAAATCTGGAACATGAAGTAGGAAGGAACTACGCCGACGATGCGTCCGTTTACAGAAGTGAAGGCTTGTATGATGTAGCGGATGCCTTCGGAAGAACCGTTGACCAGACAGAGGTGCCGGATATCCGTCCCGAGGAATTTTGCCAGAACTTCCGTAAAATGCAGCGTTTCCGGATACTGTGCCACAAACTGCGGTGTGACCTCGGAAAGAACCTTGCGAACAAATTCTTCCGGAAGTCCGCCGGGGTTTTCATTCAGGTCGAGCCTGAGATAGTCTTTTCTTTCATTCTGATCGAATATCCGATGCAGGTCTTTGATTCGTGGATCCAGGTAATACATTTTCTTCTCCTTTTAGAATACTTTTCTTTTCAGCTTTTTCCACAGTGCGGAAGAACCGTAGTCTTCTTCTTCCGGGCTGCCGTCCAGGAGGGAACTTCCGTAGGGCAGGAGTTTTTCCTTCCAATAAGATGCGTATTCGCTGCCACTCTCTTTTTCGAGAAGCAATTGATAAAGCCTCCCTATCGCTTCGGATTGCAATATGGCATAATCGGCGTGTACGAGTGCCGGCATCACAACATAATTTTCCGCATTGGTGACGGCCTTTCCGTCTTCTTCATCTTCTATATCCATCTCTGCCGTGATGAACCAGGGAAAATAGAGGAGTGCCTTTGTGTACTGCTTCAGGTTCTTGCTGAAGAACTGCGGTTCCACCATAAAGCTCAGATTATATTCGTCACAAGCGTCGTTTATGATAATGGCATCCGGAGCGAATTCCTGTAAATCAAGCGTCCGATAATCCAGTAAATGCGGATTCCCTTCACCCATTTCTTCCGCGTAGAGGGGAAAATCCCATTGTGCCGAAATACAATTTCCCAAGCCGTCTTTAAAATAGTACGGAATCGGGGCAACAAAGCATTCCGTATCCGGATCCTTCTCTGCTTCCCGAAAGACTCCTTGTAGTGCATCCCAGCGCCGATACATAGCGGGGAGAAAGAGGATGCGCGTCTTTCTTGCAATAGAATCGGCGCTCTTTAAGAAAGTGCTTCTCTGTGTATCTTTTTTCAGCAAATGGGGGTCTACGGTATATTCGTAATATAATTTTCCGCCAATCCCTTCCCGGTATGCCTGTTCCATTTTCCGGTACATAGGGTAATGATGATCGCCGCCTCCTTTTAAGAAGCTTTCATAGTGGTGGTATTTTTCCCGCATAATTTTTGTGTATTCTTTCGGAACGGGTAAAGCCAGAAATTCAAAGTCCAAGTAGCTTTCGTCCTGAAACCAGCTTTTTTCAAAAATGCCGTTTCCCTGCGCTTTATAGAGGATAAGATCCAGAAGATTTGCCGTCTTGTCTCCATTTTCCTGATTGAATTTCGTGAAGCAATCCATGAGGAGGGAAAGAATTCGCTTATGAAAAGCGGACGAGCGGGGAAGCGTTATCCCAAGTGCTTTCTCCACCTTTTGGGCCTCCCTTTCCAAAACGTCTTTATTTTCCCCCTCGAGTGCAGGATAGGAAGCCAATATGCAAAGCGACTTCAAGACGGACATCCGTTCTCTCTCCTTCTCCGCATTGGGAGAGAGCAGGTCATACACGAAGATATCCACTCCTGCACCGAAAAGGAAGTTGTGGTACTTCTGGAGAGCCGGGGAGGAAATCAGCATCGTGTTGTGCTGGATGGAGCTTACCAGCTCACAGTCCGGATTATTCTCCTCCAAAGAACGAAAGCTGAGTTCCACCGGAAGTTCTTTCCCTGCAACAGAGGCGAAAAGGGCGTAGTCTTCTCTTTTCATGGAAATGTCAATGTCGTCATCCCATGGAATGAAGCCCTTATGCCGCATGGCGCCGAGCAGCGTTCCGTAATCGATGAAATAGCGAATATGATGTCTGTCACAGATTTTGTCAATTTCAATTAAGATTTCCAGTTCGGCGGCCCATGCTCTTTTCATCATCGCCGGCACAAAGAAACCGTCTCGTACTTCATCTAAAAAAAATTCTTGTGGGAATTCCATGTATATACTCCTTTTTCCCCAAGCGTTATGCATTACGTTGCGTACAATATAAAAAAATCTGTACTAAATGTATATGTCGGTAAAAAAGAGGCGCTCTATAATTCTTTTGGTGTAAATCAGAGAGGGTATATTCTTTGAGAGAAAATAGTTTTCCATAAAGAAATCATTTTAAATAAAAAGGAATACGTGTTGCCCTTTGCGAATGTTTTGAAGTAAAATATAAAATATTAATTTTTAATGCGAGCGTGTCAGAATGGAGGAAGGAAAATGAAAAAAATTGTTTCTATTTTACTTAGCTGTTTTATGTTCTTGTTTCCTATGCAAAGTTACGCTTCCGGTTGGCAGGGCAATGCGGAAAAAGGTTGGTGGTATGGAACCAATGCGGAGAACAGTACATGGTATCAGGATGGATGGCATTGGATTGACGGGAATCATGACGGTGTTGCAGAGTGCTATTATTTTACGAACGACGGGTATCTTGTCGTCAATGGAGAAACGCCCGACGGATTCCTTGTAAATGATTCCGGAGCGTGGATGGTAAACAATTCTGTGCAGACAAAGATGGTGGGAACGGGAGAAAACGGAACAGCACAGAATCAGGGGCAAGTGCAAAAAAACACCGAAACGCATACAAGTAGAGAAAGCACTACAGCGAACCCTACGGAGTACAGTTATATAGGAAATAAAAATACACATAAGTTTCATAGACCTTCTTGCAGGAGCATAAAGCAAATGAAAGAATCCAACAAGGTGGCTATTGTCAGCAGAGAAGATGCGATACGGAAAGGCTACATACCCTGTGCAATCTGTAACCCTTAAAAGATTGTAAAGAAAAACAAGATATGGAGGAATAAAAACTATATCTTGTATATTGAAAAAGAGAAAAATTATTTTCAAATTAAAAGCGAATTTTTTGTTGACAAGCCGATTTCAGAATGCTAATATACACAAGCTGTCGCTCTAAACGAGCCACAGTCAGAACCTTGACAATCAAAGATCGAATAATACACAGACCCTGAAGATTCTTGAAAAG
>ERZ773066.2034-NODE-2034-length-10069-cov-8.069503_pt1 | contig 10069 bp, 5 predicted proteins | sample MGYA00580573_ERZ773066 | MGnify/ENA primary metagenome ERZ773066 (study PRJEB29015, sample SAMEA2738128) | human oral metagenome | biome: human oral; feature: human-associated habitat; material: saliva | place: China | collected 2203 ... | reverse complement strand
CGCTTGATTTAAGCAGTCTGGAAAGTCTTAAGCGGTTTTCGTTTACAGCAGAGGAATCTGGCTGTATCAATATTCTTGTCAGTAATGAGTGTGAGGTTGTGGTAAACGGAACGAGCGCGAAGGTTTTTAGATACGATAGGTATATTGAAGGAGGGAAGAATGAAGAATAAGCTAGTAGCAGAGGCGTTAAATCCTTGTATTTCGGTCGAAGGACATATAAATGATTGACCGTGACGGTTTATTTAGCCCGACTGCGACTGGTAGAGGAGAGCCAGATAGCGACAAGCTAGCATATTTGTCTCTTAGGAGAAATGGTCTGGCTGGTGATGTTGACATAAGAACACTTGAAAATTTATCATTTTATGCCGCATTAGCCTACGACCCGATTCGGACAAGAGTCCGAGAATCAGTTCTATGTAAATTTGCGACTGCTGGTTTTGGGATTACAAAAGAGGGTTTACCATTTGCCTTAGTAGTACCAAAGAGCAGTTTTTTGTCTCGTAATGTCGGACGGGATTGGTCGGTACGCGCCGTTACGCTGTCCGAATATTGGGAGCATGTATCCTTGAATGTGGTAGTCGAGTTTAGCGCAGGAATCCCTTTGTCAGATGAATGGAAAGCCGAATTTCCTTTGACGGACGAGGAAGGCAATTTACTAGAGAGTGGTAGGCTTCGGGTTTATGCTTTTGGGGATGTAATTGTAGCTAACGGGTTTGACGGGGAGATAACGTGCGGCTTTGTTTCTGCGGATGGTGAGCTTTGGAATGGTAGTGAGTTAAACGACAGTTATTTTGTAGATAATGAAGAAGCTAAGGTCTATTCAGATAAAGAAGAGTATAAGGATAGTATTACGAACGGTATAGCTCATTTGTCTAGCTATTTAAGTAGCAGTATAGCGGCGCGTAATCGTTTAACAGGTGCAGACTGTTGTGTTTATAAGCTAGTCGCAAGTAAGACAGCACCGATTGTAGTGACGGGGTTTAATCCAAGTCAGAACGGTGTTTGTACAGTGAGTGATTGTGCCGATTGGATAGGTGCAAGAGAGAATAGCTTATATAACGCAAACATCAAAGTGCTTGATATGCAAAAGAGCGCAGTGAAGTTTGTTCAGATAGTCGAGAGTAGGGGAGCTAGCTTGTCTTTATGCCTTCCAGAGAGTCAGTATTTCGGGTCGTTCGTATTTCATGAACTAGAAGTAACACTGGTAGGTCAAGTTTGTGTTCGAGGTTTTAAGGCAACATCCTGTAAGGTTTCTGGGTTAAGCCATGTAAGATATGTGGATTATGACACTTTTGGACTTACGCCGATAAAGGAAGGGATGAAGGATGAGTTCGAGAGGGGGCTTATCTTTGAATTAATACGAGTAGTGGGGCTTGGCTCAATCATACTAGCAGGAAGTAGCTGTTTATCGGAGACAACGCATTCAGAGCTGTTAATAAGTAACACAGATATAAAGAGTCTAACGGTTAAGTTGTATGGGACTGTTATACGGATGCTTGGGGTTTCTGATTGCTTATATCTTGAGTCTATAGACATAGACTGTGACGAGATAAGTCTTAGAGAAATAATAGGATTTGTGCATGATTGTCCTAGCCTAAAGGAGATTAAGATACATGTAAAGCGTATGCCGTTTGTAACATACGATACGAAGTCGAAATGGGTGGGAGAGGAATTTGTAAACAAGACATACGGTGAAATTACGGCAGACGCGATGCTGTTATTGACGAACGAGGCTCTTACAAAGTTTACGCTGGTAGCGGACAACCTAGTAGATTTTCCGAGTATACGGATTAAGTTTCCGATTTTGCACAAGATGGAGTTAAGTTTATCCGACAATTTGAAAGAGTTCATAGATGTAATAAAGTGTTAGCATAATACTAATAGGCGGGACAGCGGTTAATCCGAAAGACCCACCTATGTTTATGATTAAAATAATTTACAGGAGGCTTGTCAAATGGCGGGTAGCACTAAGATTGTAACGGGGGTACTTTGCAAGCGCAAAGCGGACGGAAGCCCCGTAGTAACACATGTAATCGTTCGGGAGTTTCAGTGGGAAACTAGTAAGAAGGCACGGCTTGGGGTCTATCGGTATATTGGGATAAAGGCTTGGAAGAACAGCGCGAGTAAGGCTAAGTTTATCGGGTTTAAGTGGGTATATAAGGCTGGAACTAAGGAGAGCGAGTATATACAGCAGTACTCTGATAGCGATTTACCAGTCTTTATCGGGGATAAAGAGAAGAATACGCTTTATAAGAAAGGTAAGCTTCGTGTGATTTACGCGGATAGGACAGGCGTAGCGGCGCGGGGTGTAGGGGTTTTGTACCTTGATGAAGCAGGGGTTCTTCGGGAGTATTCTGGTTTCAGCGCCTTTGCAGAGAGGTATCGCGGGGAGTATGTGCTTTTGCAGGGGGTAAGCGGTTCAGCAAAGCTTAGTAGCTTAGAGGAACAGGCAGTTGCGCTTTTAGAGGATAATGAGTATAAGTTAAACCGCGCAAGGAATCGTATGACGGGAGAGGATTGTACGATAAGCGAGGTCGCAGAGGATGGAGTTCATGTAACGGGGCTTAATAGGTGTGAGACTGGGATATGTAAGGTAAATCCTAGAGCGAGTGAGATTGATTTAGAAATTTCAAGCGGGAGCGGGGTTAGAGTGCTTGACTTAAGCGGGTGTAGTGAGCTTAAGAAGTGTCGGTTAACTGTTAATGGTGTAGCGTCATTTGTTTATGTAGCGCCGCCTGTGGGTGCTAAGAATGTGCGCCTAACTGTTACGGATTGTAGTGATTTAACGCTCATGGGGGATAAGCCAGAGTTTTTTTCGTTGTCGGTGAGTCATAGTAAGATTCAAGGGTTTAAGAAAGTTACGGTGAATTATAGCTTAGTGCTTAACGGTTGCACTGGGATACCAGAACTTTTTGTGGATTGTTATTTTAGAAGGGTTCAGAATGTAGAAATAAGTAATTGCGATTTAGAGAGATTAAAGCTTGCTAGGGCTATTGATGTAGCTATCCACAACTGTAGTCGGCTTAAAGAGCTGTATATAGATATGGATACGCTTTTTATTGACAAACTATCTAGGCTTGTTAGCAACTGTAGGGAGCTTGAGAAGGTAGTAGTAAACGCAAGACGGGTTAGCTATCGTGTAGACTCAAATAGAGAGGGAGACCCGATAGTTACGGCAACTTTCGGGTCTATGTCGTTAAAGCGAATAGAAATTAATGTGGAGGATAAGCTTAGTGTAGGGATACTTCCAGTTCCGAATGACTTTGCAATCGGGTATGAGGATAGAGTAAGAGTTGCGTGTAACAACGATAAGCTACGGGAATATTTTAAGCCAGTGAAGTTTAGTGAAGAGATTAAGGAATTGCTGTGCGCGTCAGTGTTTGCGCCACTTTTTTATGTAAATGAGCGGGTAGCGGTGCAGTTTAACGCGCTGTCGATTAAGGGCGCATTAGTGGGGAACCCTTTGTTTAACGGGGGAGAGCTTCGGATTCCAAAGGAGGTAGAGGCACTGCAAGGTAGTTTAGGCAGTGGTTTTCCTGTTAAGAGTCTGCATTTAAGCGGTAAGTTATCTGTAGGGGACTTTGTATTTAAGAATACAGGTCTTTTGGAGATAGTGGGCAGTGAGTATTTAACTTCGGTCGGGGCGCTAGCGTTTGCGGGGACGAAGCTTGAGCGCATATCACTCGGGAAAGAGGCGAAGCTAGGTGAGTTTGCATTTGGTGGATGTGAGAGTTTAACAAGTGTAGGCGGGTTGTGGGACATAAAGAGTGCAAAGCGAACAGCGTTTGCTCTTTGTAATAACCTAGATAGTGACACTTTGGGGGTTCTTTATAAGAGGCAGTGGTATATGCCTACTGATGAGCTACTAAGTGAGTATCAAGAGAGGGCATACGAAAAGTATGTTCATAGAGAAATAGACAGTGCGATTACGAAGGACGACTGCAAGTATACGCGGCGTTTAATCGAGCTTAGGATAGATGATTTGGCTGTAAAGAGGTTTATGAAGGAGCAAGGGGTAAGCCGAGGGGAGATAGCGGGGTTAAAGGAGCTTATTAGCATTGTTAGCAATGTTTATTACACTTACGAGGGGAAGGGGCTTTCGCTAGGGGCGCGTTATTTTGTTGATTTAGGAAATACGGAGCGTCTTATCTATCGTTTACGCAGGGTATTAGAGCTTTAAGGGGGTAGAAATGAGTAGAGATAGAGATGGTAGACAGATAAGGCTTTGTTATGTGGCGGGATTTCTCTGTAATCGGGACGCGGATGGAGAGATTAAGAGGGAAGCCGCAGTTACGGTAGAGGCGGTCGTTGAGCGGCAGTATTATAAAGACGATAGCATGGCTATTCTAAGGGCTAAGAAGAAGTTTATCCCGATTAGCGATTGGGAAGCCTTTAAGCGGACAGAGACTCATGAATACGCAGGGTTTAGCCTCCAGAGGGATGGGTGTGAGTTTGAGCAAGGGTTTTTAGACGCTGATTTGCCTTTATTTATCGGAAAGAAGAAAGGGTACAAGGTTTATCAAGAGGGGAAGTTACAGATATTCGCTTATTGTGCGCTTTTCCGTAAACAGGCAGTAATTGCTTATGCTGATAGTGACGGTGAGCTTAAGTTATCATTCGGAGTTAACGCTAGCCAATTTATGTTAGAGCATAGCGGGAAGTATATCTTAAATCAAGTGCGGGGATTTAGCGGAGAGAACTTATCAATGCTCGAAGAGGAGGCGGTTAAGCTAGCTAGTGATAAAGAATATCAGCTTAATGCGGCGCGTAGCAGGATGACGGCGGCAGACAGCACAGTAACGGATGTAAGAGCCGAGGGTTTAACTGTGACTAAGGTTTTAAGAAGTGAGTCGGGGGTTTGTAGGGTTAATCCGAATGTCAATGTATTTCGTCCAAGCGAAAGGATAAACGGGACACTCTTAAAGGTTTTGGATTTAAGCGCTTGTAAAGAGCTAAGGATGGCAGATGTTTGGCTTGAGAACGCGGATAGTATTGCGGTGTTGTTTCCGTCAGAGAGGTTAAACTGGTTATCGCTTAAATTACAAGATGTAAAGCAGGCTAATCTTGTAAATCTTGGAGCTTTCTCCTATATGGAGGCAATGGACAGCGAGATAGAGGGTTTTCCGAGTAGGTTATCTTGTAAGCGGCTAGAGCTACTTAGGTGCAAAGGGGTTAGCACGCTTGACATATCCATAGACGACAGTGCAGGGGAATTTAGCATTGTCGAGTGCGACACAGAGCGTCTAAGTTTAACCGTGAGTAATCTTCGGAGGGTTAAGATTGCGGACTGTGAGAGACTGGAAGAAGTGAATATTACAGTAGAGCAAATTAGCCTGTTTGAGTTAGATAAGTTTATATGTAATTGCAGGAAGTTAAAGAAGGTTAGTATTGCGGCAAAGGAGCTTAAGTTTAGAGAGCCTATTGCGACACTCGATATTAAAGGTGATGAAGCGCGTCTAAGTGACATTATGACAGCAAGTTTAGGGTCAACTTGCCTTAAGGAGTTCCATTTAACGGTAGAGGCGGTAGAGGGAGAGTTAGATAGTAAGTTAAATCGTGGGTTTATCATCGCAGTGCCGTCCGAGGTAGATTTTAGGTGCAGTGAGAATGTTCGGAAGTATTTTATCGGGGTTCGGTTTAGCAGTGATATGCGAGAATTGCTGTGTGCCTTGCCCTCTGTCAGTTTAACTTATGTTAATGACAAGATTACACTTGGGTTTGACAGGAATGTGGGTTCGGTATCCCATGTAAACGGGTTTCATAACAGTTCGCTATTTAAGGACGGAAGATTAGAGATACCTAGTGAAATCGAGTGCATAAGAGGAAGTAAAGTAGGGTTTGACAGCTATTTTAAGGTTCATAGCCTTGTTATTAAGAGTCCGCTTGAAGTAGGGAACAGAGCATTCCTCGGGGCAGAGATAGAGGAGATAGTGGGGAGTGAGAATCTAACCAAAATCGGGGAAGGGGCGTTTGCAAATAACAGTAGTCTTAAGAGTCTGGTACTCGGGGATAAAGCACGTCTTTCAGAGCTTTCCTTTGACGAGTGTAGCGGTCTTATGAGTGTAACAGGGGTAGAGAGAGCAAAGGCGATAAGCATGTCAGCGTTTGCGGGCTGTTACAATATAAACGAGGGAGTAAGAGAAGCCTTGCGAGCGCGGGGAGCTTATACGGATAAGCTAGCGCTTACACATCGCCTGTCGGATTCTGCTTATAAGAAGTTTAGGTCGTTTTGTTCTGGTGTAAGCTTAACCCCGTCCGAGTGCGTGTATCTCAACGAGTTTATACAGAAGGGGGTATCAAAAGAGGAAGTTTCTCGGGTAAGAGATGCATTGAGAGGGAAGCCAGCAGATTTTAAGCAGTTAAATGAGTTGTATATTTACCATGATAGGCTTGTAGATGTGTATACAAAGGGTATTTTATCTGGAATTGCAGAATTCGGAGACCATGAGCGCACGGTTTACAAGTTCCGCAAGGAGTTTGGGATATTTGGGCTGGAGGTAAGGGTGTGAGTAACTTTTCTAGGTTTATGCAGATAAGGTGTCTGCTAGAGACATCGTAATAGGGTATCCGAGCGGGGTAAAGGTTAGATGTAGCGATAGCTTAAAGGATGTCTTTGTCACAGTGAGTTATAGTGAATATGTTCGTGAGTTACTAAAGTTTAATGGGTTTATTGAGCTATTATATTTGCGTGATTCACATAAAATTTGCCTTAATATGGCACAGGTTAATGTACCTTCTGGAGCAAGCGACAGAGTAAAGAATTGTCTTGATTCAGCATTTCAATCCCTGCTATTAGAGAGCAAAATGTTCACAAAAGACTGTTTAACAGTTCCACCAGAGTTAGAGGTGCTTTCAATTCCAGATGATAGAGAAGTGTTTGAGCAGTTAAATTGGAATCCTTCAAGGATTAAGATTCTGTCAGAGCTTTCAATCAATAAGGGTACCTTTATGGGTGTGAAAGGTCTTAAAGAGATAGTAGGGAGTGAGTATCTGGTATCCGTAGGAGAAGAAGCCTTTGCTGGGACAGGATTATCTAAGGTAATGTTTGGCGATAAGCTAAGGGAGATTAAAGATAGAGCGTTTTGTCTTTGTGATAAGCTAGTAGATGTTTCTATACCAACTGATTGCCCTGCGGTTAAAAATCGAGGTATAGAAGAGAGTGCGTTTGGAGCTTGCGCTGTGATAAGTAGAGACACGATAGAGAGACTTGATGCGCTTGGAATTAATGTTTATAGAGGGAGTAGCTATATAATTTGGGGGTTAATGCGTAGCAGAGGTTTCTTGGTGTCTAAGGATGAGTTAGTAAAGCACATTAGTCCAGATAATCTATACTATTTACACAAGGTATACAGTCTTATAGACAAGTATGGAGAAGTTCCTTTGAGGACAAGGCGGATTTCTGATGCGTTTAAGCGCGATATAAACAATGTAAAAGCATATCGTGAGCAGTATAACAAAGAGGTTTCGGAGTATAAGAGAACTGGTGCATCGTTATCGGAGGATTCCTTAAAGAACGAGTATTATGCTATGTGCTTGTTTAAGCAGTTTGACTATATAGCGGAGGATAAGCTGTGAAAACGAAATATTTGATAGGGAAGCTTGTGTCGCCCGAGGGGAAATATCCCCTCGGCTATTTGGTAGGGGAGGTTTCCTTTAAGGGTGATGGCGCTCCATCCATCGTGGGTAGTTTTGGAGTGAAGGAGCTTATCAGCGAGAGTGAGATTGGGGCAGAGGTGGAATTTGTACAGTGGCTTAAAGGGTCTTTTTCGTATAAGGAGTTTAACATAGACAGGCTTCCTGTTTATGAGGGTAGCGCGGAAAATTTGAGTTCGTCTGGTCTAAAGCTAATAATGCTGTATGACAGAACTGTTTACTACTTAAATGAGCGCGGTAGAATTACATATAAGATTTTTTCAACGGGGGATGGGATAAAAGAGTGGATAAACAGTCATAGGGTGCTGTTTGCGTGTGCTACGGACAGCAAATTAAACAGGCTTTGTAAGTATGTAACAGTAGATGGTAGGATGTTCGGTGATAAGGAGTATGAGAAGAGGGTAGCTCGGAATAGGCTTACGCATGAGGATTGTGGGTTATATAGTGTGGAAGGCACTAGCGGTTTGATTAGTTTGTCTGGCTTTTCGCAGTGTTATAACGCTGTTTGTAAGCTAGGGGACTTCTTAGAGGAAGCTAGAATTACTGGTAGAGGGGTTCGTGAGAGTGGAATAGAAGTTCTTGATATGAGCGAGTGCCATAGGCTAAGAAGTCTAAGCTTAGGCGCTGTTGACGCAAAGATAATATTGCCAGAAGCCATTGATAATCCTTGCACAGTAGATATTACTGTAGGAAGCACTGTTCCAGACGGCTTTTCTAAGTTTATCAGTAACAGAAATGTAACTCTAGCACTTAGTGCAAGAAAGGTGAAGCTTGATAGCTTAGGTAATGCGGACAGTTTAGAGTTTAACTGCACGAGTGCGAAGTTATTAGATGTAAAGGGGCTTCCAAGAAAGGTTTCAATCAACTGTAGCGATATTACTGTAGTGACAGGGTGTCCAGACATAGAGGAGATGACAATAAACCTTACAGATTGCGGAGAGGCTAGAGTTTATAATTGCGAAAACTTAAGGGTGGCAAAGATTTTTGGAATGATAGATTTAAGTGTGTCGGATTTAGAGGGATTATTCCTAAATTGCCCGAAGTTAGAGGAGATAGAGCTTTCTTGCGAGGAGTTTCATCCGAGTGGGTCAGTCAATAGTAGTGGGTTAGCTTTTAAGCGGAGGTTGCTTACGATAAACGGGATAACAGGTGGGAATGTAAAGAGGTTTTCGCTTAACGCAGAGAGGTGTGCCAAGTATGCTGACTATCATTATCATGAACCAGTAATCTACACTATAGGAGATACTAAACATATCGTAAGTGAAAATATACAGCAATTTTTCGCAGATTACAAAGCGAGTGCGGAGTTAGCAGAGCTTCTTAGGTTTAGTAGGCTGTTTGCTGTGCTTGAGAGAGATAGCGGAGAGCTATTTTTGGCAGGAACTCAACTGTATATTGATTCAAGAGTATGTGTTGACATGTTTGACAGGTTGTCAAGAAACAGTTCATTGTTTAGCGGGGATGTGTTTAATATTCCGAAGGAGATTCGTTATTTAGAACAGTTTAACTGTGATGATTTTTACAATATAAGGCGCGTTTCGGTTAGGTCTGCACTAGCTCTTAGGGAGAAAGCATTTTACTCGTCTAAGGTAGAGGAGATAGTAGGTAGCGAGTATATAGACGAGATTTCTAGGTATTCGTTTTCTGGGAGTAGAATAAATAGCGTTGTTATTAGCGACAAGATAGCAGGAATTCCAGACTATGCGTTTAGCGGTTGTGGATGGTTACGAGAAGTAAAGTTTTTAGGAAAAACTAGGTTAGGTACAAGAGCATTTCTTGGATGTACTGCGTTAAGCGAGAAGTCTCTTAAAGAGATTTGGAAGCGAGGAGCAGGAAAGGACAGCGAGTTTATCTTTGAAATAATGTTTTCTAGGGATTGGGAAAGCCTAGCCGAAAATACAGTGCTGATACCGCCAGAGAGTTTGCGGTACACATACGCAATTTATAAGCTAGTTAGTATTTATGGCAAAGAACGCCTTTCCTCTAAGATGGCGCATGGTCGGGCAGGGATGTTTAACGGGGATTTGTCTAAGATTTTGGCACAGCGCAGTGACATAGAAGCCGACATAAGAGAGGCGTTTAATGCAGGGGGAACGGTGTCAGATAATACGAAGTGTTACGAGAAGGGGGCGAGGGAGCTGTTTCAAGTTTATGGGAAGCTCATACAGGAGGCAGTCGGGGATAGTGAGGTGATTCCGACAGGCTATGAGAAGAAAGAGGAGTGGGAGAAGTTGCGCGGGTATGCGCGTGGCAGTTTATAAGGTGCTGTGACGCGCGAGACGGCTTTCTAGCGGGCGTATGAGGTCTAGACGGTAAAGGTATCGGGTAAGGGCTGGAAGCCCTTTTACGGGGCTTCTAGCGGCTCGTAGAGGCAAATAGGTCTAGGACGCACCATAATGCGTTTTAAGGCGGGGTA
>ERZ773066.2031-NODE-2031-length-10080-cov-4.695062_pt1 | contig 10080 bp, 11 predicted proteins | sample MGYA00580573_ERZ773066 | MGnify/ENA primary metagenome ERZ773066 (study PRJEB29015, sample SAMEA2738128) | human oral metagenome | biome: human oral; feature: human-associated habitat; material: saliva | place: China | collected 2203 ... | reverse complement strand
ATAAAAACCTTTTATTCCCTCGTCGTCCTTGCCGCTTCGCGGCCTGCACTCCTCGTAACCCTCGCGAGCTAAGAGTTACTCCCATTCTTCTTTTTCTACTGTTCACTATGTTCAAAAGTGTTCAAATTACAGGGTTTTAATTTATAGTGTACTGAAAAATTTGTCCCATTTTGGCTTGTTTTTGAATAGTTTTACCCATTCCAGTTCCAGCTGTTTGCATGTCAAGCCTAGTTAAAGATAAACTCTACAATTTATTTGCAAGCAATAATTCATTCTATAGTCAATGCTGGCAACTTTGCAAAGATGTCCATTATAATTTTTGTAGTGTTCAGCTATATTTATAGACATATTTAATATGTCATCTTAGAAGAAATATGGCACTTTAATTTTTTTCAATCTTTTCATTAATTTATTTTCCGCATCTCTTCATCACATTCATCAATAATATATTGTGGAATTGTGTCATACTCTCTAGGATCCAATTGAAATAAATAATCATTTTCTACATGAAAAGTTTCATTTATAAATTTTCTTATAACATCATTATCATGGTTCTCATTAAACGCAATTCTGTATAGTTGCATTTTTTCATAATTGCTACCACTGTTAATATATAATTCTTTTATAGTTCTTTTATTTTGTGTTTTTTCAAACTCTACCTCATAACTAAATTCTGGAATTAATTTTTTAACATCTTTTTCCGCTTCTATGATTTCATCATTTGTCATTTCTCTATACTTCTGTTCGCCTGAAGATTCATCGAAATATTTATACAGCGGCTTCTTTCTTTTATGAAAAATATTTGAAACCAATTGATATGACAATGTATTTTCCTCTTGGATTTCCTGTAATCTTCTTAAGTATACAAGTCTATTCAATATATCTATTTCAGAAAATATACTGGACTTTGCAATATCAACAAAGGATTTAATATCCTTTTTACTAATACTCTTTTCTGTTAATATACCTTTTTTTGTTGACAAAAAAGCTGCTTTAGGTGATGGGTTAAAATGATGACACATGTTTTTAATCGAATCAATAACAGTATTAAATTCGTGAGTTAATAAAAGAACTGTCCTATTCTTCAAGCATTTTTTTCCCATAAATAGCATATTTATAATAGCGAATTTTTTATTTCCATCAAATGACGATATAGGATCATCTAATATAACTAAATCCGGATTTGTCTTTAGTACTTCATACATAAAAAGAACTAATGCAAAAGCATTCTTTTCTCCATAACTTAAATGATTAGTTACTGAGCTGATATTACTTTTATTATCCACATGTTTTAAAACTAGATGGTAATTATTAACATCATCATACTCTATTGAAACTCTGTATTTATATCCAGCATAGTATAGGAAATTATTTATTTCAGTATTATACTCTTCAATCGTTTCTTTGATATGTTTTTTTTGCTTATTAATTTCTCCCTGTAATTGTCCTGCTCTTAGTAAAACTTCATCCAACGTTGAATTTATTACATTTACCTTTTCCATAGACAACTTAGAATTTAGATGCGAATAATACGATAAATCAACTTTATACTTATTTAAATCATCAGCAATTTTCTCTGAGTATTTTAATGAATGAAACCCTATACCCTTTAACCCATTCAGTTGTGTCAAAAAAGTTTCAACCTGTTTTTTCACTTCAATCAAATAATTTTTTTGTGCATTCGTAATATCTGCTACATTTTGAGTAATTTCCTTTATTTTACTTTCTGCTTCATCACTAAAATATGGATTTAAAAGTTCAAAGACTTCTAACATTTTATTTAATTGTTCAACAGATTTTGCATCATACTCTTCACTTACTTGTAAAATTGTTTTCTTTCTAACTTCTTCTACTTTATTTGCACAATATGGACATTTGTCATCCATATCCAAATAGCTCTTACCGTCCATTTGCCATTTTATCCACTTAACATTGTTTTCATTTTTTAAATAAGTGGAATATTCTTCTAGTCCTTTAGGAATATTATCTATTTTATTGCCTTTCCCTATCCCCTTAGCAATCGAACCTGCCGCTGAATAGCCACTTTTCGCCTTACCAAATCCCGCAACAAAATTCTGAAAAGCCTCTATTAACTCATCTAATTCAGGATGTTCTTTAAATGTTGCATTTATATTTTTTAAAAGTTCTTCTATTTCTTTTGTATGATTTTCATAATCACTCGTCTTTATAAAAATCTCAAAACTATTCTTTATCAGCTCATTCGGCTGGAAAATATAATCTTCAACATATTTTTCATTAAAAATTGCAACACTATCAAATTTTTCAGCACCGGAAATTTCTGGTGTGATTGTGCTTGTTGCTTCGTAATATTTAAATGGAAGCAAGGCTTTCTTTTGTGAATCATCATTTTTTATATATGCTTCTAATACTTTTGAAATAGTTGACTTTCCCGTTCCGTTAATAGCGTATTTAATGTTAAGTCTACCTTCAATTAATTCTATATTTCCTACATCAATATTATTACAGTTTTTAATTTCTATATTCATGACTTTATTTCTCCTCTAAAATACTTCTTCTAGCAACACCCAATTTTCACCATTCATATCATCCGCATACTCTGTATTATTCAGAAATAGCTCATCATTTCTATCTCTAACAAAACCAAAGTTGTAGTCATGCTTATTTGCAAATTGTTTAAACGCTTCAAATTTATTTTCTATCTGAACATCAATGTTTTTACTTTGCCCTTGTTTTTCTCCACCCTTTGTTTCAATTAGCCATATTGTTTCATCTTTAAGCTGCACGATATAGTCTGGATAAAATAGTCTTTGTTTATCAAAATTCGTTCCATAAACGATTGATAAATATTGCTGCCCACTGTCTCCGTTCTTATAAACATATTTCACATTTTCATTCTTCTCACAATACTTCTCAAACAGCCTTTCGGTGGTAGAGCGAAAATCGTCTGTAATCATAGAAGTGTTATACCCTTTATACACATTGCTTTCCAACTCTTTTACATATCTTTCAAAAGGAACATATTGATAATGTTCTTCCAGTGGAATTTTAAATTCTTCCGTCTTATTCTCAAGAAACATTAGCTGATCCTGTCTTTGTCCTGAAAACTCAATAAAATCATTTTTCAAAAGGTCTGCATTATTGATAATAAAGGCATAATATTCTCTCAAAGTCAGATTCAATAGCTTATACCTATTATTTCCAAAACCTTTCAAAAACAATGTTTTCAAAATCTGACCGGTTTTGTTATACGTAAGTCCCACATGTTTCTTTATAGCATCAACATTGTGTTGAAGTTCAATACCATGAGTATGGGTATTAACTTCGATTGACATCGCATTATAACAGAGTTCCTTCTTATTTTTTATTTCTTTGTCACATATGTCCTGTTCTCTTACAGTCTCTCACATCGGAAAAGTCTGAAATGAACTTTGCCGAGTCAACAACGGATTTACTCCATTTATGCCAACAGTTATAGTTGCTGTCCGCACCGACAGCGTTAAACTCTCGACGAAGCGATTGATAGAGCTCTTCTGGAGAAATGTCTTTAATCTGTTGATAATCGAGGCCGCAGGTTAATTCCGAGATACGTTCTTTTCGCTCGTCGAATTTTATCACCTTTGGCATACTCTGATAGTTTTGCGCAGACCGAATGAACTGAACATAGATATCCTTCAAGGATGAGAAATCTCTGCTATCGCCAAGAAAGTATTTATCCAGACTAACACCTAATGGCTTGATGTTATCAAGATACTCTCTTGCCGCACTATAAATCAATACATTTCGGTCCATCTTTTCGATACCCTTTCCTATTCGCTTGCCTCGACAATGGCTCCCATCTTAGATGTCAAGTCATGAAGGCTTTTTTCATACTGAGCCTTAGAGATGGCATTCCGTTCAAGGAACATGTCGAGCAACCGCTTTTGCCTGAGAAAAAGCAATCGATTCTTTTCCTCATATGTGAGGGTTTCCCACTCACGTTTTTCAAAATCTGTGTCCACGGCATTCTCACATCCTTGAGTCATTTGTTGAATCGTTCATCACAAAATAGCACAAGGTGCCTTACACATCCTGCTCTTTTGATTTCGATCTGGTCTTCTTTGTGGGAGCAGGGAGCGTAAAGTCAAGAATGTATTCAAAAGTTGTGCCCATAGTGATATAGCTGCTCGGCCATCCAAAAATACCGATCTTGTTCACCAAGTTGCGTCGATCCCATATAATTGTGTTTCTAAATTCATAACCAGCAGCTCGCATGGCGTTGATGATGTTTATATGCAAAGGCACCCGTTTTCCATCAATCCATGCGTCCGTGATATTTATAAGGATATGGGCTTTCTCTTGGAAAACAGGCATCATATCCCGAAAGATCTCAGATATCTGTTTCTCAAACGAATCAGCATCGAGTATTCCTAAATCACGGGGATCTTGGCTATACTGCTCAACCTTGCCGAACTGTTCGTTTTCACGCAAGTCACCCCTGCGACTTTTATTTTTGCGCTCTCTGTTCAGTATATTAGCATAAGGTGGTGATGTAAAAGCCAGCTTAACTGTTCCCTGTGCGACACGGTTTACGATATTTCTGGCATCATCACAAAAGGCTATTTGTCTACAATGACAATCAGCAGGTGGTTCCGAAACACGAGAATTTGAGAGGTCAACATACTCCTGCTTTAAATCAAAACCTAATGCATTCCGATCCAGATCTTGGGCTGCAAGAAGAGTTGTTCCAGATCCGACAAAAGGATCTAATACAAGTTCACCTCTGTGGGTGAACTGTTCAATAACTCTTTTGGCCATAGCAATAGGAAATACGGCGGGATGAACTGACTTGTCCCTTATGTCCCTTGGCTCGTACATAAACTGCCATACGCCTATTTGATTTTTCATCCAATCTCGGGCTTCTATGCAAGAAAGGAAACCTTTCTTACAATCACAAAGCCGTGCGTTATCAATGCTTATGAAATCGGTAGTTGACATTGTTCAAATTCCCTGCTTTCCTTAAACCTTCTCTGTGCAAAGTCAAAGAACTCTTGATTGAGCTCAAACCCGATGCAGCTTCTTCCAAGTCGGTCGCTTGCTATCCAAGTTGTGCCTGTTCCTAAAAAAGGATCGAACACAACGCCACCTTTCGGGCTTCCACACAGAACAATCTGTTCAACAAGTTGCTCTGGGAATGTTGCCGTGTGGCTACCATTAAGGGGTTGCGTATTTATGGCCCAGACATCGCCCGGATTTTTCATGCGGCCATTTGCGCCAAGAATCTTAATTGCATCCAAGTCGAAGAAATACTTCTTGTTTAGTACAAAATGGAATACATGTTCATATGTGTTGTTAAGGCGATCAGTAACGCTGGCAGGAATCCTATTAGGCTTCTGCCAAATAATATCGTCACGCAACAACCAGCCTCGCTCCTGCATTTCAATGGCAAACCGAGAAGGAATGAGCAGAAGTTGCTTGTTTTGGTATAGCTTCCCGTTTTGTTTGATCTTCGGTTGAAGCGGTTTAGTTGTAAAATACTTCTCTTTACGATCCTTTTGAGCTTGCGTAATGTTTCCTTCGTCGTCTAAATACTTGCGCCAAGCACCGGCCCCTGACCCAAAATATGTGTCTCCAACATTAATGAAAATGTTAGCGGTCGGTTTCAGGTACGGCCGAAGCTCATCAAAAAAGTCTGCAAGCCTTGATACATAAGCTTCAGGAGTTTCTTCTGAACCTATCTCTCCTTCGCCATTATAAACTCGTTTGGCCCAATACGGCGGTGACGTTACCAACAAATCAATTGAGGCAGGTTCTACCTGTTTTATTAACTCAAGTGTATCGCCACATGCAATCAAGTGTTTCATTCCGCTTCCTCCTTCGGAGCCTCTGCAATGCGCAAGATTAGCTCACCCTTCTCTTGATCTAAATAAATTGAGAACTTTGTTATGCCTTTCTCTACCGGAAGGTTATTCAGAATCGATTTTGGCAAGCGGATGCGCATATCTTGCTGTAAAGCATATGTATCAAGATAAATAGGTTCTTTAGCCATGTCGGTCTCCTTTCGCCCTAAATCCAGGTTAATTATAGCATTTTTTCAGTCTAAAATCAACCCGAATAGGCTGGATTAATTTTGAATTTTTCTTGAAGAAAACGCCTTAAACAATTATGTGTTGCTGATATAAGTCGGTTTTTGCTGCAGGCCTGATCCGGAATTTTGTCCCATGATTGTGCCCAGTACGTGCGTCAAAATCAACATAAATTGCCCCAGCTTCGATGAGGTTCAAAAATCTCTCCAGCGTAGGATCAACATAGGCTTCAATCTCATTGTACTTAAAGCACTCGTTGCCGGAGATGTAGCGTGTTTCGGCTTTTACATACATGAGGTTGTTGAGTTTTGTGCTCAGCTTTTGAGAAATGTCCGCAAAAGTCCAGTACGGATTCGGATCAATATCTCCCGTGCCGACACCATCTCTTATGAATCTGCGCCACTCAGCGTGGCGATCATCAATCATTCGGTAGTCAAAGGAAATGAAAATGCATTCAGCGTTCCAGTCAACATTAACCTTAAACCCACGGTCGCTGCAGGAGGTTGCATTAATGGTTTGACGAAAACTTCTCTCGTTCATAGGATAGAGAGTGCCGGCATCTTGATGGGGCCACCCATAAAGAGGAAGAAGAATCTGCGGAACTATCCGTGCATTACGAGGCTTTGGCTCACTATGGAATAAAGTCAATAATGATCCCGTCTCGGCTCGCTGACTTTTCAATTCCCAATCTCCAAAATCGGGTAACTGAAGGTTGTTTTCCGCAACATCAAGAAGATCCTCCAGTGTGTTGCCTACACCACCGGCATTGCCGGGACGTTGATTTCTGACCCATCCCATTTCTTTGATTTCTTGTAATCTGATTCTAAGTAAATCCAGATCGTGCTCTCTCATTTTATTACCTCCTACATTATCTTCTCGACACTGTCGAACAAGCTGTTTAGTTTTCTTATAGGTATTCTTATGTGAGGTCCTCGATCATGAGGAGCCCTCTTTCTGAAGTCTGAAGCTGGCTGATCAATACACAGGTCCATTACAACAGCACCAGAAGCGATTGCATCATAAATGTTTTTGGGCGAGCTCAGAATAAACGCCTCTACAAAATGAAACTCTTCATCCTTAGAATTGACAGCCCCTCTCGTCTCGGCCAAGGCAAGTAAAACCTGTTTTATTTTTCCGTTACCGCTTGTCAAATCCCATGTTGCTAAATACTCATCTTTAAAAAACAAATCGACATTTGCATCACCGTTCCCACGCAGAATAAAACCGAGGCTGTTGACCTTGTTCCCATATATTGTGGTAAATAGTTTCCGCTTAAGTGATCCGTCCCTCTGAGAAGGTTTCTCATAACTAAACCTATCAAATATTTGATTGGGTGTTAATCCTGCCGTTGATGTTTGGTGGAACAGAGTTAATGTACTTGCCTTGTTTTTCTTTTTCCGCATTCCTTTAAGCTCATATGTGCCCAAATCAGCAAGATGCAGATTGTTCTCAGCAACGCCAAATTCACGTTCTAAAATCTGGCCGACGATTCCATCGTCCTTTCTAAACATATCCGCAGGAACACGAATAAAGCCTTTATCTCTGAGCTCCTCCATCTTCTGAATGACATTCTCCTTAGTCCATTCCATACACTTAGTCCTTTCCTACAAGAGAGATACAGCCTGCTGACACACAGCAGGTTCTTTTTTGCATCTCTTATTCTGTAATCGTTCCGTCCTTGATGTGGTAACTGATACCACGCTCGTTACAGAAAGCTATTACCTCTGAAGCCCTGTCATTGAAGAACTGCCTGTGTTGCGTATAATCTCGGTGTTTTTATATCTATATAGATAACATCAATCTTACCCTTATGTGTTTTCTCCAAAAGCTTTAATGAATGAAGATTATCCCCCTCGAGCAAAAAGTTATATGCTTCATCTTCATTTGCTGTAATTTTTCTCGTCTCATCTTCTATAAAGATTGGGATATTGTGTTCCAGCATTTCATCGACTTTTTCTGAATGTTCTTCCCATACAAGACCATATTTCTTTTCATTAAGTGCATTTTCAATCTCCGTTATAGCACGGATATTTTCATCATCATTATTGATTTCTTTTAATTTTTCAAGATAATCAAGCATTTTTTCACGCTTGATTTTAGATAAATTTGCCATACTTCTACCTCACCTTATTTAAAAGACTTTGAATCAAGTCTTTATCTGCTATTTTAGTAATTCCAAAGCTCTTTTTACCTGCGTCCTTGATGGAAGCTCCAATATGATAAACCTCTGTTTTATCTATAATTAAAAATCTATCATGAAAATCCGTAGTAGTTTTAACCGATAGTTTTGGATATTGAGCGTTGAATTTCGTTGTATCTTTCGCTGATAAGCCTCCTCTCTAGGCTGTCACAATAGTAATATTGGATCTATATTAAATAAGTAGACACATTAATAAACTTATCAAGCTATAATTCAAGCTATAATTATAGACACTAAAAAGGAGGTATCTACATGGCTTCTTCACCGCGTTATGATGAAGACTTTAAAAAGTCTCTTGTTGCTCTATTCAACAACGGCAAAACTCAGACAGCCCTCTCCAAAGAGTATGACGTTTCGTTATCTGCTCTCGGCAAATGGATTCGACTCTATTCCGAAATTAAAACCGATGATGGCAAAATTTTGACTGCAAAACAGATCAAAGATCTTCAAAAGAGAAATGCTCAGCTGGAGGAGGAAAACCTCATCTTAAAAAAATCGATTGCCATCTTCACGTCACACTCAGACAGCGACTAGATGTCATTTATAAGCTCTGTTTCCAGCATAATATTAAAACTCTATGCAGAGTACTTAGAGTAAACCGCAGCACCTACTACAAGCACTTCTCCACGATTACTGCGCCTTGTATAAAAGAAAACCAGGAGATTGCAAAAAAGATCCTGCAAATTTACTCCGATTATGACAAACGATTAGGAGCTTATAAGATTGCATTTATCCTTGAACGTGATTATGGCACCCACATCAGTGTTGGCAGGGTGTACCGTCTGATGCAAACTCTGCGGCTTCCTCGTATGTCTACGGATCATCCTTTTAGGAACTACAAACACAAAGAATCTGGAAGCTGTACCAACTATCTGCAGCAGGATTTTAACCAGAAGATCCCTGATATCGTTTGGGTCAGTGACTTCACTTATATCAAGGTATCCGGGAAATGGTACTATCTTTGCATTGTCATGGATCTATTTTCAAGAAAAATCCTTGCCTGGACATTTCTGGAAAACCTGATGTTGAATTGGTTAGAACTACTTTTTTTAAAGCCTATACAGCAAGAAAACGTCCACAGGGCTTAATGTTTCATTCTGATAGGGGAACCCAATACACTGATTTCTCGTTTCGGCAGCTCTTGGATTCTCTAAATGTTGTGCAGTCTTTTTCTAATAAGGGCTATCCTTTTGATAATACCTGCTGCGAAAGTTTCTTCAAATATCTGAAAAAAGAAGAAACCAACAGAAGAACCTATCACTCTCTACAAGAGCTTCAGCTCTCCGTCTTTGAATACATCGAAGGCTTCTATAATTCCAAGAGGCCGCATGGTTCTCTGAATTTATTAACTCCTAATGAAATGGAAGCGCTCTACTGGGAGTCACAACTCTGATACTCCCAGTAAATTTTCAAAATCGTGTCTATTTACTTGACTATAGTCCAATCTTGTAATCTCCTCGTAATTTTATATTATTTCGATTAAAGTTGAATATGTTGCCATTACATTTTCTCACCTCTACAAAATCAAATTTATCACCCACTATTTTCACAAAAGCCTTCCACCAAAATGATGGAAGGCTTTCTAAACAATTCATCTAAATTTAACAACTCCCTTTTGAACCTACTATTTCCACTTTTTAGTATCAAAATAGTATCATTTCGAGAATTTCGCTACGTCAAAATCGCCAAAATGCTGTATTTTTAACGATTTTATCACAGAAGCATATTTGTTACTCTACTCCCATTCAATCGTGGAAGGGGGTTTACTGGTTATGTCATACACAATTCGGTTAATGTGTTCTACTTCGTTAACGATACGACTCGAGATTTTATCCA
>ERZ773066.2029-NODE-2029-length-10086-cov-2.346925_pt1 | contig 10086 bp, 10 predicted proteins | sample MGYA00580573_ERZ773066 | MGnify/ENA primary metagenome ERZ773066 (study PRJEB29015, sample SAMEA2738128) | human oral metagenome | biome: human oral; feature: human-associated habitat; material: saliva | place: China | collected 2203 ... | reverse complement strand
ACCTGAAGGATTTTCCTTCACGATCTCTGGTATTTTAGGCCGTATCACAGGCGGGGTAGCTTCTCACTGGCTTTACACTGCCTTGATCACTATCGGATTAGCTCTGATGTTCCGATTTGCTAAGACTCAAAAGAGCTATTTTAAAGCTGGTCTATTTTACTTCTTATCAGCTTTTGTTCTCCACTTCTTATGGAATTCTCCATTGACTTCTACTGAAACGGATATCCCAGTCATCGTTCCTGTCATGACTGCTGTGGCTGTCTTCATTTTCTACCAAGCTTATCGAACAGCTGGCAAGATTGATCAGGAAGATTTGTCAATCTAAACGCGAAACGACCTTCAAGGTCGTTTTTTTGATGCTCAAACTGCATTTTTGGAATTCTTTTAAATCTGATAAAGTTGATGTTAAAAAATTTATGTCCAAAAGCAAAATGTTCATGGCTATCGCCTTGTTTCTTGCCCACATGTTGTGCTAAAATGTTGCTATAAGGTATTTGGGAGAGAAATGATGATCAAACAAAAAGAACAAATTTCTGATACGAAAAAAGAATTTAATTTTATATCCAGCTCTATTATTTCCCAAGTGTTCAGGGGGATTCTGGTGGGCATTTTTGCTGGACTAGTAGTGGGAGCATTTCGTTTTTTGATTGAGAAAAGTTTTCACTTGATTCAGGCGGCTTATGTGAGGGGTAGAAGTGAGTGGTTTTGGCTAGTAGCCTTGCTTTTCTTGTATGCTTTTATTGTCTTTATAAATGCTAGATTGGTAGCTACAGAAAAGGATATAAAGGGTTCAGGGATTCCACAAGTTGAGGCCGAGTTGAAAGGCTTGATGTCACTTTCTTGGTGGAGCATTCTCTGGAAAAAATTCTTAGTTGGTATTTTAGCGATTTCCAGTGGCTTGATGCTGGGACGTGAGGGACCGAGTATTCAGCTAGGAGCGATGAGTGGAAAAGGCATATCTAAGTGGCTAAACTTGAGTCCGGTAGAGGAACGAACCTTGATTGCCAGTGGTGCGGCTGCGGGCTTGGCTGCGGCTTTTAATGCGCCAATTGCAGGTTTGCTCTTTGTTGTTGAGGAAGTGTACCATCATTTCTCCCGCTTCTTTTGGGTTTCAACCTTGGCCGCAAGTTTGGTGGCAAATTTTATTTCGCTGTCTATATTTGGCTTGACTCCCGTTCTGGATATGCCGGATAATATTCCTTTCATGGGGCTGGAGCAGTACTGGATTTATATTTTAATGGGCCTGTTTTTAGGCTTGGCTGGCTTTCTATATGAAAAAGCAGTCCTTCATATTCATCTGGTCTATGAAGCCCTAGGAAAATTTTTTAGAATACCAAAAGCTTACTATCCGATTTTTGCCTTTGTTTTAATCATTCCGATTGGCTATTTGCTGCCTCATTTGCTGGGCGGTGGGAACCAGTTGATTCTGTCTCTGACGAGTGCTCATTACACAGTTGGAACCTTGATTCTCTTTTTCTTACTCCGTTTTGTATGGAGTATGATTAGTTATGGCAGCGGCCTTCCTGGTGGCATTTTTCTGCCCATTCTGGCTTTAGGTTCTTTATTAGGCGCAGCAATTGGAGCCCTTTGTGTAGAAGCTGGGTTCATTACGCAGGAACAATTTCCAATTTTTATCATCTTGGGAATGAGTGGGTATTTTGGCGCCATTTCCAAAGCTCCGCTAACGGCTATGATTCTCGTGACGGAGATGGTGGGAGATATCCGTAACCTTATGCCACTGGGCTTGGTCACTCTGATGGCCTATATTGCCATGGATCTGCTAAAGGGAGCGCCTGTTTATGAAGCCATGCTTGAAAAAATGCTGCCAGATCGGATTGAAGATGACGGTGAGACAACCCTGATTGAAATTCCTGTTTCAGAAAAGATCGCAGGGCGACAAGTGCATGAGTTGGAGCTGCCACATGGCGTTTTAATCACTATGAATATTCATAAGGGCAAGACTCAGACGGTCAACGGAGCCAGTCGTCTTTACCTAGGAGATACGATTTATGTTGTCGTTAAGAAAACAGAAATTGGCAAAATTAAAGATATCTTGCTTTGAAATGCTCATTTTTTACTCAGAAAGGAAAGTTTTATTATAATTATCTGACAATTTATTGAAATATGAGAAATAAATTGTTATAATTTATATGAATTCGCCCCTTTTAGGGAAAATAAAGGAGTCAAGATGAAAAAACTTGGAATTGTCTTATTGTCAACAGCTATTTTACTGACTGGCTGTGCTGCTAATCAAAAATCGAATACAAGTGCCAGCAGTTCGGAAGCTAAAACAAGTCTATCGGCCTCTGACCAGAAAGCTTTGGATAAGGCAACAGCAGAGTATAAAGCCTTTGTACAGAAAGAAATCGACCAATTACTGACGGATACGGAGAAATTCAGAGATACACTCAAAGAAGGCAAGCTTGACGAAGCGAAGAAAATGTATCCGTTGATTCGTATGAGCTACGAGCGTTCAGAGCCGATTGCTGAGAGCTTCGGAGAGTCTGATGTGAAAATCGACTTCCGCTTAGCTGACTATGTGGATGAAAACAAGACCGAAGAAGGTTGGTCAGGCTTCCACCGGATTGAAAAAATTCTGTGGGAAAATAATACAACGACTGGTACAGAGAAATATGCAGACCAGTTGGTCAATGACATCAAAGAATTAAAGGCTAAAATTGCGACTGTTGAGGTTACGCCAGACATCATGCTGACTGGTGCAGTTGACCTGCTCAACGAAGTGGCGACCAGCAAGATTACTGGTGAAGAAGAAATCTTTTCCCATACGGATCTATATGATTTCCGTGCCAATATCCAAGGGGCAGAAAAGATTTTCGAACTCTTTAAACCTTTGATTGAGAAGAAAGATGAAAAACTGGTAAAAAGTATAGAAACTGAGTTCAAGAATGTTAATAGTTTGCTAGACAAGCAGATGACGGACTCTGAGAATTATAAACTTTATACCGAATTGAGCAAGGAAGATACCAAAGAGCTAGGAGAAGCTGTCACAAAACTGGGCGAGCCTCTCTCGCAAATGGGTATCATCCTAGATGGGAAGTAAGAAGATGACCAAGGACGAAAAATGGTTTAATAAAAAAATGGATCGTCGGGAATTTCTTAAAAAAGCAGGGATTGGAGGCGCAGGCTTAGCACTTGGTGTCTCCAGTGCATCTGCTTTTTTCGCTAATCAAGCGAAGGAAGACAAAAAATTGGCTGACGGTGATGAAGAAATCAATTTTTACGGTGAGCATCAAGCTGGCATCACAACAGCCATGCAAAAAAATATCTATTTTGTCATTCTGGACTTGCATACGACTGATAAAGAGACCATTATCCAGATGTTCAAGGACTGGACCGCTTACAGTGAAAAGTTGGTCAATGGAGAGCTGGTCAAAAAAGATGGCGTCAATGCTCTCTTGCCTCCTACGGATACTGGAGAAACGGTCGGCCTCAACCCTTATCGACTGACCTTGACCTTTGGCGTCTCCGCCTCTTTCCTGAAAAAAATGGGCTTGGAGGATAAAAAGCCCAAGGAATTTCGCGATATGCCTCCTTTCCCTAAGGAACAACTAAAAGAGAAATATACTGGCGGTGACATTGTTATTCAAGCTTGCGCGGATGATGAACAGGTGGCTTTTCATGCTGTTCGCAATCTGGTTCGTAAAGCGCGAAATGCTGTCACCATGAAATGGAGCCAGGCTGGCTTTGCTGCTATTGGCGATCGTATGTCTACTCCCCGCAATCTATTTGGTTTTAAAGACGGCACGGCCAATGTCACCAAGGAGAAAGATTTTGACAAGGTGGTTTGGTGTGACAGCAAGGACTGGATGAAGGGTGGCTCTTATATGGCTGTCCGCCGAATCCAGATGTTTCTTGAGACTTGGGATCGGACCAATTTGCAAGAGCAGGAAAACACCTTTGGTCGTTATAAGGAGAGCGGGGCGCCCTTTGGCAAGAAGAATGAATTTGACGAGGTAGACTTGGACTTGCTTCCAGTTGATGCACATGTGCGACTGGCCAAAGAAGTCGACAAGCCTCTCTATCGCCGTTCCTATTCTTATTCGGATGGGATTGATGAAACAACCGGTCAATTTGATACAGGCCTCCTTTTTATCTCTTTCCAAAAGGATCCCGACAGCTTTATCAAGGTGCAGACTAATCTTGGGGCACAGGATAAGATGAATGAATATGTCACCCATGTGGGCAGTGGCTTGTTTGCTTGCTTCGGCGGTGTCAAAAAAGGAGAATATCTTGGTCAGAAATTATTTGAATAAAGTCCTGTTTTTGCTCATGACTCTCTTGCTCCTAGCTCAGCCTGTATCAGCTGAGGATTCTTATAGCAATCTCTTTATCAAGATTACGGATGCCAGCACAGCCGTTCAAAAGGGCGACCAAGCTAGTGCCAAAGAGTTGCTGGAGGAAATCCAGACTGAATTTGCGGCTTTAAGCAACCATGACTCAGCTGCAGGGAAAGAAGTCAGCAAGGCATTGACTATCTCGGGCGATGTGACAGAGGACAAGCTGACCAAGGTTTCAGCTGCTCTTTTAGCTTTTGAAAAGGAGCAGAATCCCGTTGATCTTGAGGCGGAAAAAACCAAGCTGGTCAATAAATTAGAATCAAAATTTCAAGCTCTTCAGGCAGCGATTGAGAGCAAGGATCTTGAAAAGATTCGTGAAGCCTATAAAAAAATGAATTCGACTTGGACCGCCAATGAAGGCGTGGTGCGGGATCATAGTACGGCTCATTATGGTAAGGTGGAAACGGCCATTTCCTTTTTACGGAGTGCCATCGAGACAGAGCCAACGGATTTTGAAGCTATTCAAACTTCCTATGATGACCTGACGGCAGCGATTGATAGCTTTGTCAAGGGAGAAGAAGCGACAGCTAGCAGTGAAAATCTTACGCTGGCAGATGGTATAGGCCTGCTAAAAAAGGCTCTGCTTGCTTTCCAAAAAGGAGATGAAAAGCAGGGCAAGGCTGCCATGAAGAAATTTATCACGATTTGGCCAAGCATTGAGGGAGATGTTAGCACTAAGAATCCTTCCCTCTATACTAAAGTAGAAAGCCAGTCGCCTGTCATCATGGTGAAGGGCAAGGATAAGGACTATCAAGACCAGCTAGAGTCCTTGATTAGTGAGCTAGAACAGATTGACACCAGCGGGTCTTATACTTTCTTTGATGCCATGCTGATTTTGTTGCGCGAGGGCGTTGAGGCTCTGCTGATTGTGATGGCACTTGTCACGACGCTCAAGGCCTCCAAGATGAAAAAAGGTCTCAAATGGGTTTATACTGGTGCTGGCTTGGGTGTACTAGCCAGTGCGGTCATTGCTATTTTGCTGCAAACTCTTTTTCCAGCCGTTGCCTCTGGCTCTAATCGTGAAATCATTGAGGGCGCAGTGGGGATTTTTGCGGTTGTTATGATGATTTTGGTCGGCATTTGGCTCCACAGCAAGTCCTCTGTCAAGAAATGGAATGACTTCATGGAAAGTCAGATGCAGGCAGTGACAGCCAGTGGTAGTTTTATTTCCATGTTTGCTCTGAGTTTCCTTGCTGTCTTCCGTGAGGGAGCAGAGACTATCTTGTTCTATGCAGGAATTTTACCGCGCATTACTGTCCTAGATTTCTTTTTAGGACTGGGACTTGCTATTTTGGTTTTAGTTTTGCTTGCAATTCTAATGACCAAGGCCAGCAGTCTCATTCGGCCTCATCGGATTTTCTTTGGTCTGACCTGGCTGATCTATGCCTTGGCCTTTAAAATGTTAGGTGTCAGCATTCATGCCCTGCAGTTAACAGCCATTTTTCCTAGTCACTTGCTGTCTCATCTTCCAACCATTGATTGGCTGGGAATTTATCCGAGCTTAGAAGTAGTACTAAGTCAAGCCATCTTTCTTGTCGTTGTCCTTTATGTGACCTTTAGAAATCGACAAAAGGAGCGAGCAGATGCCTAGTAAGGAACAGACCGTTGTTGAACACCTGACAGAATTTAGATGGCGTTTTATAGCTGTTTTAATCTGGTTCGGTTTGATTTTTCTGGTCAGTCTGCTTTTTGTAGCGGATATTTACAAATGGTTGACCGCTTCCTTTGAGCAGAAGCTGATTGTATTGGGGCCAGACGACATTCTTTGGATTTATATTAGCCTGGCTAGTCTTGTGGCTTTCTCACTGACCCTACCTTTTATGGTCTATCAGATTTGGGAATTTATCCGACCTGCTCTTAGAAATAGTGAGGCCAAGGCGATTTTTGCTTATATACCAGCTACATTTTTCAGCTTTGTCTTGGGTCTGGCCTTTGGTTTTTACTTTGTCAGCCCCGCTATTTTGCAAGTTTTGCTCTCTCTAGGAGATGGTTTATTTGCCGTCCAGATGACAGCGCAGAACTATCTGTCCTTTCTATTTCACACGACCATTCCGATTGCTTGCTTGTTTGAATTGCCTGTCATTGTGACCTTTCTGACATCAATCGGTTTGCTCAAACCGCAATTTTTGATAAAATATAGACGCTATGCTTATTTCGTTTTATTAGTATTAGCAGTAATCTTGACGCCGGCTGATTTCATCAGTGACTTGTCAATGACAGTACCACTAATTTTGCTGTATGAAGTCAGTATCCTACTGAGTAAAATGATTGAGAAAAGGAGAACATCGTAATGGGAATTTTAAAAGACATTGGACTACCAGGGCTTATCGTTATTGTTCTAGGTGCCTTGCTGATTTTTGGACCAAAACGTCTGCCAGAGCTGGGGCAGTCGATTGGAAAAATGTTTTCAGAGTTTAAAAAGGCAGTCGATGGAGGAGCAGAAGATTCTAACTCAGAAAAAGATAAGAAAGATTAAAACACGGGCGACCGTGTTTTTCTTAATTTCCGAACATTATGAATAATATATTTGAAATATTTTACAAAATCTGTACCTTATGATATACTTTCTTTGGAAACGTCTGGATAGATGTAGCGATGCTGAACGGCATAGGTAGGTCATTTTTAAGTATTGATAAGGAGTTTTCTATGCTCAATGATTTTCAGGTTTTTGACTATGAAGATATTCAACTAATTCCAGCGAAATGTATTGTGAAAAGCCGTTCAGAGGCTGACACCAGTGTGAAATTCGGTAAACATAGGTTTCGGATGCCGGTCGTACCGTCCAATATGCAGACGATTATTGACGAATCTGTCGCTGAAGAGCTTGCTCGAGGAGGCTATTTTTACATTATGCACCGTTTTGATGAAGCAGGTCGCAAACCATTCGTCGAACGAATGCACGAGAAAGGTCTGATTGCATCGATCTCAGTCGGTGTGAAAGACTATGAGTATGACTTCGTTAGCAGTCTTAAAGATGATGCACCTGAATACATTACCATCGATATTGCGCATGGACACTCAGACAGTGTGATTCAAATGATCCAACACATCAAGAAAGAATTACCAGAGACCTTTGTCATTGCTGGAAATGTCGGAACTCCAGAAGCTGTGCGGGAGTTGGAAAATGCTGGTGCAGATGCGACTAAAGTCGGCATTGGCCCAGGCAAGGTTTGCATTACCAAAGTCAAGACTGGATTTGGTACGGGCGGCTGGCAGTTGTCTGCGCTTCGTTGGTGTTCAAAGGTTGCCCGCAAGCCTATTATTGCGGACGGAGGAATTCGAACACACGGGGATATTGCCAAATCGATCCGCTTTGGAGCCAGCATGGTCATGATTGGTTCGCTCTTTGCCGGCCACATTGAAAGCCCAGGTGAAACCATCGAGGTAGATGGTGATAAGTTTAAAGAATACTATGGTTCTGCATCCGAGTATCAAAAAGGTGCTTATAAAAATGTCGAAGGCAAGAAGATTTTGCTACCAGCTAAGGGCCACTTGCAAGACACGCTGACCGAAATGGAGCAGGATTTGCAGAGCTCGATTTCCTATGCTGGAGGTCGCGATTTGCATAGCCTGACCCGCGTGGACTATGTCATCGTCAAAAACTCCATCTGGAATGGCGATGCTCATTAATTAAATAGAATAACTTATTTATCTTGCTAATGATTGGGGCAAGGTCTCTACAAGATGCCAAACATCTAACAATAAGTGAGTCTAATGACTTTCTGGTACTTTCAGTGTCAGGTTATTTGTCATTAAAAGAAAGGACTTGCTTATCGTGGCAGGTCCTTTCATCATTGACCCAAGATAAGTTAATAGGAGATACATGAAAACATTAGAAGAAAGAATTTTGAGGGATGGCAACGTTTTGGGAGAAAATATTCTCAAAGTTGACTCTTTCCTGACTCATCAGGTCGATTTTTCGCTTATGAAAGAAATCGGGCAAGTATTTGCTGAGCATTTCAGGAATGCAGGCATTACAAAAGTTGTGACGATTGAGGCTTCAGGGATTGTACCGGCTGTCTACACGGCAGAAGCTTTGGGTGTTCCAATGATTTTTGCTAAAAAGTCTAAGAACATCACCATGACTGAAGGGATTTTAACGGCAGAAGTATATTCCTTTACCAAGCAGGTCACTTCGACTGTCTCCATCGCTAGTAAGTTTTTAGAGTCAAATGACAAGGTCCTGGTCGTTGATGATTTCTTGGCAAATGGTCAGGCAGCCAAGGGCCTGATTAAAATCATTGAAGAAGCGGGCGCTGAGGTAGCAGCCGTTGGAATCGTGATTGAGAAATCCTTCCAAGACGGTCGAAGCTTGCTAGAGGCTCAAGGACAAACAGTTCTTTCTTTGGCTCGAATTGACAGATTTGAAAATGGAAAAGTTGTATTTAGAGAGGCAGATCTATAAGATGAACTATAATGAAGAAAAACATTCACAGGCAGCCGTTTTAGGTTTGCAGCATTTGTTGGCTATGTATTCGGGCTCTATCTTGGTGCCGATTATGATTGCTGGGGCTTTGGGCTATTCGGCTGAGCAATTGACCTATCTGATTTCGACCGATATTTTCATGTGTGGTATTGCAACCCTTTTGCAGCTACAGCTAAATAAGTATTTTGGTATCGGTTTGCCAGTCGTGCTGGGCGTGGCCTTCCAGTCCGTTGCTCCTTTGATTATCATTGGGCAGAGTCACGGTAGTGGTGCTATGTTTGGTGCCTTGATTGCATCAGGGATTTATGTTGTTTTGATCGCTGGGATTTTCTCAAAAATCGCCAATCTGTTTCCTTCAGTTGTGACTGGTTCGGTTATTACGACCATCGGTTTGACCTTGATTCCAGTAGCCATTGGCAATATGGGAAATAACGTAGACAAGCCAACCGCCCAAAGTCTGATTCTAGCAGCTGTGACGGTACTGATTATTCTGTTGATTAACATTTTCACTAAAGGTTTTATCAAATCCATCTCTATTTTGATTGGTTTGATTGTCGGTACGGGCATTGCCGGGGCCATGGGCTTGGTGGATCTGACGCCAGTCGCACAGGCTCCGCTGGTCCATGTGCCAACACCTTTCTATTTCGGAGCACCAAAGTTTGAATTTTCTTCTGTCGTAATGATGTGTATCATCGCAACGGTTTCCTTAGTAGAGTCAACAGGGGTGTACTTGGCACTTTCTGACATTACCAAAGATGAGATTGACAGCACCCGCTTGCGAAATGGCTATCGAGCAGAAGGACTTGCGGTCTTGTTGGGTGGTATCTTCAATACTTTCCCTTACACAGGTTTTTCTCAGAATGTTGGCTTGGTCAAATTATCCGGTATCAAGACGCGGTTGCCGATTTACTATGCGGCTGGCTTCCTGATTCTCCTCGGCCTTTTGCCAAAATTCGGAGCCTTGGCACAGATTATCCCAAGTCCAGTTCTTGGTGGTGCCATGCTGGTTATGTTTGGTTTTGTGTCCGTTCAGGGGATGCAAATCTTAGCGCGTGTTGACTTTGAGCACAGTGAGCATAATTTCCTCATTGCAGCAATTTCTATTTCAGCAGGTGTCGGACTCAATGGCAGCAGCCTTTTCAACAGCCTACCGACCAGCCTTCAGATGTTCTTCTCAAATGGAATTGTCATGGCCAGTCTGATTGCCATTGTCCTAAACGCGATCTTAAATCGCAAAAATAAATAAGAAAGAGAGTGGGACAGAAATCGGTAATTCGTTAAAATTCGATTTCGTCGTCCCAC
>ERZ773066.2028-NODE-2028-length-10088-cov-9.512309_pt1 | contig 10088 bp, 6 predicted proteins | sample MGYA00580573_ERZ773066 | MGnify/ENA primary metagenome ERZ773066 (study PRJEB29015, sample SAMEA2738128) | human oral metagenome | biome: human oral; feature: human-associated habitat; material: saliva | place: China | collected 2203 ... | reverse complement strand
GTGGCACTGTGCAAGCTGCTGCTGCAGAAGCCCGACCTGCTGCTGCTCGACGAGCCCACCAACCACCTGGACGCAGAGTCCGTGCTCTGGCTGGAACAGCATCTGCAGTCCTACGAGGGCGCCGTCATCGCCGTGACCCACGACCGTTACTTCCTCGACCACGTGGCCGAGTGGATTGCAGAGGTCGACCGCGGTAACCTCTACCCCTACGAGGGTAACTACTCCACCTACCTGGAGAAGAAGCACTCCCGCCTTGAGGTTCAGGGCAAGAAGGACGCCAAGCTCGCCAAGCGCCTGAGCGAGGAACTGGACTGGGTCCGCTCGAACTCGAAGGGCCGCCAGGCCAAGTCGAAGGCTCGTCTGGCCCGCTACGAGGAGATGGCTGCGGAGGCTGAGAAGACCCGCAAGCTTGACTTCGAAGAGATTCAGATTCCTCCGGGACCCCGCCTGGGTAACGTGGTTATTGAGGCTGAGAACCTGCAGAAGGGCTTCGACGGCCGCTCCCTGATTAACGGCCTGTCCTTCTCCCTGCCCCGTAACGGCATCGTCGGTGTGATTGGTCCTAACGGTGTGGGTAAGTCCACACTGTTCAAGACCATCGTGGGCCTGGAGCCCCTCGACGGCGGCGAGCTGAAGGTCGGCGAGACCGTGAAGATCTCGTACGTCGACCAGAACCGTGCGAACATTGACCCGGAGAAGACCCTCTGGGAGGTCGTCTCTGACGGTCTGGACTACATTCAGGTCGGCAACGTTGAGATGCCCTCGCGTGCGTACGTCTCCGCGTTCGGCTTCAAGGGCCCGGATCAGCAGAAGAAGGCCGGCGTGCTCTCCGGTGGTGAGCGTAACCGCCTGAACCTGGCGCTGACCCTCAAGCAGGGCGGTAACCTGCTGCTGCTCGACGAGCCCACTAACGACCTGGACGTTGAGACCCTCGCATCCCTGGAAAATGCGCTGCTGGAATTCCCCGGCTGTGCAGTGGTCGTCTCTCACGACCGTTGGTTCCTGGACCGCGTGGCAACCCACATCCTGGCGTGGGAGGGCACCGATGAGAACCCGGATCAGTGGTACTGGTTCGAGGGTAACTTCGAGTCCTACGAGAAGAACAAGATTGAGCGCCTCGGCCCTGAGGCTGCTAAGCCGCACCGCGTGGTGCACCGCAAGCTGACCCGCTAGGGTTTGGTTCGGTAGCGAGCCCCGCCTCCTGCGCTGTTGAAGCGTGGGGAGGCGGGGCTTTGCTGTGCCCGCTAGATGCCGTATGCGCTGAATGGTGTACGCGCGGACGAGGGGAATATGCTGACAAGGGGAGTGCGCTGGCGAGGGGAGGGGCGTGTGTTCGCCGGTAGAAATAGTTCGCCCCGTGGTGACCGGTGCGTCATGGCGGGGTTCACATTCGCGGTTTAATGGGTGTGTGCAACTAACGTATTTGATACGAAGGACTTAGAGCTCGTGCTTTCAAAATATAACTGGATGTCCTTAGTCACCGGTCTGCTGCTGGTCGCAACGGCAATCTACATGTTCGCCAACCCCGCGACCCCGCTGGCAGTTCTGGGTTTTGTGTTCTCCGTTGCGGTGTTGCTCGGTGGCGTGTTTGAGCTGGTACGTTACTTCGGTGCGCTGAAGCCAGCACGTACCGGCTGGGACCTAATCAACGGCATCCTGACCGTGGTGGTAGGCCTGATTCTGCTGACAGCCTCGGCGGGCGCACAGGCAACCTACATCCCGACCATTGTGGGTGTGTGGCTGGTTGCGTGGGCGCTGATTCGTCTGATGACTGCCCAGGGCATGAAATACCTGAGCTACGCCGCCGGACGCCACCTGCAGTTCTCTGCTATTGGTTCCCTGGTCCTGGGCTTGCTCGTGCTGCTGTTCCCGATGTTCTTCGGTGCGGTAGCGGTGTGGCTGATTGCTCTAGTGCTGTTGGTAGCAGGACTGGTATTTGTGGGTGACTTCTTTGTCTCCCGCCGCACCAAGAGCACCGTGCACATTTCCCCGGACGGTGTGATTGACGTCGAAGCCCGATAAACACCCGTTAGCAGTGTTGAGCGCATAAACTAGATACGGAAAGACCGTGTGAGACAACCACCTCACACGGTCTTTCTGTATGCTCTGCCAGGTTCGCCTAGCGCCTTCCGGTAGTCCTAGCGGTACTCTGTTTTATCGGTACTCTGCTCTATCGGTACTCGGGCAGGCGGAACATCATTTCCTGCGCCACGGTCGCCACCAGCTCACCGGAACGATTGAAAATCGAACCCTGCGCGAGCATCCTGCCGCCCTGAGCGCTCGGGGAATCCAGCACGTACAGCAGCCACTCATCGGCACGCGCCGAACGGTGGAACCACATCGCGTGATCCAGCGAGGCGCTCTTGAGGCCCGGCTCCAGCCAGAACTTGCCGTGACGGCGCAGAGCCGGCTCCAGCGGCAGGTAATCCGAAGCGTAAGCAATAGCGGCGCGGTGCTCCGCCTCCGACGCCTCAGAACCATCAGCATGCACCAGGCGGTCAAAGGTCTTGAACCACACGCAGGCACGCGGCTCCGTCGAGGACGCATCCGGCTGAGTGTACAGGGGCGCGTCCACATGGCGCATATCAATCGGGCGTTCCCACGCGACCGCCTGAGCCACAGGATGCGGCAACTCACCCAAGTAATCGCTGACCATCGGCAGCGACTCGGGGTCCGGAACCTCCGGCATAGTCACAGCGGTGTGCTCCGGGCCGCGGCTATCGGACTGGAAAGACATAATCGCCGAGAACATGGGCGCCTCATCCTGGAACACTTGCACACGGCGGGTCGAGAAAGAGCGGCTATCGTTCAGGCGCTGAGTGGCGAAGAACAGCTCACGCTCAATATCGCCGGGGCGCAGAAAATAGGCGTGAATCGAGTGGATGTCCTTGCCCTCCACCGTGCGGTCGGCGGCAATAATCGACTGGGCAAGAACCTGACCACCGAAAGTGCGCGACTGCTCGCGGGTGAGCGTCACTCCGGTAGACACTTCATCGCTACCGAAGGAGGCGGGCGCCGCCTCCACGGGGGAGAGATCCAGCATCCGCATGAGGTTTTGGGTCACAGTGGGCTTGGTCATGGTTTTATTCTCGCACGTTTTCAATGAACCGGTTTCTGGCGTAGAGTGGGAGAGCATACTCTGAGACAACCACGACGGGTTGATTTGGAGTATTGACTAGGAACAATGACACCGGATGATCGATTCGGAACGTCTACCTAACACACCATCGCACGATATCACCCACTAACTTGCCACCGAGCAGGCTACCGCCGAAAAGGAGCAGAAATGACTACGCCGTCTGAAACCACCCCTGACAATACCCCCGTGCAGGAGAACGCTCCCGACCGGAACAGCGCACCGAACGCGGCAGCACCTATCGAGCTCAAGTACAACCCCCACGAAGGCGTGGAGGAGCCCTACCTGATTCTGCCCGGCGGCGCCCAGGGTGCAGCAGTGGTCAAGGACCTTGCCACCTACATTTCTCGCGCCCTGGCGGTAAACCCGGACGCCGCTATCCGTCTGACCGCGCGCGGCCGCGTGGTGGCGGTATTCGCGTGCTCCCTGGAGCCGGAGGACGCCTCCTCGAGCACCCCGGTCATCATGGGTCTGCGTGCCCTGCACCTGCTGGCTGACTCCACCCTGGACATGACTGTACAGGCGCAGACGCTGCTGGACCGTCTGGCGCGTCTGCAGAAGCAGGCGGAAGAGCAGGTCAACGAAGAGAACCCGCAGCTGGTGCTGTTCATGCCGCCGGTGACCGTCAACGCTAGCTGGGCTGGTAAATCGGCCCCGCTCAGTGGCTGGTACGAGGTTGGCACCGTCCCGGTTGAAGAGTTCCACCGCGCCACCGCAGAGGGCCTGGAGGCGGTAGAACGCGCCCTGCCCGAGAACCCCGGCGCCGCGGTGCTTTCCACGGTGCGCTCGCGTATTTGGTCTTCGGACATGGTGCTGGAGTACCTGCCCGAATTTGATACCGTGCTTGTGCCGACCGGCGCGGCGTTTGCCCTGCGCGTGTTCGGTTTTATTCCGGAAGGCTTCACGGGGGATCTGCCCCTGTTCGCGGCGCATGTAGGTTCGGATGAGTGGCTGCGCATTGTGGCGCCCGCCGGTATGGTGCTGGTGCGCCGCGGTTCCGGTTCGCTGCTCTAACTCTCATCGAGATACTCAGACTTTTACGCTGGTGGTGTGGGCTCTTAGCCTGCGCCACCAGCCGTTTTTCTATACCGCGTGACATCAACGGGGCAGTTGTAATAATGACACTCGATAGGGCATTACTTTACAGAAATAGGGTATTCTAGAAAGACTACGCCCTTTCACCGGGGCGTCTTTGACACACCGATTTACCAGCCACACCGCACGGGAACTCTTCCGCAGCGCCCTCACCAGGCGCATCCTTCCCGTACGGATTGAAAGTGAGACCTAAATGGATCTGATTGCAGTCGACATCGACGGCACCCTTGCCAGCAACCGAGATCAGATGGACAAGTACCTGACCGGTTTCTTCGCAAGCAACCGCCGATTCTTCAAGGCCATCCGCAACGCCACGGTCAACGTTGAAGTTGCCGACCAAGTTCGCGAAATTGCGGCAGAAACCGGCGCAGAGGTCGTAGTAATTACCGGCCGCGACGGCACCTACATGAAGGAACTGAACCAGTTCATCGCCCGTGCAGGTCTGGAACCCAAGCACGTATTCGCTAAGCCCGGCAATGATGGTTCCAACAGCCCCGCATGGAAGGACTCCATCATTGAGTCCCTGATTGCTGAGGGCAACCGCATTATCCACGCTTTTGAAGACACCGACCACGAGGTGTACCTGCGCCGCGGCATCCCCGTCACCTGGGTTGCCCCGATTCGTGACTACATTGGCGAATGGCACTACGAGTCGATCGACATTGACCCCGTCGCCTGGGCTGCTGAGCAGCGTGAGAAGGAAGCCGCGCGTGAGCGCCAGAAGCGTCGCCTTGCGGAGGGCGTGCTCGCACACCAGAAGGCTGAGGCGAAGGAACGCCAGGCGAACGTAGCGGTATAAATCCCGCACACTAACTTGAGAGCTGCGGTGGGTAACCCACTCAAACGAATGAGGCGCCGGAAGGATTCAATCCTTCCGGCGCCTCAGCTTTTGATGCTATATACGATGATCGAAGCTGATGTACGCGGCTGATTAGGCGGTTAGTTTACACGGTGCTGAGCAGTTTACGCAGCGCCGAGCAGCTCACGCAGGCGGGCCTCGAACGGTGCCGCCAGCTTGTACTGCGCCTCATCCTTCAGGTGTACGCCATCAGCCATGTCACCCTCAGTCAGGTAAATGGTCTGCCAATCCGCGGTGTCCATGAACAGCACGCCGGTCTCGCGGGCACCCTGCCGCGCGACCTCGTTCGCCACGTGGCGCTTGCGCGTCAGCTGCTTATCCGCCGCAGCGTCCTCGCTCATCGACACCACGCCGCCGAACACAATCTTTGAAGACGGGTACATGCGTCGCAGCTGCTCAATGACCTGAGTCTGGTGCGCGTTCACGTGCTCGCGAGCCTTCGTCTCATCCTCGTGAATGTAAATGTCGTTACCGGATGCGTCCAGGTAAATCACGCCGGGGTTACCGCTCGGCAGAGCCCAACGGCCACCCATCACGCCCTGATAGTAGGAGGGGCACACGCCTTCGCGGGCGGTCACAAAACCCACGCCGCCGCAACGGAACAGGTACGGGACGAAACCTGCCTGCTTCAGACCCAAACCAACCCAGGAGGTTGAGGTCACCTGCGAGTCGCCAATCACCAGGGCGTCCTTAGCGCCCAGGACGTTCGCGTTACGCGGCAGACCGTTCGCCTTATCCCAGTAGAGTTCAGCCTTCTCAAACTTGGTGTGCAGAACGCCGTTCTCGGATCGCCAGCTCACCGGCAGACCCTCCCAGCCGGCAAAATCGCTGTACTCGCGCTGCTTCCACCAGTGCGCGTAGACGCCGGATTCCACGGCAACCGGGCCGTACTTGGGGGTGTACATGACCACGCCACCCTTGAACTGCTGAACCAGCATGTCTGCGGCATCAGCGGAGGTAGAGAACGGCGTCTGAATCTCACTGGTTGCCTGCGCGCCCTCCTTACCGAAGGCGTCCTGCGCGGTGCGTTCAATCTTCTGCGCCGGGGTAGTCGGTTCCGGAGTCGGCTCGGGGGAAGGGGACTCACTGGGGCTTTCCTGCGCCGACTGGGTAGGCTCGGCGCTCTCAGCGGCAGTAGCGGCGGTGCTACCGGGCGCGTTGGAGCCTCCTGCGGAGTACACGCCAAAGGAACCGGCAGCAACCACAGCAAGGACTGCGCCGGTCAGAGAAACTTTCGCGATAGGAGACTTGATAGAAGGCATGCACAACAGTATACGATAGGCGCAACCCCAAGTAGAGAGCTTTTGAAGGATATTCAAACGAAAATGGCAAAAAATATGCACCGCAGTGACAAGAATTTAAACCCTTGATGCAAAACGTCCCCTCCCACCCCGAACCGGGGTAGAAGGGGACGAACAAGAACCTATGAGCAAAACCTAGGAGAGCAGGCGGCGAACCCGCCTCAGCTCACAAGCACTGTTAGATGTCAGCAGCCTGAACCTTCAGCGCACGAGCCACGCCGTCGCGTGCCTCCGCAATCTGACGGTACAGAGCCGCAGCATCCTTAGGCAGAGACGCCAGGTACGCCTCGGTACGCTCCAGCAGCTCAGCAGTCGGCTCGCTCGGGTACATGCCACCGATAATCTGCATGGAAATCTCGTGCGAACGCGAACGCCAAATGCCCTCAATCTGCTCGAAGTACGGCTCGTTGTACTGGGCAATCAGCTCGGGCTTGCCGGACTTGAAACCGGAAATAGCGTAACGCTGAATCATGTTCGACAGCTCGCCGGTCACCATGATCTTGTTCCAGTACTCAGCCTTAGCCTCCGCAGTCGGAATCGACGCGTACGCCTGAGCAGCGTACTGCTGACCGTTTGCGGTGTTGTCGTTCTCCAGCTCCGCAGCGATCTGCTCGGCGGAGAAGCGGCCACCGGTTGCCAGACGGCACACCAGGTTCCAACGCAGGTCAGCGTCAATGTCCAAGCCCTCAAGGGTCAGCTCGCCCTCGAAGAGGCGCTGCACGTTGTCGTACTGCTCCTCGGTGCGGGTCTGGTTGATGAACGCCTGCAGCAGCTGCAGCTGAGCATCCGAATCGGGCTCTGCAGCGTTAGCCAGCTCCCACAGACGGTCAGCGGCACGGTGGCGAGTCTCCTCGCGAGCCTCGGGAGCCACGAAGGAGTGCAGGGTAGCGGACAGGTTGTTAATCTGGGTGCGCAGAGCGGTGGAGTTGGTCTCCTTGCCGATGTTGTTCAGCACCAGGTCAACGTACTTACGTGCCGGCATCTGAGCGTCACGCACGGTATCCCAGAGCGAACCCCAAACCACGCCGCGAGCCACGGACGAATCAATATCGCCCAGGTGCTTGATAGCGGTCTCAATGGAACGCTCGTCCAGGCGAATCTTGGCGTACGCCAGGTCCTCATCGTTCAGCAGCAGCAGGTCGGGGCGCTTCTTACCGAGAGCCTCCTCGACCACGGTCAGCTCGCCGTCAATGTCCAGCTCGATGCGGTCGGTGCGGGTCAGCTTGCCGTCCACCAGGTTGTAGAAACCAATCACCGCACGGTGCGGGCGCAGGGTCTCAAAGCCCTCAGCGTAGGACTGGCGGATACCCAGCGAAGAAATGTTGCCCGCCTCGTCGTTCTCAACCTCAACAGCCAGAGTGTTCACGCCAGCAGTCTCAAGCCACTTAGCGCTCCACGCACGCACGTCACGGCCGGAGGTGCGCTCCAGCTCAACCAGCAGGTCGTCCAGCACGGTGTTGCCCCAGCTGTGCTTATCGAAGTACACCTTCAGGGCAGCCATAAAGTTCTCCTGGCCAACCCAGGCCACCATCTGACGCAGCACCGAGGCACCCTTCGCGTAGGTGATGCCGTCAAAGTTCACCTGAACGTCGGCGAGGTCGCGAATCTCGGCCACAATCGGGTGGGTCGAGGACAGCTGGTCCTGGCGGTAGGCCCAGGTCTTCTCCGAAGCGGAGAAGGTAGCCCACGCCTCCTTGGCGTAGCGGGTGTTCTCCGCGGCAGCCAGAGTCGACATGAACTCAGCGAAGGACTCGTTCAGCCACAGGTCGTTCCACCACTTCATGGTGACCAGGTCACCGAACCACATGTGTGCCAGCTCGTGCAGGATCGTGTTGGCGCGAGCCTCCATCTGAGCCTCGGTGGGACGCGTGCGGAACACGTAGGCGTCGCGGAAGGTCACGCAGCCGGCATTCTCCATGGCACCCGCGTTGTACTCGGGCACGAAGATCTGGTCGTACTTGGTGAAGGGGTAGGCGATGCCGTAGGCACCCTCGAAGAACTCGAAGCCCTGACGGGTGATCTCGATGATCTCGTCGGCATCCAAGTGCTCGACGATGGAGGCGCGGGCGTACACGCCCAGGTCGATTGTGCGGCCGTCGGAGGAGGTCAGCGTGGCCGTCGTGCCCTCGTAGGGGCCGGCGACGATCGCGGTGATGTAGGTCGACATGACCTCGGTGGTCGCGAAGCGGTAGACCCAGGCCTCGCCATCTTCCTCGGGGGCCGGGGTCGGCGCGTTGGAGAAGACCTTCCAGCCCTTGGGGGCCTTGACCGTCAGGGTGAAGGTGGACTTCAGGTCAGGCTGCTCGAAGGTCGTGTAGACGCGGCGGGCGTCCGGAACCTCGAACTGGGAGTAGGTGTAGGCCTGGCCGTCGGCGGGGTCCACGAAGCGGTGCAAGCCCTCGCCCGTGTGCATGTACTGGCAGGACGCCTCAACTTCGAGGACGTTGTGCTCGGCAAGGTTCTCCAGCGCGATGCGGTTGTCCTGGTGCACCGAGAAGGGGTCCAGGGTGTTGCCATTCAGCGTGATCGAGTGGACGTTGTTGGACACGAGGTCAGCGAACGTGGAGGCGCCTTCGCGCGCGTCGAACTCGATGCGGGTGAATGAACCGAAGTCGGTGTCTCCGCGCGTGAGGTCCAGGGAGATCTCATAGCGGGTCACAGAGGAAATGATCGAGGCGCGCTCGGTCGCTTCCTCACGAGTCAGGTTCAGGCCTGGCATGGGTTGCCTTTCCGTCGATGGAATGGGGGCGCTGTTGCGCTCAACATTTCTATGTTGTCATGTGTTGGGTGTGATTGCGCGGGGCGAGCCGCTTTTTGTCGGCTGGGACACGCTTTCACCAGATGGTGACGCGCTGGGAGGGGTCCAGCCACATCTTGTCGCCGGGGGTGACGTCGAACGCCTGGGCGAAAGTGTCAAGGTTGCGCAGTACCTGGTTGCAGCGGAACTCAGCGGGAGAGTGGGGGTCGATCGCCAGCATCTGGCGTGCGAACTGGGGACGCGTGGCCGTGCGCCATGCGCGTGCCCAAGAGTAGAAGAAGCGCTGCGGACCCGAGATTCCGTCGATGACGGGGGCGGTCTGCGGGGTCAGCCCCTGCTCGGCGAGCGAGGCTGCCCAGGCCTTCCACGCGATGGTCAGGCCGCCGAGGTCGCCGATGTTCTCACCGATCGTGAGCGCGCCGTTGACGTGGGGGAGCGTGTGTTCGCCGCCCTCCTCTGACTCCTCGCCCTGCTCCAGCAGGATTGCGGGGGTGAGTGCGTCATACTGCTCGATGAGGGCGTGCGTGCGCTCTTCGAACGCGGCACGGTCCTCGTCGGTCCACCAGTTCGACAGGTTTCCCTCCCCGTCGTAGCGTGAGCCCTGGTCATCGAAGCCGTGTCCGATCTCGTGGCCGATGACCGCGCCGATCGCGCCGAAGTTCACCGCGTCGTCGGCCTCGGTGTCGAAGAACGGAGGCTGAAGGATCGCGGCGGGGAAGACGATCTCGTTCTGGGTGGGGTTGTAGTAGGCGTTGACCGTCTGGGGGGTCATGTACCACTCGTCGCGGTCCACCGGGCGGCCCAGCTTGGCCCATTCGCGGTCGGTGGCGTGAGCGTTAGCGGCGCGCACGTTCTCGACGATCGTGGCCTTGGGATCCAGGTGTAGCGTCGAGTAGTCGCGCCACTTGACGGGGTAGCCGATCTTGGGGTTGAAGGTCG
>ERZ773066.2027-NODE-2027-length-10091-cov-29.919390_pt1 | contig 10091 bp, 3 predicted proteins | sample MGYA00580573_ERZ773066 | MGnify/ENA primary metagenome ERZ773066 (study PRJEB29015, sample SAMEA2738128) | human oral metagenome | biome: human oral; feature: human-associated habitat; material: saliva | place: China | collected 2203 ... | reverse complement strand
GAGGACGTCGTCGAGGAGCGCATCCACGAGGCCTGAGCACCTCACGCTCTGACGGCCGATTCTGGCGCGCGTTCGGGCACAGCAAGCGCGCGCTGACAAACAGGCAGACAGGCTGGTGTGGGGCCGGAAGCGATGGCTTCCGGCCCCACACCGTCACACGTTTTAACGTGTGGTCACATGGACTTGCTGTGATGTGTAGACTGTGTCCATGAGCACAAACCGTAACGTCGCAAACCTATCGATCACCGTCGTAAAGACATTGGTCAAGATGGCCGGTTTTGGCTTCGCCGCTGACATGATCGACGGCGCGCAGGAGTGTCTCAACTTGCTCGCCGACATCAAGAACGATGCTCTTGGCAACCCCAATGCTGAGATGATTCGTTCACTGAACGGCGCAGTAAAATCCGAACTTGATGCCATTCAGGACGCCCTCAAGCACGATGGCCTGGGTGGGAAACAAGTTAAGCAAGCCGCAGCTCAGCTAGCCGAATCTGCGCGCGAAACGATCAAGGCGCTGGCAGAGGACGACGACGCCCTTATCCGCGCGGTACAGCAACCAGAGCGCTTCGCTCAAGAGCTGAGAGCACACGCTGCACCAATTCCCGATTACTCCAGCGATGAGATGCAGGCTCACTACGAGACGATCCTCGATCAAATCGCGGAAGAATTCCATACCCTCGCACCCTGGTCGCCTAACTTCAACCGCGTCGCTCTAACGAGCTTGTTACGCTGTTTCCCCGCCCTGAAAGATCAAATTGCTCGCCTCGAGCACGCGATGCAGCTACTTGGCGATAAGGTAGACGCAGAGTCAGATCGCTCCCGTGAGGCAGACGCTGATACTCACAGGAAGCTCGACGACCTCAAAGATATGGTCGGAAGCTTCTCCCCCGCTGAGCGCAAGCCCCTCCGCATTGCGTTTGGTAGCCGACCGGACGTAGCTGCCGACGACCTATTTGTTGCGCGCTGCGAGCAAGAGCAGTTGAACTCGCTGATTGCCGATCCAACGAGACGACGCACGGTGTTGGTAGGCATGCGCGGCTGCGGAAAGACCCAACTCGCATCACTTGTCGCCCAGGAGTGTGAAGATGCGAACTGGAGTCTCGTCGCTTGGATAAATGCGAGTTCACCCGAGTCCATCAAGAGCGACCTGGTCGAACTCGCCATCCGGCTAAAGATTGACACGAGCGACCAACCCGCTCAGGACGTGATCGTCCGTCGTTGCCTCGACCACCTAAAATCCGCCGCTCCCACCGACAGGCTCATCGTCTTCGACAACGTCGAGGACATCAACCATCTTCGAGGACTTATGCCGAACGGCAACGGCTTGCGCGTGGTCGCAACGACAACGAACGACACTGGCTGGGAACATCAACATCAACCCTGGACGACGATCAAGGTCGGGGTGTTCGATCGCAGCGAGTCGATCAACTACCTCCTCACGGTCACGAAGTCCGACGATCAGTGCACCGCAGATGCGTTGGCCGAGCGCCTCGGCGACTTGCCTCTCGCTATTGCCCAGGCCGCTGCGACCGCACGTATCCAAAATCTGTCACTGGCCCAGTTTCTGAAGCGACTGGAGTCGCGCCGCCAGGAACCCACCATTCGCGCCGTGCCTGGAGGCGACTACACGGACGACGTGGCCACGGTACTGCGGATGGCCGTCGAAGGCGCCGTCGACAGTATGAAGAACGGTACGAAGGAGATGGCTCAACGCCAGTTGGGTGCGCTTGCGCTGCTCGCGGAATCCGGTGTGCCCACGCGGTGGCTTGACCCCACCGTTGAGCAGCTGGATGACGACGAGTCTCCTGACACTCAGCGGGACACGGATGAGGACGCACATGACGCGCTCACAGAACTCATTCACAGGTTCATCGTCCAGCAGTCAGCAGACGGAACGACGATCATGCTTCACCGCCTCCAGGCACAGGTGCTGCGCAATTCCTGGAACAACAACGAACTCGACGACGCACGTGCAGCGGCTACGGGTCTGCTGGGCAGTGTAAACATCAGCAGGTACCCTAGCAACGACACGAAAGCGCGCCGACAAGAAGCTCTCGACCTAGTCGATCAGCTTCGTTCGATTGGTACGCAGGAGTATTCCCAGGTTCTTTTCGAGTCCCCGCACACTTTCGAGGCTCTCTTCCATGCTTTCTCACACGCGAGTGATCTCGGGCTTCCTTACGCGGCTCTGACCCTCGACGTTGCCGTGGACGCTCTTGAGGGCCTACTGGGCCCAGATCACCCCGACACCCTGACCTCGCGCAACAACCTCGCAGGCGCATACGAGTCGGCGGGCCGCCTAGAGGAGGCCATCACCCTGTACGAGCAGGTCACCAAAGACAGTGCTCGCGTCCTGGGCGAAGACCACCCCGACACCGTGGCCTCGCGCAACAACCTCGCAGGCGCATACCGTGCGGTGGGCCGCCTCACCGAAGCCATCACCCTGTACGAGCAGATCCTGCCCGACCGTATCCGCGTCCTGGGCGAAGACCACCCCCGCACCCTCACCTCGCGCAACAACCTCGCATACGCATACGAGTCGGCGGGCCGCCTAGAGGAGGCCATCACCCTGTACGAACAGGTCCTGCCCGACCGTATCCGCGTCCTGGGCGAAGACCACTCCGACACCCTCACCTCGCGCAACAACCTCGCAGGCGCATACAAGTCGGCGGGCCGCCTAGAGGAGGCCATCACCCTGTTCGAGCAGGTCACCAAAGACTGTGCTCGCGTCCTGGGCGAAGACCGTCCCCTCACCCTCACCTCGCGCAACAACCTCGCATACACATACGAGTCGGCGGGCCGCCTAGAGGAGGCCATCACCCTGTTCGAGCAGGTCACCAAAGACTGTGCTCGCGTCCTGGGCGAAGACCGTCCCCTCACCCTCACCTCGCGCAACAACCTCGCATACACATACGAGTCGGCGGGCCGCCTAGAGGAGGCCATCACCCTGTTCGAGCAGGTCCTGCCCGACCGTATCCGTGTCCTGGGCGAAGACCACCCCGACACCCTCAGCTCGCGCAACAACCTGGCATACGCATACGAGTCTGTGGGCCGCCTCACCGAGGCCATCACCCTGTACGAGCAGGTCACCAAAGACTGTGCTCGCGTCCTGGGCGAAGACCACCCCCTCACCCTCACCTCGCGCAACAACCTCGCAGGCGCACACCGTGCGGCGGGCCACCTCACCGAGGCCATCACCCTGTACGAGCAGGTAACCAAAGACTGTGCTCGCGTCCTGGGCGAAGACCACCCCCTCACCCTCACCTCGCGCAACGACCTCGTATACGCATACGAGTCGGCGGGCCGTCTAGAGGAGGCCATCACCCTGTACGAACAGGTCCTGCCCGACCGTATCCGCGTCCTGGGCGAAGACCACTCCGACACCCTCACCTCGCGCAACAACCTCGCAGCCGCATACGAGTCGGCGGGCCGCCTCACCGAGGCCATCACCCTGTACGAGCAGGTCACCAAAGACTGTGCTCGCGTCCTGGGCGAAGACCGTCCCCTCACCCTCACCTCGCGCAACAACCTCGCATACACATACGAGTCGGCGGGCCGCCTAGAGGAGGCCATCACCCTGTTCGAGCAGGTCCTGCCCGACCGTATCCGTGTCCTGGGCGAAGACCACCCCGACACCCTCAGCTCGCGCAACAACCTCGCAAGCGCATACTATGCGGCGGGCCGCCTAGAGGAGGCCATCACCCTATACAAGCAGGTCACCAAAGACTGTGCTCGCATCCTAAGCGAAGACCACCCGCTCACCAAGACGGTACGCAAGAACCTCGAAACAGCCGAACGGCAGCTGGAGCGGCAGGAGAAGGAGTCACCCACCGAGGAGAGCGCGCAGGAGGACTGACGCGCGTCGCCTGCTGACGGCGCGCTCATGAGTACCTTCAAGCGCTTCGTCAAGGCAGACTGACAAACAGGCAGACAGACACGGCGGGGGGCCGGAAGCAAGAGCTTCCGGCCCCACAATTTGAAGACTTTGCATTCAGCCACTGTGGCACCTACAACATCTGTTGAGATCTTTCATGTAAAGTATCGTGTATGGCTGATCCTGTAGTTGTCGCGGTAGCAAATGTTGGCGTAGCCCTGACGAAGGTGTTGCTGCGTGCATGCGATAGTTCTGTTGGTGCTGATCTTGTTGGAGACGGTCAGGAGCTTGTCGGCACTCTGTCGCGGGTGTTGCGCCGCACCGATGAATCGAAGAACCAGATTGAACGTCGCGTTAGTCAGGCCTTGATGACACGCATGAAGGCGATGCGAGAACGTTGTAGCAACCAAGGCGTCGATCCTGATCTACTCTCGGGTGCCTGCACCGAAGTTGAAATCATTTTCGAAAAGATCGCCGATGATGGCGCGCTTCTCCTCAGTGCAGTCTGCAGCCCCGAGAGCTTTCCAGAGACGCTACGGGAGCACGCTAATCGACGCCGCATGAACATCGACGCTGCAGCTGAGCCGTATTTCGACGAGCTTGTGGAAGCAGTTACTGCCGAGTACAGCGCTGTCGCCCCATGGTCCCCCAGGTTTCAGATTGAGGCGTTCAAGAGCATTTTGTCTGGAATCGACGAGATCCAAGATAATTCTCGTCGTTCTCTCCAAGCACACGAGATGACGCATGAGATGCTCGATACGGTCTTGTCCAACCTGGCCGAGGTGTCTCGTCATGAGGACAAGCAAACCCGCATAATATTCGGAAGTCGACCGGACGTTACTACTGGTAGCCGTTTTGTCGCTCGTGTTGAGCAAGACCAATTAGATGAGCTGATCACCGATACAACTAAGCAGCGCACGGTTCTGGTGGGCATGCGCGGCTGCGGAAAGACCCAGCTTGCTGCATCTCTCGCCAAACAGTGCGAAGACGCAAACTGGAACCTCGTCGCATGGATAAACGCGGTATCACGCGAATCAATCCAGGGCGACCTGTTCGAACTCACCAAGCAACTCGGAATTGACACGAGTGACCTAGACGATCGGGGCAAAATCGCCAGTCGTTGCCTCGACCACTTAAAGAACGCGCCTGCTGCCGACAGGCTCATCGTCTTCGACAACGTGGAGGACATCAATCACCTGACGAGACTCATTCCGAGCGGCGACGGCGTGCGCGTGATCGCGACGACGACGAACGACAACACCGGCTGGGAACATAATAACTGGACGACGATCAAGGTCGGGGTGTTCGATCGCAGCGATTCGATCAATTACCTCCTCACGCTCACAAAGTCCGACGATCACGACTCCGCAGATGCGTTGGCCGAGCGCCTCGGCGACTTGCCTCTCGCTATCGCGCAAGCCGCAGCAACAGCTCTCAATGAGGATTGGATCTTAGCTCAGTATCTGGAACGTTTGCACATTTTCAGTAGCCAATGTGTCATCCATGCGATTCCCGGGGACGAGTATCGGCATGACGTTTCAACAACACTATCGATGGCAATGAAATCCGCACTCGATAGGCTCGAAGAGAGTTTACAACACATTGCCTTCCAACAGCTTTGCATCCTTTCACTGCTCGCCGGAACAGGAGTTCCCAAACGGTGGCTTGACCCCGTGACTGAGCGGCAAGGCAATCAAGCATATCAGGGGGCTAAACCAGAGCTTGATGACCAAGCGCATTACGTGCTTACGGCGCTAATTCGGAGCTCGATCATTCAGCAGTCCGCAGACAAAGCGACACTCACGCTTCATCGTGTCCAGGCTCAGGTATTCCGCGAGTCCTGGAGCAAAGAGGAACGGCCAGTTGCATACAACTCGGCCGTTCGACTGCTAGCTTCTGTGGACATTGACAGATTGCCATCTGATGATTCAGATGCACGTTTTCAAGAAACACGCAACCTCATCGAACACCTTCGTGCCTTTGGCGCTCAGGATTGTTTCCATTATCTCCGAGACTATCGGCACTTTACGTCTGCCCTCTGCCAAGCCTTCACTCATGCACGTGATCTCGGGCTTTCTCCCGAGGCCCTCTCACTCGAGCAATCTGTGGACACACTTTGGGGTCTGCAAGTTGTGGATGCTCTCGACATTCTCAGTTTGCGTTCACACCTCGCATACGCTTACCTGCATGCCGGACGCTCCGCCGATGCGATCAATCGCTACGAGGAGGTGTTGAGCGACAGCAAGCATGATCTAGGGCCTACCCACCATGTCACCCTGACCATACAGAATGATCTCGCATACGCCTACTACTGGGCGAATCGCACTGACGATGCCATTGATCTTTTCGAACAGGTCCTTGACGAACGCACTCGCATTCTGGGATCCGACCATGAGGACACCTTGATGACGGGCAGCTACCTCGCACTTGCATACGCAGATGCGGACCGCCTTTCAGAATCCATCGCACTGGCCGAGCAAGTGATCGAAAACCGCGACCGCGTGCTGAAATCGGACCACAAACATACGCTCGTCACACGCAATAATCTCGCCGACGCATACGCATCCGCTGGCCGTCTCAACGATGCCATCAAGATGTACGAGTACGTGCTTGAAGCACGCGCTCGCACCCTAGGCAACACACACCGCCATACCCGCATCACGCGCAACGACCTCGCAGGCGCATACGAGTCGGCGGGCCGCCTCACCGAGGCCATCACCCTGTACGAGCAGGTCACCAAAGACTGTGCTCGCATCCTAGGCGAAGACCACCCCGACACCCTGACCTCGCGCAACAACCTCGCAGGCGCATACGAGTCGGCGGGCCGCCTCACCGAGGCCATCACCCTATACGAGCAGGTCCTCACCGACCGTATTCGTGTCCTGGGCGAAGACCACCCGCTCACCAAAACGGTACTCGAGAACCTCGAGGCAGCCCGGCGGGAGCTGGCGCAGCAAGAGGACAGCTCACCCACCGAGGAGAGCGCACAGGAGGACTAACGCGCCACGCTCGGACACTGTCCTCAAGCACACCTTCGGGCGCTCTGTCAAGACTCACTGACAAACAGCCACACCGTCACACGTTTCAACGTGTGGTCACATCGACTTGCTGTCATGTGTAGACTGTGTCCATGAGCACAAACAGCAGCGTCGCAAACCTGTCGATCACAGTCGTCAAGACCTTGGTCAAGATGGCCGGTTTTGGCCGCGTCGCTGACATGATCGATGGCGGGCAGGAGTTTCTCAACTTGCTCGCCGACATCAAATCCGATGCTCTTGACAGCCCCAATGCAGAGATGATTCGATCACTGAACGGCGCAGTAAAATCCGAACTTGATGCCATTCAGGACGCACTCAAGCACAATGGCCTGGGTGGGAAACAAGTTAAGCAAGCCACAGCTCAGCTAGCCGAAGCTGCACGCGAAACGATCAAGGACCTGGCAGAGGACGACAATGCCCTTACCCGGGCAGTACAGCAACCCCGGTGCTTCGCCGAACAGCTCAGAGGTCACGCTGCACCACTTCCCGATTACTCCAGCGACGAGATGCAGGCTCACTACGAAACGCTCCTCGATCGAATCGCGGAAGAATTCCTCACTCTCGCACCTTGGTCACCCAGGTTCCAACCCGTCGCCCTCACCAGGCTATTGCATTGTTTCCCGGACCTGGCAAATCAAATAGCACGTTTTGAACAGGGGGCGAACGCCCGGTTCGACAAGGTTGACGACGATCATCAAACGATCATTGACCTTCTCAAGGGGAAGTCTTCCCCTGCCGTCAGTCCCGTCATTTTCGGTAGCCGACCGGATGCAGTAGCGGGAGACCGTTTTGTCGATCGTGGCGTGCACGGACAGTTGAAAGCACTGATTTCCGATCCAACGAGGCAGCGCACGGTTTTGGTGGGTATGCGTGGCTGCGGAAAGACACAGCTTGCCGCAGCCCTTGCACAAGAATGCGAAGACGCAAACTGGAGCCTCGTCGCATGGGTGCATGCAGGTTCACCAGAGTCAATCAAAAGCGGGCTGGTCGAGCTCGCTAAGCAATTTAAGATCGACACGAGCGACCAACCCACTCAGGACGTAATCATCCGTCGTTGCCTCGGCCACTTAAAGTCCACGCCTGCTGCCGACAGGCTCATCGTCTTCGACAACGTGGAAGACATCAATCACCTGACGGGACTCATTCCGAGCGGCAACGGCTTGCGCGTGATCGCAACGACAACGAACGACACCGGCTGGGAACATCAAGACTGGACGACGATGAAGGTCGGGATGTTCGATCGCAGCGAGTCGATCAATTTCCTCCTCACGGTCATGAAGTCCGACGATCACGACTCCGCAGATGCGTTGGCCGAGCGCCTGGGCGACTTGCCTCTGGCTATCGCGCAAGCCGCGGCGACTGCACGCAACAGCGACCGATCACTCACTCGCTACCTGGAACGCCTCGATGCATACGGCAGTGAACGTGTCATCCACCCGGTCCCCGGAGACTACTACACAGACGACGTGGCCACCGCTCTATCTATGGCCATCGAGGATGCACTCGAGAACCTGGAGGATGGCGCAAAGCAGGCTGCTCGATACCTCTTGGGAACGCTTGCGTTGCTTGCGGAGTCCGGCGTACCCACGCGATGGCTCGACCCCACCATCGAGCAGCAGGACGACCGAGGACTTCAAGACGCTAACCGAGCCGAAGACGAAGACGCGCACGATGCGCTCACCGAGCTCATTCACAGATCCATCGTTCAGCAGAGCGCAGACAAAGCGACGACGATGCTTCATCGCCTCCAAGCGCATGCTTTCCGCGAATCCTGGAATGCAAATGAAGCTGCGGAAGCATACCGATCCGCCGTAATTCTACTGGGCAGAGTAAACATCGATATCATCCCTCGCAACAACACATATTTCCGCCGGCAAGAAACACTCGCTCTGATCGAACAACTCCGCGCAATCGGTGACCAAACTTATTCCCAGCAGCTGTTGGCGAGTACGCAAATTCGTTTCATGCTCAACCATGCACTCACACAAGCGTATGATCTTGATCTTTCCCACGACGGAATCACGCTTAGCAGCACAGTTCTGCTGGCGGCAGAACGATTCGCTTCGAACACCGAAGACCAACTCACTCTGTTGAACAGTCTGGCCGTTGTATGGCACTTCGCAGGTTATCTCGATGTGGCCATCAATATGTACGAAGAGAACCTAAAAAAGAGCATCGATTTCCACGGCGCGGAACACTTTGAAACACTCTATATGCACAGCAATCTGCTCTACGCCTATAGAACAGCTGGCCGCCTTGACGAAGCCATTACACAGTCCGAACAACTCATAAAACATGGCACCAAAGTTCTCGGCGCTGACCACGCTCTAATTCTCACGGTCCGTAACAACCTCGCTTCTTGCTACGAGTTGTGCGGACAACTCGATAGAGCTATCAATTTATATGAGCAAGTCCTAGACGACCTTGTCCGAGTTCAAGGTAGTCACGATCCCAAAACACTCGCAACGCGTAACAACCTCGCAGGCGCATACGAGTCGACGGGCCGCCTAGATGAGGCCATCACCCTATACGAGCAGGTCCTGCCCGACCGTATCCGCGTCCTGGGCAAAGACCACCCCGACACCCTCACCTCGCGCAACAACCTCGCAGGCGCATACGAGTCGACGGGCCGCCTCACCGAGGCCATCACCCTATACAAGCAGGTCCTGCCCGACCGTATCCGCGTCCTGGGCAAAGACCACCCCGACACCCTCACCTCGCGCAACAACCTCGCAGGCGCATACCGTGCGGTGGGCCGCCTAGAGGAGGCCATCACCCTATACGAGCAGGTCCTCACCGACCGTATCCGCATCCTGAGCAAAGACCACCCCAACACCCTGACCTCGCGCAACAACCTCGCGGGCGCATACCGTGCGGTGGGCCGCCTAGAGGAGGCCATCACCCTATACGAGCAGGTCACCAAAGACTGTGCTCGCATCCTAGGCGAAGACCACCCGCTCACCAAAACGGTACGCAAGAACCTCGAAGCAGCCCAGCAGGAGCTGGCTCAGGGGAAGGACGAGTCACCCACCGAGGAGAGCGCGCAGGAGGACTGACGCACGTCGCCCGCAGTGCTCGCAGCAAACACTTAGGGGCCGGAAGCTAATCGCTTCCGGCCCCTGAGCGTTTGTGGGCCCTACCGGGCTCGAACCGATGACCTTCTGGGTGTAAACCAGACG
>ERZ773066.2021-NODE-2021-length-10119-cov-6.871522_pt1 | contig 10119 bp, 7 predicted proteins | sample MGYA00580573_ERZ773066 | MGnify/ENA primary metagenome ERZ773066 (study PRJEB29015, sample SAMEA2738128) | human oral metagenome | biome: human oral; feature: human-associated habitat; material: saliva | place: China | collected 2203 ... | reverse complement strand
AAGAACATGGGATTTAGAGACAAAATGACAGAAGAACATATTATTTAATGACATAAGTTTTAGGCGGAATGACATGGGAACATATTATTTAATGACATAGGTTTTAGGCGGAATGACATGAGAACATATTATTTAATGACACAGGATTTGAAGACATAGAAAGTTTATTTGTACCTTTGCGCCACTATAGAATGGTAATCTTCAGCAAATGACTTACGCAAATATCATCTTACCTTTGCCACTTGATGGCTATTTTACCTATGGTGTACCTGATGACTTGGCTTCACGAGTACAGAATGGGATGCGTGTTACAGTACCGTTTGGTAAGAGTAAGACTTATGTGGGTGTAGTTGCTGAATATCCTGTTGATGTTCCTAAGCCTGTAGAAGAGGTTGCACGGCAAGGGAAGAAGAAGATTGTATATAAGAACATTGCTGATGTATTGGATGATACTCCGATACTCCTTCCGCAGCAGTTGAGACTTTGGAAATGGATAGCCGATTATTATATGTCACCCATTGGAGACGTTTATAAAGCTGCACTTCCTTCTGGTTTGAAGGTAGAAGATGGTTTCCGACCTCGCACGGAATTGTTTATTCGTTTGGCGGAGAAGTATCGTGACGAACAAACGCTTACACTTTTGATTAGTTCTATGAAGAGAGCTGTAAAGCAGTTGGATGTTCTTATGACTTATCTTAGACTGACGGGGGTTGATAATATAGAACATCTTTTGCCAGACACAGAGCTTCGTGAGGTAACAAGAGAGGAACTTATGAATGAGTCTCATGCGTCAATAGCTGTCATTCGATCGCTTCAAGAAAAGATGATACTTGTTACTTATGAGAAGGAAGTGGGACGTCTCAATCATAATATTGCTCCTCATCCAGAGAAGATAAAGCCTTTGAACGAGGCACAAACCGAGGCTTACAATCATATCTTGGTGCAGATGATGGGGCATCCTGTGACTTTGTTACATGGAGTAACCTCTTCGGGTAAGACGGAAATATATATCCATCTAATCCAGAAAGCTATTAATGAACATAAGCAAGTGCTTTACCTTCTTCCAGAAATTGCTCTTACTGTGCAGATAACAGAACGATTAAAAGCCGTGTTTGGCAATCGGTTGGGTATTTATCATAGTAAGTATAGCGATGCTGAACGTGTGGAAATATGGAAGAAACAGCTTTCCTCCAATCCATACGATGTTATCCTTGGTGCGAGAAGTGCCGTCTTTCTTCCTTTTCGTCGGCTCGGTCTTGTCATAATAGACGAAGAGCATGAACAAAGTTTTAAGCAGCAAGATCCTGCACCACGCTATCATGCACGGTCAGCAGCCATCGTTTTGGCACAAATGTATGCTGGTGCGAAGACTTTGTTGGGTACAGCAACCCCTTCTATGGAATCATATTATAATGCAAAGCAAGGCAAGTATGGACTTGTGGAGCTAAGCCGTCGTTATAAAGATATTCAGTTACCATCAATCGAAGTGGTGGATATGAAAGATCTCTATCGTCGGAAGATGGTGTCAGGTCCTTTCTCTCCTCGCTTGTTATCGGCTGTGCGTGGTGCTTTAGAGCGTGGGGAACAAGCAATCTTATTCCAGAATAGGCGTGGCTTTGCACCTATGATAGAATGTAGACAATGTGGTTGGGTACCGAAATGTCCTAATTGCGATATATCACTGACCTATCATAAGAGTATGAACTACCTAAGTTGCCATTATTGCGGATATACGATGAAGGTGCCAGAAGTTTGCCCTTGTTGTGAAAGTAAGGATATTCGAGGACGTGGTTATGGTACGGAGAAGATAGAGGATGAGATTCGTTCCATCTTTCCAGCGGCTCGTATTGCCCGAATGGACTTAGATACAACCCATACGCGCAATGCTTATGAGCGATTGATTAATGACTTCTCGACGGGCAAGAACAATCTTCTGATTGGTACGCAAATGGTTACTAAGGGATTGGACTTTGGTAAAGTCTCTGTTGTGGGCATACTAAATGCAGACTCAATGTTGAACTATCCTGACTTTAGAGCTTATGAGCAAGCCTTTATGATGATGAGTCAGGTGAGTGGTAGAGCTGGTAGAAAAGGAAAGAGGGGAGAGGTGATACTTCAAACCAAGACTCCTGATTTACCCGTTATCCAGTATGTCGTTCATAATGATTACCCGACATTCTTTAAGGAACTATTGGGCGAGCGATGCGAATTTCATTATCCTCCGTTCTATCATCTAGTGTATGTTTATTTAAAGCATAGGGATGAGAACATTGTCAATACGGCTGGGGTAGAACTTGGAAGTAGGTTGCGTGATATCTTTGGAGCTCGTGTTCTAGGTCCTGATAAGCCTGCGGTAGCACGAGTGAAAACTTTAAGTATTCGAAAGATAGTACTGAAATTAGAGAATGGTATTGATTATCCTCGAGTTCGCCAGTATCTTCGTGGAGCATTAGACGCCATGATGAAAGATAAGCGTTATGGTGCTTTGCAGGTGTATTATGATGTTGATCCGTTGTAAGGTGATATGGTTGTTTGCCTAGAAAGGATTACTTAATCGAAATAGGGATACAGCTCCTTAAAACCATTAACAATGTCTGTGATAAGCTGAGGATTCTTCTCCATCTCCTTTTTGTTGATTAGGAGGTAAGCACTCTTAGCAAGGTTATAATGGTGAGTATAATTTTCTGAATTAAAGAAAGTCTGCATATATCTACTATAAACACGGAATCTTTTGGTCTCTAATTCAGATTCTCCAATAGAGTTTGCACCGATAAACCCAAATGAAGATTTATCGTCTTTAGCTGCAACCTCTAACATAATCTTCATGCAAGTCTGTATACACTGTCTCGGCTCGTTAAATCCAGGCATAAAATTGTACTTCTTATCACTATCACGATGTGATTTCAGATGGAACTTAACAGCATAAAAATGTTCCTTATAAACTTCAACCCACACCCAATATGTCTGATGAGTTTTTGTCGATTTGAAAGAGTAAAGAAGCTTATATAATAAGAAACCTTGGGGTCCATCCCATGGCTCTTCTATTTTCTGTACATACCTGTAAGGATAATAGTCTAGTCCCATTTGTCAGCGATAATTAAGTGTGAAGATATGCATCAATTCTCATTCTTCTTGCTTCTTCTTTGGGAACACGGACAAAGCCATCTCCGCTGAAGAGGATTTCTCTTTCTTCAGCTGATAGATAACGTGCTATTCGTAACAAGTCTTCTTGTTTCTTCTTCTCTTGATGTGCTTGCTTGCGTGCAATCTTAGTTGCAAGTGCTGTGGTAATTGTTCCCATATTGCTGAATATTTTCTGCTGCAAATATATGAATATTACTTGATATTTGCAAGTGTTTAAAAGGAAGTCTTTTCGAATCTTAATGAATTGATGTGAAGGAAAAAATAAGGCGGAGATAAGTTGAAGTCATTCAATTATCTCCGCCTTGTGGTTAGATTAACTCGGTTGTGAGTGATTGTTTTTAGAAATCAATATCAAGTCCGACACCCAATACCTTATTCGTGCGGGTGAAGATATCTGTATTCTTGGTATTAATTACGATAGGTTGTACCTTTACAGAACCATCAGCTTGTGTGACTTGATCTTTACCGACAGTAATTGCATCGTTGTATTCCTTCTTAAAGTTAGAATAGTTTGTGAAGAAGTAAGCAACGTTGAGGTGTGCATTCTTAGCAACTTTAATCTTTGCACCAAAGCCGAAGCTGTAACTGCTCGTAACGAAACTGAGATCGGTAAGATACTTACCATCACCGAGTCCATACTTTGTGCGTTGTCCGCCAGCACTAACTGTCACAGCAGGAGTAATATCCCACTCAACACCAGCAAGGAATTCCTGTGTATTGTGCGCAAGGAGCTTCTGTTTGTTATTTGCCATTCGTGCTTCTTTATCGAAGTAATAGTTGTAACCAGCCATAACGCGCAGGTTTTTCAATACTTCATATTGTGCACCGAGAGCAAGAATACCAGGAATATCGTTAGGAGTTGTTACGCCATCTTCATAACTGTGCGTATCATCTGGGTTAGCCTTTGTTTCAACATTGAACTTTGTTGTGAACTCATAGCGAGCTGCAAGATTCCATTTTCCATTGTGGTAATCAATGCCGAGGATAGGAGTAATACCCCAACCACGTTGGCTCACCTTTACATAACGATCCTTTACGAGTTCCTTACTGCTACTGAGTTTGTCAGCTCCAGCACTCACTAACATCGCTCCGTTACTAGCTTTCTCAGCACCTGCAGCATATTGATTTGCTGCAGCTAATAGTTGTGCCTTGGCTGTTGGATCTGTCATTGCATTAGCTTGTGCCTGTAAAGCTGCGGCTTGCGTCCTAGCTGCAGTAGCTGCCGCCTGTAATGAGCTTGCTTTTTCGTTAAGAGCTTTTACCTTAGAATCGAAGTAATCGTATAGATTTTGATTGTTCCCACCAACATTTGCAGAGATGTTGGTAAGGTTTCCTTCGTATTTATTATAAACATAATTGAATCGTGCACCGCCATAAACAGCAAGATGATCATTGATTTTATATGCTGCACCGAGCTGCAAACCGAAATCGTATTGCTGTCCACTCATATAGCTCTGCATACTGTAAGCTGTTGCTGGCGTCTCTTTCTGATCAAGAAGTGCGGCGAAAGTAGGGAGTTTTTGGTTGATTAATGCAGGAAGAAGTGATACCTGGCGTTCGAAACTAGGGAGTCCCTCATTGAAAGTTGCCTTTCCACCGCCACCTGTCAAGCCAAAACCTGCTTGAAAACTCCATTTATCCTTATTATAAGCTACTTGAAATGATGGAAGGATTGGCACAGAAGCCTTACCTTTATAGAACTTACTACCATCTTCTTTTCCACCATTGAGCTTGAAAGGTTTTGCAAACGGCTGCAATGCAGGTACTTGTTCAAATGCTGGAACAGAGAAAGATGATGTTATTTCACGAGTTTGATAAACGTTTTGGAAGTTGAGAGATAGGTGGAATCCATTACTTAGGAACGCAACGCCAGCAGGATTAAAGTAAACTCCATCGATACCAATCGCACCAACACGTGCAAAATTACGGTTGAAAGCAATGCTTTGATTGGTATTTGTGAGTAAACCTCCGGCTTGTGTTGTTGTAGTCATTGCTAACATTGTTGCAGCAATGATAATTTTGGAATACTTCATTGGTTGTTTGTTTGTATATAAAAAACCTATAAATTTGGTTGCAAAGTTATATATATTGTTCTAAACTTCCAAATCTTTCCTGTATTTTTCTCATTTCGTCTTAAAATGTGCATATATATGTTAAGTGCGAAAGTAAGGGAAGTTGTTTGTGAAATCATAGGTGCTTTTATAGGAATATACTTTACATTCTATTTTTTCAATCTAGCGTTTTATAGCAAAGTAACAAGCCAGAAAATGGTATTGATTGTAGGTTTTTGAAAAAAAGTACTATCGTTTTGAGTGAAAGGTAGTATCGTTTTCATGAAAAAGTACTATCGTTTTGGATGAAAGGTAGTATCGCTTTTTGCAAAAAATACGATGATTTCGGCTAAAATTAAGTCTATTTTCACAAAATAAGTGGGTTCTATCTCTTTATATTGTAAGTTGTTTTTAGATAAAAGGTTGATTGTTAATGGGTTGTGCTTACTATACAAAAAGCCACCATAATTTGGCTATTTGAGCCCAACTATGGTAGCTTTTCTGAATAACGTCAAAACGAGTGGTAGAATTAACAATATTCTATTACAAAATAGGATAGTTGTTTACGCCTTTAACGTTGGATATTGAATACGTGTATGATACATTGATTTGAGTCGTTCGATGAGTACAGCCTTTGCCGCAGTAATATCTCGGAAGGTGATTGGGCAGTCTGTAAAGTTTCCGTCAGCTACCTGTCCATCAATAAGTCTATTGACGAGTTCGCTGATACTATCCTCCGTATACTCCTTCAGAGACCGGGAAGCGGCCTCCACCGTATCACTCATCATGAGAATTGCTTGCTCGCGTGTGAACGGATTAGGTCCTGGATAACGGAAAAGGTCCTCATTGACTTCCTCGTCAGGGTGCTCATTCTTATAATGAATATAGAAGTATTTTGCCATTCCAGCACCATGATGTGTGGTGATAAACTCTTTGATTTCCCTTGGAAGATTATATTTTTCTGCGAGTTTCAAGCCCTCAGTTACATGACTGATAATGATGCGTGCGCTCTCAAGGTCTGTCAATTTATCGTGCGGATTAATACCCGCTTGATTTTCTGTGAAGAAAGCAGGGTTAAGCATTTTACCGATATCGTGATATAGTGCCCCTGTTCGAACCAGTTGGCTCTTAGCTCCAATCCTGTTTGCTATTTCTGTTGCGAGATTTCCAACTGTGATTGAATGTTGGAAAGTACCAGGTGCAACCTCGCTCAATCGTCTTAGCAGTTCGTTATTCGTATTGGATAACTCGAACATCGTTACAGTGGAAACGAAACCGAACGTCTTCTCAATCACTAACATAAGCGGATAAGTAAAGAGAAGGAAGAAAGCATTGACCCCGAAGTGATAATACATTGTGTGGTCGAGCTTAGAGAGATCGTCGGCTTGGATGAGTTGTAAAGCTAAATACATAGCAGCAGAACCGATAGTAACCAATAGAGCTGTAAGGAATATCTGGCTACGTTTGGATAATTCTCTAAGAGAATAGATGGCAATCAAGCCTGCAACTAATTGTACGATAATAAACTCATATTGATATTTCACCGCCACAGCACAGATAAGTATCATTGTTACGTGCCCAATGAAGGCTGTTCGTGAGTCCATAAACACTCGGAAAAAGATGGGTGCCATGGAGAAGGGCAGGATATAGACACTGAGAATGTTATGTTCCATCATTAGCGAGGTGAGGATAGGGAATATGACTATCATCACGTACAATAAGGAAATGGAACGCGGCTTATCGAAATAATCTTTGCGGAAGAGAGCGAGGTAAAGAGTGAATAATCCGATGAGGATTAACACGTAGATACTTTGCCCGATAAGCGTGGACGTAATCTCGGCTTCGGATGCGTTGCGCTTCTCCATTGCTTGCTCGAATGAATTGAGCACACGATAAGTCTTTGCATCAACGATATCGCCTCGGTCGATGATCCTTTGCCCTTCCAATACCATTCCTGATGCTTGCGGAATGAGGCTGAGCATATCATTCATCTCTGTCTCACTACGATCTTTATCATAAATAAGGTTTGGTTCAATGTATTCGTTTAGATTACATTGTTGTAAGATAGCACGTTTCGAACCTAAAGTAGGATTCACAAAGAGATGCTCATAAGCTCCGAGGGTTGAGAAGGTCTTATTGATTGGAACACTCACAGCTTGTTTACCAGTGACCACACGAATCACATTATCGCTATCTTTCACGAGTTTGGAATATTGCTGTGGGTCAATCACTCCTGCTTGATAAATATCATGCAAGTGTTGCGCAATGATTTCTACATACGATTGCGGTAATCCTGGAATACCATTCTTGTAAGCAGTCTTGAATTGTTCAATCTTCTTTGCTTCGATAGACGGATTAACGTTATAATACGGCTGGAAATGCTTCATCATCGAGTCACGTTCCGCCTTCAATGCTTCATCAGTCTTGAAGATTGGAAAGTCGAATTTAGCAATCAACTGCCCATACATCCATGGTTTCCCTTCATCATAATGGAAGAGTTTTCCCTTTGTTCGTGGTAAGAAAAGCACTATCATAACCACAGCAACAATGACCAATGCCGTTCTTGATGCTATATTCCGCCAATAGTGGTTTTCTAAGTTTCTGAATCTTATCATATTTCTATATTGTTTCTATTAACTTCTAAGGACTTGCGAAAATACTAAAAATATGGCGTATACTCAAAAAAAAGCATTAATTTTGCAGGAAAAATAATAATTAAGACAATGGCAGAGAGAAATGTAAGAGTACGTTTTGCACCTAGTCCAACGGGCGCATTGCATATTGGTGGTGTACGTACGGCTTTGTATAATTACCTTTTCGCACGTCAGCATGGCGGTAAACTCATCTTCCGTATAGAGGATACAGACTCTAATCGCTTTGTTCCTGGAGCAGAAGAATATATCCTTGATTCGTTTAAATGGTTAGGACTAGAGTTTGATGAGGGCGTTAGCTTTGGAGGTGAGCATGGTCCTTATCGACAGAGTGAGCGTCGTGAAATCTATAAGAAGTATGTTAATCAGTTGTTAGAGGCTGGTAAAGCATATATTGCCTTTGATACTCCAGAGGAATTAGATGCTAAGCGCAAAGAGATTCAGAACTTCCAATACGATGCACATACTCGTCTTCAGATGCGCAACTCTCTGACCATGTCGAAAGAAGAGGTTGATAGCTTGATAGACGATGGTCAACAATATGTTGTTCGCTTTAAGATAGAGCCAGGTGAGGAGGTGCATGTCAATGATATGATTCGTGGCGATGTCTGCATTAAGAGTGATATTCTTGATGATAAGGTCTTGTATAAGAGTGCAGACGAGTTGCCTACTTACCACCTTGCTAACATCGTTGATGACCACTTAATGGAGATTTCTCATGTGATTCGTGGTGAAGAGTGGTTGCCAAGTGCTCCTTTGCACGTATTGCTCTATCGTGCCTTCGGTTGGGAAGATAGTATGCCACGTTTCGCACACCTTCCATTGTTATTGAAACCAGAAGGAAAGGGAAAGTTAAGCAAGCGTGATGGTGATCGTTTAGGCTTCCCCGTGTTCCCATTAGAGTGGCATGATCCTAAGACAGGAGAGGTTAGCTCGGGTTATCGTGAGAGTGGATATTTCCCAGAGGCAGTGGTAAACTTCTTAGCATTGTTAGGTTGGAATCCAGGAACCGAACAGGAACTCTTCTCTCTTGATGAGTTAGTAAAAGCATTCGATATAACGAAATGTTCAAAGAGTGGAGCTAAGTTTGATTATCAGAAGGGAATGTGGTTCAATCACGAGTATATCCTTCGTAAAAGCGATGAAGAGATAGCAGAACTCTTTGCACCTATCGTTGCTAATAATGGAATTGAAGCTACGATGGAACAAGTAAGACAGGTTGTTCACATGATGAAGGATCGTGTTAGTTTCGTGAAAGAGCTTTGGGAACTTTGTTCTTTCTTCTTTATTGCTCCAACAAGTTACGATGAGAAGACGGTTAAGAAGCGTTGGAAGGAATATTCTGCACAACAGATGACAGAATTGGCTGAGGTGCTTGAGGGTATAGACGACTTCAGTATCGAAGGTCAGGAACCTGTTGTGATGAAGTGGGTAGAGGATAAAGGCTATAAGCTTGGCGATATAATGAATGCTTTCCGATTGACATTGGTTGGTATTGGTAAGGGGCCTGGTATGTTTGATATCTCTGCTTTCCTTGGCAAAGCTGAAACCTTAAAACGTATGCACAAGGCGATAGAAGTACTTGGTTAATGATAGAAATCGAATAGATGAAGTATCAGATAACATGTGATAATTGTGGTACACAATTTATAGTGGAAGCTAGTGAGGGGCAGACAATCGAATGTCAGTGCCCTCATTGTCATGGAACGATGGAGGTAACATTACCTCTTATTAGTGCAGGACAGCAGTATCAACCACAGAATCAAGTGAATGCTAATGCACAAGTTCCACAAACGGCTCAAACAAACACGAAGAACAATCATGCCATCTTATGGGGTATCTTGATTGGTTTAGTTGTATTAGCGATAGGAATTGGTGCTTATGTTGCCTTCCGTCCAACACCACCAACGGCAGTTGCTTCAGATAGCTTGTCAGTCGATACGATTCCTTATGAAGCGCCAGTCCAGAACACAGCTCCTCCTGTTGTTGATACAGTTGTCACAGCACCAGAACCAGCGGAGTCAGAGGAAGAAGCAACCCCTGCGCCAGAGGAAGAGAAACAGCAAGCTGATACTGTAGCTGTCGAAGAGGAGCATCGATAATAGGATTATGCAGACTTCCTATTAATAATGTAAATAAGAAATAAAGATACATGGGAAAGATTATTTTAACGGGTGACCGCCCTACAGGTAAACTTCATTTGGGTCACTACGTGGGTTCTCTCCGCCGTCGTGTGGAACTTCAGAACCTCGGAGACTACGATAAGATGTTTG
>ERZ773066.2019-NODE-2019-length-10122-cov-26.067249_pt1 | contig 10122 bp, 9 predicted proteins | sample MGYA00580573_ERZ773066 | MGnify/ENA primary metagenome ERZ773066 (study PRJEB29015, sample SAMEA2738128) | human oral metagenome | biome: human oral; feature: human-associated habitat; material: saliva | place: China | collected 2203 ... | reverse complement strand
CGTCGATCCCGACGCTGATGGCTTTCCGCGATGGCATCGCGGTGTTCCGCCAGTCGGGCGCGCTCCCGCTGTCCGCCCTGGAGGACCTGATCTCCCAGATCCAGAACCTGGACATGGATGACGTTCGCGCGAAGATCGCCGAGGCCGACAAGGCTGAGTGACCGCGTCCCAGCAGACGTCGATGGGTCCCGAGGTGAGAACCTTGGGACCCATTCTTACATGCTGCTACCATAGAAGCTGGAAGAGCAATCGAAGTGCTGATGATGCGAACGATCATCGCATCTCCTTTCTTCCGGCCAGCCCCCAGTCTTCCCTGGGGGCATTAGCATCTGCAGGTTGTCTCCCCTTAGACGCAGGACGGTCGGCGTGAGACGCTCGCCGAGCGGCGGGTGATGAATTCGCGGTCGGCGTGGCCGCCGACCATGAAGGAGTACTCGCCGACGATCTCGAAGCCGTGGCGCGCGTAGAAGCGTTGCGCCCCGTAGTTTTCGCTTCACACGCCGATCCAGAGGGTGCGCGGCCCGTCGCGTTCGAGCCACTCCAGTGCGGTGCGCAGCAGGAGGGTTCCGCGGCCGCCGCCCTGGTGTCCGCGCAGAATATAGAGGCGCTGGACCTCGCCGTCGCCGGGCGCGACGTCGGGGTGGGGCAGATGTGCGGGGCACGCGGTCACGTAGCCGATGAGTTCGTCGGGGAACGAGGCCGGGGCTTCCTCCCCGGAATAGGGGATGCTGGGGTGCTCGCCTGGGATATGAACGGTGGGGCCGGGGGAGGAAACGAGATCGCTGGGGGTGCAGGAGGCCTCGTCCGGTAATGACGAGCCATCGACTGCGTCCTCGAAGAGGAGCCAGGTCGCGCGCTGCGGATCTTGAAGTTCGGAGCGTAAAATGGCGGGGGAGTAGGCTTGGTCGAGAAAGAGAGTTAAATCGCCCGGCGCGTAGAGGTGCCCGAAGGTCTGGGTGAAGCACTCGCGGGCGAGCACGGATAGTGCGTCGGCGTCGGCGGGTGTGGCGCGGCGAATCATGGTGTCCTCTCGGTCGGTGTGTTCTCAATCGTAGGCAGAGCTGGGGTGACGCGCCGGGCGGCCCCAGAGAACCCCAAGAGCAACCTGAGAATGAGTATCAACCATTGCTCTGGCTATGACGTGTGCCTTACAATAAGGCGTTTAACGAACATTAAAGGAGACGGACGTGGCACGTAAGACCCGCACCGCGCAGGTGCTCAATATTGTTAAGGCACTCGCGTGGGTCATCGTCGCAGTGTCCCTGGTCAAGTTCGCGTTTTTCCCCGCCGCGCAGGAGGAACAGACGGGCGACGGCATGGACCCGGGTGGAACCTTCGGGCAGATGACGATTTCTGTGGGCCGCTCGGACATTACGAACACTGTGAGCGTGACGGGCACAATCCAGGCGGATGAGCCGGTGAATGCTCGCGCGACGCTTGACGGCGAGGTCGCGCGCGTCTATGTCAACGACGGCGACACAGTCGCCAAGGGTGATGCTCTCATCCAGATCCGCAAGGAAATCCCGGGCGAAACCCGCCAAGTCACCGATGAGGACGGCAACGTCACCATGGAGACCGGGAAGCCTACCTTCAAATACGAGACGGTCGCCGCCCCCGGCGACGGCAAGGTGTCCACGAGCGTCCTGGTGGGACAGCAGTTCGCGATTGGCGACACGGTCGCCTCGGTCGCCCCCTCCACGTTCTCGGCCGTCGCCGCCCTGAGCGCCGATCAGATGTACCGCCTCCAGGAGGCACCCTCCACCGCGACCGTCACCATTAAGAACGGCCCGGCTCCCTTCGAGTGCACAGACGTCACGCTCGTTAGCCCCACGAGCAAGACGCGGGACGCGAAAAACTCGGGTGCTTCCGAGAACTCGGCTGCGGCCTCAACGGACCTGAAGGCCCGCTGCGCGATTCCTTCCGACCAGACCGTGTTCGCGGGCCTGCAGGTGAGCCTCGAGATGACGACGGGATCGGCGACGGGCGTGCTCGCTGTGCCTGTCTCCGCGGTCGAGGGTCGCTACCAGACCGGCACCGTCTACCTGCCGACCTCCGACCCGGCCAACCCGGAGAAGCGTTCGGTCACCCTGGGCTTGACCGACGGAAAGATGGTCGAGGTCAAGGAGGGACTCGAGGAAGGCGAGGAAATCCTCGAATTCACCCCGACCGCAACGAAGGATAACCAGGACGACCCCTACGGCTCGGGTGACACGGGCGGCGGGGCCAAGGATGGGGCCGCTGACGCGTCCGACGGGACGAGCGCGCGATGAGCCTCGTGCACCTGCGGGACGTGACCCGCACGGTTGCCCTGCCTGACGGCGAGGACCTGCACATCTTGCGCGGCGTCAACCTGGACGTCGCGGCGGGCGAGCACGTGTCCATCGTGGGCCGCTCGGGTACCGGCAAATCGACGATGCTCAACATCATTGGCCTGCTGGACGCTCCCACGTCAGGCACCTACGAGCTGGACGGCGTGGATACGACGCGCCTGGGCGAGGGGCGTCGCGCTCGTATGCGCGGCGAGGACTTCGGCTTCGTCTTCCAGCAATTTAACATTTTCGCTGCCCGTACGGCCGCCGAAAACGTTGAGGTGCCCCTCCTGTATGCCTCCGGCGCGCAACTGCTATGCAGGCGCTCAATTGCCCTCGACATGCTTGAACGCGTGGGCCTGGCGGATCGTGCCGACTCTCACCCGGGGGAGATGAGCGGAGGCGAGCAGCAGCGCATCGCGATCGCCCGCGCCCTCGTGCGCCGCCCGCGCGTGATCCTCGCCGACGAGCCGACGGGCGCGCTCGACCCGGACACGGGCCGAGCGGTCATGACCCTCCTGGAGGAAGTCGCCTGCGAATCCGGCTCAGCGCTCATCGTCATCACGCATGACATGGCGGTCGCCGCCCGCGCCTCGCGCGCCTACGAACTCTATGACGGCGTCCTCCACGAGGTCACGGACCCTGGAACCCTCACGCAGCGTGCGGAGGCGGGGAACTCCGATGCCGACAACGCCGGGACCCGTGGAAGCACCGGGATCCCCGGGAGTTCCTGGGACGAGGCCTCCGCCGCCTCCGCTGGTCCGCAACCCCTGTCGCCTCCCGCGCAGGTTCCGGCACCGCCGTCGGGGGGAACGCCTGACGATAGGGGCGTGACGGCACGTGAGACGATGAGAGCCGTCGGTAGGGCAGCGGTTCGAAAAAGGGAGAGAGAGCAGTGAACGCACTGAGCCAGATCGTGGGTGCCCTCATCGAGGCGTGGGGCGAGGTGAAAGTCCAGAAAGCCCGCGTGGTCCTCTCCCTCGTGGGAGTAGTCGCTGCGGTGGCCGCCATGACGGTCGTTATCGCGCTGGGCGACCTGATCCTGCAATCCTCGCGCGAATTGGCCGAACTCTACGAGGGACGCTCGGTGACGCTGCGCCTCGCGCCGGAAAAATCATCAGCAAGCCAAGGAGGACCCTCGAACGAGAATCCCGCCCAGGAAACCGGGACCGGTAAAGGGACCCAGGCCTCGTCAACCGTCGCGCGACCCGACGAGAAGGATCCGGTGAGCGACGCGATGGCGACGCTCGCGGGCCGCCACGACATCCACTACTGGTCGCGCCTGTCCAGCTCGGGCGGCGAGATCGTCGAGGTCCGCCAGGCGCGCAGCACCGGACTATTCCGCGGCTACCCGGTGGTGCAAACACAGGACATGTTCAACGACGTCACGATTCAGGCCGTCGACCCCTCCTTTGAGTTGATTTTCCGGACCCGCATGCTCGCCGGACGCTGGGTGATCGACAGCGACGCGGACCAGCGCCTGACCCCCGTCGTCATCTCCGAGGTCCTGTGGAATCAGCTGGGCCGCGCACCCATCGACCAGGTCCCCATCGTCCTGCACACCACCGACGGCACCGCACTGCGCGTCGTCGGCGTCACAAAAGCGAAGAGCCGCTTCGACATGCCGACCCTCTACGTGCACTACGACGCGGCGCGCGCCGCCCTACCGCAGATGGGGCAGCCCACAATGATCGCGTGGGTCAGCCCCGAGGACGCCGAGCAGGCGCGCACGGTGCTGCCGCAAGCCCTAGCATCGATCCTCGGCGACGGATGGCACGTGAGCGTCACCGGTGGCGAACACCAGGACACGGGCGAAGAACAGCTGGGGACAATCTCCCGCGTCATCATGATTATCGGCGGCATCATCATCTTCCTCGGCGCGCTCGGCCTGCTCAACGTCGCCATCGTGACCGTACGTCAGCGCGTGCGCGAAATCGGTATCCGCCGCGCCGTCGGTGCCTCCGCCGCGCGCATCTTCTTCGCCGTCTTCATGGAGTCGGTGGTCGCAACCTTCGTCGCCGGCATCATCGGCGTGGGGATCGCGGTCGTCGTCGTACGTTTCTTGCCGCTCGAAACAATAGGAATCGCGCTCAGCGAGACACCGGCGTTCCCAGCCGGCGCAGCGATCGCGGGCATCGCCATCTCCACGAGCATCGGCGCTCTATGCGGCATCATCCCGGCGCTCGCGGCCGTGCGTATCAAGCCGATTGACGCGATCCGCTACTGAGGGTTTATTGACGAGGCCGTGGCTTCCTCGCCGGTGCCGCGCGTGTTCGCGGTGGGGAGTCGGCCTCGTGCCGGAATCAGCGGGGCAGCGTCACGCGCTTCGTGTCTTCGTTGTAGATGATCATGCCTTCCTTGAGGAGGGCTCGGTAGACGCGGGCGGGTTGGTAGCGGTCGCCGCCGTCGAGGCGTGCGGCATCGAGGACGCGGCGTTTCGTGAGGCCTTCGGTGCCCTCGAAGTGGGCGGAGCGCAGGGCCTTCATGATGCGTCCGCGGGCCTGGCGGTCGGTGCCCGCGTAGGGCTGGGGGGTGGGGCGCTTCTCGTCCTTCGGGAATCCGGCGTGTGCCCAGGCGCAGTGCGTGCGCATGATGCACGTGTCGCAGTCCGGGGAGAGCTGGGTGCACACGAGGGCTCCGAACTCCATGAGCGACAAGCTGACGTCGGCGGCGAGACGTCCATCTGTCGGGAGGAGCGCGTCCGCGCGCTGCGTTTCTGCCTTCGAGGGGGTCGAATGGGGTGGAAACTCCCGGCCATCGAGAAATCTGACCAGCACTCGTCGAACGTTCGTGTCCAGGACCGGGATCCGGATTCCGTGCCTGAACGCCAGGAGGGCGCTGGCCGTGTAGGTGCCCACGCCGGGCAGGAGAGTTAGCTCTTTCATAGTGAGGGGCACCTGACCGTCGTGTTTCTCGACGATGGTGCCCGCACAATTTTTGAGGCGCAGTGCGCGTGAGGGATAGCCCAGATTCGCCCAGGCCACAATGATATCCGCGGAGGAGGCCTCGGCTAGGTCGCCGGGTGTTGGCCATCGCTCCATCCACTCCAACCAGATCGGTTGGACGCGCGCGACGGGCGTCTGTTGGCTCATGATCTCGAAGACGAGTGTTCCCCAATCGGACACGTCATCGCCGCGCATGGGCAGGTCGCGTTTGTTGGATGCGAACCAGCGGGGAAGGTCATGGAGGAGTACCTGCGAGGCCTCAGCCGTTGGATTTGTGAACACCCTGTCAGTGTAGGTAAAAAGTCCCCATGAGCGCGTTCTAACATATACGAAGTGTGGCATGGAGCATAAAAATGGCGACTGTTGTATAAATGGTACAGGTTCGCTAGTCTGATCCTGTTTTCAATTACCCCCATTTTATCGAGGGTACCCTCACTATCAGGAGACGTCATGTCTACTCCTCAGCAGCCTTACGGTCAGCAGGCCGGTTACGGTCAGCAGCCTGGCTATGGCCAGCAGGCTGGTTACGGTCAGCAGGCCGGTTACGGTTATGACCAGCAGGCGGCCAACGGTCAGCAGCCTTATGGGCAGCAGCTCGGCTATGGTCAGCAGGCTGGTTACGGTTATGACCAGCAGGCTGGTTACGGCCAGCAGCCTGGTTATGGGCAGCAGCCTTACAGTCAGCCCGGCTATGGTCAGCAGCCTTATGGCCAGCCTGGCTACGGTCAGCAGCCTTATGGCCAGCCTGGCTACGGCCAACCCGGATTCAACGCTCCCATGCTGGGTAAGCCTCGTAAGACTGCGGGCCTTCTCAACCTTTTCCTCGGCGCTATTGGTGCCGGCGACTTTTTCCTTGGCCACAAGCAGATCGGTTTCATCAAGGTCGCCGTGACCGTGGTCCTGAACGTGCTTTACTTGGCGACGTTCGACTGGGAAACGGGCGAGGCGAACCTTTTTGTTGTCTTCCTTGGCCTCATTTATTGGGGGTTCTTGGTTGCCTGCATGATTATGACCTTCATGGGCAAGTGGATCTACGCACGGGACGCGAACGGCGTTCCGACCGTCTGACCTACTCGCGCGCGCCCAAATAGGCGTGCAAGCGAGCATCGTGTGGGACTCGGCTGATGCCGGGTCCCACACGTGTATCTAGTGCTCCTTATGTTTCTCTGTCCGGGTACAGAGACGCCCCGTGCGCGAGCGTCTCACTGTGTGTCCGAGCTGTTTTGTGGTGTATAGCGCGTGGTGCGGGCGAGCGGCCCTCGGTCCCAAAATGCTTGTCGGAACGCGTTTGAGGGCACGCTCGGGGAGCGATCGGGGGTCTTTCGGGGTCGCTGTGGGTGACGAAAAGCGGCGTCGACACGTTAGGCTATGCGGGGCGGCTCGCAGCCGTCACTTCCCACGACAATAGAAAGGCTTAGTTATGACGACGCCCAACCCCTTCAACTCGGAGGACCAGACCTCGGTGCCCGCGCCGGATGCTCCCAGCTTCCCCCAGGCCTCGACCCCCGGTTACGACCAGGCCAACGCCGCCCCGGGTGCTCAGCAGCCCGTCTATGGCCAGCCCGCTTACGGCCAGCCCGCTTACGGCCAGCCCGCTTACGGCCAGCCTTCCTTTGGCCAGCCCGCCTTTGGTCAGGGTGCCTACGCGACCCCGCCCAAGCAGTGGATCGTCGCGCTGCTCCTGGCGTTCTTCGTCGGCACCTTTGGTATCCACAACTTCTACCTGGGGTACACGACCCGAGGCATCATCCAGCTGGTCCTGGCGATCACCCTCATCGGTGCGCCCGTCGCCGCTATCTGGGCCTTCGTTGAGTTCATCATGATCATCATGCGTTACGGTGCCTACGGCTGCGACGCGCAGGGTCGTCCCCTGGAATGATCCGCTGAGGCTGTTGTCGCGGCACTGAGTGTGCGACAATCAAGTCATGCTGCTCAGTGACCGCGACATCAACGTCTCTCTGGATTCCGGCCGGATTCGTCTCGATCCTCTGGATCGTAACCTGGTTCAGCCGGCCAGTATTGACGTGCGGCTGGATCGCCTGTTTTGTCTCTTCGATAATCACCGCTACCCGGTGATCGACCCTGCGGCGGACCAGTCGGACCTGACGCGACGTATCGACGTGGGGCCGGATCAACCCTTCGTCCTGCACCCCGGCGAGTTCGTCTTGGGTGCCACCTACGAGCTGGTTACCCTCGGCGACGACATTGCCGCACGCCTTGAGGGCAAGTCGTCGCTGGGACGCCTCGGCCTCCTCACCCACTCTACTGCGGGCTTCATTGACCCCGGTTTCTCCGGTCACGTGACCCTCGAGCTGTCCAACGCAGCGACGATGCCGATTCTGCTCTACCCGGGCATGAAGATCGGGCAGCTGTGTTTCTTCGACCTGTCTTCCCCGGCCGAGCATCCCTACGGCTCACAGGGCGCTGGCTCCCACTATCAGGGTCAGCGAGGCCCCACGCCGTCCCGGACGCACCAGCGCTTCACTCGCACACGCATTGATCGGTGACATGATGGAGTCCCCCCACCCTCCCTTTCCGTCCCGGCTCGCGCGCAGGCGCGCCGAGCGTGCGGCGCGCGCTGCCGCAGCTGATGCGGTCGAACAGGACGCGCCTCCCGTACCGGAATCGGCGGGCCTGCCGCCGACGGCACCTCCTCCGCTTGAACACGCAGACTCGACCCCGCTGCCCCCGCCCGCCGATCAGCAGGCCACCACGATACGCACGGGCGTCATAACGGGCGTCGTGCTGCCCGGCATGGCCCCGCGCGGCCAGGTCACGAACCGGAACGATGCGCCGCCCCCGCCCTCGCCGGTCAGGCGTTCCTTCAAGGAACGCATGGCGAGTGCCCACTCCAGCCTGGCGGACTCGGTCCTTACGTCCGCGACGGGCAGCCCGATTATGCAGACGAACGTGTCCTTGATCGGCCTGAACACCACCCAGGAGCCGGCGTTCCAGATTGCCGCCGACGGCGAGATCACCAGCGCTGAGGCCGCCGTGCCGATCGCCGCCGCCATTGAGGTCAGCGAACCTGCGGGCGTCATCGACATGCAGGAAGCCCTGGGTCACCACCTATTCCTCGTGTCGGAGGCCGTGGATCCGGCCGAGCTGGAGGCCCTCGCGATCTCCATGTGGGACGACGCCGGCTGGCTCGCACCCGGTCGCCTGCACCTGTCGTCGGATGCCGAGCTTGAAGGCCCGTGGTCCCTGGATCAGCCGACGCGCGCGCAGCTGGGCACCCCGTCCCTGCTGACGCATGCGTGGATCTTGCGCTGCCCGGTCTCGCGCGCCGAGGAGAAACCCAGCGCGGTCATGGGGGAGTGGGCGCAGGCTTTCCCCGACGGCATGCCCGTTGGTCTGGAGTACCGCGTGCTCGAGGCGTTGGGCCGCATGGCGCGTCGTCTGGCGGGCGGTTTGCGCCTTGCTGGCAGCGGCTACGTCATGGTTCCCGACGCGGACTCGGCCGTGAACCTGACGGTGTACGCGCCGCGTTGGATCAACCCGGAGGACCTGCTGTCCGCGATGCGCGAGCGCGCCGGATTCGAGCAGATGAAGGACGCGCGCGACATCGTCCCCGAAGCCCCGGCGCTGACCCCCGCGCAGGCGGCGCAGATCGAGAAGCTGAAGGCCGAGCTGGGTCCTGTCCGCGAGGATATCGCCTCGAAGATCGCGAAGGCTCGCGAGGAGCTGGAAGCCCAACGTAACGAGCCGCAGGTCGTTGACGGCTACGCGCTCATGTGCCCGATCGGCCACCACTCCGACATGATGATCGAGGTCCACGCGGTCCCCTCGCCTCCGCGCGTCCTGCGCTGGGAGCCGTGGACGGCGGGCGCAATCATCGAGTATCAGGTTCGCTGGCTCTCCGGCCTGGCCCCCACGCCCGGCACGAGCACGATGAGCCGCACCGCGCGCCGCGAGCGTCTGCGTTCGGCGCAGGAAGTGGAGAAGGCTGCGGGCTTGATTGCGACGCTTGTGGGTGGCAATGTGATCGACGAGGATGGCTTCCTCGTTGGCTTGGCAGAGGTTTCCGGCGAGGAAGATGAAACCGAGGAGTAGGTCGCGTACATAGCTTCGGCTTTTCAACAGGTGAGTGTGAGGGCGGCCCCGCAGGTTTTCTGCGGGGCCGCCCTTTCGCCATCAGCGTGTGTGCGTCGGTTACTGCCCGCGCTTGACGGCCTCGAGCAGCATGACGGCGACGTCGCGTACCTCCGGGAGCTTCCCGCGTGCCGGTGTCGAGGTGCCCTCGGTGCCTCGGTCGGTGGCGTCGGAGGAAATGAAACCAGCCGACGTGCCCGACGCGGAGCCGAGCATCTGGGAGCAGAAGGGGCAGGCCGTCGCGACGACGTCCGCGCCCGTGGACGCGGCCTCGACGATACGAGCGTCTGCGATACGGGTCCCACGTGTCTCTTCGAACCAGGCGTGCGCGCCGCCCGCGCCGCAGCACATCGCGCGGTCGCGGTTGCGCGGCATCTCGACGAGTTCCACGTTCGGCAGGGAACCCACGAGCTCGCGCGGCGGCTCGTAGATACGGTTGTGGCGTCCCAGGAAGCACGCGTCGTGGTAGGTGACCTTCAGGGGTGTGCCGACCGAGGGAGCGTTGTCTGCCGACTGTGCCCCGGCCTCGTCCGTGGCGTCCTCGCTCGCGGAGGCAGTGGACGCAGCCGAGGCCGTGGGGGCCACCGGCGTGAGCAGGCCGTCTCGCACGAGGCGGTTGAGGAGCTGCGTGTGGTGGACGACGTCGAAGTGCCCGCCTAGCTCCGGGTACTCTCCGGCGATCGTGTTGAAGCAGTGCGCGCAGGAGACGACGATCTTTTGCGGCTTGGCTTCCTTGAGCGTGTCGATCGCCTGGGCGGCCAGCATCTGGAAGAGCG
>ERZ773066.2015-NODE-2015-length-10133-cov-3.781207_pt1 | contig 10133 bp, 4 predicted proteins | sample MGYA00580573_ERZ773066 | MGnify/ENA primary metagenome ERZ773066 (study PRJEB29015, sample SAMEA2738128) | human oral metagenome | biome: human oral; feature: human-associated habitat; material: saliva | place: China | collected 2203 ... | reverse complement strand
CCTTTATATATAAAGATATTTATGTATAACTATTATTAAATAAACATTATGTTTCTCATATTATATTTAAGATGTTTTTTATGAAAAATGTTATAATAATATTAACGACACTTTTAAATTTTGAGGTAAAATATGAAAAAATATATAATGGCAATAGATCAAGGAACTACTAGTTCACGCGCTATAATCTTCAATAAAAAGGCTGAGATTATCGCTAGTAGTCAAAAAGAATTTCCACAGATTTTCCCAAAATCTGGTTGGGTAGAACATGATGCGAATGCAATATGGAATTCTATTCAATCAGTTATAGCTGAAGTATTTATTGAAAGTGGGATAAAACCTAATCAAATAGCTAGTATTGGTATTACAAACCAACGTGAAACTACTGTTATTTGGGATAAAAACACAGGTCTACCTATCTATAACGCTATAGTTTGGCAAAGTCGCCAAAGTGCGGATATCGCTAATAAACTAGTATCTAATGGATATAAAGATATGATTCATAAAAAAACTGGTTTAGTAGTTGATGCATACTTCTCTGCGACAAAAGTTCGCTGGATATTAGATAATGTACCTGGCGCACAAGAAAGAGCTGAAAAAGGAGAACTTCTATTTGGTACCATAGATACTTGGTTAGTTTGGAAATTAACTGGTGGTAAGGTTCACGTAACAGACTACACTAATGCCGCTCGTACTATGTTATTTAATATTAAAGATTTAACGTGGGATAAAGAAATTTTAGAAATCTTAAATATCCCAGAAGCAATCTTACCAGAAGTAAAATCTAATTCAGAAATTTATGGTAAAACTATTGATTACCATTTTTATGGAGGAGAAGTTACAATCAGTGGTTTAGCTGGAGACCAACAAGCAGCCCTTTTTGGACAACTTGCTTTTGATAAAGGAATGATTAAAAATACATATGGAACTGGTTCATTTATTATAATGAATACTGGTGAAAATATGGAATTATCAAAAAATAACCTACTAACAACTATAGGTTATGGGATAAACGGAAAAGTATATTACGCACTAGAAGGATCTATCTTTATCGCAGGAAGTGCTATCCAATGGCTTAGAGACGGTTTACGACTAATTAAAAAATCATCAGAAACTGAGCAATTAGCGTTTGATTCAAAAAATAACAACGAAGTATACCTTGTTCCTGCATTTACTGGACTAGGGGCACCTTATTGGAATCCTAATGCACGTGGAACAATTTTTGGATTAACACGAGGAACAACAAAAGAAGACTTGGTTAAAGCTACTTTACAATCAATAGCTTACCAAGTTAGAGATATTATCGATACTATGAAAATCGATGCTAATACTGAAATACCACTATTAAAAGTTGACGGTGGTGCAGCTAACAATGACTATTTATTAGATTTCCAAGCTAATATACTAGGAGTTAAAATAGCTCGTGCAGAAAATCTTGAAACTACTGCTTTAGGGGCAGCATTTTTAGCCGGTCTATCTGTTGGATATTGGAAAAATCTAGATGAAGTGAAAAACCTTAACTCAGCAGGAAAACTATTCGTTCCTACAATGACAAAAGAAGAACGCGAAAAATTTTATAAAGGTTGGAAACGAGCTGTTCGCGCAACAGAATTCTTCGCACAAGATGAATAATTACAATTAATATTGATATGAAAAATAACTCGTAAACTGATGTATATCTTTCTCATTTTTTTGTAAGATATGTCAGTATTCCTTCTTTAAGATTACTAATAGTATATGAATTCAGAAATTATTCCAATAACTTTAACACACTTTTTATATTGCTAAATATGTTTTATTATAGTAGAATAGTTTAAACAAATAAAAGTAAGGAGATTGAATAATGACAGAAAACTTACTATTCACCCCTATCACATTGCCAAATGGAACTACTATAAAAAATAGATTTTTTAAATCGGCTATGAGTGAAGGAATGGGAACAAGAGATTTTCAACCTAAAAAGAATATTGCTACATTATACAAACGTTGGGCTGAAGGGGGAACTGGATTAATTATTACAGGAAATATCATGGTAGACCCTAAAGGAACTGCAGAGCCAGGAAATATAGTTTTTGATAAAAATTCTAATATGGAAATTCTTAAAAATTGGGCAAAACAAGGTCAGCAACATGGAGCAAAGGTTATGGTACAATTAAACCACCCTGGAAAACAAGCACCGAAAACTGTATCAAAGCAAACAGTTGCACCTAGCGCAGTACCTTTAGGAAATGGGCTTAATAAATTGTTTAGCACACCACGTGCTCTAACTACTAATGAAGTTGAAGAGCTTGTTCAAAAATTTGTAACTTCTGCGAAAGTCGCAAAAGAAGCAGGTTTCTCTGGGGTTCAAATTCACGCAGCACACGGTTATTTAATTAGTCAATTTTTATCTCCACACGATAATAGAAGAACTGATAAATATGGTGGCTCTCTAGAAAATAGAATGAGATTTTTAAAAGAAATTTACCTTGGGATGAGAGAAGAATTAGGAAAAAATTTCACTATCGGAATAAAAATTAACTCTACCGACTTTAAGGAAGATGGACTTACAGAAGAAGATTCTTTAAAAACTATAATTGAATTAGCTAACTTAGGTCTAGACTTTGTTGAAATTTCAGGAGGAACATATGAAAGACCTGCGATGATGGGCGCTACAAGTAAATCTACTAATCAAGTATTTTTCGCAGAATACAGCAAAAAACTAAAACAAAAAATTGAAATCCCTGTTGTCGTTACTGGCGGTATCCGCTCTATTAATGCGATGAACACATTATTAAATGATAATACTACTGATTTTATAGGTATCGCTCGTCCACTGACAATTGATCCAAATATACCTAATAAAATAAAACAAGGAACTTACACTATTGTAGAAACTACACGTGTATCAACAGGAGTTAAGAAGTTAGATAAAATATTTGGTTCACTTCTTGGTATTGTATATTATCAAGTTCTTATGCAAAATATCGCAAAAGGAAAGGAACCAAAAGCCACAAAAAATGCTTGGCCATCATTGATACAAGCGGTATATAATCAAGGGTTAGCTGTGTTATTTCCACAAAGAGCTAAATAAGAAAGCTATATATATTATATAAAACTAAGACTTAAGAAAAAGAAGTATCTTTACTCATAATGAGTTAAGATACTTCTTTTTAATTATTTATACTTTGGAATCCATTTAAAATCTCGAACCGCTTTCGCCATATCTTTTTCTTGAGCTCGAGCCAACCCTTGTTCTTGTGCTTTTTTAGCGACCGCTTCTGCTACTTTAATAGAAACATCTGCAACATATTTGAACGGAGGTAACACTGGAGCTCCAGGTTTAGTAATATCTGTAATTCCACTTAATGAGTGTGCCGCTGCACCAATCATTTCATCTGTTAAAAGGCTAGCTTCTGATGCTAACACTCCAAGTCCTAACCCTGGATATATAAGGGCATTGTTAGCTTGACCAATAATGTACTCCACACCTTTATATATAACATTATCAGAAGGAATACCTGTTGCTACAAACGCTTTACCATCAGACCAAACAATCAAATCTTCTGCTGATGCTTCTGCTAATTTAGTAGGATTTGATAACGGGAATATACATGGACGCTCAGTATTTTGACACATAGCTTCGACTACCTCCTTAGTAAAAGCATTCGGCTGTGTCGAAGTTCCTACTAGAATAGTAGGTTTAACAGTTTTAACAACTTCTAATAAATCTGTTAATTTATCAGCATTTGGAAAATTAGCACGGTTTTTAGCAAACGGTTTTTGTTTAGGAGTTAAATCATCCATATCATCGAAGAGAAGCCCTTGTTTATCCACCATAAAGAAACGTTCATATGCTTCTTCTTCAGATAACCCTTGACTTACCATCTCACGTAGTACACGTGATGCAATTCCTGCACCTGCAGTTCCCCCACCATAACAAAGATATACTTGATCAACTAATTTTTCACCTGTAATATCCATAGCTCCAAAAATACCTCCTAGAGTTACGATACCTGTCCCTTGAATATCATCATTAAATGTTGGGATGTTTTTTCGATATTTTTCCAGTATATTCGCCGCATTCATTCGCCCGAAGTCTTCCCAATGTAAATAAAGTTTAGGGAATAAACGTTCAGCAGTTTGGACGAATTGGTCAATAAACTCATAATATCGCTCTCCTCGTACACGTTCATGACGATTACCTAGATAATTCGGATTATTACGCAATTCCTCACGATTTGTTCCTGCATCAATAACTAACGGAAGAACCATAGAAGGATCAATTCCTGCCGCTCCTGTGTAGACCATAAGTTTACCTACAGAAATATCTACTCCATTAACACCCCAATCTCCAATCCCTAATATACCTTCTGCATCAGTAACTACTATTAGACGTATATCACGGTTATCTGCTGCATTTTTAAGGGTTTCTTCTATATTTTCAGGATGATTAATATCTAGATATCCTGCATATTGTGGCTCAACAAAAAGATCGCTATAACCCTCGATAGTATCTGCAATTGTTGGATCATATACAATTGGATTGAACTCTTCTAAGTGTTGAGAGAATAAATAATAGAAAAGCGTGCGATTTGTATTAAAAATCTCCATCAAAAATAGACGTTTTTCTAAATCGTTTACTTTTGTTTGCATTTGCGCATAGGTTTGCGCCGCTTGTTCTTCAATAGTTTGAACATAAGGGGGCAATAACCCAATAAGGTCTAGTTCCTTTCGCTCCTCCTGTGTAAAGGCAGTTCCTTTATTAAGGAACGGATCATTTAAAATGCTATGTTTTTTCATTGGAAAATCCTCCATTATCTTTAAATTATTATATTACACCCTTATGTAAATTGATACTATAATCATACTCCCATTTACTAAAAATTACAAATCCCCTAAGCTAAAAATATACAAAATTGATAATAATTCTTACTCCTCTTTTATTTTATATATAAGAAGCATCTTTACTCATAATGAGTTAAGATACTTCTTTTTATTATTTATTAACCACGGCGTCTAAATAGTACACCCGCCAGTAATAATACTAGTAGTCCTGAACCTACATATAGTAATGTATTGTTTGATTCTTTATCAGAAGATTTTTCTTCTTTTTTCTCTGATTTGTTATCATTATTTGTTTTCTCTTCTGATTTAGCTTGATCTTTTGCTTTATCATCTGAGCTTGAAGATTTTTCAGGAGCTTTATCAGTAACTTTCTCTTCAGATTCTTTTAATGCATTTAATACATTGTTTACATCTTCTTGAGTAGATTGACCATTAGCAACTACTTCTTGGGCTCTGCTTACAGAATTTAGATATGATTGTCTATTTTCTTCACTTGCCTTAGCAAAACTTGAACTTCCTACTGTTCTACTACTATTGTTAAGTTGATTTGTTAATTCTTTTTTATCAACTTGAGGAGTAGTACTAGTATTTGGTTTATTGTCTTTACTTACATTACTAGCTTGACCGTTTGAGTTTCCACCTTGGTTTGATGTTGCTTTGTCTTCTTTCGGAGCTTCTGTCACTTTGTCCTCTTTCGGTACTTCTGTTACTTTGTCTTCTTTAGGAGTTTCAGTAACTTTATCCTCTTTTGGTACCTCTGTGACTTTATCTTCCTTCGGTGTTTCTGTTACTTTGTCCTCTTTCGGTGCTTCTGTCACTTTGTCTTCTTTTGGAGTTTCAGTAACTTTATCCTCTTTTGGCATCTCTTTAACCGGTATACTTGGTGCCGGTGTCACTGGCGTTTGTTTTGCCGGTGTTGTTGGCGTACTTGGCGCTGGTGTCACTGGCGTTTGTTTTGCTGGTGTTGTTGGCGTTGTACTTGGTGCCGGTGTCACTGGTGTTTGTTTTGCCGGTGTTGTTGGCGTCGTTGGTGTACTTGGAGTTGGAGTCTCAACAACTTTATCTTCTTTTGGAGTCTCTGTCACCTTATCATCTTTTGGAGCCTCTGTCACCTTTTCATCTTTCGGTGTTTCTTTCTCCTTATCTTCTTTTGGAGCCTCTGTCACCTTATCATCTTTTGGTGTTTCTTTCTCTTTATCTTCCTTTGGAGCTTCTGTCACCTTGTCTTCTTTCGGTGTTTCTTTCTCCTTATCTTCTTTTGGAGTCTCTGTCACCTTATCATCTTTTGGTGTTTCTTTCTCCTTATCTTCCTTCGGAGCTTCTGTCACCTTGTCATCTTTTGGTGTTTCTTTCTCTTTGTCTTCTTTCGGAGCTTCTGTCACCTTGTCATCTTTCGGTGTTTCTTTTTCTTTATCTTCCTTCGGAGCTTCTACTGCTTTTTCAGTTATACCAACTTGTTTTCTATTATGTCCATCTTTAACTTCTAATTCAAAGTTATTTTCTTCTAGCGTATAGCCTTCTGGAGTAACTATTTGAATCGTGTATTTACCATTTTCTAAACGTTTTTGGAATGCATTTTTTCCATATAGACTTGTCGGTAATTCTATTTTCGTTCCTGATTCAGATACAGCATATACTTTTGTACCTGTAGGAACTGGTTTATCAAAACTGATTTCTACAGCATTTTTGATGATTTCATCTACTCTGAATTCTACTTCTTTAGTTGGAGTGTCTTTAGTTATTTCGAATTCTATTTTCGAAGGTGTTTTTAATCTATAATCTTCATCTAATAACACTACTTCTACAGTATATTTACCAAATGGTAATGATTGGTAAGTTCGTTTATTACGTGAGAAATCATCACCTACTACTTCACCTTTTTCATTAGTGATTTTATAACGAACTCTACGAGAGTTATTACCAGTTCCGTCACCTTTTTTGATTTCTACTTCAAGACTACCTTTACCATTACCTGCGATATTAGATAGAGCTATGCTATCTTTATTATCAGCGAAATCTTTTACTTCGAAAGTAACATCTTTTAAGTCTACACCTTCTGGAATAGTGTAACTTCCATCTTCATTAGGTTGGATTACATTTTTACCATAACTTAATTTTTTATAGAATACTCCGCTTCCGTCTTCCATTATTGGATAAGGAGTGAATTTACGTGTAGCTTCATCGTAATATCCACCATTAGCACCTGTAATCTTAGGAGCTTTTCTATCGATTACTACATTAAATGAAGTTTCTTGCATTTTAGCTCCAGTCGCTTGCGAACTATAAGAAAGAACATATTGATATTCTCCATCTGGAAGAGGGTTACCATTTTTATCTACACCTTTCCAGTTTGTTAATGATAATGCAGTATATTTTTTACCTGTATTGTTAAAGAAGTTTTTATTCCCTGATGCATTTCCATTTTCATAAAGTGGATTTTTACGTTCAACATCATCTTTTGCATATACTGTTAATTTTAAGTTTTCATAGTTACGTAAGAATACTCCACGCATTCCGATTTCATCATAGTTTTCATCACCATTAGGAGAGAAGAATATTTTATCTGTAAAGAATCTCGCATTTGTTAGTGGGTTAATATATGCTCCCGCAAGAGTTCTCTTATCTTTCTTATCTTCTTTATATGTAGTCAATATACCTGTGAAGTTCATATCCGTTAGAGAATCCCAGTTATTATTATTTGAATCAAATCCATATTCATATGTTGGTTTTTCTCCATCTTTCATAGAATAAATTGGTTTTTCTAATACTGGTAAGTTTTGGAACTCCCCTTTGAATCCTACAAAAGGTATACTTGCTACTTTGTCTGTTGATTTACCATCAGCTCCGTAAAACTCTACAAACCCTTCTAAATAATAACCATTTTTAAATAATTTTAATAGTTCTTCATTATATTTGCTTGCATCTACTGATACCGTGATTTCTGAAGTAGAATTTGCTCCTACAGTAACTGTTTTTTCACCTTCTATTTCATTAAGTAAACGTGAAGTCATAGTTAAGTAGCCAGTCCAATCGCCATTACCTTCACCATATGCATCATCTGTAATTAATGTTGATTTATATTTTAAAGTTTTAGGTTTATCAGAAATATTATGAACTAATAGTTTTACATCAAATTTATCACCTACATTACCTAAACTTACACTACCATAGTCATTTGTTCCAGTAACATAAACATCTCCATAAGCAGCTTTATACGCATCTATTAATCCTGCACCTTGTTGTCTTGGAGAAATGTATACACCATTATCTTTATTAACATTAATACTAGCTGTACTCATTAATAAGTGTTTTACTAATTTTTGAAGTTCTTCTGCAGTCTTACTAGGGAATCTTTCCGCTAGAGCTTGTTTTATTAATGCAGTTGCTCCAGCTACGTGAGGTGATGCCATACTTGTCCCACTATCTAATCCGTATCTTCCATCATTATAAGAAGAGATAATATCTCCACCTGGTGCTGTAACGTCTGGTTTTAAGTATCCATCAACTGTTAAGCCCCAACTAGATGAATCATCGAATTTACCAACATTTTCATTTGGTTTTTTCTCCCATTTCCCGTTGAAGTTAATTTTATACTCACCTTCATGTTGAGCCAGCTCATTACCAAAGTTGTAATAAGTCGTTACTACTGGGAAGTCTTTATCTTGACCATTTAAGACAACATTATAGATAGTATCTCCATCATTAAAGTACGCTATTACCCCTGCAGCTCCATGTTTTTTAGCTATTTTCACCTTATCTTCGAAGCTGTTTTCACCACGTTGAACTAAGGCAATTTTACCTGTTAAATCTTTGCCTTCATAGTTTTCTTCTTTCCCAACACCTACATAAACATAGTCATAGTCTTTATTTTCAAAAAGTTTTGAATATGTGAAGATAGGCACATTACCATTGTTGAAAGCTACATTACCTAATAAGTTCGCAACTGTAGCAATCTCTCTATTAAGTACACTATTACTAATATTAGCAACAGAAATAGCATCATCAGATACTGATGGACGTCCTACTGTCCCATAGTCTGGGTTAACCGCACGTGGTGTGATGTAGTCAAAACCACCTTTAGAGAAGTAGGCATTGTTACCAGCAGCAGCTACTATATTTATCCCGGCTTTTTTAGCTACTTCTAATGCGCTAATTAAACCATCCCCAACTTCCATTACTGAACCGGCTGGTGACCCTAAACTTAAGTTAATAGTATCAGCACCTAACTTAATAGCATCTTCTATAGCTTTAGTGTAAATGTAAGACTCTGTTCCTGAGTTTTTAGATTCTGAGAATACACGCATAAATATTAATTGCGCTTCTGGAGCTACACCTGTAATATAGTCACCTGTTCCGCTTTTTTCTTTAGGATTACCTACCGCAGTACCAGCAACATGCATACCATGTGATTTGAATCCACTTTGTTTAATATCATTGTTCCAATCATTATAGTTGAAAGCAAACGGTAGTTTATCACTATACCACTTACCATAGTCTATTCCCGCTTCTTTCATCGCTTTTTCAGCGTCTTCTTTTGTTTTATATTTAGATTGAGAGTTATCTGTTAATCTTAGAACAGGGTGATTAGGATCAAGCCCTGAATCAAGCACCGCTATTACTCTTCCTTGCCCGCGGTAACCTTTATCCCATAGTGGTTGGATGTTAATTAGATTATAACTATCTAAAGCTTTGGAGAAGTCATTTACCTCTTCTTTTTTTGTTCCAACTGCATTAGTAGTTGTTTCTGGTTTTTTGTAAGCAACACTTACCTCTACACTGTCTACGAAGTTCATTGCTTGAATTTTTTTAGCATCTTCATAAGTAGTTTCTAAAGCGAACCCATTTAAAAGTGTGTCATATTCAAATAGTTTTTCATAATTCACACCTTTTTCTTTTATTTCTTTTAAGGCTTTTTCACGAGGTTCTTTTGTGCTAGCTTCACGTTTTTTCAACCCTTCAGCTGTTTTTAAATCATCAGGATTTACTTTATCCTCTTTTAATTTAACAATTATTTTTACCTTATCATCATTATTAAATTTTTTCTCATCTTCTTTTGAAACATTAGATAATGCTTGTTCTTTTGCACCATTTTGTGCATAAATAAATTTTGAATTAATATTATTAGTTAATAAATTAACATTCCCCACTAGTAAAGATAAGCTCACTACACTTACTACTGGCTTCTTCGGAAATTTCATGTTAATAACTCCTCCTGGTTTTTTAAAAATAATATCTATATTTTAACTTAAATAATCAGAAAAATCAATTCAATATTCAGAAATAGTTTAATAAAATTTAGGCAATAT
>ERZ773066.2012-NODE-2012-length-10140-cov-4.437977_pt1 | contig 10140 bp, 7 predicted proteins | sample MGYA00580573_ERZ773066 | MGnify/ENA primary metagenome ERZ773066 (study PRJEB29015, sample SAMEA2738128) | human oral metagenome | biome: human oral; feature: human-associated habitat; material: saliva | place: China | collected 2203 ... | reverse complement strand
TAATTTAGAAAAACAATACTTATCAGATACGAGTGTTTTTGATAGGTCGCTGTATGAGAGTTATGAACCTGACATAAAAAATGATGGTTCAAGTAATGCAGTGTTGCGTATTATCCGAGGGCCTCTTGCTGAGTGGGATAAGTTAAATCGTAATGGTAGGTTATATACGGAGAAGTTGTGGGATAGGGTGTTAGAAACACCTTATGTTAAAGAACAACTAATGTATAACACATTATATGGTGAGGCTAATCACCCAGTAGATAGGATGGAAGTAGATTTTGAGAGGGTTTCACATAGAATAGCTAAAATGTGGAAAGTACCTCAATCAAATCAAATTTATGGGGAGATTCATATTTTAGATACTCCTTTTGGTCGGATTATAAACACATTGTATGAAGCTGGTGGTGTTATTGGGTATTCATCAAGGGCTGGTGGTGCTTTACATCAACGTAAGGATTATATAGAGGTAGATGAAAATCAATATAATTTTGTTACATTTGATGCAGTACCATTCCCATCTGTTCAATCTGCTAGACCTAGTGATTTTGTAACAGAGGGTGCTGATATTCAAAAACACGCTTTAACAAAAGATGTTCATAATGCTCTTTTTAAAATTATTAAAGAGTGTGATGAAAAAGACTTTAATAATATTAAGTCTTTTATAAATAGCATTGAGGGTTATGATTTAACACCTGAAAAGTTGTTACTTGAAAGTGTTGAAAATATAACTTTTAATAATGGTGATGAAGAAGTTATTGTCCGAGACACTATTGAGGACAATAAGGAAGAATCACTTGTAGATACTTTACAAAGTACTTTACAGTCAGTTAAGGCTCAAAAACAATCTTTAGAGAAAGAGAATAGGGGTTTAAAAGATAGCTTAAATAATGCTTTAAATAAAATCTCTAATGTTCTACAGGATGCTAAAGATAAAGAGGTTGCAACACAAGATGAGATTTCAAATCTAAAAGACACTATTGCAAGAAAAGAAGTTAAAATCAATGAGTTGCAAGAGGAAATTGACTTGTTACAAGATGAACTTGATGGTTTACAAACTGTCGAGGAGGCTTGTAAGGCTTTGAAGTATCAAAACTCTACTTTACTTAAAGAGGGTGTAGAAGATAACAATAGGGAATTAGAATCAAAGTTATCTGTCAAAGAGGAAGAGAACAAATCTTTATTGAAAGATAATAAAAATCTTTCAAAAGAAAAAGAAGAGTTACAGTCTGAATTAAAAGAGGCTTATGGTGAGATTGCCGATACTGTTAAGGATATTAATAGTAAGGATGCTATTATTAAGGCACAACAAGATACTATTAATTCTTTAAAGAGTGATGTTAAGTCTACACAAGAAGAATTAGATAAGGTAGATGAAGATTATCAAAGTGCTTTAGATAGGCGAGATAATCAAATTGAGCAGTATGAAGAAAAAATTAAAGAGTTAGAAGAAAAGATTAGAGAATTGAGTTCTGAGGTAGAAGATATCGATGAGTCATACTCAAAATCAAAATCGTATACTAAATCTTTAAAAAATGACTTAATTTCGGTTATTGCTGGTAATTATGGTTTAACAAATGAAAGTGTTAAAGCTAAGTTACCTGTAGGGTTTGGTAAGTCAGAGATTTATACTGTGTGTGAATCAATGAGTCGCAATAGTAAAAATTTAATAAGCAATTCTATTGTAGATACTCAAATTGTTAATGAATCGACTAAAAATAATGTTACTAATAGTCATTCTAACAGTAGGGGTAGTAGGTTAAGTGAAATAATCTCTACAAATAGAAGAGGTTAGAGTGATATATTAGTTTTTAGTTGATAGTCTATATGTTAAATAAAAATTTTATGGGGAAAGTTATTAATGAAAACTAATATTTATGAACAGTATCGTCCATTGTTGGAATCTTGGAAAGGTTATACTGACGTTGTAAAACAGCACGTAGATGGTTATTCTGATGTAGAAGCTACTCAATTATCTATGTTGCTTGAAAATACTAAATCTGAGTTAGAAATGACAAAAGGTCGTATGATGAATGGCACAGCTATTCATGAAGGCACTGACATCTCTATGGTAAACACATTTACATCTAATGTATTTGATATTATCACAGCTGTCATGCCAAATTTGATTGCGAATGATATCGTCAGTGTTCAACCTCTTGACCGTAGGAATGGACAAGTATTCTTCTTAAAATTCACTTATGGTAATAATAAAGGTGCTATTAAAGCTGGTACTGATATGATTTCATCTCAACGTGGTTTCGTTGGTGGTGATTATAGTGGTGAGCATGTAAGTGGTGAATCATTGACAATCACTTCTAATGCAGTATCTCAAAAAGTATTGCATACTCCAATTAAACCAGGTACATTCCGTTTGACTTCACCTGATAAAATCGGTGATGAATTATTGGATGTTCCTAATGCAGATGGTATCACAGGTACTATTACAGATACTGCGTCTACTGGTTTAGGTGCTGGTACTGTAAACTATGTTACAGGTGAAATTACATTGACTGGTGTAACAGTTGCACATCTAGAAGCTGATTTTGATTATGACCAAAACAGTTTTGATGCTCCTGTAGACCAAGTTGATGTACGTGTGGTTTCTGAGCCTGTAGTTGCTCGTCCACGGAAATTAAAATCCGTATATATGTTTGACGTTGCATACGATAAAATTGCATAAAATGTAATTTTTAGGTTACATTTTTAAGTCGCATGATTCTAGTAATAGAGTCTTGAATAACCTAGTGAATTGCTGAAAAGCCGTAAAGCTGTGATGCCTAATCATGGGAGATGAAAATCAGAAACAAGTTCACAGATGGTATAGGGTGAAATAAAAGCATATTAATAAAATATGTCCTAAGTACTATTTATAATTGGTAATCAGCAGGTTTGTATGATACTTATATCATATGGACTTCAACGACTATCCTGAAGCAATGATGCGTCAAAAAATAAAATCATTGTGTATAGACGTGAAATTCGTCAAAAGGAGTACGGCTCGAGTGAGTGGGTGAGAATCCCTTAAATGGAAGTGCTAGGGTGCCTGTTTTAGGTACATGATATAGTCTATTCTCATATGAAAGTATGAGAGTACTAATGGAAACGATTAGTACGTAATGTTAAAGTTAAAAATGTCATTCGGCTTAGATATGGATACTGTAATCCTTAAAGCTACAAGTGGCGAAATCGGTTACGAAATTGACAATGAGATAATGCAAGACCTGTTAAAAATCGCTGGTAGTCAATCTACTTGGAATAAACTTCCAGAGTATAAAGGTCAAGACGTTAAAACTCATGAAGCTACATTGTTTAATGCTATCAATGATGCGTCCAATACAATTCTTGGTAACACTAAACGCTATGAAGCTACATTTATTATCTGTGGTAAAAATGCCGCTACATACATTGAATCCTTGAACACAAATATCGGTCAAGTACGTGAAATCTTCAAACGTGTGTCTACAAATGGTATCGTTGGTGGCCCACACTTGGTAGGTATCTTGGATGAAAAATATAAAGTGTACAAAAATCCATATTACCCCGATAATGAAATCTTGGTAGGTGCAAAAGGCGAGATGTTCATTGAGGCGGGATATATTTACGCTCCATACTTACCATTATTTGCTAGCCAATTATTGGTAGATGCAGACTTCAAAGCACAACGCGGGTTCTGCACGCTATACGCCAAAAAAGCTGTAAATAAATATATGTACCATCGTTTAACTTTGGTAGATAATAAACAAGTAGCAGCTAACTAATTGATAGTTTAAGCTATAAGTCATCAGTAAACATGACTGTATATAAATACAAACTAAATAATATATCCATTCAAAGAGGTGTAACTTCGTTTACACCTCTTTTTCTTTTAGTTGATTTTTGATATGCGAATAATCTATAATTTAATTATGATACAGTATTTTATATTATACAAGGAGTTAAATTGTGGAAAATATTTTAGCTAAAGATGGTATATTGTGTGGTATTCCTAGTGATAGGAGTTGTAATTTGATTGTATTGTTCTCTGGTGGATTTGATTCTACTGCATTATTACATATGGCAGTTAATACTAAGAAGAAATATAATACTATAAAAACAGTATATGCTTTGTATGTTAAAAGTAATCTATTAGATGAAGGGAAAGTTAAGTTAGAGGAAAATCATGTAAAAAAGTTTATTTCTTATATTAATCAAGATGAGGAGATTGTAAAGTTAGTTACTTATGAGAGTTCATTTAGTGATTTAGAAGAGTATGCTTATAGTGAAAATTCCTATGACTTAATATTTATTAATGCTATTAATTCAGTAGTACATATGATAGGTGGTGCTGATGTTAATATAGTATTGGGTGGTTCATTGGATGGGGATTCTAGGGCATATCATTTACCATATTATAAAAGTATGGTTGATGGGTTTAATAGAAAGTATAGGGGTGTGGATGTGGTTATGGTGTTCCCTCTTATACAGACAGATAAGCCTAGAATTATAGATTATTTACTCAACAATAATCTATATCAGTATTGTACTTGTTGTGAGAGTCCTAATAGTGGTGTCTTTTGTAATAGTTGTAAAGAGCATTTAAGGGCTTTATATGAATTATTACATATCTATGATGTGTATGGTGATATTGAACCTTTAGATGGGAATGAAGAGTTTGTTCGTGATGAAATAAATAGGATACATGGAGTTGAGTCTGATGAGTGATAAATCTAATTTACATGGTGGTAAGGGTAAAAGAACATATAATAATGGTGTGATAGCTAAACGATATTTTGAAGGGGAGCAACCAGATGGTTTTGTACTAGGAATGTTACCACGTACTGATGAGCAAAAGGCTGAAAGTAATGCCAAAAGGGTTAAGACTACAATAGAGAAGTATGGTGTTTCTAATGTAGCACAGTCTAAAGATGTATATGATAAGATTATAGAGACTAATCTTAAAAAGTATGGTGTTGAGCATCGTCAAAGTCTTGAATCTCAAAAAGAGAAAGTAAAGAAAACAAATTTAGCAAGATATGGTACTACTAATGGTAAGATATTAAAGCCTAAAGTAATAAAACCTAAAAAGGAGAAAAAAGTAAAAGTACCTAAAATCAAAGATACTCGCAAAGGACATTACTATAATAATGGTATTATCACTAAGAAGATTAAAGAAGGTGATGTTATACCTGATGGGTTTGTGAGGGGTATGCTGTTGAGTGATGAACTTAAACAAAAGAGGTCTGCTAAAGCTAAGGAAACATTTCTTAAAAAGTATGGTGTAGATAACCCTGCTAAGACTAAAGAAGTACAAGATAAGATGAGGAAAACTACTTTAGAGAGGTATGGAGTAGAACATTCTTCACAATCTGTTGTTGTTAAAGAGAAGGTTAAGAAGTCGAACTTAGCTAAGTATGGTGTAGAATATTCATTTCAAGCTAATGGGGTTAAGGATAAAATTAAGGCTACAAACCTAAAGAAATATGGTGTCGATAATCCATCTAAATCAGATATTATTAAACAGAGGATTGTTGAGTCTAATCGTAATAATTTAGGTGTAGACTACCCTATGCAGTCTAAGGATGTTATGGATAAGACTAGAGCTACTTCTTTAGAAAAGTATGGCACAGAATATCCTAATCAATCTGATATCGTTAAACAACATATAAAAGAGAGTAATCTTAAAAAATATGGTGTTGAGCATCCTGCACAGTCAGATATGGTTAAACGTCAGACTATTATTACTAATAGGGAGAGGTATGGCGTAGATTACACTTGTCTTATATGTCAGGGTAAGTTAGTTGGTAGTGATAGTAGTTATAATCGTTCTTTTGCTAAGTTGTTAGACAGTAATAATATTACATATAAACGTGAGTTTTTATTACAAAAATATTCATTTGATTTTAAAGTAGGTAGTATACTTATAGAGATAAACCCTACTGTTACACATAATACTCATTTTAGTCCTTATGGTGAGTGTAGAATTGGAAAGAATTATCACAGAGATAAGTCAACGGTGGCTAATGATAATGGGTATGATGTAATACATATATTTGACTGGGATGATATTGATAAGGTTGTAAAACTTTTAAAAAATAGAGAGACTTTATATGCTAGGAGATGTGTAGTTAGAGATGTTGATTATAGAGATACAAATGAGTATTTAAATGACTATCATTTACAAGGTACTTGTAAAGGACAGAAAATTCGTTTAGGGTTATATTATAATAATCAGTTAGTGTCATTAATGACATTCGGTAAATCACGTTTCAATAAGAATTGTGAGTATGAATTGTTACGTTACTGTTCACATTACAATGTAATAGGTGGTGCTGAGAAGTTATTTAAATACTTTGTAGATACCTATAAACCTAATTCTATTGTTTCTTATTGTGATACATCTAAATTTAGTGGTAAAGTGTATGATAATTTAGGATTTACTTTAAGTAAGAAAAATAGTCCTAGAAAGCATTGGTATAGTATGAAAGAAAAGCAACATATTACTGATGGTTTGTTATTAAGTCAAGGATATGATAGGTTATTCAAAGAGAGTCATGGTAAAGGTACTTCTAATGAAGAGTTAATTCTTAGTAGAGGATATTTACCTGTATATGATTGTGGGCAGAATACTTATGTTTGGAAAAGTCATAAAAACGTAGAATAAATTTAATGTTACCTATATATAGGAGTGGATATATTAAATTTAGAGTTTGTAAAATAACAGAGTGGGTATATTAATTTAGTTTTTGTAGATTGGTATATGTTTACTGAGGATGTATGGGATTCTATATAGGTATTCTGTATGTCCTTTGTTTTACTATTAGATGAAGAATAGGAGATATAATGAGTTTAGAGTTATATAACACAACTAAAAACACAATTCGTATTCCTGAGTACAATTATAATGGCACATTGGTGTTTGCTCCAAACGAAGCAAAACCTTTGGATAGTTTAGATAAGGTTGGTTTCTTCCGTCCTTATGCTAGGGCTGGTATTATTGTGAGGAATAGTGATGTTGATTTAGGCTTATCTCAACGTACTATTGATGACATCAATCAAGCTAAAGAGGAATTAAAAGACCATGTTTCTAAAGTGGCTGATAGTGTTGTTGATAGTGTTAAGAATGTTTCAGATAAAACTAAAGATGCAGTTAAATCTGTAGCTGATAATGCTGGTAAAATTGCTAGTGATGTTGTGGAAGATACAGTTAGTGATGTTACTGAAAAAGTAGAAAAAGTAAAAAAATTCACTTCTGATTTTCTTGATACTTTAACATTAAAAGAATTGAAAGCTACTGCTAAAGAAGTAGGTATAGATGCTGATAGTGTTAATAAAAAAGCAGATGTTAAAGAAATGATTTTATCTGCACAAAATAAAAAATAGATTTATAGAGGGTGAGTAGTCATGAGTAGGATTGATGACAGTTTACTTGTAGATAGTAGTTCATTTAGTAATGACTACATGGAATCACTTTCTAAAGAACGCAGAGATATTATTGAGGATTGTATGGTGGCTTTAGGTTATCCTGTAATCACTCTATATATTACTCAGCGTCAAATTGATAGGTTAATAGATTTTGCAACTCGTAGGTGCGAGAGTAAAGTGTCCTTACCTTATTTAGCAACATTTAGTGTAGGAAATGGTGTTGTTGATGTTAGTGGATATGATATGTTAGCCGTTAGACAGATATATAATGGTGTAGGTGTCGGTAGCACTAATGGAAATGCTAATTTAGTAGCTAATCCGGATAATCCTAATAGTGGATGTAATATTTCATTAAATGGGTGTGATATTTGTAATCAATTATGTCAGTATCGTGGTATGCAGTCTTTGGCTGGTTCTTATGGCACAAAGGGCATTTATGATTATGTGGCTTATGCTGGTGCTATGTCAGAATTAAATGTTCTTATGACTAATGATTGGTATCTAGACCCTACTGATAATAAGTTATATATTGATGGTTTTAGTGGTGTTGTTACAGTAGAGTATGTAAAATCTAATAATTCTTTTGAGGATATAGCTAAGGACAACTTTTGGAGGCAGTGGATTCGTGATTATACACTTGCTATGGTTAAAATTACTGAGGGACGTATTCGTTCAAAGTATAAGATTAGTAGTGGTGTGTTTGAAATTGAATCAGATGAGCTTATAAATGAAGGAAATACTGATAAACAAGAATTAGAGCAACGATTGGAAGATGGTGGCTTTGGTTATTGGAATATCATGAGAGGGTAGTTATATTCTTAGAGAGGTAGTATTAATGAGATTTACAAATTCTCCATATGGAGATGATACTCCTACATTATTAGGTGGTGTCGGTGGAGGTCAGCCTTTTAGGTGGTTGTATTCTGAGTTTGACAGTTTCTTAAATGTTTGGGGTAAGAATAACGGTATTAATGTTACCTTTAATCTAAGGTCTAAAGATGATATAGATAATAAATTAGATATGTTACGTCAGTTTGTATTGAATGGTTCTATATCAGAGGATGACTTGTATGAGTTAGAAGAGAGACTTAGGACATATAGTAATCTTGCTAGTGGTGGTAATGGTAGTCATACACATTCTGCTATTGTGTCTGAGGCACATAAAAAGGGTGAGGTTTATAAGACATACCAAGATGGCAAGTTGGTTGAAAAAGTCGGTAGGGGTAAAAGAAAACATATTACTCAGGCTCAACTTAAAGCACTTGCTAATGCTAGGAAAACTGCACACAGTGATGTTGCTCGTGCTAAGAGAAGGAAGTCTATTCAGGCAAGGCGAGATGCTAAGATTTTAGATATGTAACATTACACATAAAAAATAGTTGTACAAAATAAATTTTGATTTTTAGGGGGATACCTTATAAATGAGGCAAGTAAGGAAATTAAGCAATTTGATTGCTGATGAGTTGGAAATGCAAGGTATGAGGTCTGGTTCTGCTTTGTTTGAGTCTACAGTTTCTAATATTGTTAAGAGTGTTAATGAGGCTTTAAAAGATGCAGACAGGAAAGATGCTGGTAATACCGATGTATTTGAGGAAGTAGAAGAAGGCTCTTTCTATTTTGCTACTGATGATACAGTTTTAGGTGATTATGAAGTTAATCAAGATGAGATTGTAGAATTAGTTACTAATGGCGACCCTTGTGTTGTAAATATTTATGATGCTGAAGGTGAGTTGCGTGAGGAAGGTGTCGAAGTACCTGCCGATGCTTTTGTATCTTTTGTTGATGATGCTGATGAAGTTGTTGTAGAGGATGTAGAAGAGCTTTTTGATGAAGAGGAAGATGTTGAAGAGGGTGCTAAAATCTCCTTTAAGGGTGGTAAAAAGCGTAAAATCAACGCAAAGAAGGCAAAACTTCTACTAAAATCTAAAGAAAAAGGTGAGAAGTGGAAAGTTCAAGGCGACAAACTTGTTCGTAGGACTACCGCTGAAATTAAAGCATCTAAGAAAAATATCAAAAAAGCTAAAAAGGGTAAAGCTAAGGCTAAGAAAAATCGCAAAAAAGCACAAAAAGCTAATGAGTCTGTAGTTATTGAAGGCTTTGATATTTCTGCTAATGGCACTATCTTCCATGTAGAGGATGGAGATATTTTAACTTATGAGGATGGTTTCTTAACTGTAACACGTGCTGGTGTAGAAGTATTCTCTAATTTGACAGTTTCTGAATCTTTCATTTCTCGTTGCATTTCTGAGGGTGTTGTTGATGACTGCGAAGATTGTGATGACGAAGAAGTTAAAGAGTCTAAAAAACGTAAGTCAGTCAAAGAAGATGAAGAGTCTGAGGAAGATGAAGAAGAAATTCAAGAGGATTCCGATGAAGATGAAGAAGATGAAGAAGATGAAGAAGATGATGAAAGTGTCGATGAGGATGATGAGGAAGAAGATGGTGAGGAAGTTTCTGAATCAATGTTGACATGGAAATCGGGTAAAGGTTATTGTCTAGTATCTGAGGGTAGGGAGTTACAAATGGGTAATCGTATCCGTGCTAGGGCAATGCTTTTAAATGAGGGTTTTGAAGTCAAATCTTCTGATTTAGACAAAGCCGCTAGTGGTAAAGTTGTAGTTCTTTAATTAAGAGGTATTTGAGAATGGGTAACAAAACTGTTACAATAATTTAAAAATTTATCTGAACAGAATACCCTCTGTATCTCGTAAGGGGTGCAGACTCGACGTTAAGTGCTTT
>ERZ773066.2004-NODE-2004-length-10158-cov-3.014451_pt1 | contig 10158 bp, 9 predicted proteins | sample MGYA00580573_ERZ773066 | MGnify/ENA primary metagenome ERZ773066 (study PRJEB29015, sample SAMEA2738128) | human oral metagenome | biome: human oral; feature: human-associated habitat; material: saliva | place: China | collected 2203 ... | reverse complement strand
ATCCAGACACGGCTCCTGATAGGGCTCCTAATCCAAATATGAATTCTTCTGAAATAAATCAGCTTAATGCCTTGTCTGAAATGAGCGGTAAATTTAATGCAGATAAGGCAAAAACACTTATTGAAGAAAGTCTAAATAGTAAAGAGGACCATACAAACGAGAATAAAGATACCGAAATTAAAGGTTTTGAATATTTAGCAGTACAACCAGAAAAACAAGAAGAGCTCACTCCGCGAGATGCTGCAAATGAATATTTGTCTATACTTGATGATCTTAGTAAGGATTTCTCAAATCCATATTATAGCGAACAAAGAAGTGGACAGCATCATTATGCGGTGAATATAACTACCGATCTAGGACGTAAATATAGCGACAACCCACATTACCGTTGGAGTGGCTATGTCGGCACGGAAGCTGGAGAAAAGGACGGAACAATGCTTCGCATTGCCAGTGCCGACAGTCTAATTGCATCTGAAATAGGTTGGAGAAAAGATGGAGAAAAGGCCGGTAGAGAATTAGAAAAAATTGATAGAGATCTCGCTGACCTAGATGATGAATATGAGAAAAAAAGCTTTTTAGGAAAATTCTTTGGTAAAAAAAGATACGAAAGTGCTAAAAAAGAACTTGAACAGTCAAAATCTGCAATAGAAAATCAATCCAGTTATAACAATAAACTTATAGCTAGAGAATTAGCAATATCATACGACGAAAGCGGCGGTACTGGTTCTCATCATGGCGAAAAATATGATGATTCACAAAATGAGGAATGGAATCGTCGATTCTTTGGTCTAGATAATCCGGAGCGTGCTAAAAAAATTGAACGTGCAATTGAACTTCGAAAACAATATGAATCAGAGTGGAATAAGAAGAACTAATCGGTGCGATTAGCCAAGAGAGATAAACAAGGGGTGAAATCACAAAAAACCGGCTGGATGCCGATTTAGGATCTGGTGGGGGCGGTTGGGCTCGAACCAACGACCAAGCGGTTATGAGCCGCCTGCTCTAACCCCTGAGCTACGCCCCCAGGTGTGTTTATTATTCTATCACAAAACTGCTATAATAGGGATATGGGTGCGCGTTCTAAAAAAGAGCAACTTCGAATAAGGTTCAATCGCTTCCGTTTTTGGCTGAAGACGGATGTTTTGAATTTTAACAATATTTTACTGCTTTCGATTCCCTTTTTGTTTATTATTCTACTAATCGCATCTGTTGGAGCGATTGCAAAAAACTGGGATCTACAGAAACAGATGAACGTAAAACAGGCTGAAAAGAGCCTACTTGAACTAGATGTGAATAAAATTAAGCTGGAAAATCAATATTACGCCTCAGATGAGTATCAGGAACTGGAGGCAAGAAAACTCCTCGGAAAGAAACTGCCGGGAGAGGTGATGATTGATCTCCCAAATAACAGCGAAATTGCCAAAAATAAGCATCCAAAACCGACCCTAAATGAGCAAATCGAGGCAAGGAAGCCATCGAACTTTGAGCAATGGATGGAATTTTTGTTTGGGATGGAGAGATCCTAGCGGAGCCTTAGTCTAAAAATTAGGAAATAACCTTAACCTTTACTTTTTGAAATAAACATGTTATAATATGCATACGATGTAGTGTAATTCCCTGTAAGAATGAGTGGCTACAGCGGATAAGCACCTTTCAAAAAGGAGGAAAAACAATGTTGAAGAAATTTGCAATGTTTTTGATGGCTACCATGATGGTTATGATGCTGGCGATTCTGCCGACATCGAGTGCGTTTGCAGCAACCTGCAATTGCACTTGTCACTGCACCTGCAATTGCGGATGCAACAACTGCAACACCTGTAAGTCAGGAAACTCTGGTAGCAATGCAACCACTGCTCAGGCTCAGCCTGCAACGAAGTCCGCAATGAGCGAGGAAGCGGTGAAGGCCGAAACCAAGCGCGTGACTGACAAGTACATGCAGGAGGATAACCGTAGACAGTATAACGGTTACCAGCTGCAGCTTGCGAACGCGTTTGAGGCTTCTGCAAAGAACTCTGGTTTTGATGTAAAGACCAGCAGTTGGGCAGAAATCGACGGCGCAGGCTACACGGTCGTGCAGCAGGAGTTCTCCAAGAACAATTGGACGCTGAAGCTTCAGTATCGCTTCGGCAGCTCCGGGTTCTTCGACGACTGCAGCCCGCTGTGGCTCTACCATAATGGCGTCCAGGTTACCTCTGGAAAAGACTATTATGGTTGGGCATGGTCCTCGACTCAGACCGTCTATGAGCTTTTGGATATGATTTCCAAGCTTTGAGACATGAAGGTCTTTCGTTCGGAGGCTGACCAAAATATGTAACTTATTAACCCTGTTTTTCCACTCTAAACTGGGGCTAGCTTTGCTAGCTCCTTTTTAATATTTTGGGGATTTTAACGTGCTGGTAATAAAAATATCAGAGAAAAAATACCAGAGAAGTGCCCTGGTATTTTTTGATCAACCTAATAACTGGCTAAATTATTTCTTTTTTGAAAGAGTAAGGAAACCGTTGCGTGGGTTTTCATTGACGACGCGATCTTCAGGGAGATCAACTGGGGTACCCTTTGGATTGTTCTCAGTTTTGGTGAAGAAATAAATAGTCTGAGGCTTGCCACCGCGGAGGGTAACCTCAGATTTATGTAGATAATAGGTGATGCCTTTGCTGTTAGTGTGACTGTAGGCCATTTTTCCTCCTTTAATTGATATAGTCTTATCTTATGGTAGGGTGGGATTTCTGTCAAGGGGTTTTACAGAGATTTTATAGGGGTGAAAGTTCTTATGATTTGCTGAGTTATGAAGAGAATATTTTTAGCGGCCTATATAATCTGCATCTCTATACAGAAGCTAGTTTTATGTGGGATTTGTAGTTTTATTTAATAAAGAGGATGGCGATGCGGAGAACGATAAAAATGAGGAGACGAATGAGAATAATAATAATGAGAACAAGGCAGATGAGGAGGGCGAAACCGGCGAGGTCGGGCGCCCAGACTGGGGAGGAGAAGTCGTAGCGATAGAGGGAGGTAGAGGGGATATTGGCGGTAAGGGAGGTGGTGATTTGGTCGGTGGTTGGGTAACTATTGATGATGCCAGTCATACAGTTTAGGTAGCCAGGGCTATTCCAGGCCCAGCCGTTTGCGATGGCTTTTGGCTTACAAACTTCCATGGCTTTAGCAAAAACATTGCCGTTTGGATTAGTATCACCGGTGTTTTTTAACTTATTTTCGGCTTCCGCGAGGGCAGCAGTGGCTTTACGATTATATTGGTTTTCAAGATAAAAAGGGCCGGTACCAAAGACAAGGGAATTGCGACCATTTTTCTCAATAAAATTGACAACAACATGAGATTCAGTGTATTTTTTGAGCTCAGTGAGAGTAGTTTTGAGGTTATGATCGATTTCCTCTTGTGAAGTAATTTCCTTGCCGTCGGCAGTTTTTCCCTGATCAGCCTGTAAAACTTTTGTTTTTAGATCATTCATTTTGAGATGGTCAAAACGTAAAAAAGTGGCCGTTAAAAAGAAGAGTGGGATGAGGGCGAGAAAGAGTTGCCAGGTTTTGATTTGCTTAAAAAGCTGAGAGAGGCGCTGCTTCTCCTCCTGATGCTCTTTTTTCCCAAATACGCCACCCATAAACGTTTTAATTATAACATAAGTGGAAAGCGGCAGAGTGAGAAGGTGATTGGCAGACTACCCGCGGACGCGGTAATTAGTTAGTGAGGAGGTCGTGGCGGAACCAGGCGTCAGCGGGGCCAGCGGACATAAGGATAACTAGATAGTTTTCCTGGAGAAGAGTTCTTAGCTCGGTTTTGAGATCATTATCGAGATTAGCTGGTTTGGCGATCTGAGGATTCTCAAGAGTTGCAATAAAGTCGGCTGGGGTATAAATTTTGAGGCTTGGATTTTCACGAGTCAGATAAGTTGGCAGCCAGAAAAGATGATTAACGCCGAGAAAAGCATCCTGATAGAGATGAAAAACTTCGTGTTGACGCGTGTTCTGATGCGGCTGATAAACCACAACAACACCGGCTTTATTAAGATTTTTTGCTTCCTCTTTGGCAATTTCAATAGTGGCCTTGATTTCTTCTGGGTGGTGCGCATAGTCGGTATAGAGCCCGTCAGCTAGACGCTCAAAACGGCGACCAACGCCCGGGAATCGGTTGAGGGTTTCGAGGATAAGTTCATCGGAAATATTTTGAGAATCATTGTCGGATGTATCATCGGAAATATTCTGAGGATGATTTTCGGATGTATTATCAAAAATATTTTGAGGATTATTTTCAGTTGTATTATTAAGATCACAGAGGATTTGCTTGGCAGCGGCAAAGACAAGATTAGCGTCTTCACGGCGAGCTTGGCCAGCAAGAGTAAGTCTAGAATCTGGCGAACTTAGGATAAGAGGATCTTTATCGGCGATCTGAGAAAGGTCAGATGGAGCAGCGGATTGATTAGCAAAAATGAGAGACTTGCTCTGTTTTTCAAAGGCGAGGAAGGCGTCACGATAATCATGCTCAGTAGGATAAATATCGGGATGATCAAAGGAAACGAAGGTGATTAGAGAAAGCCAAGGGTGATAGTGGAGAAAATTACGATCATACTCATCGGCTTCGTAAATAAAATATCTGTCATGAGGCTGATAGGAGCCAGATGGAGCAAAATTCAAAGTGGAACCCACAATGTAAGCAGCTGGAAGTTGAAGATTCTTGGCTAGCCAAATTAGCATGGCGGTAGTAGTGGTTTTACCGTGAGTACCAGCAACGGCTATCATTTTTAGATTAAGATCCTTAACTAAGGTTGCGGTCAGTTCGTCGCGTTTAGAGATTTTAAGCCCAAGAGATTTGGCGAGCTGTAATTCGGGATGATCTTCGGGGAGAGCGGAAGTATAAACAAACCAATCGAGATGATATTTTTCATGGATCTCTTGGAGATACTGCCCGTCTTGTGTGCTAACAGTGAAGGGAATTTGAGCCTGTTCGAGTTCCTGGGAAATTGCGCCGCGATATTGATCGGACCCAAAAACCTGATAGCCAGCATTTTTTGCCATAAGAGCGAGCGGACCCATGCCAGTGCCAGAGATGCCCGAAATATAGATATTCATAGGTATATTATATCCCAGTTTAGACAAGTTTCTTACGAAAGAAGTTTGTGTCGTAAATTGTGGCACCATGGTCATTGTAGAATTTTTGGGCAGCTTCACGGCCATTGCCGCATGTGAATTCCAGATTCTTGCAGCCCTTTTCCTTTGCCCATCTCTCATAAGCATCGAAGAGGAGATGGCCGACACCTTTACCACGAGCTGCCTGGTCAACTACAAAATCTTCGAGATAGGCGTTTTTACCAATGCCAGCGCCAAAAATAACAGAGACAGAAGCCATGCCAAGGATTTGCGATGGCGAAAATTCAAGTTGATTCCCTATTTTGTTTTCATTTTGACTATTTTCTTCGTTTTTGGATTGTCCTTCCAAATTTGTTTCCTGATTATCGATTTCAACTGCGAGAAGACAGTCGTGCCAAGGTGAGGCAATTAATTCATCAAACCAAGTCTTAGGAATAGGACCGTTATCACGGCCACTACGTGAAAGTTGGATAAGGAGAGCACGAATTCGATCAGCGAGACCTTCAGAATATTTGGTAAGTTTGACAATTTTAATCATAATTTCCTCTTTTAAATTAAGTCTTCTAGGGATCTGAGTTTTTCTGCGATTTCATCAGCTTTGATGCGGATTTTTTCAGGATTATCTCCCCAAATCGTAACGCGAACAAGCTCCTCTGTACCACTGGCACGAATATTGAGGCTCCAGTTAAGCTCCTCAAGCTCCTTAGTTTGTTGTCTGATAAATTCCTCTGCGACTTCTGCGTTAGTTCTAAAAGCTTGCTTGAGGGCATGGCTAACTGGTTGGTTTTTGATAGTCTGAGGAAGCTTTTTTAGCATAGAACAAATCGACTTTAAAGTAACATCGCTAGAATCTATACTTGAGGTTGATTCAGATTTGACCCCCTCTTTTTCTTCGGCTTTAGCTTTCTGAATAGCTTCATAACCTAAAATGAGCTGGTCTTCGCTTTGCTTTCTGGCGAGAGTTTCGCTATAGATTTTGGCCATAACAAGGGCAGTAAGAATACCATCACCCATAGATTCACCAGGGAGAATAATGTGACCACTCTGTTCGCCACCGAGCAGAATACCGTCTTCACGCATTTTGGCAGAAACATTTTGGTCGCCAACATCGGTCATAACAAGTTCGACACCGGTTTCTTTCGACCAATTCAGGAGACCTTTATTTGCCATAATAGTGACGGCAACTTTAGGTAGACCAAGATAATTAGCAATGCAAGCCACCATGTCGTCGCCATCGATAACAGTGCCGTCGGCATCGACCATCAAACAGCGATCGCCATCACCATCAAAGGCAGCACCAAAATCCAACTGCTTTTCCTTGACTAATTGAATAAGTGATTCAAGGTGAGTACTGCCGCAGTTTTTGTTAATATTTTCACCATAGCTGGAGTCGTCATGAATAACTTCAACTTTGGCGCCAAAATATTCAAAAATCTCACGCGCCACAACACTGGTCGCGCCGTCAGCACAGTCGAGACCGATTTTTAGCTTAGAGAAATCTGGCTTTTGGCGATCAGAAATTGTAGTAGGACCGATGTGCTCAAGATAATCCTTAAGATGGTCAAGATAGCGAGACTTAGCATCAGCATGTAGATCTTCAGCAAACTCAACAACACCAACATCAAAGCCAGTCTCATTCTCCAAAGCATTTTCGATAGCGTTGACGCCAGCCTGACTGAGTTTGACACCAAAGGGGTATTTTTTAATTTCATGAGAGAGATCTTGCCCGCTCGAGGTGGTGCCGGTACCCTTAAAGCCAACACCTCCTGGCATAACTGCCTCAAGACCACCAATCGAATCGCCACGCTCAAAAATCTTAATACCATTGTCGGTCGCAGGATTATGAGAGGCAGTGACGTCGATAGCAAGATCATAGCCCATCTGATAAAAAGCGTAATTTATGGCTGGAGTAGGGAGGACGCCCACATTGCCATGATCGATGCCGACGGTTTCGAGGGCCTCTTCAAAGTTGCGTAGAATCCATTCAGTTGATTCTCGAGTATCACCACCGAGGAGAACCTTAACTGGGCGCTCCATACCGTCCGCGGTTTCACGAGCATTGCCGAGGTAGCGCACAATGCCGAGAGTGATAGCCTGAATAAAACCAGGGGTGAAGGCATCTGCTTTTTGACGAATACCATCGGTGCCGAAATATCTAATTTTGCCTTTCATAGACTCCTTTCTATAGAGAAAATAATACCACAGAATCTCCAGAAAAAAATGTTATTATGAACTTGAGAGGAGGGATGTGATGTTGTATATTGACACAGGTTCATCTACTGTCAAGCTTTACGAATGGAAAGAAGGCAAAGTAAAACTCCTAAATACTAAGAGTTTTGATTTTAAAAAGGATTTTAATCCGGACGATGGACTGAGCGAACAAGGCGAGCGGGAATTAGTAAATTATTTTTTGAATATTAGAAACAATTATCCTGATACGGAAATTAAAGTTTTTGCGACGGCAATTTTTAGAAAAATGTCAAAACCCGCACTGAGGAAATTATCTGAAAAAATTCTTCAGATAACGGGATTACATTTTGATGTAATTAGTCAAGAGCTTGAGGGGTTTTATTTAGAACAAGCGTTATCTGTAAGATATATTTCCAATAAGCCTCTTTTGCTAATCAATATAGGTGGCGGCTCTACTGAGTTAATTATTAAACAAGATGGGGAAGTTTTAGAGAGAGTGTATCTTGAGCTTGGGGTGAGAACGGTTCTAGCACGATTTCCCCATATAAATGATGAGATTTCCAAGCATTCACTCGAGGAAGTTTTGAAATTTGTGAAGACGAAGTTGCCGCAAAAAACGATAGTCACACCAGTAGCTATTTACAATGGCGGTGAACTAACATATATGGAAGTGGCTGGCTACGATTTAGACAAAAATGAAGTTTTTGAAGACATAGATCACCCAAGAATGATTAATTTGGCAAAATTTCAAGCGAGAAATCGTGAAATATTTCAATCCGTGCAGCTTAGTGAATTGGAAAAATATATGCCGGAAGACCCTTTGTGGATGCACGGAGCGAGGGCCTGTTCAGCAATCGCACAAGCTATTTGCGAGAAATTCCAAGTGAAGACAATTGTACCTTCTGATTCAAATACTGTACACGGAATAGTTAGGCAAGAATTGCTAGTGAGAGATTAAATTAAGAATTGCAGAGGGCAAGCTCGACTTCGATGACGGCAAGAATGTCTTCTACAGTACTGCCGCGAGACAAGTCAGAAACAGGGGCGTTGAAGCCTTGAAGAATTGGGCCGGCAGCAGTGAAGTTGCCAAATTGCTCCATAGCTTTATAAAGAATATTGCCAGAATTGAGATCTGGGACAATTAAGATATTGGCATGGCCAGCAACAGGAGAGTTTGGAGCTTTTTTCTCACCAACACGAGGATTGATCGCGGCGTCAAGCTGCATTTCTCCGTCAATGAGAATTTCAGGATAAGTTTCCCTAACCTTTTCCACGACAGCTTGTGAAAGTGAGATAGTTTCATCTCTGCCACCAGAACCGAGGGTGGAGAAGCTCAGCATAGCAATACGGGGAGTGAGAAAACTATTTAATGCGGAATCAGTAGAATCATGGTTTAGGTATTTAAAATACTTAGTGGCGGTCTCGTGAGTCTCTAGAGTAATGTCGTAGAGTTGATCGAAACTAGGGTGTTTGCAAGCAGCGGCATCGCCAAGAATAAAGACAGATTGGCCGAGAGGAGTGGCTTTATTTTCTTTAGTAAAAATGAAGCTAGCGGAGAAAGTTGGTTTTTCGAGCTGGCGCGGGTTTTTGACGCCGATGATGTCGCGAGCGGCAAGGATGACATCGCGAGAGGTATAATCAATACCAGCGATCATAGAGTCGGCAACACCAGCCTTAACGGCGGCACAGGCATGCTCGAGATTATCAGCGCCGATAGCTTCAAAATCAGAGAATTTTTGCTTGGCAAGTTTGATGGCCTCCTGGACATAGGGATGGTTTATTTCTGGAAAAACAATTCGTTTCATTTTTACTCCTCCTCAGGATCTTTTAGTCTATTTTATGTAATTTTCTCTCTTTTGGGAAGAAAAAGTCACTTTATGCTAGAATGATGAAAAGTAAAGTAATTATAAGAACGCAAAACTGGAAATACAAACAGACGAGCTAGAGCGAATCATTAAATTTTACCGGATTAGTGACGATCTGGATTTTATTGGTTTTCGAACAGTAGACCCCGACACTTTTTGGTATGTTTTTCAGAGTAAAAATAATCCTCGTAGAAACTTTATTTTACACGCATCAGATTATATCTCTTGGTGTTGTGGAGAAGGGGAGCCACCAGAATTCCTTGAGGCTAATTATTTTACCGATTTTATTTACTCCTTTCCTGTGAAAAGATGGCTAACTAGTCATGATGGTTTGAACTTAGACGATGAAACTGGCGACCGTGAAGGATATCTATACTGGGCGTCTACTGGCGACCGTTGTATGATGGCGGAAATAGAAGGTGAAATTCCCGAGAAGGCAATTCGTACACTAAAAACAGAAATTCCCATTCATGACGAGCTGGAGATTGCGGCGTACGCAAGGCATTTTATTGGTAATGAAACTTTTTCAGAAATTCCACGACCATCAAGCCAGGACTCTAAATTTTTAGACGAAAATATTCGCAGAATAATCCGCACAAATATGCTGAAAATTGCGGAGAGAATAACTACCACGGGAGTAACCGGCGTAACGGAAGAAGATCTAGAGAACTGTAACTCTGAGTCATTTAGATATACTAGGCTATGGCCAATAGAGAAGAAGGAATATAAGCCTGATTGGGTGGTTGAAAAAGATACTTCCAAATCTATCTCGAAAATTAATGAAGTAAATTTTTTAGTTATTATTAATAATCAAAGCTGGCTGGCGCTATGCGAAATGAGGGACTTTCCAAACTACTTTGATGAGCGAAAGATATTAATTACATTGCTGAATAGATATATTCGTTTACATAGCGATAGGCCTGGACCAAGGTTTTTGCCAAGACAGACGGTTTTTTCTATTCTTGAGAAATTTAAGATAGATTCCGCTGGCGAATTGAGATTT
>ERZ773066.2001-NODE-2001-length-10167-cov-2.797864_pt1 | contig 10167 bp, 9 predicted proteins | sample MGYA00580573_ERZ773066 | MGnify/ENA primary metagenome ERZ773066 (study PRJEB29015, sample SAMEA2738128) | human oral metagenome | biome: human oral; feature: human-associated habitat; material: saliva | place: China | collected 2203 ... | reverse complement strand
ATTTGACCGGCACGACTTATGATGCTGCATCGCGCAAGTTAAACGTTGCTGTGAAGATGACCGGTAATGAAGCCGCCGAAGGCAAGTTGCAAATCTGGCTCATCGAAGATAATATCGTCTTGCCTCAACAGATGCCCGACGGAAGTCTGAATAAGAACTACGTGCACAACCACGTGTTCCGCGCGAGCGTCAACGAGCCTTACGGAACGCCCGTTACGGTAGCTAAGGCGGCCAGCGAAACGAAGCAGTTCGACTATACTTTGGCTGAGAAATACAAGCCGGAGAATGTGAGTGTCGTAGCTTTCATCTACAACGATGCCGGTGGCGTTCTGCAAGTCATCAAAAAGAAAATCCAATAATAAATTTGAGTGTAATATGAAAAAGATTTTATCCATTTTAGCCTTGTTTGCTTGCTGCGTATTCGCAGCACAGGCACAAGTCGATCAGACTTTACAATTTGTAGATAAGGATGGCAAGGTCGTTGAAAACGGTGCAGAACTGAATTTAACTGAAGTTGAGGCGCCTTGGGGTGATGATCAGATCGTTTTGCCCCTGTCAGTGAAGAATACGAAGAACAAAACGGCGGGCGTGCGTCTTATCTTCAACGTTATGCAGATTGATAACGGCGCCATCCAAGTTTGTTTCCCTTCAGAATGTACTTCTAACAGTGAAGCAAAAGAGTACATTACAAAACCCGGCACGCTGGAAGCCGGCGAAGTGAAGGAGATGGCTACAGAATGGTTGCCCACGGCAAAAGGCAAGTGCGTTGTGACGTTCCAATTGCAATATTTTGAGCCGACAACGATGGGCGAGCCGACTTATAAGAACGGCCCGAAAATCAAAGCAACGTTTGATTATAACCCGACGAGCGTGGCTAACGTGAAGGTTGGCAACGTTTTGATGGACGTGTACGATACGGCGGGCAAGATGGTCTTGACCAACGCGAAGAAGAGCGACGTAATCGGTCTGACGCGCGGCGTTTACATCTGCAAAACGAAGGTAAACGGCAAACCCGGTAAGGTTGAAAAGATCTTAGTGCGCTAAATTGAATCATTCCGCAGGCGCTTTTTTCAAGTCATATTGGAGAGTGATGTTGAAAAGCGAAGATTTAGGCGGATGATCACTTTATAACGGACGCGAAGCAGCATCTTTGGTGCTGTCCGCGTCCGTTTCTTTTTTAGCTGTTCGCCTTATCCGAAGCGCCAATAGCCGTTGGGCCTAAGCAGCGTTGGTCCTGATGAGGCAAAAAGTTGCAATATGTAAAAGCGTTGCGCCCTTTTCCTTTCTGCCTTCCCGTTTTCGTCAGTCTTTCGCAGCTGCTGTGCGGCGTATATTCCTTGAGCGCATCGCTTGTTGCAACATTTCGCGCTGTACATTTCCCTTTTTCGCGAGAATCTTCCATTTTTTACAAACTCATAGTCGCCGTCGGAACGCTTCTCGCCCCCTGCGCCCCATATTTATATAGAGGTGCGCCGAAAAAGTTTGATTAAAGCCTTATTTTTGCACAAAATAACATGATTCAAATGAAGATTACGCCCCGTCCGCTCCTTTGCCTCCTCTTCCTCCTTCCCCTATTGTCAGTCCGCGCACAAGTTGTGGCGGTCCAAGTGGCCGAAATGAAGCGAACCGACTTTTATGGCAGCATACTCAGTTGCCAAGATTCGACGTTTACCTTTGTTACCGATGAGCACGATACCCTCCGCTTCGCCATTCCCACCGAGCCCGACTATAACCATCGCCGCGTTGGCGCGTTGCGCGCCGGAGATCGCTACTGCCTCCTTGCGCGTACGAGCGATTATCCTTTAGAAGTAGATGCTTACCTCAATCTGTCGCAACTCTTGGGTAGATGGCTCGACGACGATGCCCATAAATTTTTACTTTTCCGCGCAGATGGCACTATGAATGGTAGTCGGCATTTCGTTGGGCGCAATTATTTTTATTTCGAACGTTTTTCTATGGCGCAATTGGGTTGGTTTTTACGCGCCAAAGTCAGCGCTTTCGAGCCGGTAGATGGCGGCGCTCGAGAAGTAGAAACCGGTCTGCTCGGACTCATCATTGAAGAACTGACCGACACCACGCTTCGTTTTCGTCTGTCGCCCTCTTCCGACGCCACTATCTTCGGCCGCCGAGATTGGACGCACACCTTTCGTCGCCAGACGCGTGCAGAGCGGCGCGACGAGTTGCGCCGCGATTTTGGCGTGGAATGAATAACGGGCCGTGCAGTCTTGTTTGCCGGCCCACTTGTCTCCTTTTTCCTCCTACTTCCTCCCTTTTTCTTTTTCCCCTTGCCCCTTAGGTTGTCGTTTGCTCGGGCCAAACGATGGTTTGCTCGGGCCAAACGATGGTTTGCTCCCACCAAACGATGGTTTGCTCGGGCCAAACGAAAAGAGCGTCAAGCATCGGGCGACAATAGGCTGCTCGCTTTCTTCGCCTTTTACCTCATTTTAAAAGGCAGGCGGACTGCTATGCCGACGGCTGCCGTATGCCGTAGGCCTGCTTCCCGCGTGTCGGGATAATTTGTCGACTTGTAGCCTTATAAAAAGAAAATATGCTGCCGCACATCCCCGATTAAGCGATGCGCCGTAACCTTGTACGGAAAAAGAAAAGATTCATTTCAGAAGCGTCTCCAAGGATTGGTTAGCCTCGGCAAACTTACGTTTAGACATAAAAAAAGGGATACCTCTGTATCCCAACCTTGTTAACCCTAAATCTAATACTATGAAAAACACGATGCAAAGATACGGCCCCGAAGTCCATTTTTTCGCGTTTCCCACCAAGAATTGGTCGTTTAATCTGCTTTTTTATCAATTTGTAACGCCTATTGAAAAGTCAAATTTTCAATATCGCGCCTTTCTTTATGTCATTCGCCTCGCTGCTTGCCTTGATTTTCGTTTGATAAAGCAAGATTTCCCACACCGTCACCCCGACTTTTGCGCCGCTTCGCCAACTAAATCCTAAAAATATACAAAGTATATCGGTGCGAAAAGCCCCCAAGTAGCTCCGGCATCGTCTTTAGTAGCTCTCCGCTGCGGCGGCTGCCGGCGTGCTGCGGTTTCCCTTGCTTTACGAACCGCTCTTCTCGGTCAAGGGCGAAAGAAAGTTTATGCCCATTCCATACAAGCTATTGCGTGGTTTTTTCTAATTTTGCCAATTGGTGTTGCCGGTCGCTCGCAAGTAGGCACGTCGACAAACAATAAAAGTCGCGCCGAAACGTTAGAAAGAGATGACGGCGGTAAAAAGCTTCGCCCTATACAATAGCAATGAGAAACTTGTTGAGATATATACGCTTGGTGGCAGCAGTCCTTTTGGTCGGCCTGCCTTTTCAGGCTTTGGCCCAACAAGATCCCGCTTTCGCCCATTATTGGGAACTCGAACCGCAATTTAATCCCGCCACGGCCGGACGCTCTGACCAACTTTCGCTCAACATGGCTTATCAAACGCACGCCACAGGCTATACCAACAGCGGCGGAACGATGTATGCCGGCGCTGATATTGCGTTCATGCTCGGTCCGACTCGCCACGGCGTGGGCGCTATTTTTCAGAATGATCAGATCGGACTCTTCTCTCATCAGCGCTTTTCCGTGCAATATGCTTATTATTTCCCGCTCTTTGGCGGCGTAATGAGTTTGGGTGGCGAGGCAGATATGCTCCAAGAAACGTTAGACGGCTCTAAGGCCGATCTGGGCGAAACGAACGACCCCGCTTTTCCGCGAACGAAGATTAACGGATCGTCGTTTGATGCCTCCGCCGGCGTCTATTATCACCACAAACGTTGGTATGCCGGCTTCGGATTCTTGCATCTCACCTCTCCCGTCGTGCGCTTGGGCGAAACGAATCAGTATCACGTGAAGCCACAGTATAATTTTACGGCCGGATACAATATTAAATTCCGCAATCCGTTAGTTGTTATAGTTCCGTCAGTGTTATTGCGCTACAGCAATGCCGATTTTCGGGCTGATTTGACGGGGCGGATCGTTTATCAACGGGAGAAAAAACGGCTCTATGCCGGCGCTTCTTATGCACCGCAGCACTCCGTGACGCTCTTTGTGGGCGGCACTTTCCACGGAGTCGACTTGAGTTACTCCTATGAAGCCAATACGTCCGGTTTAGGCTTGCAGGCGGGCCAACACGAATTGACCGTCTCCTATCGCCTTCCGCTCAATTTGCAAAAACGCAAGCGCAATCTTCACAAGAGTGTGCGCTTCCTATAAAAAATACGACTATTTTGTGCATGAAATATATGAGTTGTAATAAGTATCTTGTCATTGGTTGTTTGTTTTCGCTTTGTCTGATGCTCTCTTCCTGCTTCGGCGGGCGCAGCACGATGCGTAGCGGCGGTGAAGTGACCGGCGTGAAGGGCGCAGCCTATGCTGAGCCGACGCCCTACGGCATGCTTGAAGTAAAAAGAGGCTATCTGAAGACGGGCGTAGAACAAAACGACTCGCTTTGGGGCACTGACATCCCCTCGCGCGACATCTCAGTCGACGGCTTCTGGATGGATCAGACGGAAGTCACCAACTCGATGTATAAACAGTTTGTCAATTGGGTGCGCGATTCCATTATCCGCGAGCGCTTGGCCGATCCCTCTTACGGCGGCGACGAAACGTATAAGATTACACAGGACCGCAACGGCGACCCCGTGCGCCCGCACCTCAATTGGACCAAACCCATTCCGTGGCGAAAACCCAACGAGGACCAACAAAGAGCGCTCAACAGCGTCTATAAAACGGACCCCATCGAGGGAACGCGTATGCTCGATGCGCACCAGATGAATTATCGCTACGAAATCTACGACTACGAGAAGGCTGCGCTGCGCAAATATCGCTTGAATCCGGCGGAGCGCGACTTGAATACGGACCACGTGGTGGATCCGGACGAGGTGGTGATGATTTCTAAAGATACGGCTTATATAGATGACAACGGAAACATCGTCAGACAAACGATCGAGCGCCCCTTAACCGGTCCTTGGGACTTCCTAAATACATATATAGTAAATGTATATCCGGACACGACGTGCTGGATTAACGACTTTCCGAACGCCAACAACGAATTGTATTCGCGCCTTTACTTTGCTTCGCACGTCTATGACGATTATCCTGTCGTGGGCGTCAGTTGGGAGCAAGCCAATGCTTTCTGTGCTTGGCGTACGGAGTATCTTATGAAAGGATTGGGCGGACAGGCGCGCTTCGTTCAGCGCTATCGCCTCCCGACAGAGATAGAGTGGGAATATGCTGCACGTGGTAAAGAGGGTAATCCCTTCCCTTGGGAGACCGATCAAGAACAAGACGTAAAGAAAAACGGAAAGGGATGCTTCTATGCCAACTTCAAGCCTGATGAGGGCGACTACACGCAAGACGGCAACTTGATTACGAGCCGCGTGGGTACGTACGGCGCGAATTCTAACGGACTCTTCGATATGGCCGGCAACGTTGCGGAGTGGACCGGTACGGTTTACACGGAAGCAGGCGTGGCTGCGATGGCCGATATCAACCCTCAACTCAAGTACAATGCGGCCAAAGAAGATCCCTATCTGCTCAAACGCAAAAGCGTACGCGGCGGCTCGTGGAAAGATCCGCTTTCTTACATCCGTTCAGCGTGGCGTACGTGGGAATATCAGAATCAACCGCGATCATTTATTGGCTTCCGTTGCGTGCGTTCCAAAGCCGGAACGGCAACAGGCAAAGCGAAAGTGAGCGTAAAAAAGAAAAAATAAACAGCAAGAGCGATAGCGGCATCAGCGCTGCAATCGCTCTGCGTAAGACTAAATAACTGCAGCGCTTATGTCAAGCAAGATAAATCTCATCACGCGCCTACAACACTGGATGGACAGCGTTCCCGGGCAAACATTCCTTAATTATGCCTACAGTTGGGGCGCTTCTATCGTTATCTTGGGCGCTCTCTTTAAGTTGACGCACCTTCCGGGCGGTAATTTAATGCTCTTTGCCGGTATGGGAACGGAGGTTTTCGTTTTCTTCCTTTCCGCTTTCGACCGTCCGTTTGACAAAACGGAGATTGGTAAGGAACTTCCCCACGATTATCAGACTGACGAAGAAATAGCGGCAACTCTCGCCGCGCAAGAAAAGGGCTATGCGCCCGAAACAGAAGAGTCGGAAACGCCCGATGCAATTCCCTCAACTGCGCAGGCGGTTGTGTTTACAGCGCCATCCGGCGTAAGCGCTCCTGCTTACGTCGCTCCTGCGCCGCAAACAGCCGCGCCGCAGCCGCAAGCCGCTCCGACAGAGACGGCGCAAACGCCTGCTCCATTGGCGCAACCTGCCGCGCCGGCCGCACAAGGCTCGCTCGAAATTCCGCGCGACGCCGATGCAGAGCAATTGGCTGCCATTATTCGTGCGGCCAACGACGAATTGCTCCATCGCGCTCAGGCCGTGCTTTCACCTGAAATGGAAACGGCGACGAAGACTTATATCGAAAAACTACAAACGCTGACGGATACCTTCCAGAAGGTCGACGAGCAAAGTGCCCGCTTGACGCGCGACAGTGAAGAGATGGAGAATCTCAATCGCACGCTTACCGGCATCAATAAAGTATATGAGCTTCACTTGAAGAGCATCAGTTTGCAAGTAGGTACGATTGACGATATCAACAATCAGACCCACAAACTCGCAGAGCAGATTCAGCGTCTCAACAGCGTATATGCAAGAATGATCGACGCTTTGACCGTGAATATGGTCAACCAGTCGGCCGCTGCACCACGCGAACAAAGCGAATCTTAAAGCGCGCCCTCACTTCTTTCTACGATTTCAGAATAAGCAAATGCCTTCTACAATAAAGAAAAGACCCGTTTCTCCTCGCCAGAAGATGATCAACTTGATGTATATCTTGTTGATGGCGATGTTGGCGCTCAATGTCTCCAACGATGTCTTGAAAGGCTTTCACCTTATTGGCGATAGTTTGGAGCGTACGACGACGAATGCCGCCAAGGAGAACCGTGCTCTCTACGACGATTTTGCCGTCTTGATGAAGAAGAACCCGACGAAGGTGCGCGAGTGGTACGCCAAAGCCAACCAATTGCGCCTCGCGTCCGACTCGCTTTATAATTTTGCCGAACAACTCAAGTGGGCCATCGCTCGCGAAGCAGATGGGAGCAAAGGAAATCCCGATCGCCTCAACAACGAAGAAAACTTAGATGCTGCGGACCACATAATGCTCGCTCCAATCAGTGGGAAGGGCAAATTGCTCTTCAATGCCATCAATAGCTATCGCGCCCACGTCCTCCGTTACATCACCGACCCGCGTCAGCGCGCCATTATTACGTCCGATTTGAGCACAGCCGTGCCGAAGAACGACAACTCCTTGCTCGGAAAGAACTGGCAAGAATATATGTTTGAAGATATGCCGGCTATCGCTGCTATTACGATGCTTTCCAAACTTCAAAGTGACATCCGAAAAGCTGAGAATCAAGTCCTGCATACCTTGCGCGCCAATGTCGATTTGAAGGACATTCGCGTCAACGAACTCAACGCTTACGTACTGCCTGAAGCCACGACATTGATGCCCGGAGAGGTCTTCCGCTCCAAAATCTTTATGGCTGCGGTCGACACAACGCAGCGCCCGCAGATCTTTGTCAACGGGCGGCCGATTAGCGGCTCAGGCGAGTACAACTTTACTGTTGGTGGGCCCGGCGAATATAGTTTTTCAGGCTACATTCTCACGCAAAACGCCGCCGGAGAGGTGCTTCGCCGCAATTTTGTGCAGAAATACAACGTCATAGCGCCGCCAACCGGCGCCACTGTGGCTGCCGATTTGATGAACGTGCTCTATGCCGGCTTCAACAACCCCATCAGTGTGAGTGCTTCGGGCATAGCTCCCGATAAGGTCCATCTATCAATGACCGGCGGATCACTGACCTCGCAGGGCAAGGGCCACTATACGGCGCGCCCCGCCGCCGTTGGTAGCAACGTCACCTTCACCGTCACCGGAGAAGTCAACGGAAAGACGCAAAAAATGGGCACTTACACCTTCAAAGTGCGCAAATTGCCCGACCCAACGGCCTATATCGCACTGGGCAACGACCGCTTCAAGGGCGGCCGCCTCGCCAAAGGCTCCATCTTAGGCGCAGCCGGTATCGGCGCCGCCATCGACGACGGCCTGCTCGACATACCTTTCCGCGTCTTGAGTTTTGAAGCCGTCTTCTTTGATCGAATGGGCAATGCCCGCCCCGAGAATTCTGATGGTGCCAACTTCACCGAGAACCAACGCAACTTGATGCGCTCGCTCCGACGCGGCCAACGCTTCTACGTCTCACGCGTTGTCGTGGTGGGACCCGACGGTTTGCGCCGCACGCTGCCGCAACCGGTAGAAATCATCGTCAACTAAGGGCGACAGATCATTTTAGTCTTGAAAATATAAGTCCACACTATATGAAACGATACATTTTGCTGCTCATAGCAACCTTTACGATAGCGACGCTCTCGGCCCAACCGCCGAAACGTCGGGCTGAAGATGCCGCGCGCTCTGCCGCAACGCGCAACGCCCCGACGGGAGTTTCTTATCGCGATTTCCCCACGGCGCAGGCCATGCCTCAAGATGTGGCTTGGCGAAGAGACTTATATCGCGTCTTAAATCTGAAAAAGGACGCCAATGCCGTGTTATATTATCCGACGACCCCGCAAGATGGACGCGAAAATCTCTTCACTTACCTCTTCCATCTTCTGCTTCGCCGCCAGATAAAAGCTTACGATTATAAGCTTGATGGCAACGAAGATTTTTCTGCGGCCAATGAAGTGACGGCGCGCACGCTGATGGATCGCTATCATATCTATTATGAGACGAAGGACGGCCGCTTGCGCGTCAACGATGCCGACCTGCCTTCGGAGGATGTCAAACTTTACTACTTGAAAGAGAGTACATATTATGATCAGCATACGGCTACTTTCCGCACAAAGGTCGTTGCGATCTGCCCCGTGATTGTGCGCGGCGATAGCGAGTTTGGCGGAACAGATCAAAACTACCCGATGTTTTGGGTGCGCTTTGACGAAGTAGCCCCGAAGTTGGGTAAACTCATGCTCATGGAGAGCAATTATAACAATGCGGCCACGCTTTCAGCCGACGACTATTTTACCCTCGGTCGCTATGAAGGAGATATTTATAAGGCTGTCAATCTGCAAGACCGCCTCTTGAGTAATTACTGCCCCTCCGATTCGGATATGCATCGTGAGCAGGCGCGTATCGAGAAGCAGCTCAAAGATGTGCGCAAAGGCATTTGGGGAGAAGAACCCGTCGTGAAGAAACCCGAAGCTGTTGTGACCGACACCGCCGCGGTAGCTACCGAAGCCGCCGCTCCGAAGCGCCGCATAACGGCTCGCCGTCGCACAACGACGCGTACAAAATCTCCGAAAGTATCTACGCCGAGCACGAAAGAGCCCAAGAGTAGCAAGACGACCAAAGCTGCCGGCTTTAGCGTGCGCCGCCAGCGTCATTAAATGAGGCTATAAGTTAGCAATTAAGGTAAATAAACAGGCGTGCCACAAACTGATCTCTCGGTTTGCGGCACGCTCTTTTTGCGTTTTCCCCTCCCACGCTTGTACTCCATACCGCGCAAGTAAATGGCGCTCTGTAAAAGATTGTCTTGCCAACGAAGCTCGTCTAATATAGCACCATCAAACTTGTCGTCCACGCCACGCCACTCCGCCCCTCAACGCCTCTCGCCGCAGGTAACCCCCTCAATCCTCACCTCTTGCACCAAATAAACACCAAACACCGGAGCGAATTTCCTAATCTCCACGACCAATGCCGCAAATATCGCCCGTCAAAACTCGCTCCACCTGCCCCACAATCCCGCTCGCAAACGTCATCCGCCTTAAATAACCCCATCGGGGTTAGTCTTTTGGCAGGGCAGGGTTAAAGTGTGCAACGCTTTAACCCTGCATAACGCATCATAACTTTGAGCAACCCCTTAGGGTTGGTCTTTCAAACGACCGCGAGTCGGTATGCTGCGAGGGACGATCAAAATAGTACGTTACAAAATTGCCATTTTCCACCATACAACTTCGGGGATTAACAGACGACTTCCTACGCCGGAGGTTTACGCTCACGAGCGTAGACCTTTTTTATCACGAGCGTAGACCTTTTTCATCACGATGGCAAACCTTTTTTATCGTGATACAAAACGGCATGGGCAAAATGTTTGCACGGAAAAATGCGGAA
>ERZ773066.2000-NODE-2000-length-10172-cov-2.281803_pt1 | contig 10172 bp, 9 predicted proteins | sample MGYA00580573_ERZ773066 | MGnify/ENA primary metagenome ERZ773066 (study PRJEB29015, sample SAMEA2738128) | human oral metagenome | biome: human oral; feature: human-associated habitat; material: saliva | place: China | collected 2203 ... | reverse complement strand
CCGACTTATGAAGTGGTTGATCTGAGCAGAACATGAGCCAGAAGCTGAGGATGGCGAAATGTTCCACCGCCAATAAGTGTAGTGGGATCGTGCTGGCGGGCAACGCCATTCGGAGTTTCACCCGTGAAAAAAGGGAAGAATACGACTGGAATGGGTAGCGTCACCGATCGGTGTGATATTCGTTGAATCCTGGTGAATCATCCGGGAGGTTTGATGAGAATCTGGTCGCTGCATCCGGAATACCTCGACAGGCAGGGATTGGTGGCCTGCTGGCGGGAGTCGTTGCTGGCGCAGAAGGTCCTCGCGGGGCAGACCGTCGGTTACACCCGACATCCGCAGCTCGCCAGGTTCCGGGTCCTCGACGATCCGCTGGCCGGGATTGGTTTCTACCTACGGGGACTCGCGGACGAGGCCGTGCGGCGGGGATACCGGTTCGACGTCACCCGGATCCAGAAGCCCGATCAGGGGCTCACGCTCACCGTCACCCGCGGACAGCTCGACGTCGAGGCCTCCCATCTGCTCGCCAAACTGAAGGAACGCTCACCCGATCGGGTTCCAGGATTCCCTGCGTTCGCGGATCTGCGTGCGCACCCGCTGTTCACCGTCGTCCCGGGGCCGGTGGCCGAGTGGGAGCATGCCCGACCGTGATGTCCCGACGCTTTTCCCTCCGGGTCACAGAGCCTGTGCGATCAGTTGCGCGATCTTCACGGCCTTGAGGAGAACCGGCCTGGTCGCCAGCGCCGTGGTGTTCGGCAAATCGATGGCGATCCCTGCGGCCTGCACCTCGGGCAGGTGGTGCAGCACTGCTTCCAGGACCATCGAGTCAGGGGCCGGGATCGTCTCCTGGGCCGCGATCTCCTCCGCGATGGTGGTCAGCAGCGGCCACACGAGGGCCAGGCCACCCATGTCGGCGATGCGTCCCAGTGTCGTGGTGATCTTCGGGACCGACACCCTCCAGGACCTCCGCCACGGACTGTTCCAGGCCGTGACGAGGTCGTCGGGGATGAGGCGTTCCTCGTCCCAGGCGGTCAGTATCAGGGCGGCGGTGCGGTCGCGTTCCTTTTGCGTCGCCTCGGAGGTCAGGACCAGGGAGACGAAGGACGCGACCGGCCCGAATCGGGGTGCCGTGGCCACGATGTACTCGAAAATGTTGAGGGAGAATATTCCCGCGGCCTGGAGCGCCAGCCCTGCGGGGCGGGCCGAGTGCTCGGGCAGCAGCACTAACGCCCACGGATCCTCCTGACTGGGATGGACCGGCCGGTAAGGGAGACTCCAGTGGCTGCGGATACCCAGTAACTCGTGAACGGCGGGTTCGTCGCCGTCGACCTCCACGCGCATGGGTGACGCGACCCCGTCCTGCGTCTTGGGGGTGGGCAGGAATCGCAGTTCACCGGGCCGTGCCGAGTGGTTGCGCCAGTGATCGATCACCGTGGCGAGGTCTGCCGTCACGTTGTGGATGGGTTGTTCGAATGCCGACAGGTCTGCGGGGGTTTCTGCGCGGTCGAGTCGTGCGAGGGCGACCGCAATGTCTGCGGGGAGCACTTTCACCCCGGCTTTCCGGTAGTGCCGTGCACGCCCGGCGAACACGTCCCAGGCGATGTGGAAGTCGGTGTGGGTGGGGGTGGACAGCAGACAGGGCAGTTCGCCGAGCCGGTTGAGGGCCTCGACGGCCCGCTGGGCGGCCAGGAGGGTCAGGGGTTTCGAGTCCGAAGTCGTCGGGTGCTGTGGCTCACCGTCGGTGCGTCTGCCTAGTCTTCGCAGCAGCCGGGCCAGGAGCGATCTGTTGGAATTGACGTACCTGCTGCTGGTGCGCACCACGTGCCTGACCCGGTTCGGGCCACGAGCGTGCGCCGTCGCCACGAAAGCGGCCAGGGCGTGTTCCTGAAGACCGGGGTTGCCGCGTCGGTCCGCCTCGAGTTTCACGATCAGCGTCTCCAAATCGAGATCGTCGAGGACGAGGGTGGTGCTCGAGAGGCCGTGCAGCGGCTGTGGACAGCGGCCCGCGGGTGCACGCCACAGACCGGGTTTCCTGAGTGTCGTCTCCGAATGATCGGCAACGGTGGAGGCCGGGACGGATGTGGGAGACGGTTGCTGTCCGGGTTCCTCCGAGGGGCCGCTGGCGCCGTGGCTCCAGTGCTCCAGGAGCTGTTCTGCCAGCGCTGCGCTGGTGGTGTCCTGCTGTGCTGCGATCAACCGGACCGCGTCAAGGAGGTCCTGTGACGGTGTGAGGATTCGCGAGACGGCTTTCATCATGGCGCGTCTCAGGCTTTTCTGCTGGTGTGGCAGGACGGTGAGCGCCAGGTTGGTGAGGTCGGTGTCGGCGAGGTCGGCGGAGAGCAGCTGTGTGACGGCTAGCTTCACGAAGGAGCCGCCGGCTCTGGGAAGTGCCGTGAACACGTGGCGTCGTTCGGTTCGGAGTAGGGGGATCAGGTCGAGTCCCTCCAACCACAGCATCGCGACTCGTTGGGCGGTTTCCCGGTCACCGCGGGCGAAGATCTGGAGCAGGGCCCGCAGCAGGGCCGGGTCGTCGGTGGGTTCGACGGAACGCAGGTTGTGGATGTCGTGGGCGATCTGTTTCCGGTAGGCGATTTTGTCACTGAGACGAACCACGAAGATGTTGGGTGTGGCGCAGGCGGCGATGAACCTCTTTTCCCAGCGGCAGCCAGAGGTGGGGTTCGAGTGGTGTCGCATCCAGCCCAGCCAGTAGCGGGGGTCCGCGGGCAGGGGCAGGCCGAAGGCGTCAATGAGGGGATCCAGCAAGGGAGGAAGGTGCTCGCCCAGGCTGGCTTTCTTGAGAGCGGTCGCAATGAACCTGCGTGCCCATTTCTCGTCGTGGGTTGAGATTCTTTCCGCAACGTAGTCGTGTGCCGGCTTGTCGTTCGCGAGCCGTCGGATGGAACACGTGGTCAAGGAAGCGACAAGCTGTGCGGGCGTGACATCCAGGAAGGCGGCCAAGACGATGCAGTGATGCTCTGATCCGACGGGTGCCCTGCGGCGCAGCAACGGTAACGATCTCGTGGCCAGGGTGCGTTGTTCCGGTGAGAGCCGGCCCAGTTCGTCGAGCAGCTCTCCGGTTGTCCTGCTCCGGTTCACGATCCGATCGAGCGTCAGTTCCTCCGGGGTGAGCGACCTTTCTGTCATGTTTCTGTTGTCCCATCAATCAGCGGTGTTCGGCGGGCGTCCTGCTCAGCTCGACGGCCAGGAGGTGCTTGCACACTCCCCGCGACCCCGCGTGGCCCTGCCACCAGGGGCAGGTGCAGCTCGGCGGTTCGGTGCGGACGATGTACTCGTCGTGGTCACCCCGTACACGGAAGGTCCCGGGATGACCCTCAAACGGCTGCACTGCTCTGGCGGCGACGAGGCGTTTCGCATGCCTCAGACGCGGGTTGTCCTTGATCACCCGGTCGGCATCGCTGGGCAGCTCCCGGTGGAAGTAGGCTTGTTCGTACAGGTCGAACCCCACCCTGCCGTCGCCGGCCAGCACCGCCAGGCCCTGCCCCGTGCGTTCCTCGTCCAATCCGGTCTCCGCTACCAGCGAGGCGATCTCGATGCGGGGCTCGAACGCCAGGCAGGCCGAGATCAAAGCGGAATCGTCGACGGCGGTGGGGGCGGCCAGCTTCGTCAGCAACGCGCCCTCGCCCGAGAAACCCCGGTAGTACTCGGCGGTGAGGGTGAACGTCAGCCTCCCGTGGGGCAGCGAGAACTCCCACACTGATGCCGCCATGGGGGCCTGTGGCAAGCCGTAGACCCGCATCCCCGTGATTTGCGGACCGAGGCGGCGGGCCGCCCGCAATCGGTTCAGGCCTTCCGCGTACACGGTGCCCTTCCCCGGGCGCAGCGCCGGTTTCACCCCCATCCGCGAGACGCTCCAGTGTCCCCGGCGGCCCGTCCCCGACGGCAGCGCCGCCAGGAACTGCCGGGCCTGCACGGCTGGTGTTTCTCCGATCAGCTTCAATTCCCGGGTCAGTTCCTGCGACGATCCGAGCGCCTTCAACCAGCGATCCGGTAGCTCCACCTTCCGTTCCACGTGCGTCGCCTCGGGGGTGGAAACGCGCAGCTCGTCGTTGCCGACGGCCAGGTGCATCAGCTCCGACGGCGAGACCTGCCCGAGGGTTTCCCGCAACGGCTGGTTGATGTCGACGTTGGTGGTGCCGTGGCGGATCTCGCCCCCGTCGAAGGCGGCCGCCAGGAGGTCCAGCCGTACCCCGACGGTGTTGCACGCCGAAAACGCCTCGAACCGCAGGCGATCCCCGTTGGCGGTGCAGATCGGATCCCGCATGCCGGTGGGGACCGGCTGGAAGTACCGGGTCCGGGCCACATCGGCCAGCACGAGCAGACCGCGGGCCAGCACGAGCGGCTGGGCGGCGAATCCCGAGAAGAACTCGGGTGCCTCGGTGAGGCCCTTGGGGGTGAGGGCAGGAGCCAGTTCCAGGGTTAGGCCGGTGTCATCGAGAATCGATGCCGAGGGGAACGATCTCATGATGGAACCGTATCGAGGAACACCGGCAAATACTGGGGAAAAGTCAAACAAGTGGAGGGCAGGGATGCTCTTCGTGCCCCGAGAGCGGGTCCTGTGGTGGTGGCGTTCGTGCCACTCGGATGCCGGGGAAGGTTCTGGCTTCCTATGTGTTTAACATCCGTGGTACGCATGTTAAACACATAGCGGCTCTCTGTGGTGAACCATGCGGGCGGTAACCTCGCCGAGGGCGTGGTGTACGCGATGCGGCCCTTCGGATGGTGGCTCGTGGAAATGGAGGAAGTCCGTGAGGCGAAATCTGATTCCTGAGATCGGATTGACGATCTGTTTCGTCGCTGTTCAGTTGGTCGGCGTGCTTGCGCTGGGATGGCCGGCCGGCAACATACTTCTGCTGTTGTGGTTCGAGAACCTGCTGCTGACGCTCATGACCATTCCCCGGATGGTGGTTTTCCGTCGTTTGCCGGAAGGCGGCTGGTGGCAGGTTATCGGAACGACTTTCGGCATGCTGTTTTTCTGCGCGATCCACTTGGTGTTCTCCGCCCTGCTCGCCCTCATGTGGCGGATCGAGATCACATGGGTGGCGCTCGGGGTGCCTGCTTTCCTGCTCGTGATCCGGTATGTGGTGGAGGCCGTCGGGCGCAGCCGAGGTGAGGAACCACCGGAGGATTTCACGCAGACCTACGCCTTCGTGTGGCCACGAATCATCATGCTCCACCTGATGATCCTCCTGTGTTGGACGGTCGCTTTGGGTGGTTCTGCTTTCTCCTCTGCTCACATGCAGGGGGCTATTGAACAGGCCACCATCCGTGTGGTGAGCGTGGTGGTGTTCCTGGTCTGCAAGGCCGGCATAGAGATCTACATGACCTTGCGCCCCTTGAGAAGAACCCCTGGTTGAGATCCTGGGGCTCTTCGGCAAGGTCGGTCTCATCGGCGGATGGTGCTGGGTGGGTGACCTGCGAGCGTCGGCGTGGTTGAAGCCGGGCGGTGGGTTTCCCGGTGCATGTGCTGGGGCTTGCTTGTCGGTGGAGGTTACGGGTGTCAAAATGAGCCGTCACGTTTGGGGCTCGGAGAGGAAGACCCATGGATCATGAGACCGCGCGGCGCGGAGTGTTAGACGCAATCCCGCTGCTGGCCTCGAAACGATCCGAGAAGAAGGTAATCACCGCGCTGTGGGAGAAGGGATACGAGCGCGCGGCAGCCGAGCAGCTCACCCTCCTGGTGCCCTCCGCGCTGGCTTGGCCGCTCTGCCGACGGGCCGGGCTTAAGAATTTTCCCGATCATTTCGTCGTCGCCGATGACCGCGGTCGCGAGATCCGGGTTCCTGTCGCTGACCTACACTACTTCACCGCAGCACTGAAGCTGGGGATCGACACCTTCGAGAACGGATGGCTGGAGGAGGTGCCCCGCAGAGTCTATGAACAGGTGGTCAGACGAAGTGCGGAGCTGGACGCGCTGGGCAAGACCCTGGAGCAGGGGGGTGACCTGTCGGGAAGCACGATGCAGGCACTGATGATTTACGTCAAGGACGCCGAGGCCTTCGTCAGGTCCGTTTCAGTCGGCTGAGTCCTGCCCCATCAAGCCGGGAAACCAGCTGCCGTTCTCGAGGGCCCCAGCGCCAGGCTGATTGTTGTGGTGCGCCGAGGGCTGCTCTGTTGGGAGTCGCGATGCGGGGTGACGCCGGGGTCCTCTCAGGTGGCCTTGGCCAGTTCGTCGCGGACCGTCATGAGGGCGAAACCCAGCAGGTTCAGTCCGCGCCATGCGTGCGGATCGGTGATGCGATCGTCGTCGGCGGCCAGGCCAACCCCCCAGATGCGGTCCACGGGGCTCGCCTCCACCAGCACCCGTTTCCCCGTGTCGAGCAGGAACTCCTTCAAGTCGGGGTGCTGGGAGAACTTGGCCCGGTTGCCTTCCACCACGAGATTGAAACGGTGCGCGTCCCAGCGGTCCTGGTCGAAGCCGCGGACCTCGCGTCCCAGCCGTTTCGCACAGTCCGGGTGGGAGGCGGCGACGATGCGATCCGCGGCCCTGTCATCACCGAAGAGCCGCGCCTTCCCTGCCATCATCCAGTGCTCAGCGGTGGCGTAGCGCACCCCGTCGACCTCGAAGGGCGAGGCCCACCACTGGCTGAGGCAGCTGCCCGAGAGGGTGCCGTTCGCGGTGGGTCGGTGTCCCCAGAAGTACAGGTATTTCATCTTCTGCTTCCTGGCCGTGCGGGCCAGCAGCCAGTCCAGGTCGTACATGACCCCTCCAGTGACTGTGTTGTGCGGGATGACAAGCCCTGATCCTAGTGTGCGTGGAGCGATTACCGGGTTTTGTCGGCGGCGTGTGGAAAGCTTGTTCCGTGACGATCCTGGAGCTCCCCTTCCCGCACGTGGACCCCGTGGCGATCGCCATCGGGCCCGTGCGGATCCACTGGTACGCCATCATGTATCTGCTGGCGTTCGCCATGGCCTACGGGTTGATGCGGCTGAGGCTTCGTCATCAGCCCTTCGCATCGATCACGACACCATCCGCATGGGTGTCCACCGACATCGAGGATCTGCTGCTCCACGGCATCGCGGGCGTGATCCTGGGAGGGCGGCTCGGTTACGTAGTGTTCTACCAGCTCGGCCACTACGTGGCCCATCCGCTGGACATTTTCAAGGTCTGGGACGGCGGCATGAGTTTCCACGGCGGTGCCATCGGCGTGGTTGTGGGGATGATGCTCTTCGCTCGGCGACGGTCCCGGCCTTTCCTGCAGGTCGCCGATTTCCTGGTGCCCTCCGTTCCCATCGGGCTTGCTGCCGGGCGGATCGGGAACTTCATCAATGGGGAGCTGTGGGGTCGCGCGGCCCCCTCGGACCTGCCCTGGGCGATGCGTTTCCCCACCGGTGGCAACGTGTTGCGTCATCCATCGCAGCTCTACCAGGCCCTCCTCGAGGGGGTGCTGCTGTTCGTGCTGCTGTGGTTCTACGCCCGCAAGCCGCGGTTCCGCGGCCAGGTGGCCGCCGCCTTCCTGGCCGGCTACGGCCTGTTCCGGTTCATCGTCGAGTACTGGCGCGAGCCCGATTCCCAGCTCGGATTCCTGTCGCTCGGGTTGTCGATGGGGCAGTGGCTGTCGGTGCCGATGATCCTCGCAGGTGTCGCGCTATGGCTGTGGGCTCGGCGTCGCGGCATCTCCGACGTGCAGGAGCCTGCCGATGATCCGGGGGAGGAAACCGCCGGCGAGAGCCCCGAGGAGAACGCGGGTGAGGACGCCGGGGAGAAATCCACCGGGGATGTGGAAGAGCCTCGGAAAGCTGTGGACGAGGCGGGGGAAACTTCCGCGGAGAAAAACGAAACCCCAAGTCAAAGCTGAAATCCCCAACCACAGTCGGGTTTTCCACAGAGTTGTGAACACTGTGGAAAGTGCCTGTGAAGGTGGCTGAGTGCAGCTGCGACAAAGGAGCGGTTCGCGTCGGAACCATCCAGCGGCTGAAGGACAGACCCGACCGCAGGCCCTCGGACATGTGCGTGATGGTTCGGTTCAATCGGCGTTGATGTCGATCACCAGAGCGCCCGGGCCGGTGACGGCGTGGCCTTCCGGGACCGGGCCGTGTTCGCCCCACGCCGCCAGGACCTTGCCCTCGACGGGGATCTCCACCAGCCGGTCCTGGGCCCGGGTGGTGGCCACGACGGTGGTGCCCCGCCGCATCAGGACCGTGTCCTCGTCCAGCACCTCCACCGACACCTCCGCCAGCGATCCCGAGGCCAGCTCCGGGCGGTCGCGACGCAGCCTCAGCAGTTCCTGGTACCAGGCCAGCATCCGGGCGTGGTCGGGTTCGGTGATCTCGTCCCACCGCAGCGTCGCCGACTCACGGGTCGCAGGCGACTGCGGGTCCGGAATGATCTCCGCGTCCCAGCCCATGCGTTCGAACTCGCGGGCGCGACCCTCGGTCACCAGCGGACCCAGGTCCGGGCCGAGGTGGCTGAAGAACGGGAACGGCGTGGAGGCGGCCCACTCCTCGCCCATGAAGATCAACGGGGTGAACGGCGACAGCAGGTACAGCGCCGCCGCGGCTGCCTGGCAGTCGAGCGGGATGGAGTGCGAGATCCGGTCGCCGACGGCCCGGTTGCCCACCTGGTCGTGGTTCTGCAGCGAGGCCACGAACGAGTGCCCGTCGTACAACTCCGAGGTGGGGTCGACGGGCGCGCCCCAGTCCTGGCCGCGGAACGTCGAGAACCCACCCTCGTGGATGAACACCCTCGTGAGGGCCTGTTGCAGCACCTCGGCGGTGCCGAAATCGATGTAGTAGCCGTCGCGTTCCCCCGTGAAGAAGGAGTGCAGCGCGTGATGGATGTCGTCGGCCCACTGCCCGTCCATGCCCAACGCCCCCGGCACCGAACCTACCGGTGAAACCGTGGTGGGTTGGTTGCGATCCGACTCCGCGAACAGCGTGAACTCGCGTCCCGTTTCCCGTTCCCAGGCGCGTGTCTCGTCGCTCAGTTCGGCCAGGTAGTGGCGCGGGGAGTCGTCCTGGAACTCGTGGACGGCGTCCAGGCGCAGCCCATCCACCTGGTATTTCACCAGCCACTGCCGACACGCCCCCAGCAGGAAGTCGCGCACCTCGCTGCTGCCCGGCTGGTCCAGGTTGATCGCATCCCCCCACGGGGTGTGGTGGGCGCTGGTGAAATACGGCCCGAACTGTGCCAGATAGTTACCCTCCGGGCCCTGGTGGTTGTGCACGACGTCCAGGATCACACCGAGTCCGCGCGCGTGGCAGGCATCGATGAAGGCGACGAACCCCTCCGGTCCCCCGTAGGCTGCGTGCACCGCGTACTGGCCGACGCCGTCGTAACCCCAGCCCTGTTCCCCGGGGAAGTCGGCGACGGGCATCACTTCGACGGCCTGAACCCCGAGATTCACCAGGTGATCCAGGCGTGTGATGGCCGCCTCGAAGGTGCCCTCCGGGGTGAAGGTGCCGATGTGCAGTTCGTATCCGACCGCGCCCCGCAGGTCCGTGCTGAACGTGGCGGGACGGTCGAACAGCGCCGGATCGACGATGCGACTTGGTCCGTGTGGGCCGTCGGGCTGGCTGAGGCTTCGGGGGTCGGGAAGCAGCATCCCGCCGTCGATCCGGAACTGGTACAGCGTGCCGGGCGGCAGCGGTTCCGACCACCACCAGCCGTCGTCGCCACGCGCCATGATCGTTTCGGCATCGTCGACGACGACCTCCACCATGTCGGCGTTGGGCGCCCACACCTCGGGGCGGGTGATGTCACGCATGAATGCTCCTCGGATCAGGGTTCGGGGTGGCTGCTGGTGCTCATACGCTGGTGTCGCATCAGTCGACCTGATGGACGAGCAGGGCGACGGGCAGGTCCTGGAGGATGTCGGCCAGCGGGGTGGCGCCGCCCGGGTATTCGCGCCCGGTCAGGACGTCGCGGAACCGCAGGTTGGGCAGCACCAGTTCGGCGTCGCCCCAGCCTTCCTCGTCCAGCCCCGACTGCCCCCGGGTGGCGACCGTGATGGCCACGGGGGTGTCCGAACCCCGGTATCCGCGTTCGAACACCACTGCATGGCCGGTGTTCAGCGACACCGACCGGTAGTCGGCGTCCGGGCCGCGGAATGCCTCCGGGTGGTCGCGGCGCAGCAGCAAGGCCCGCGACGTCACGAGAAGTTTCTCCGCATCCAGGTCGGCGGGCGGGGTCATGTCCAGCGCCGTCAGCACCCCGG
>ERZ773066.1999-NODE-1999-length-10174-cov-3.033205_pt1 | contig 10174 bp, 8 predicted proteins | sample MGYA00580573_ERZ773066 | MGnify/ENA primary metagenome ERZ773066 (study PRJEB29015, sample SAMEA2738128) | human oral metagenome | biome: human oral; feature: human-associated habitat; material: saliva | place: China | collected 2203 ... | reverse complement strand
GTAATTTTTCCAAGCCCTCCGGAGAATTTGCCGAACCAACATGCACGGTCTTCACAACCTTACTGTGTTCTTTATAGCAAACCTGTACCCCCGTCGCCCCAGATGCTGTCTTAAATTTTCTAATATAAGCCACACCTAAATTTTAGCATAAAAGCTACCTTAATTCCCTGCTTATATTATTTTAAAGCAGAATCTGTATCAAAATCATTCAATCAAGCAACCCCAAGCCAAATCCATCACCTAAACCGAGATAAAAAAACGATCCACCAATCAAAAATCTAAACTAGAAGGCCCAACATTTTTCCACATAATAATTCCCTACACAAATCCACATACCACCATACATCTTATGCTTAACCACCTATTGACTTAGCAACCGACATCCTGTATTATAAACATAACAATTACTGCAGCTTTAAATTAAGATTCGAAATAATGAGTCAAACTCAGTAGTTGGTCATATCTAGTATCGTACTTTTATGAAATAATTTTATGCTTTTGTCAAGCATAACTTTATTCGTATTTTAATAAACACAAGTAATTTCACGTGCTTAACAGGGAAGCGCGCTATTTTTGTGTTTAATTTCACGCATTTTTTCACATGACCAATTAGAAAATCGAAAAGCATCTGAAAAAAGATCAATAAACATTAAAAATACTTCTGAGCTTCCATCATCAATAAAAGATAAATGATCCATCTGGCAACTTTATCAGATAAAACCCTAAAAAAACAAAACACCTTTAAATCAAGTAGGGAAAAAGATAACCAATTATTTATAGGCATAAAAATAGATCCTATCGGATCTATTTTTCACGGCCACAGTCATATTTTGGACCAAAAGACTCATTTTTGTTGCAACATCTAGCCTATATATGATTCAGCACAATCTATAACAGGGAACTAAATCAACTCAAGCTGCGATTTTAGATGTTGAATCTGTTCTTCTTTCTCCGCAATACTATTACGCGTCTCTCTAACCAGCTGCTGAGGAGCCTTTTCGACATAACGCGGATTCATCATCCTAGCATTCAGTCCATCCAGTTCACGACCGATCGCAAGAATTTTCGCCTCAAGCTCGCCCCTAAAATCAACTACCACCTTCTCTGGCACATCAAGATAAAGCTCGTGATTCACAGTCGCTAGCCGCAAGCCCTTAGGTGTACCATTTGTTGAAGCAATCGCCGGTACCCTCGACAAAAACTTCACAAGTAATAAATTATCGTTGACTAAAATATCCTCCCCAACTAATAGCCCGAATTTCTTACCTTTATTAAATTTCGAAAGCGCAGTTTCCATTCCGCGTATCTCAGAAATCACCTCAATTAATCGCTCGAAATTCTCCGCAGAAATTTCATCGTAGCCCATAATTGACGGCCACATTGCATCAATAATCATCCCATCAGTCCAAGACAAATTCTGCCAAATCGCCTCAGTTACAAATGGTGCAAATGGGTGTAGCATCGTCAAAATCGACTCTAATGTCACCTTAAGCAGGGAAATATTCTTAAAAATCTTCTGACTCTCAAGGAACCAGTCCGCATATTTATCCCAAATCAGCTCATAAATCGTCTCTACCGCCTCAGAGAAACGATATTCCGCCATACACTGTTCAAGTACACCCCTCGCTCGGTTAATCTCACGACAAATCCAATCCTCCCCCATATTATTGGTCGTATACTGATAAACTTCCGGATTGATCGAGTCACTTGCGGTTTGATGCACCGCTCCATCCGCTTCATTGCCCAGAACCACCGATACATCAGTCTCCGAAAAGCCCTTTTCAGCTTCTTCTGCATCCACAATCCCCTGAACAAACCGTGAAATATTCCACAACTTATTGCAAAGGTTTCGTCCAGAAATCACAGAATTTTCCGAAAATGCTTGGTTCAAGCCAGCCGAACGACCACGCAAAATTCCAAGCCTGAAGGCATCGGAACCATACTGCAAAATCATCTCCATCGGGTTAATCACATTACCCTTCGATTTCGACATCTTTTTTCCATGTGCATCTAGCACTAGTCCGTGTAGGTACACTTCCTTGAATGGCACTTCACCAGTTACATAAAGCCCCACCATAATCATACGAGCCACCCATGCAAACAAAATATCGGCACCAGTCTCCATCACATTCAATGGATAAAACTCACTACCAACATTCTCCTCCCAGTTCGTACAAACAATTGGCCAGTGCGAAGACGAGAACCAAGTATCAAAAGTATCCTCGTCGCGTACATATTTTACGCCACCAATCTCGATCTCGGACAAATTTGTTCTCGTATCAAAAACCCATTCCTCGCCGGGCTCATTCATATCAACCTTCTTAAACATCGGAATCGCAATCCCCCAAGGAATCTGCCTGGAAATATTCCAGTCCTTCAGTCCCTCCAAATAATTTACCAGCACCTTTTGTTTATTCTCTGGATAAAATTTTATTTCATTATTATTTAAGTGTTCAATCGCCATTTTAGCAAGCTTCGAGGTATCCACAAACCACTGTTCTTTTAGCATCGGTTCAATCACAGTACCACATTTATAGCAATGTGCCACCGAGTGTCGAATCTTCTTTTCGCCAAGCAAAAGCCCTGCGTCTTTCAAATCCTTTAATACCTTTTTTCGACACTCCAAAACCGATAACCCCTCATAGTCAGCCCCACAAATAGGCAACATCTTTCCATCAAATCCAATCACTGAAATTCGTGGTAAATCATGTCGCATTCCCACTTCAAAATCATTCACATCATGCGCCGGCGTAATCTTCACCACACCAGTTCCATAAGTCATATCCGCATGTTGATCAGCGATCACCGGAATCTCACGACGCGTAAGCGGCAGGGAAACATGCGAACCAAGAATATCAGCATACCTCTCATCTGCCGGATTCACCGCCACGGCAGTATCACCAAACAGCGTCTCTGGTCTCGTTGTAGAAACTACAACATACCCATCACTTTCAACAAGGGGATATTTAATCTCATACAGCGCCCCATCCTCGTCTTTATATTCAACCTCAATATCCGCAAAAGCCGTCTGATGTTTTGTACAATAATTTACTAATTTTTCACCACGATAAATCAGCCCATCCTGCCACATTCTTTCAAAGGTTCGATAAGTCTGACGGATCACATTCTCGTCGAGCGTAAAAGTCAAATCCTTCCAGGAACAAGAAGCCCCAAGTGCACGTAGTTGCAACTCCATCGCCCCGCGTTTCTCTTGCACAAAATCCCACACCCGAGCATAAAGTTCGTCTCTAGAGAACATAAAACGTGTCTTGCCTTGTTTTTCAAGTTCACGTTCATACACTACCCAAGTCTCAAATCCTGCATGATCCGCCCCTGGTACATACCAAGTTCTGCGTCCGCGTAAGCGATAATATCTCGTCAAGGAGTCCTCAGTCGCCACCGTCAAACCATGTCCGATATGTAAATTTCCATTCGCATTTGGTGGTGGCATCACAATCGAATAGCGCTTAGACTCGCGACCACTCCTCCCGCCTCGATCCTCTTTTGCCGGCGCAAATTTTGAAGCCGCCTCCCAGGCTGCATACACCTCTGTTTCAAAATCCGCCGGATTATATGATGGCGCAAATTTCATCTCTCATTCCTTTCATTTACTTCAAAATATTTCTCAATCATCTCTTCAATTTCTCCTGCATTTCACGCATTTCCGCCTCTGTCATCTGTACCTCCTGGCCATATTTATAATTTTCGTCCAGAGAAGTTAGATGCACATGCGCATGTGGCACATCCGTCCCCACCACTTTCAGAAGCGTTCGCCTCCCCAAAACCTTCTCCATATTCGCAGCCAACATCTTCACAGTCCTCATTACCGCCAGATAATCATCCTCATCAAGGTCATAAAGTTTATCAACCTCCACCTTTGGCACTACTAAAGTATGTCCAGGTGTTTCAGGATGAATATCAAGAAAAGCGAAGGTTTTCTCGTCCTCATAAATTTTGTAGCATGGAATTTCACCAGCAATAATCTTTGAAAAAATACTCCCCATAACAACTCCCTTACTTTTGGGTGACGCAAGAAACGTCGCCTTTATTCTATTATAACAGAGATTTCACCCCCTCTACCTCTTTAAATATTTACATTTTATGATATAATAAACACATTATGTCAAATCATCGAGTTGGGTTATTTCTAGCAAATATTTTTTCCATCGCCATCTCCTTTTTGATTTCATATCTTTCACGTTTCGGTTGGGACCCTTCTGACGTCGCCTTCCGCCATCTCAAAGACACCACCGTTTTTCTCTATCTCCTTCTTTCGTACTTCATCGTCTTCACCTTCTATCGTTACAATCCAATCACCGCTAAACGCGGCATTCTCCGCCACCTCAAATCTGCCGCCCTCACCAATATCTTTATGGCGATCATTTTCTCCACCATCGTCTACATGACTCATATCAGCGACAGCATTCCGCGTCTCTTCTTCGGCACCTTCTTCTCAATCAACTTCACCATATCTTTTTCCGCCCTCTTTCTCATCCATTTTATTAAACGCGAATATCTCGAGCATCATACTAAAAAGACCGTTATTTTTACCGATAACCACAATCTTCAAACCGTAGTTTCAAAGATCCAAAAACTCGATGCCGAGGATTGCGAAATTATTGGCATCACACCACTCACCGGCAAATCAAAAGACATTTTCTTTAAACTCAAAAAACTCAAAGTCGAGAACAATCAAAACACTACACAATTGTCCGACGATCAAAATCTCACCTTCGAACTTAAGGAGCTCACCACAAGCGCCCTTGATTACCTCAAACATCACCAAGTTGACCTCGTCATCTTCAGCGTCAACCATATTGACCGCAAAAAAATCGAACACCTCATCGAGGCCGTCAGTGAAATGGGCATTGACTCTCTCATCACCATCGATAGTTTCGCTATTGAAACTCTGGAAACCAAGCTCGAGGACTTCGGCACTACTAGCGTTATTCGCCTCTCTCCGCGCCTTTTCACCGATGGGGAATTACTCATCAAACGTCTGATGGATATCTGTGGCGCCATAGTTGGCTGTCTCATTTGTATACTTTTCGGTATTATCGTCGCCCCTCTAATCTTCCTGGAAGATCCCGGACCAATCATCTTTAAACAAAAACGTGTTGGCCGCAACGGTAAATACTTCTATATCTATAAGTTCCGCTCTATGTATCAAAATGCGGAAGAGCGCCTTAAAGACCTCCAATCCCAAAATGAAATGCAAGGATTTATGTTCAAGATGAAAAACGATCCACGCATCACTAAGATCGGTAAAATTCTCCGCAAAACCAGCATCGATGAACTTCCTCAATTCTTTAATGTTCTAGAGGGAAGTATGTCGCTAATTGGCACTCGCCCGCCAACAGTCGATGAATATAACCAGTATTCTGCTCACCATAAACGTCGTATCAGTATCAAACCAGGTATCACTGGTCTCTGGCAAGTCTCCGGCCGTAGTGAAATCACTGATTTCGAAGAAATCGTCCGCCTCGACTGTTTCTACATCGATCACTGGAGTATCGCAGCAGATATTAAAATTCTCCTCAAGACTTTCGGTGCCGTTTTCACCGGTAAGGGAAGCGAGTAATCTCAAACAATCTGAAACGAGGAATAACTATATTCCTCGTTTTTTTAATAAAAAATAACCCTTATGGGTCATTTTTTTATACCTTCTGGAAGCGAGAGGATGAGGGGATGTCGCTTCGCTCCATGCGAACCTGGGCTCGAATCCTCGTTTCAAATGAAACAAAAATAACCCTCACGGGTCATTTTTTTCTTCCTGGCGGAAGCGAGAGGATTCGAACCTCCGAGACATTGCTGCCCACACGATTTCGAGTCGTGCGCCTTCAACCACTCGGCCACGCTTCCACTTCTCATTCTATCACACCCAACGCCTAAAGATAAACATACGCATTAACTAATACTCCAGAAATCATCTACTCGCATCACCAAAAAGTCAATGAAATCCGCCATTATCTCTATTGTGATACAATGAAGATATGAAGTACGAACCACCTTTCTCACTAGGACAAGAAGTTTCTTTTGATGATATTAGATCCATCGTCCCTCAAGCTAGTTTCGGCGGTGGCATGCTTTATTCTAATAATCATAAATGTCTCATCCTTCTTAGTAAGCACGACTCACTTTATGAAGACGAGTGGAAAGGTGACGTTCTGCACTATACTGGCACTGGCAGATCTGGCGACCAAGATATAAATTACCGAGAAAACAAACTTCTCGATAAATCACAAAAAGACGAACTACCGGTCTATCTCTTTGAATCAAGCAATAGAGTCTATACCTATCGCGGGGAAGTTCACCTCTCTGGTTCGCCATATCAGGCAACAAAACCAGACAAAGATGGTCTAATGCGAAAGGTCTGGGTCTTTCCACTTATTCTCGTTAGCGGCGGTATAGTTCCAAAAGAATACATTAATGAATATGAAAAAGAAAAGAAGAAACAAGTTAAGAAACTCTCTGTAGACCAGCTAAAAAATCAAGCTGTCAAAAGCAGCTCAAAAACTAGCTCATACCGCCAAGCAATCTCAAAGCAATACACAAGAAATCAAAGCATTGCACGCTACACAAAACTTAAAGCCAACGGCGTCTGTGAACTTTGCGAAAAACCGGCACCATTCTTTGATAAAGACGGGGAACCATATCTAGAATCTCATCATGTTTTATGGCTCGAACGTGGCGGTGCAGATAGTATTGATAATACTGTCGCCTTATGTCCAAATTGTCATAAAAAAATGCACATTGTCGAAGACAAGAACGATTTTGATAAACTCATTACTATCGCCAAAAACCGTGCAAAAGAAAGTGGATATGAATCAGCTAACTAAAGTCACCGCCGCCGTCATCAAAGATGGAGATAAAATTCTCTTATGCCAAAGGCCCAAAGGTAAAAGACATGAATTACTCTGGGAATTTCCTGGAGGAAAAATTGAACCTAATGAGACAGAAGAAGATTGCATCATTAGGGAGATTCAGGAAGAACTCGCTGTAACTCTAGGTAATTTAAAAAAACTCACCACAATACAAGCCGACAATGTCTCTATCACCTATTTTGAAGCAACAATCATTTCAGGAGAACTTAAAATGATTGAACATAATGACATAAAATGGGTAGACAAAAATGAGATTATTAATTTCAATCTTTGTCCAAACGATAGCTTGATGATTAAAAAGACTTCCTTTTAGAATACATTATTCCTACAAAACGTTTCTAGAAAAAATAAACATATAATTTCGATCAACAAAAAACCCCTCCACAGGGAAGAGTTTTTTCAAATAATTTCAAATATGGTACACCCGACAGGATTCGAACCTACGACCTTTTGCTCCGCAAGCAAACGCTCTATCCAGCTGAGCTACGGGTGCAGATGTGGATATTGTTCAAATCCGAAGATTCAAATAACATCCACCTAGAAATTAAATGAGCATCACGTTTCCGTGACATTCATATTATAGCATATTTAATTAAAAATCCTAGAGGTATGCTATAATTTAATTAGAAAAAAGGAGTAACATGGAAGAAAATAAGACCAAAAATACTGAAAAAGGCGCAAATACCGAAACAAATGCTGAAAAAGTTGCAAAAACCGCAGAAAACACCGCTTCCAAGTTAAAATCCAAACTTAAAGAGGCTTCCAAAAATCATACCGTCAAATTTCTCACTTCAGTCGCCAAAAACCCAGCCACTGCCATGAAAGAAAATATCAGTGATTATTCTGACTTCAAGAGCGCCTGGCAGCTACCAGTTTTTGTTGGTCTCGCCTACACTATCCTCAATCTAATCAGCACCATTTTCTCCAAAGTCTATGTTCCAGCCCACAAATCTTTCTTTGGTAAACAAATTGACGCCGCCTGGAATTGGAAAAATCTTAACGACATCAACTGGATCCAGACCATCTTCACTCAATTCTTCTCCTTCCTTCTCCCAGTCCTCCTTGTTGCTGGCATCTATCATCTCGTCGCCCTTATCTTTAAAAAGAAAACTAACTTCTTCCGCCTCGCAACCATTGTCACTATTGCCGGCATTCCAGCCATCCTTGCCACCAGCATCCTTGCTCCTCTCACTTCCATTATCTCCCCATCTCTAGGATTCATTGTTATGATGGCCGGTATTTCCTTCAGCTCAATCACCGCCTATGAAAATCTCAACACCGAAGCCGATTACAAAGGCAACGAACGTATCTTTGCTAACGTCGCTTTTCTAGTCGCTCTCTACATCGTCCTTCTTATCCTCTTTACCACCATGCTAAAAAGCGCCCTCGGCGGTAGCTCTATGCCATCTCTCGACTCACTCAATAATTTATTCAATAACTAATTAACGGTAAAAGAAACATGAACGAAACACTCGACCAAAAATCCACCAAATCAAAACTAACCGGCAGCCGCGCAGGTCGAGTTAAGGTTCGCCTTCTCAAAACCTATTATGGCAACATCCTCAAAGATATGCGCATCATCTGTATTACCGGCACCACCGGAAAAAGCGTTGTTGCTCACTATCTTTACCACATTCTCAAGGAAGCCAATGAAAAAATCGGCCTCCTCGCCTCTGAAAACGAAATCAAAGTAGGCAACCTCTACAAATTCTTCAGTGACTCCTGGAAAGCCGGTGCCGATTACTGTATCATCACTACTCCTGCGAACTCCCTCAAAAAAGACGTTTTCTATCAACTCCCGGTCTATCTTGCCGCTCTCACCGACTACGTTCCTTCAAAACTCTCTGATCTTACCCCAGAAGAATATGCCGCCGCAGAAAACACCCTATTCGACCTCGAGCCAGAATTCGTCGTCCTAAACCGCGACGACAGCAATTATCTTGAGTTCTCAAAATTCAAGGGCAAACAAGGAACTGCCACCTATGGTTCCGACCATTATAGCGACACCAAAATTGAACGCCGCACGCTTTATCGTAAGGGAAGCGAAGCCACTCTCAATATCGAAGGTCATCGCTTCAACGTAGCCAGCTTCCTTACCGGTGAACCAAACATCTCATACATGGCCGCCGCAGCCACAATCGCTAACCTATTACATTACACAGAAGAACAAATTATCAACGGTATCGCCAACTTTGACCCTGAAAATATCGCCGGCTCAGCCAATTAGACTTTTAGTCTCAATTAAACTTCTAGCCTCAATTAGACTTTCTAGTCTCTTTTAGTCTCTTTTTCAAAGCCTCAGAAGTTACCTTGAGGTCCTCAAATGGCACCGCCCCCGTCGCCCTCAGAATAGTTTTTTCGTGACCCTTTCCTAGAATCAACACAATGTCATCCTTCTTAGCTAAATCAATTACCTTTTGAATCGCCTTCGCACGATTAAGCTCAACTAGGAGGTTTTTATCACGCAAAAATCCAACCTTTTCAGCGCCCTTCACAAATTCCTCCGCAATTTCCGCTGGATTCTCGTCCCGAGAGTCATCCTCCGTAATCATTACGATATCCGAGTTCTTTGCCGCAATCTCACCGCGTTCACTCCTCGTCGATTCATCTCGTCTTCCCGCACCGCCAAATAACGAAATAATTCGCCCTTTCTTTCCAGGCACCACAGATTCATAAACCTTCAAAAACGCATCCGGAGTGTGCGCATAATCCACAATCACCTCAAAATTCTGCCCCAAATCCACTCGGTTCATCCTCCCCTCGACAGAATCAAGCGCCAAAATCCCCTGAGAAATCTGTTCGTCGCTAAGTCCTAACTTCCTTCCAACTGCAACTGCCGCCAGGGAATTATATACCGTGAACCGCCCAGGAATATTCGTCTTAATCTTTAACTTATCATCCACTGAATATTCCACCCCCTGCGCCCCAAGTTTAATGTCTTTAGCCCTCAATATCCCAGAATTTATACCATATGTGATATATTCATTCACGTCTTTTGCAAAATAAGACCAGCTCTTGTCATCCTCGTTCACCACCCCATATTTCGCCATCTTAAATAATCGGCGTTTCGCATCTCGATAGTTCTCAAAGGTCTTATGGTAATCTAGATGTTCATGCGTTACATTCGTCATCACCGCAATCTCAATTGGTACCCCGAAAGTTCTATGCTGTGCCAAAGCGTGCGAAGTCACCTCCAGTACCAAAAATTCCGCCCCCGCATCCGCAATTTTCCTCATCCGGTAATTCAACGTTCTCGCATCCACTGTCGTCATGTGTTCGATCTGTTTTTC
>ERZ773066.1998-NODE-1998-length-10182-cov-2.469833_pt1 | contig 10182 bp, 5 predicted proteins | sample MGYA00580573_ERZ773066 | MGnify/ENA primary metagenome ERZ773066 (study PRJEB29015, sample SAMEA2738128) | human oral metagenome | biome: human oral; feature: human-associated habitat; material: saliva | place: China | collected 2203 ... | reverse complement strand
ACGAGCGCCTCCAGGTGGTCGTTGACGTCGGGCTCGAGCCAGCGGGCGTGCGGCGGCCCGGAGCGCGAGCAGTACACGAGGTCGTGGTCGGGCGCGTCGTACACCATAATCTTGTCGACCCAAACCGGCACGCGGGCTTTGTCGGCCACGGCGCGGATGCGGAATTGCAGATAAGGCTCGGCGCCAAACTTGGTCTTGTCGATGTCGTACTCGAATTTGTTCCAGTCGGTCACGGTCTTGAGGGGGGCGTAGTCGAACTGACCCACCTTGACCAGTGTGTTGTCGGCCTTGCGAATTTCCAGTTCTAAACGGATGGGTTTTGCCGCTTCGGCGAAGTGGTAGAAGGAGATTCGTGGGTGCTTAGCGCCTTGTATGGAAATTTTTCCGGAGTTGATGCAGGCGTCGTCGCCGGCTTTGTCGGCGCTAAACTTGAAGGCGCCGCCGTCTTTGTCGATCGTGCGGTCGCTGGTCGTGCCGAAGGTGGATTTGCCTGAATGCTCGTGCCACCATAGCATACCGAGTTCACCACCATCCACTGATTCCTTGATCGGCAATGCGTAGGGCGCGCCGACTACTAAGCCTCGGGTGAAGGAAACGGGGCTCGCTCCGCTCGCATTCTTGGCGGATAGACCATATATAATGTATTGCTGCGGGCCTTGAGCAGTGTTGCGCGATACGTCGTAAGAGGTTTGCATCGTCTCTGTAAGGAATTGGGGCGTAGGTTTCCCGCTTTGATCATCGTAAGATATGTTGTAAACGCGGTAGATTACGTTTTGCTGCAAAACAACGCCGCCGTGCTGGCCTACGCTGCCGACTGCGTCCCACTCGATGCCGATCTTGTCGCTCCGATCTGAGAGTCGGCCGCCCTCAGGCGCTTGCGGAGCATCGAGTCCGATGTAGACCGTCTTGGTCAGTTTGCGACCTTCGCCGTTTTTATTGAAACACGTGATGGTGTAAGTGGCGACGCCGGCGTCTGTAAGCGCGTCTTCGAAAGTGTATTGCTTGCCGCGAGCGGGGTATTCTACCTCTTTCACGACGCCTTTCCCTTCGCGCTCAATCGTAAAGCGAAACAGGCCGCTCAAGGGCTGACCTTGGAGGTCCTTTGTCGGTGTCTTGAAAGTAAGCGTGGCTTTCTTCTCCGCCTGCGGATTGGGCGTGATGGTCAGATCTTGAACCGAATCGGGCGCGCTAAAAGCAATGCCGTTCCCAATTGAAATACTATCGATGTAGAGGAAGAGCTGGTTTTGCGGGCTCAAAGCGTGGAAACCGATGCGATATTTGCCGTCGGCGTCAATCGAAAGATCTTTTTCAAATGTAACGTAGCCGTCCGTGGATATTTCAGTCGGCGACAAAATTTCGTTTGACATTTCGCTGATCTCATCCCCTTTTCCGAACTTCACTTCCAAGCGTTCTTTGTATCGCTTTAGGCGCGACTTGGTCTTGAATGCGAAATGGTAGATATGATCTTTTTTCAAAGAAACCGGCGGCGTCAACATCCAATCGTCGGCGTCTTGTTCCGGATTGTAGTAATATGTGGCCGCTTGTCCCGCCGCGCCCGTTTCATATTTGCCGTAGGGGTTCCAAACCCAAGTTTGTCCGTCGTTATTGGCGTCGATAATCTTGAAGAGGTTCATAGATGCGGGCGTTTTGAACTCTTCCAAGTAGGGCAGGCTTACGCTATCGCCCAGCACGGCGCCGTTGGAGTAGGCTTGGGCGCTTTTCTGTGTGCCATTGTGGGCCCAGATGCCATACGAGTAGTAAGTCATTTCGCCCTTTGTCAGGGTTTCGGCAAACTCTGTTGCGCTTCCGTTTGTGACCACCATCACAGAATCCGGGTAGCGCATAACGTCATACGTTAAGGTGCCGAGATAACCTTCGTGGAGTGTGGCTGTGGGTGCTGACCACGTCAGTTTGGCCGCGCCCGTTTCGTTATTGATGTCGAGGTGTGCATTTTCGACGGTTCGCGGCTCATCATAGCCGATCCACTTTTCGACATACGTATAAGGCCCTTGCCCTGCCGCGTTTTCCAAGCGTAAGGTGAAGCGTACGAGTCCCTCTTGCGCCACCGTGACGTTGGCCGAGACCTCCTCGCCGGCTTGTGCCGTACCGGTGGCCAACGTATTTTTGCCTTGCAAGATGTTATACGTCACGTTGCCGCTCAGTGTGCTGCCGCCAAAAGTCTTCGTCGGCACTTTGAAGTCAATCTTACCCATGAGCGAAGCCCCCGCAAAGTTTGCCGTCATTTCTTCCGCCGCGGCCGGAGCTCCCGCTGCCGCTTTCGGCTTCGGTACGATCAAGCCCACGAACATATCATTGTTCGGGAAGTCGGAAATTTTTGTTGCTGCCCCCGTCTTGAGGTCCACCGTGTACAAGGCCGCATTCTGCTGCGCATCGACGCAGGTCCAGTAGAACGTATTTGTTTTCGCGTCGATCTCGCCACTTTGTCCCGAGTAACTGCCGTCCTCGTCCAAGAGCGTTACGCCCGTCGAGCCTATTTGCGTTTCCTTGCCGTTTGTCTTATCTATTTTATATAAGTAGCCATCGCTGGCGATGCCGTATAAGAAACCATCCGTGGAAAGTCCGAGGGCAACATACGACTTATCCGTTTTGCCAAACGTAGTGCGCGTTTCCTTTTCAAAATCTATGATGCCAAATTCCCGCTGCTGCAGTTGCGCATCATAAAATTCGCCATAGACCTCGCCCGTCGTTGGATCCTGCGCCGTTTCGAAGGCCGCCAGACTAAGTTGCACCTCTTTTGAGGGCGCAACCCTTTCCCACGTTTCCGGATCAAACTGCAAATGATAGGCTTTGATAATGCCGTAGACAGCGAGCGACGTATCTAAGAAGACGCCGTGCAAGACGCCGTTGACGATGCCGCATCCGGCGTTGAAAATCATGTCGGGATCTTTGCCCAAAGCGTTGATCGAGCTAATCGGTGCGGCCGTAGAGAAAGCGTAGTAGCCATATTGAGGTTCCCCCTCGCCCCACGTGGTCTGATAGATCGCATTGCCCCACAACTCGATCGGCGCCGGTGCTCCCAAGAGGCTTGAAGGCGTAGCCCCCTTGCGGTTTTTATTAGAGCGATTCAAAGTTTGCGGTAAGTTGCGCAAATTGTTGGGTCGTATGTAGCCCATTTTCACCGACGCCAATGCCGGATACGTTTGCCTAAGGTCGATTTCCGCCTCCGGCCGTGCGTTGATGTCGCCCCGCGGATGCATGAGCGCCGGCTTTGCGCCAACTTGCGCTTGCGCCGGTCCGGAGAAGGCCAAACAAGCCGCCAAAGCTCCGGTCATTAAGATGGATAATTTTTTTCTCATTATTAAAAATGGATTTAGGTAAATAAAGGTCGACGTTTTCGTTTTCCGTATAATCGTTACAAATATGCGTATTTTTATTTTCTTCAGCAACATTTTCAGTGCCTTTGTTCGTCTTTTTGAGGCAAATGTTGGCAAAGTGAGAATTTTGTTGACTTATTTTCCGATGCCTCTGCTTTGTTTCTCTGCGCGCATTGTCAAGTTGCATGTGGTGAAATATGTGTTACTGTCTATTTTTTCGGTTATTGATTATGCATAAGTTGTATTATGATGAGATGACGACTAACTATTGTTATTTCTTGACTTGAAATGCGCCTTGCGATGCTCTGTTTATCGACGAATAGGCCTGATACAGCGGCGGTAAGTCTCATCCTGTTCCTCATCAAAACTTTTATAAGAAGCGCGATTCTTTTATTTTTATTACTTTCCTCGCGGCCCTGTTGCTCCTGCTTTCACCTTCTTCTTCGGCCCTCGCACGGCAGAATCCGCAGGTCGCCAATCAGTTATCTAAAAACTTGATTTTATCCCCTTCCGAATGCACATCGTAAGCAGCAAACATCTGCGGCGCACCTTTTTTATCACGACAAAAAAGGCTTACGCTCACGATGAAAAAGGTTTGTGCTCGTGATAAAAAAGGCTTCCGCTCGTGAGCGTACACTGCGTCGATGGGGCGAAGGGGCTGCAAGAAGTAGATTTTGGCCCTAAAAAATAAGTTTTTATTCGCGCGTTTTTCCCTCATTTAGCGTAAAAAATGCGTGCAGAGCGATAAAAAACAAGCGGAAAGCGTGCAATATTAAATCGGAATGCGTATCTTTGCACCCGTTCTGGAGAGGAACAAACTACATAACAACAATTTAAATTTTCAAAATTACTATGGCTTACGTTATTAGCGACGAATGCGTTGCATGTGGAACGTGCATCGGCGAGTGCCCGACAGAATCTATCTCTGAAGGCGAAAAATATTCAATCAATCCTGACTCTTGCGTTGATTGCGGTGCTTGCGCAGACGCTTGCCCGACGGGCGCAATCGCTCCCGGCGAATAATTAGTCAGACTTACGACTTACGGCGGCCCGAGGTAATTTGCTTCGGGCCGCTGCTTTTTATCCGCATATCGATACTTTTTTGCTCGATATTGGGCCATAAGGTCGTAAAAAAAAGGCGCGGCGGGCAATATTCGCCGCCTCCGCACGTTTAGAACAATAAGATGAAGCGCTCAAAGTGGGCCTTCACCATACAGATATGAAGACCCGATTACTCCTTCTCGCCTGTTTGCTCCTCGCAAGCCTGCAACTGCCGCTCGCTGCCCAAGAACGGAAGTTGCAGAACAAGCCCTTTATAGACGAGCGCCGCTTCCACTACGGATTCTTCGTGGGACTGGCCGATCAAGGACTAAAGCTGCGCAACAACGGCTTTATCCAGCCCGGCACGGGGCGGCAGTGGATGGCCGAAAACGATAGTCAGAACTTTGGCTTTTCAGTGGGTATTTTAGGCGATCTGCGTTTGGGGCGCTACGTCTCCCTACGCGCCTTGCCCCAGTTGCAGTTTGGCAGTAAGCATTTGAGCTTTCGTGATTTAAGTACGGGCGAGCGGCAGTCGCAAGATATGAAGTCGACCTACATTGGCCTACCCATCGATCTCAAAGTGGCGGCGCCGCGCTTCAACAACTATCGCCCCTACGTGATGCTCGGCATTGCACCCTTTTATGATCTGACGACGAGCAAGCATTCGCTGCTGCGCACGAAGGCACTCAATACTTGCTTGGAGGTAGGCTTGGGCTGCGAAATCTATCTGCCGTTTTTCAAACTCGTGCCCGAGTTGAAGTTTGATTTCGGTTTGGGCAATGTGCTCGATAAGCAGCGCCCCGAACTGACGGATCCCGCTCAGCGCATCTTTACGGAAAGCATTGATGCCGCGCATCTGAATATGGTTTCGCTCGTGTTCTATTTTGAATAGTGCGCGAGCCATCAAGGCGGCCGCCGATGAAGCATTGACGACCGCAGGCATAGGCGGATAAAGAGATGAAAGCCCCCGGCGACTTTCTTTCCAACGAGAACGTTACATGATTATATATAGCGAACCCCCACCTTGAGCGGTGGGGGACTGGAGATGATGGCGCTGCATACGAAAGTGTGCGGCGCTGCTCTTTTTTAGGCTTAGCTGATCATCGGCACAACATATTTGGCCAAGAAATAACCGCCGCAGATGAGCCAACAGAAGAGCAGGGCGGCCAAAAGGAAGGGCTTGAAACCGGCTTTCTTAAACTTGTCGAAGCTCGTTTCAGCGCCTAAGGCCGTCATAGCCATTGTCAGCAAAAATGTATCTAACTTATTGATAAATTCTACGACTTCTGCGGAGAGCAGGTGCAGCGAATTGAAGCCGATAACCAAGAGGAAGAGGATGGCAAACCAGGGGATGTCGATCTTGCTCTTACCGCCCTCAGCATTGCCCGCCATTGCGCGGCGCGCCATCGCGTAACTGATGATAAACAGTACGGGGACGAGCATAATGACGCGGATCATTTTGACGATGATCGCGACGTTGGACACTTCCGGCCCCATTGCGTTGCCTGCACCTACGACGTGGGCCACTTCGTGAATGGTCGAACCGGCAAAAATGCCCATCGTCTCGGGCGGTAAAACAAAGATGCCGCTGCGGTAGAGGACGGGATAGAGGAACATGGCGGTTGTTCCGAAGATGACAACCGTAGCTACGGCCACGGCCGTCTTATATGGTTGGGTGCGCACGGCGGATTCTGCGCCCAATACGGCTGCCGCGCCGCAAATGCCGCTGCCGACGGAGGTCAGCAAAGCGATGTCGCGATCCACTTTGAGGAGCTTGCCGAGCAAAATGCCGCCGAGGATGGTGACAGTTACGATGATGGCGTCGATGCAAATACCTGGCAACCCCACGGCCGTAACGTCCTGAAAAGAGAGTTTGAAACCGTAGAGGATGATACCGAAGCGCAGGATGCGCTTTGCGCAGAATTTAATGCCGGGCACCCAGGTCTCGGGCAGATTGTTGCGCAAAGAGTTGGCATACAGCATACCCAGAATAATACCGACAATCATCGGGCTGAAAGATAGGTGCTTTACGAAGCTCAAATCGCCGATGGCGAACGAGGCGCAGGCGAAAAGAGCCATCAGCAACACGCCGTGGAGCATACTGCTACGTTCTTCTGATAATTTCATGTGGTGGGGCTTAAAATAGCTTGGTCGGTCTTGACCGCTTTGTGGCGTTGGCGGCGTTGAAAATAAAGTCGCGGCAAACGGTTTCCAAGATCGGTGGGAGACAGTTCGGCCGGTCGCTTAGCGGCCATCGGCCTGACGCGAAAAGAGGCCGCTGCTCCGATTATAAAAGAGAAATAAAAAGGCCGAGCAACTGCGCGGGCAGCGGCTCGGCCTGTATGTTTTTAGTGTTTGGGCTTGATGTCCAATTTAACCGGACTGATCAAGTTTTCCGGTCTGAAGAGCGTGTCCAAATCTTCTTTGGAGAGGATGTCGTGCTCGAGGATCAAGTCGTAGACGCTACGGCCCGTTTCGAGCGCTTCCTTAGCGATGCGGGTAGAGTTCTTATAGCCGATTACGGGGTTAAGCGCCGTTACGATACCAATGCTGCGGTGTACGTGTTCGAGACAAGCTTCCTTGTTGGCGATAATGCCGTCTACGCAACGGATGCGCAAGGTGTCGAAGCCGTTCATCAAGAGGTCTGCCGATTCGAAGCAGCACTGTGCCATTACCGGCTCCATCGCGTTAAGCTCCATTTGCGCAGCTTCCGAACTCATACTTACGCAAAGGTCGTTGCCAATCACTTTGTAAGCCACTTGGTTCATTACTTCGGGGATAACCGGATTGATCTTGCCCGGCATAATTGAAGAACCCGGTTGCACACCCGGTAGCGTGATCTCGCCCAAGCCGCAGCGCGGGCCGGAAGAGATGAGGCGCAAGTCGTTGCATATTTTGTTCATCTTCAAAGCAACCATACGCATTGCGCTCGAATAGCCTGCCATGCAAGACGTGTCAGACGTAGCGCCCACGAGGTCGTCAGAAAGGCGATAAGCGTAGCCCGTAATGGCTGCGATCTCCGCTGTGCTCATTTCCGCATAGTTTGGTTCGGCACAAATGCCCGTGCCGATTGCCGTAGCGCCCATATTGATCACCAAGAATTCAGCTGCTGCTGCATCGAGGTGCGGCAATTCGTTGCGCAAGATAGAGGCAAAGCCGTGGAATGTCTGGCCCAACGTCATCGGCACAGCGTCCTGAAGTTGCGTGCGGCCCATCTTGAGTACGCCGGCAAACTCTTCCGCCTTCTTTTCAAAAGCCTCGATCAGTTGCTCCAAGTGCTGACGCAAGCGGAGGTGCGTTTCGTAGAGACCGATGTGGATAGCCGTCGGGTAAGCATCGTTAGTAGATTGCGAGCGGTTCACGTGGTCGTTGGGCGAGCAGCGTTTGTAGTCGCCGCGTTCGCAACCCATCAGTTCGAGAGCGCGGTTAGCAATCACCTCGTTGGCGTTCATGTTGGTCGTTGTGCCGGCTCCTCCTTGAATCATATCTACGGGAAAAGCCTCTGTGTGGCGTCCTTCGATGAGTTCTAAGCAAGCCTGCTCGATTGCTTTTGCCATATCGTCAGGGATGAGGCCGAGCTTGTGGTTAGCACGCACTGCTCCGAGCTTCGTTACGCCGAGGCCCTTGATGAAGAGCGGGTATTGGCTTAACTTAAAGTGGCTGATGGGGAAGTTTTCCATACCACGTAGCGTTTGTACGCCATAGAGCGCTTCATAAGGCACTTCGCGCGCACCGATCAAGTCGCTTTCGGTGCGGGTCTTTTTCGTGTTTTCAGTAGTCATTGAGTTTCAAGTTTTATATTGTTCTTTTTAATTACGGGGCTAAGTTAGCGCTTTCTTTGGGATAAACTACATTCTGAAAGAATAAATAATTGTGGGGTGATGAATTTAATGCGATGTGGCGGATTCTTTGCCTACTATTCTTGAGAATGTTAACTTTTTGACTACTTTTGCCTCTCGTTAGCGCTTTGCCTCTACCCTTGCAGTCGGCAAAAGGGCAGTATGTCGCCTTACTTTTTTAACAAAACAATCTATGAAAAAGATATTTGCGCTCGCCGCACTCTTGTTTGTATTTTTATCCGCTCAAGCGCAAGAGCCTTCGCGCGAGAATTATCCGCAGGGCGAGAGTACGCTGTGGGAAATGATCAGTAAGCTCGAGAAGAAGCAAGACAAGATCAATGTATTTCTGAATATGCGCGGCGAGTTTGATGCCAACTTTGACGAAGGACAGTTTCAAGACGGCACGTTTCGCATCCCCGTGATGCGCCTTGGCGTCTTAGGACGGCTAAACAAATTTGTCTCTTACCACTTGCAGCAGCGCATAGGGCATAGCGGCACCGGCCGCACTATTGACGGCCTTTCTTCAGCGGTCGATGTAATGAACATAGGCATTCACCCCAATGAAAAGTTGCGTTTTGATCTCGGCCGCCAATGCGCCGTTTATGGCGGTTACGAAGCTTGGCTCAACCCGATCGATGTCTACCGATTCAGCGAGATGCTGGATCGTGTAGAGGTTTATCTGACGGGCGTCAATGCCAGTTATAAGATCAAGCCTACGCAGGAACTCCAATTTCAAGTGGTCAACAGTCGGCGCACGCCGACGACGGAAATGTACGGTCCGTCCTATGCCGACGCGAAGTTGCCGATGATTTATACGCTCAACTGGAATGGCAGTTTCTTTAACGAAAAACTGACTACGCGCTGGTCGGCCTCTTTGATCAAGCAGGCGAAGGGCTACAATGGCTACTACTTTGCCTTCGGCCACGAATGGACGCTCGGGCGCTTCAATGGGTATTTCGATTATATGCTCTCAGAAGAAAACATCGACGCCCACGGCTATGTGACGGACATGCTGCATACGCTGACGCCCGATGTGAAAGATCACGTCCGCCATACGCGTTACAATTCGGTGATTCTCAAGCTCAATTATCGCTTCCTGCCGCGCTGGAATGTCTTTGCCAAAGGTTATTATGAGACGTCCGCATTGACCAAACCGACGCTGACGGCAGAAAAGGGACTCTATCGCCGCTCTTATGCTTACATGGCCGGCGTAGAATTTTATCCGATGAAGGAGAATCTGCATTTCTTCATCAATTATTATGGCCGCTCCCACGTGCATACGCCGCGGGCCAAGGTCTTCGGCGCGAAGAATCATACGGAGGCTTGCCTTTCAGCCGGCTTCGTCTATCAATTGCCCATCTTCTAAGGCGCGCTACACATCTTATAATATACGCGCGCGTAGAAGTCCGGACGAGGTGATGGATTAGTCTTTGGTGAAAAATATTTACGTGATATTTTTCACCAAAGACCTTTTTATGGCTATACACCTCAAAAAAAACGACATTATAAGTATGTGATAATCAGACTTTATATGTGCCTAAAAACTTTCTTATAGGAAAGTGAAAATTGTCCTTAGGAGAATTAAAATTGTCTCCTAAGACAATTTTTCTTTTCTTAGGTGAAAGTTTTTCCGTTCTCCTAAGCAAATTTTTCGGGGGTCTTGTGTGTAGGAAAATCTTTACAAATCTTGGTCGCGTCAAGGCCTATGCCGGTTGCCAAACTATGCTTTGTGTGCACTTCGATGAAGATTTTCTGATTGAGCATAAAGGTGTGTTTGTGTCGGTAGCCTTTTACTTTGTATCCTCCCCCTGCTTATCTTCTTGCCCACAAATCATACGCCGCGAAGCAAACGCATTATTTTTTCTGCTGTGTCCTTACCCTTTCTCTATTTTTGTGCGATTTGGTAGATTTTTTTTCGTTGACAAAATGTAGACAAATGTAAATGTCGACGGCGAAGTGCCGGAAAG
>ERZ773066.1997-NODE-1997-length-10182-cov-5.420855_pt1 | contig 10182 bp, 8 predicted proteins | sample MGYA00580573_ERZ773066 | MGnify/ENA primary metagenome ERZ773066 (study PRJEB29015, sample SAMEA2738128) | human oral metagenome | biome: human oral; feature: human-associated habitat; material: saliva | place: China | collected 2203 ... | reverse complement strand
TGCGTGAGCTTTCTGCCGATTATGCGCTCTCGAATGATCCGGTGGAGAAGAACCGCCTGCTGGCTGAGATACAGCAGGTTCAGCGCGCCCAGAATGCGGGTGTGAAGCCTAACTTCGACGGCGCGTCTGGCGGGTCGGATAAGCCTCATCAGGAAGCGCACGAGGGTGCGAAGGCTACCGCCGCCTCCACCGCGCCTGCCGCGCCTAAGGTGGTGCTCCCGCCCCGCCCGAAGTCGCTGCGTATCGTCATGCGATGCTTTGTCGCCATTATGGCGGTGGAAGCAATCCATAAAATCTTCCTACATATGATTGATGGGCGTTCAGCCGGTGGCGTCGAATTATGGGTGGGTTTCATTATCCCCGGTGTAGTGCTCCTCCTCGTTGAGCACGCCATACCGATGTTTGTTCTTTGGCGACTGTGGAGGGGCCGATTCTGGGCGTATGTCGTCATCTTTATTAGCTTCGCTTATATAGCTATCAGGGGCTTGATAGATTTTGTGAACACCTTCCTGACGACTGGTTATCTTTCCCGGTTGCTGGATGGCACACAGACGTGGAGTTCTCAGTACTACGCGGCAGCTGTACTGTCTAGGAATGTTGCTGACACCTTGATTACGCTCCTCTCTACTCTGATAGTTGTGCTGCTCATTAGCCGCTCCACCAGGTCATTTATGGCGACCGCGAGGTTGGCACGGATGGAAGCACGCGAACAGGTGAACGCCGGTGGCGGTCATGTCATTGGTCATCAGAGTGCAGATGCGGAAACGCGCGCTCGCCTGGAAGAAGAGCAGACACGTCGGGAGGAGAAGGAAGCTAACCGACGGGCTGAAGAAGCAGTCGCTCAGCAGTACAAAACGACCCGCCGCACGGATGCACGGAGGAATTCCCGCAATGATCAGCGCGGCTACAAGGATACTTCCGTGTACACCGAGGAAGGCTACCGCCTCAACTAGGGCGAGATGCCCCTCCCTATGGGGAGACTCTTTGCGACCCGCCCTGCGCTATAGCGTGCGGGGCGGGGCGCGAAGAGAAGAAAGGAACAATGATGTCAGAACGTACCCCAAAACAACCATTGAACGACCCGGAGTACACGGTTCCCGAGTACAGCGTGCTGCTACCGCCTGACGAGGCTGAAAATAGCACGGCAGAGGGCGATGCCGCCTCCAATAACGTAGCTTCCGGTAACGCCGCAGATAGTAGTGCAGCAGAGGATAACGCACCCGGCGACAGCACCCCCGAGCATGCCACTACCGACTACCGGGAGGCGACCGCCGACTACACCGCTACTGCCTCCGAACAGGTAATTCCGGAGCGCCCGAAGGCTATGCGCAACGTCATGTGGTGCGCTGCCGCCATTATCGTGCTGGGACCCTTGAGTAACTTTCTGCCGATTCTAAGCCGGTCGTATATCGATTTTGAGATGGTGGTGAGTGTTCTCTTCTCTGCCTTGGTGGTTACCCTCATCATCTCTGCCATCCCGATTTTTGTTCTCTGGAAGATCTGGGATGGCCGCGAGTGGGCGCGCATTCTTACCATCATCTACTGCGCTCTCGCAGCTGCTAGCGGTGTGCTTATTCTTGCGGATAATTTCTCGGGGTTAAGCTCTAGAGCGGCTGCGGCGTCCAGCCTGGTGCGTATCGCGAGCGGCGTTTTTACTCTCGTTCTTTACCTCCTGATGATTGTGCTGCTGAATCGTGCTCCTATTAGGATGTACACACAAATCGTTAGCGGGGCACGTGCGCTAGAACGCCAGCAGATGCTGTCTGAGACGAGACAGGCTGCCGGTCAGGTCCCGGCAGAACTTCGAGAGATTTTCGCTGACGATGAGGATGACGAACGTACCTCATCAGGGGGAAACACCCCTCGACCCCCGCACCGTAGCGCGGGATGGGGCACCTAGAAAGGAACACCAACGTCAGGAGTTCCGGGGCTAGCCCTCGGAATGGTGCACGTGGTTACTCGGATACCTCTGAATACGCTGAGAAAGGGTACCGCCTTCCTAGGGTGCGGCGCGCCTCCTTATATCCTTAGGGTAAGACTCTTTAACACCCGCTCCGTGGCACTGTAGCGCGGGGTGGGTGCCAGAAGAGAAAGTGCCAGGGGAGAAAGGAACGACGATGTCAGAACGTATCCCGAAGCAGCCGCTGAATGACCCGGAGTACACGGTTCCCGAATACAGTGTGCTGTTGCCCTCCGAGGAGGCTAAAAACAGCACGGCAGAGAGTAACACCGCCTCCAATAACGTTGCCCCCAGTAGCACGGTAGACACTAACACGGCAGAGAATAATGCGCCCGGTGACAGCGCCCCCGAGCACGCCACTACCGACTATCGGGAGGCGACCGCCGGATACAACGCTACCGCCTCCGAACATGCGGGTTGGGTACGTCCGAAGGCTCTGCGTAGCGCCAAGCGGTGCACCACCGCGATTATTATTCTGTCGCTTTTCACCACTATCCAGCTCTTCCTGCTCTTCGGTAAACCAATCGCCGGTGTGGAGACGCTACCTGACCTTGTCCTGCGTATGCTAGGGTACCCTCTCATCTTTGTTCTTATCCAGATTTTGCTCTTCTGGATGACCTGGAAAGGACACAGGTGGGCACACATACTTACCCTCATGTACAGCGCCTACGAGGTCTTGAGTCGCATGTATTGGTTTGCGCAAGATTTCCTCGTGGACTCCCGCTATATCACCTTGTTGATGGATGAGTTGCAATCCTCCGACTCTGCAGATTTTGCGGTCGCTTTTCTCATACGTACCGCGATTGGTGTTTTCATTACTGTCCTCTACGTCCGGAATATTGTGTTGCTGACTCGTCCCTCTGCGTGGGCGTACACGGCTACCGGCAGCAGCGCACCGAACAACCAGGTGGTTGATCAGAATCCACAGGCACCTAACACGAACTTCAATGAAGGCGGGAACCGCCTCAACTAGGATGTTTGCCTCAAACGGCGCCACTATCACCAAAAGGCTCAGAGCATGAAAGGGTGGGGATACCAGACGGTATCCCCACCCTTTCGCGTTAAATATCGCAATCTTCTAGCTGGTAAAACCCTCTGAGTTACCTAAAAGGTTCCAGGCTTCGCATAAAAACTCTACTGGGCTCGAAGAGCTTACCCTATACTGAAAAAGTATTATTCTCTCAGCTAACTACATCAAATAACTCGTTTAGGTATATTTCAAGCAAATTTACCTAAACGAGCGCAACAATCACCGACTGACGCACCACAATGCGAGCATATGAGAGAAAGAACGATGATGTTTAACAATACTTCCGGTGCCCCCGCGGGCACGCTGGCACCGCAGGCAGCTCAGTCTGATACCGCAGCAGCGAACTTTCCGGCACCGAATTTTGTAGCACCCGCCGCAGCGGCACCTCAGCTCCCGGTTCCTGTAGGTGTCCGCCCCGTACACGGTGCGCCTAGCCCTCATGCAACCAGCAATCTTCCGCCGCGCCCCATCGCCATCAAGACGGTATCCATCTGCACGATAGTATTCCTATCTACGTACCCGCTGCAGCCTCTTGTGGGTCTAGAGTTCACGTTTATGTATTTGCTGGCAGGCACAACCATGGGGCTTACGATGATCTTCTATATGGTTTTTGGAGTATTCGCCGCTGGGCGCCTCAATGAGGGTTATGAGTGGGCGCGAAAGGCGATTATTATCGAGGGCGCACTACGCATGCTTCTGGATATTGTGTTTGTAGCTCTCTTCTCTCACGTTTTATGGGACAACGGCAACCAATCAGCAATGGGTAAAGTGATGTTTTTTGGCCCCTTGATGTCCCTTGAAGTCTTGTACGCGAAGCTCGCCTTTGATTTCGTCAGCCGCATCGTGATTATTGTTCTTCTCTGCCAGCCGCAGGTGGGGCAATATATCAAAACGTGTGAGAATCTGCGACGCATGGGCGTGCGGTAAATCGTACTGCAGAAGGCATAACCAATCGGGGTACAACCCCATCCGTCCCATAAGGGAGGTTTCGCATGAGCCTGCAGGTTCGAATGATCACCTAAACAATCACCGGCTCACGCATCAGCGTGAGGCACATACAAGAAAGAACAACGATGTTAAACAACGCTCCCAACCCTTCGGATACTGGCCCGGCACCTCAGCCTAACGCCGCAGCACCGAACTTTCCAGTATCGAACTTTCCGGTTCCGGGCGCACCCGCTCCTTCGTACGGCATGCCGGGCTCCTACGGAGTCGTTTACGTCCCTTCGCAGCCTGTCGCTCTGCGTGCGGCGATGGGGTGCGCAATCGCTGTCATAGTATTGGCTGCCCTATCATCCCTCTACATGATGATCTGGGATGGTGTGGATTTTGATAATTTCTCATGGATTGGCTTTGCCGCTATCGGCGGGCTCGTCATCTGGCAGCTCTGGGAAGGAGCCCGCTGGGCGCACATACTGGTCATCGTTGACTGTGCGCTATACCTCCTTCTCAACCTAACGGGCTTGCTGTTGCTCCCATTTTTGAGTCAGATCGGTGTACCCATCCTAAAAGTGGTTGGGATAGCAGGCGCATACCACTATGGAGATCCTAATGTCTTCTTTGTGTTGCTTATAGGCAGGACCGCAATTGATGTTATCTTGCACATTGCCATCATTGTTCTTCTGGCTCAACCGCAGGTCTTGCAGTACTTCAAAGCCCATGAGGACCTGCGACGCATGGGCGTAAAGTAACCTCGCGGAGGTGCAGCCGGCTTCCGGGGCGTCACCTCCACCGGCTTGAGAGAACGCAAAAGGGTGGGGATACCAGACGGTATCCCCACCCTTTCGCATCCCCGGCTCACGACCGAGAAGGACTCACATATTACTCAGCAGATTCCTGCTTCGCCTTCGAGCGGCCACGCAGGTACTCGATAAAGACCGGCACCACAGAAACCGCCACAATAATCACAGCAATGTACTCAATGTTGTTGTGCACGAACGGGATACCGCCCAGCAGCACACCCGCCAGACCAATCGAACCAATCCACGCAACCGCGCCAACAACATTCCACAGGTGGAACTTCTTACGGTCGTACGAAGAAATACCCGCCGCAAGAGACACAAAAGTACGAACAATCGGCACGAAACGACCCAGAACCAGAGCCAAGCTACCGCGCTTCTGGAAGAACTCCTCGGTAGTGTGCAGGTTCTTGGTGCTCAGAATCTTTGCGTCATCCTTGAAGATCTTACGGCCGTAACGGGCACCAATCTGGTAGCCAACCTCAGCGCCAGCAATAGCAACCAGCACCAGCACCGGGAACGCAACCCACAGGGACAGGCCCATCTGCTCATGCAGCATACCCAGGGCAAAAATCAGGGAGTCACCCGGAAGAACCGGGAAAAGAACACCGGACTCAATAAATACGATAATTGCCGAAACAACCAGAACCCAGGGGCCGGTATCAAGCAGGAACTGCTCAAGGTCGAGACCCAAGAGCGCAACCGGAAGATGCGCCAAAGCGGTGGCAAGAAAAGTCATGAAAAATCCTGAACTGTGAGTGGACCGCACGCACGGATCGGCGCCGGAGTAACACCAGCATAGAAAGCATACCTATGGTGAACGTTGTGCAAAACTATGCGGAGGCTGTGTATTACTGGCACAATTCTACCGGCATTTACGCCGGATGCACGGGTGAGCAAGGCGTAAATCTCCGCACCGGCAGGGCTAAACAGCCCGGGGTGACACGGCGCTCGCACGCCTCCCCAAGTAGTGACCGTCCGTCAGGCTAGAGGATGCGGGGTGTGACATGATGGGAAGAGAGCACGGCGCGTCGCGGCGTAGCGATTGACCCAACCACCCACCGTTGGAGAGAACATGAACCCCCAGCAGTCAGCTTCCAGCCCCGCCGATTCCCCGTATGCCGACTCCCTGCATGCTGAAGCCCGCGAAGTGTTGCGCCGCCTCACCGGTGTTACTGATGCCGAGTTCCACGACGGCCAGTACGAGGCGATTCGCGCCCTCGTAGCCGACCGCGCCCGCACCCTCGTCGTGCAGCGTACCGGCTGGGGTAAGTCCGCGGTCTACTTCATTTCTTCCCTGCTGTTGCGTGCCCGCGGTATGGGACCGGCGCTTATTGTCTCCCCGTTGCTTTCCCTCATGCGTGATCAGGTCGAGGCGGCATCCCGCGCGGGAGTGCGCGCCGCCATGGTGAACTCCGCGAACGTCACCGAATGGGATGAAATCCGCACCCGCCTCGAAGCTGACGAACTCGACGTACTACTGGTCGGCCCCGAACGCCTCAATAACCCGGCGTTCCGCGAGCAGTGGCTACCGTACCTGCTGCCGCGCCTGGGTCTGCTCGTTATTGATGAGGCGCACTGTATTTCTGACTGGGGCCATGATTTCCGCCCCGACTACCGCCGTATTGGTTCGCTCATCAAATCTCTGCCGGCGGGCGTGCCGGTGTTGGCGACTACCGCAACCGCGAATGACCGTGTTAGCCGCGATATTGCCGAACAGCTCAGTGCCGATACCAGCGCACCCGTGCATGTGCTGCGCGGTCCGCTGTCCCGCGAGTCCCTGCGCCTGGGCGTTCTGACCCTGCCCAATGAGGCGCAACGCATCGGCTGGCTACTCACTCACCTGAACTGCCTGCCCGGTTCGGGCATTATCTACACGCTGACTGTCTCTGCGGCAGAAGATACCGCAAACGCTCTGCGTGCCAGCGGCTACGAGGTGCTCGCATACACCGGTAAAACTGACCCGGATGAGCGGCTGGTTGCGGAGCAGGCGCTCAAGGAAAACCGGGTGAAGGCTCTTGTTGCAACGAGTGCCCTCGGTATGGGTTTTGATAAGCCCGATTTGGGTTTTGTCGTGCATCTGGGTGCGCCGTCGTCTGCGGTGAGTTACTACCAACAGATTGGTCGCGCCGGCCGCGGTGCCGTCAATGCGGATGTTCTGCTCCTGCCCGGTCGTGAAGACCGCGCCATTTGGGAGTATTTTGCGACCGCCTCCATGCCTGATAAGGAGCAAGCGTTGGCTGTTTTGGATGCCCTCGCCCAGTCCCCGGAGGGGTTGAGCATTACCGCGTTGGAGGCGCGCGTTCAGTTGCGCCGCTCCACCCTGGAGCTTCTGCTGAAGGTGCTGGACGTTGAGGGTGCGGCAGTGAAGGAAGGTAACTACTGGCGTCGTACCTCTTCGCCGTGGCAGTACGATAGCGCACGTTACGCAGCGGTGGCACAGGCGCGTGTGGTGGAGCAGAACGCCATGCTCGAGTATGAACGCACTAGTCAGTGTCGTATGCTTTTCCTGGCTCAGCAGCTTGATGATGCTTCCGCTGTCGCTTGCGGTCGTTGCGATGCGTGTGCGGGCCCTTGGTACCCGGTTGATGTTCCCGCTGAGGCGCAGCAGGCGGCACAGAGTAGCTTCAATACCGTGGGCGTGCCCCTGCAGCCGCGCCGCATGTGGCCGAGCGGGCTGGATCAGCTGATGGGTGCGGATGCGCCACGCGGTCGTTTGTCTAAGGATGAGCAGGCTGAACCCGGTTACGCTTTGGCGCGTTTGAGCGACATGGGGTACGGTACTCGTCTGCGTGAGCTTCTGGCGACGAATGAGCTGGGTGAACCGGTTGATTCTGAGGCTCCTGCCGAGCTGGGCCGCGCCTGCGTGAAGGTGCTTGCTGCGTGGGAGTGGGCGGAGGCGGGTCGTCCGATGGCGGTGTTGACGCTACCTTCGCCGGTGCGTCCCCGTTTGGCTCAGTCTCTGGGTAGGGGGCTTGCGTCGGTGGGTCGTCTGATGGATTTGGGCCAGGTGTCTCTGGTGGGGGAGCCGCGTTTCTTTGGCGGTAATAGCGCGTTCCGTTGTGCGGATGTGCTGCGCTCGTACCGGGTGCCTGCAGAAGTTCTGGACTATGTGCGTGAGCATCGGTGCCCTATTCTGCTGGTTTCTGATGTGGTGGATTCGCGGTGGGCGTTTACGGCTGTGGCGCGTGAGCTGCGGCTGGCGGGTGCTTCTGCGGTGTATCCTTTCTCTTTGGCTGCCACCCACTAGTCACCGCCCAGTAACGTTTATTTATTCCCCTGACGAGGTTGTATGTCATATTCGGAATATTCAAAATTGACGGTCACAGACGGCTCTTCCGCTGTGCTCAGCGATATTCCCGCTCGCCCCGAACACAGCGAGTGGATGGTGCGCGCCCTCGCCGAGGGTGCCGCCGCAGGTGAGCGTGGCGAGATCCCTATTGGTGCCGTGGTGGTGGACGAGCAGGGCGTGATTATTGGTTCGGCGGGCAATACTCGCGAGCGGGAGCATGACCCCAGCGCCCATGCGGAGGTGAACGCGATTCGTCAGGCGGCGGCGCATCGTGGTCAGTGGCGCCTGGACGGGTGCACGCTCGTGGTGACGGTTGAACCGTGCCTGATGTGTGCCGGCACGATTCTGGCGTCGCGCGTTTCGACGGTGGTTTTTGGCGCCTGGGAGGAGAAGACGGGAGCTGCCGGCAGCCGTTACGATGTGCTGCGTGACGGCAGGGTCGCTCCGGCTCCCGAGGTGTATGCGGGGGTGCGTGCTGATGAGTGCGCGCAGCTGATGGTGGACTTCTTTAGGGAGCGCCGCACCTGACCTCCTCTAAGCCTCACCCCTAAAATGGTTTGTATAACGCGAAAAGCCGCGCAGAGGCTGCGTGGCTTTTCACGTTATTTGTACGAAAAACCCCATTTCTTTGAAAAATACTTCAAGAATTTCAAAAATGACCCCTGTTTTTCAAGAAAAGCCCACTACATCACACACAACTGGGTCTACCATATATAGGCATTGGAGCCTCCGCCTGCCCGCGCCTGTCGTTTAACACCCCGCGCGGTGCCCGCGGAGGACTCCCAGAAACTCACCCGAACCGTCCATTCTCTGAGGGGATTTAACCGTGTTAAGCGTTGACAATATTTGGGCAAAAGGGCGCCACACTCCGCTTTTTGACCGCACCACCTTCTCAGTGGGCGAGGGTGAAGTCATTATTGTTCAGGCAGATAGCCAGCTGGAGCGTACCTCTCTTGCGTTGGCGCTGACTGGCCGCCTTCCCCTGTCCGGCGGCACGATTAGCTGGAGCAAGGGCGATGATGAGCCTCGCCGTATTTCGATGAAGCGTTTGCGTGCTCTCAGTAGCGTGGTGGATTCCCCCGACGTGACTGCTCCTGAGCAGCATATGCGCGTGCACGATTACGTGTCGGAGATGCTGTCTTATAACCTGCCGATTTTTGGTCGTTCTCGCGCGAGCCGCTGGCTGGCTGAACGCGGCCTGGAGGAGCTGGACGGGCTGTGGATGGATGAGATTAGTGGCGAGATGAACATTGAGCTGATGGCCGCTTTGGCGAAGCATAGCCCCTCTGACCTGCTGGTTTTTGATACTCCTTCCCGTCACCTGAACCACACGTACATGTGGCTTCCTCATCTGGAGGAGCTTGCCGCCGATGAGGACCACCCGCGCACGGTGGTGGCGGTTGTTCCGCATATTTCGGAGTCCTGGCATGGTGCGCGTGCTGTGGTCGGCCGTGCCCCTGAGGAGAACGCGCCGGATCCTGTTGAGGGCGAGGTTGAATCCTCCAATGATTCCCCCGAACATGGCGAAAACGCTGAGAAGGAGTAAGAATGACTGTTCTGCGTGTTGCACTCGTTGAGCTGAAACGCCTGACCAGCGGTGTTCTGCCGGTTTTGGTGCTGCTTGCGATGTCTTGCATTCCGCTGCTGTACGGTGCCCTGTACCTGTACGGTAACTGGGATGCTTACGGCCATGTGAATGGTATTGTGGGTGCCCTGGTGGTTGAGGATGAGGGCGCGACGGATTCTGAAGGTAAGCAGGTGAACACCGGTGCTGATGTGAAGAAGAACCTTCTGGATGCTGGCACGTTTGATTGGCGTCAGGTGCAGACTCGCGCTGAGGCTGTTGAAGGCGTGGAGAACGGCACCTATGACTTTGCGATGGTGATTCCGAAGGATTTCTCCCGTAATCTGCAGAGTGCCGGTTCGTTCAAGCCTGATGCTGACGGCAAGACGGGCACTATTGATCCGCGTGCGGCGGGTATTGAGGTCATTACGAATGATGCCAATAACTATGTGCTGACGAATATTGTCACGAAGGCGGGCACTTCGGTGCGTGATTCGGTGGCGGAGAAGGTCGGTAATTCTACGGCGAATTCGCTGTTGGCTAGCTTCACGACGATTCATTCGAAGATGGGTGAGGCTGCTGATGGTGCGTCGAAGG
>ERZ773066.1994-NODE-1994-length-10187-cov-4.080636_pt1 | contig 10187 bp, 7 predicted proteins | sample MGYA00580573_ERZ773066 | MGnify/ENA primary metagenome ERZ773066 (study PRJEB29015, sample SAMEA2738128) | human oral metagenome | biome: human oral; feature: human-associated habitat; material: saliva | place: China | collected 2203 ... | reverse complement strand
CGGTGGCGACGGCTTCGGCCTTTTCTGTGGGGGTGTGCTCGCTAGACAGGGTGGCACCGCCGGGCAGGGCCACCGGCGCTTCGCTGGCGCGGCGTGCAATCTGAACCGTCTCGTTAATCCAATCGGTGACGGTTGCGAACACCTCGGGGTTCAGCGAGTAGAGGCGACGCTGCCCCTCCACCGTCACGGAGACGACGTCTGCATCGCGGAGGACTTTAAGATGCTTTGAGATGGTCGGCTGGCTCATGCTCAGCTTTTCAACAACAGCACCCACCGTATGGGTTTGCTCGGCGAGGATACGCACGATTCGACGACGGGTAGGGTCCGCAATGACAGAAAAAACATCAGAATGCATATAGCGATTATGACATATAATAGGGGCACCTCAAGCTAAGAATGAGGGTGATGCGGAGAATCCCCTTAAATTTTTTATGCCCTGCCCCCCACAAGAACCTCTCGCACGTTCGTGTCGGCTCGTCTTCTCTAGAAATCTCGACCAGATCCACGGCGCATGCCCTTCTTATAGCCACCAAACGTTTCAGAGCATTAGAAATTGGGCATACACGGTTATCACGGCAATTTTCTGACGGAATATTCTAATAAAAGAATATAGCGTTTCCCGTGAATTTCAGGAGGTTTCAAGCCTCAATAACCCTCAAATTCCCAAAGGCGCAGAGGCAAGCCCGCAGAAGAACCATCGGCCCCGCGCGGAGGCTCCCGCATCGTGTGTCTCCGCTCCTGTCCATCGCCTCGGTTCTGAACGCCCGGCGCGATACACTAGGAAGGCACCATTTTGTGCTTTTCTCTATCCTCGCACCCGCATCACGCACCCCATCCACGAGCTCATGAAGGAGGCGCATGGGAAACATATTCCGTCACCCCCGGCGCCGTCCTCGACGCCCTTATCGCGGTCGCAACGGCTCGCAGAATCTTCTCAACCCCCGCTGGAGCTCCCTCAGCGGTATTCAGCATAAGTACCGCCCCGGCGAGCATCACGAGAGCTACCGCGAGCGCATCGAAGAATTTGAAGGCCTGAGCGTCCTCGCGAGCGTCCCGGGTCTCAAACTGGACAGGTTACCCGCGTTACGCGACCGTCACGAGCACTCCGGTACCCGCCGTCAGCCGAAGGGCCCTCTCGGGTTCAACCGGTACACTCTCGAACGCTTCCGCGATTTCATTGACGCAACCGTTCTATCCTCGCCCTCGCGTACCGCAATTGGCGCGTTCCTGCTGGTCATCATCTTCTTCACGCTTGCTCTGCTACTGCCCATCTCTTCCAACGATGGGCAGCCGGCCCCCTTCCACCATGCCTTCTTTACCGCTACCAGCGCGGTGACCGTTACGGGTCTAACCACCGTCTCCACAGCCCAGCAGTGGACAACCTTCGGGCAGGCCATGATTTTGGTGGCCTGCCAGGTGGGCGGTCTGGGTACTCTGACAATCACCTCTCTGCTGGCACTAGCCATCGGCCGCAAGATGGGCCTGCGCACCAAGCTCATCGCGCAGGAAGACCTGAACATCAGCCGTCTCGGCGAGGTCGGCGGCATCGTCAAGAGCGTTTCCTATGCTTCCTTCTCCATTGAGGCGATCATTGCGCTCGTGCTGATTCCGCGTTTCCTGACCCTGGGTGAAGACCCCTTCCAGGCCATCTGGCACAGTATTTTCTACTCTGTCTCGGCCTTCAACAATGCCGGGTTCACCCCACATTCCGACGGCATTGTGCCCTACGGCCACGACCTCTTTCTGCTCGTGCCCATCTGCATTGCCGTGTTCCTGGGGTCGCTCGGTTTCCCTGTTTTCATTGCGATTCAGCGCAATCCTTTCCGCCCCCGGCACTGGTCGCTCACGGCTAAGCTGACCGTCGTCACGACTCTGTTCTTTTTCGTCTTCGGCGCGTTCTTCTGGGGTCTTTTCGAATGGAATAACCCCGCCACCATCGGCGGTTACTCCCCCGGAGAGAAGGTTCTCAACGCGATATTCGCCTCCATCATGATGCGTTCGGGCGGCTTCAACCTGGTCGACATGAGCAGTATCGCCCCCGTCTCCACGCTCCTGACGGATATGCTCATGTTCATTGGCGGCGGCTCCGGCTCCACCGCGGGCGGCGTGAAGGTCACCACCATCGCGGTCATTGCCCTGTCGATTCTTGCCGAAGCGCGAGGTGACCAGAAGGTCGTAGCCTTCAATCGCACCATCCCCGAATCCTCTTTACGCATTGCCATCTCCGTGATCGTGATGGGTGCTACCGTGGTGGGTGTTGGCTCAGCGACAATTCTGATTATTAGCGGCGCGGACCTCAAGGAAGTAATCTTCGAGGTCATCTCTGCCTTCGCGACCTGCGGCCTCTCAGACGGCCTCTCCGCCAACCTGCCGCCGGCGGGCATCTACGTTCTCAGCGTGCTGATGCTCATCGGCCGTGTGGGTACAACAACCGCCGCTACCGGCCTGGCGCTACGTTCACGCCGCCGCCTCTACAAGTTCCCCGAAGAAAGGCCCACCATTGGCTAGTGCACATAACGATCCCGTCCTCGTGATTGGCCTGGGCCGCTTCGGTTCCGCGGTGGCCGCCCAGCTGCGCGTGCAGAACAAGGAGGTCCTCGCGATTGAGAAGGACCCCGAGCTGGTGCAGAAGTGGTCGGGCGTGCTGACCCACGTGGTCTCTGCAGACGCGACCGATATCGACACCCTGCACCAGTTGGGTGCAGATGATTTCGGGTCCGCCGTGGTGGGTGTGGGCACCTCGATTGAGGCGTCCGTTCTCATTACCGCAAACCTCGTGGACCTGGGCGTGGAACGCATCTGGGCGAAGGCTATCACCCCCGCGCACGGCAAGATTCTGGAGCGTATTGGCGCGCACCACGTGGTCTACCCGGAGGCGGACGCTGGCCGCCGCGCCGCGCACCTCGTCTCGGGTCGACTGCTGGACTACATTGAGTTTGATGACGACTTCGCGATTGCGAAGATGCGCCCGCCGAAGGAAACCCACGGCTTCACCCTCGCCGAGTCGGATATCCGCTCCAAGTACGGCGTGTCTGTGGTTGGTATTAAGTCCCCCGGTGAGGACTTCACCTACGCGGACGCGACTACCCGTATTCACTCGCGCGACATTCTGATTGTGTCCGGTCAGGTGGATTTGATTGAGCGTTTCGCGGCGCGCCCCTAAGTGCACTTTTCCTCGCTGCCTTGAGGAACCCGCGAATAGACATAGAAAAGCAAATAAGCATAGAAAAACAGCCTCTTCCCGTTCTGCCGGGAGGAGGCTGTTTTTCTGTAGTTTCACCTAGTCAGAGCGGCGCTACTGAGCGGCATTAGTCCCCGCTGGTTAGTCCGTAATGACTAGTCCTCGTCAGCGGTGTACAGCTGGCTCATTTCCGCCGAACGGGCTGCGCAGGCGCGCATCGCGTCCTCGGTCAGCTGGAAGAGGCCACCGTCCACGAAGGTGTTCAGCGCACGCTCGGTGGTGCCGTTCGGGCTGGTCACGGCGCGGCGCAGGGCGGGCGCATCCGGGTTGGTGTCGAGCAGGTAGCCCGCACCGGCAACGGTTGCGCTGGCAAGCTTGAGGGCGGTGTCTGCATCCAGGCCGAGTTCCGCGCCGGCGGTTGCCATCGCCTCCGCGAGCAGGAACGCGTAGGCCGGGCCGGAACCGGAGACGGCGGTGACTGCATCCATCTGGTCCTCGCGGACCTCAACGACCAGACCGACGGTGCCCAAGACCTCTTCGACGAGCTTCTTCTGCTCATCCTTCACGGTGTCGGTGGTGGAGATGGCGAGCACGCCCTTGCCCACGGAGGAGGGGGTGTTCGGCATGCAGCGAACAATGGGCTGACCTGCTGGAAGGCACTCGGCGAGGGTTTCGAGGGTCACGCCGGCAGCAACGGACACCACGACGGCGTTCGGTGCGAGGGCGGGTGCAATATCGCGGGCGAGCTCGACGATGCCGTAGGGCTTCACGCCGAGCAGCACGACGTCCGCATTGGCGGTTGCCTTGTGGTTGCCGTCAGCTTCGCCGCCGGTGGTGATGATTTCTACCTTGTCGCCGAGGCGCTGGGCGAGGGCGGCGCGAGATTCTTCGCTACGTACGGTGGCGCGGATGTGGGCGGGGTCGTGGCCTGCAGCGAGCAGACCTGCGGCGATGGAGCCGTTCATGGAGCCGGTGCCGAGAAAAGCAATAGTTGCGGTCATCGTTGATCCTTCCTAATGGGGTGCCTGCGCCCTGCGGGTGCGCGGTGTGCTGTGTGCGGCGGGCGTGTGGAGGCGTACCCTTCCAGCATAGCGGGTGCGGCTACGGGCATGTGACCTGGCTTGTGCTTCTTCCGGGTTTTCTGGGTGGCGGCTTCACTCTGTGTGCCTCATGTACCACCCCGCCATGCGCCGCGCCCCAATGTGCCGCCCCCCCCAACGCGCCGCGTCCCAATGCGCCGGGCTCAGCTTCCCACCCTGCGGCCTGCCCATAAGCCGCCAAAAGTGCAGGCGTAGAATGAAAGCAACTTCAACCGCGGCAGTTTGTGCCGGGCATGAAGCCTTCAACAACACACAGCACGCAACACACCCCTTTTTCTATGTCTTCTCATACTGGTTCTTCCTCGAATTCTTCCTCGAATAGCCCGCAGATTCCTGCGGGTTCCCGCTCTTTTTCGTTTCGCCTCCTGCTGGGGCTGACCCTTGCCGCGCTGGTCACGGGCGTGTTCAGCGGCCTGGGTGCGATTGCCCTGCATTATGTTCTGGATTTTATGCAGGAGCTAACTTTCGGTCAGGCTGAGGGACATCACCCGATGGTCACTGACGGCGCTGACCCGGCGCGTCGTGCCCTTGTGCTGGCGGCGCTGGGGCCGTTTGTGGCGCTGGTTTGGTATTACCTGCAGTCGGGCGGTCGGCGTGTGGTCGGCGTGAAGTCGCAGATTGCGGGTGCTACCGAGGAGGATCGTGCGCCGTCGCTGTGGCGGCAGATTTCGCATTCGGTGATTCAGATTGTTGCGGTGGGTGCGGGTTCCCCGGTGGGTAAGGAGGTCGCGCCTCGTGAGCTGGGTGCGCTGGCTGCGGGTCGGTGCGCGCGTTTTCTGGAGCGTGTGGGTGGCTCTCGCCCGGATGGTTCGCCGCTGCTGGGTGATCGTGAGCGTCGCCTGCTGGTGGCGGCGGGTGCGGCGTCCGGTTTGGCGGCGGTGTATCAGGTGCCGATTGGTGGCATGGTGTACCTTGTGGAGGCGATGGCTGCGGGCCTGAGCTTGTGGTCGCTGTATGTGGGTGCGGTGACGGTGTGGACGGCGACGGTCACGGCTAATCTGGTGATTGTCAATGAGCCGACGTACCCGGTGCCGCAGCTTCCGTTGGATGCGACGACGCTGACGGTGGCGGCGCTAACGGGTGTGGTGTTGGCTCCGTTGGCGTTGGGTTTTAGGGCGTTGTCGCAGCGTGCGGAGAAGATTAAGGCGAAGGATCGTTCTCTTTTGTGGCGTATTCCGGTGTCATTTGCGCTGGTCGCGGTGGTTTCGCTGTGGCTTCCGGAGATTCTGGGTAATGGTCGTCTGCTGACTCAGCGCACTTTTGATGTGTCGTTGGATGCGGCGGCGGGCGGTCTGACCGCGGCGGCGGCTGTGTACGTGTTGGCGTTGGCTGTTGCGAAGGCTGCGGTGGTGTTGTTGAGTCTGCGTTTCGGTTCTTATGGCGGTACGTTGACGCCGGGTTTGGCGTTGGGTGCGGCGGCTGCGTTTTGTGTGGCGGCGCTGGTGCTGTGGGCGTTCCCGGGTTTGGGCGGGGTGCCGGGTGGTGCGTCGATGGTGTTGTATGCGGCGGCGTTGACGGGTACGGCGGCGTTTTTGGGTGTGTCGATGAATGCGCCGTTGTCTGCGTTGACGTTGTTGATTGGTTTTACGGGTCAGGGTGCGAGTGCGTGGTTGCCGATGGCGGTTGCGGTAGGTACGGCGGTGCTGACCCGCTGGGCGTGGAGGCGGGCGTTTGGTGCTAAGAAGTAGATCCTGACAGGTGGCGTACGGCCCCGGATGCGTGTGTGTATCCGGGGCCGCTTTTTAGCGCATCGGCAAACTGCGCCTTATCTTTGCTTTGACGGCTTTGAAAGGAATAGCAGATAGATTCCGAAGATGAGCTTAATCGCCGCGTCGATATATGCGATTACTTCTAACGGAATGTTGGTAAAAATATATCCTGCAAACACGTTGATGGCACAGATAAGGCCCAGGTATATCATTGACTTTCCATGCACAAAATAGTATGGGAAGAAATGCAGCGCGGTTGCCATCAGTGCCCCTAGCCAAATCAGTCTCCAATTTTCAGTTGCAAAGAATGGGCCGCCCAGCAAAACCATTAAGACAAATAGTAAAATAACAGCATACGAGGATATTTTCTTTTGAAATTCGCTCGAAGGGCCATCGGATAGTCTATTCAGCACCTTCTTGTTCATGTTGATTGAGAAAAAGCTGACGACGTACCCAATGCTGAATACTTGCATGTTTATTATTTGTTTTCCTCCGGTCATGGTGGCTATCGCTATAACTGCCGCTACCACAATTAGCCACAGCCCGCACGCTCTCTTGTAGTTAAATTCTAACTTTTCATCTTTGTTATAGTTTAGAAAAGTCATCGATACCTCCAATAGCATCTCGTAAAGTAATTTCTCTTGTTACTTCACTAAATTTTAATATGAAAAAATTCTGCAATAAATCAATATAATCCAGTCATCCTGTCTATTAATTATATCCCCTGTGATTGTATCAAATGGCAATAGATAGTCCTTCAAAAAGCGAAATGGGTAGCCCCGGATGCGTGTGCATCCGGGGCTACCCACTTTTTTAGATCGAGGTTTTCGATAGGTTAGTGTCTTCACCCTGGGTCTTTAACCCGCAGTGAAGACACTAACCTACCGACGAAAAGGCTAAATCATAACCAATAACCGGCTCTCACCTACCTGGCGCAGCCGGAGATCCGGTAATAAGCTACGGATTTGTGCCATAGGTTAGTGTCTTTGGTCATAGTTAAAACTATGGCAGAAGATGCTAAACCATGGCACAAATTCTGCACGGGTTACAGATGCCCCCGATGGCAAGAAGCCACATGTGTTTCGAACAGCCACGTATGATGTGGCTGTTCGAAACACATGTGGCTTCTCAACATTTACCCTTGCGGAGGCGTAGGCTGGGATTCTTCTGGGGTATCAGAATTCGGAGCTTGAGTATCTTCATGCCCCAGTTTTTTCTTCAAATCACCATTCAATTTATCGTCTTTATACGAACCCCATAAAACTTCAGTTTTACCTTTCAAACTACGCCTCACATAATGCCCAGGGCAGAAGTAGCACCAGAATTTATGCCAAATCTTTTTATACCATACTTTGCCCACCCAAGGACAATGCACATAATCTGCCCACGTGTTAAAAACCGATGCATAGCGAAGACCTTCTCTTCGACACCACTCCTCCAAGCCCTGATCGACTTTACAGAATATATCAAAACTATTGTCCTCATCCTCCAATTTACGCATTTCACGAAAAATATCAGCCCTCTTTTTCCTAAGGAAATAGTTAGCTTCGAAAATTCCATTATATTGATTCGGGGCAACATGACGAAACATAGGGAACGAAGGAACGAATATAATTATTGAAAAAATAACAACAACCCATCTATTTTCCGTAAGGCTACCTGAAGTTACCACCATCAAGATTGGAAGCAAGGAAAATACAATTAGATAAATAAGCCACATGATACCAGAAGCTTTTGGTTTTACATAAGAATCTGCAGAAAGCTCAATTCCTCGATTTATATCCGGGTTATTAATTTCATATATTTTCGACTCTGGAAGTTCCATTACAAGTTTTTGTGCCTGAATATTAGAACATTCAGAAATTACCTTCCGCTCCCACACAGCTCTCTCAAGAGCAACTTTTCGGGACGCTTCAATTTCCTGATACTCTTTCGAATCAGCTAGTGCTCTCGTATCCGCAACACCTTCAAGCTCTTTAAATGTCTCTGACACTTCAAGCCAGGTCTTATAACGTGTTAGTTCCGGTGGAGTAGCCTGTTTCGACAACTCCATCTGCTTGTCAATCTTTCGACCACTCCACCATGCAACAATAATTGACCCCAAGAGACCAATTACAGAAGATACCCATGTTCCCCACGGCAAAGCATTAGAGTTCTGTGCAGCTTCAGAACCTTCAGCTAGCACCTGCACTAATAGTAGCTGGTTCACCATCGGTGATTATTCCTTTCCTGTGTCTTTGCTTCCCACTTATACAGAGAAAATTTCCCCCCTGTATCCATATAATAATTTTATCCAGCGAGAATTCACATATTTCAATATATCCAGCCATGTCATGAATTCTCGAAGTACATACGACCCCTCAAGGCCTAATGCATACTTTTTAAAAACAAAATCATTTAGTCAAAACTTGACCTATCCTCTTTACTAGGTTCTTTACTATCAATTTCAGACTTATAATCCATGTAGTATTCAACAGCTCTAATCATAATAAAATAAATATAGGCCAGGGCAATATAGTCTACCCTCCTTTTACTCAAATATGGATTAGATGGAGTTTTTTCTCCAAGCAATTTACTCAAACCATTGCCAACCCAAGGAATTGAACTACATTTTATCCAAATGCTCTGAATTTTCAGCCTAGCAGAAATCCGACAGTCCTGAATAACAAAATTAAATGATTCCCAAATTCCGAATCTAGGAATAAAAATATCCTCATCACTTAAACTGGATTCCAGGACTCCAAAATATTTATATATTAGAAGAACTTTTGAATTATACTTAAGCAACTGTCTGAAATTATATGCTACTATCTCGCGGAAAATAACACCTGAAAGGAATGACCCCAGAACAATGAAAGAAATTATGATATCGACCTCTCGCTGCAACGCAGATAAAAAAGAAGCGAGAATAACCGACGCGTAAAAAACATCACCGAATCGAAAAACAAGGAATCCAAGTTGTTTTACCGCAAAAGATCCAATCTTTGAGCGCACCCTAGTACTATCCACTGAGAGAATGGAAGGATAGAGCCATAGGCCCGAAAATACAAATGCCCACCCAATCAATTCAAATATAAATATTAAGATACTTAATAATCGGCCCATTTCCTGAAAACAAAAACCCAAAACGATAATAAACACAATATTTAATGCAATGGATATCCAGAAAGCTCTAACAACTGATTTTGACCAATATTTCTTCCCCGTGAATTTAAATTTAAAATCATCTGATCTAATGTTTCTTGAAAATAGATTACCATATTTTGTAATTCGATCTTCCGATGACCGAGGGGGTGAATCGATACCACTACTCTCAAGCTCCCTCTTTGCCAAATTATATTCACGTATATATTGGGATTTTTGGAAATTATTAATGTTTTCAAGTTTTTGAAGAGTGTAAACACTCCGAATCAATATATCTTTCTCATTATAAGTCAGCATCAGAGAAGTACCGAGAGTGAACCACGCAAAAAATAGCAGGCTCCATAAAGGCATATCGCCATACCGAGATAAATTAACATCAGAAGGTACCATCCTTCCCATCCATTCGACTTTTAGAGAATTGAGCCATTCTAGCGGAATTGAATCGCCTCTAAAGTATCCCGCCAAAAGACCATGCCAAAAATTAAGCACAAAAGCTGTAAAAATAATATATCCAACCCATTTTACAAATTTTCGGTATGCGGCGCGGCGCGCATCAGCCGCAACACCTTTATAGCCATCAGCAAATTTTCCGACACTTACATACAGACTCAAAAGAATACTAGATATGGAGAGAATAATACTAGAGCGCAAATCAAATAAATAATAAGGAAAATTAAAGAAAACCCTTGATATTTCAATGGAGGATTCATCCACTACCCCCGTTGATATATAAGAACCAATAATTAAGTATGCAGAAACAACAAGAAAAGAAATAGATACCATCCCAAAAGCAAGCATTGGATTATAGATGATATTTTTTCGAAATATATTTTTCCTCTTCTTTTCATGTTCATTTCCCCAATTCTCCTTGATTTCGGCAAATATCTTCTGAACTTCCACAGTGTCCTTCCTTTTAGGTTTATTTGTGGCTATACGGCCACGTTACACACCAGTGTTACGCGCCCAGGAGGGTCTTCGGGTTGACCGGAGTACCCGTACCCTCCGCCAGGTGCTCAATACGCTTCAAGATCAGGCCCTCACGCAGCGCCCACG
>ERZ773066.1988-NODE-1988-length-10203-cov-2.296413_pt1 | contig 10203 bp, 4 predicted proteins | sample MGYA00580573_ERZ773066 | MGnify/ENA primary metagenome ERZ773066 (study PRJEB29015, sample SAMEA2738128) | human oral metagenome | biome: human oral; feature: human-associated habitat; material: saliva | place: China | collected 2203 ... | reverse complement strand
CGACGGGGCGGCGGTTGTCCGGGTCCACCAGCGACAGGTCCACCACCTCGCAGCCCTGGTACAGGTCCGGGACCCCAGGCATGGTGAGCTGGATCAGTTTCTGCCCCAGGATGTTGGCGCGCACCGAGGGGAAGGTCAGTTCTGTGAACGCTTCCAGTGCGGCCCCCACCTCCGGGGTGGTGAGGCATGCGGTGGCGAATTCGATGACCGCCGACTCGTAGGCTTCGTCGGGGGCGGTCCAGCTGGTGTGGAGTTTCGATTCCCGCATGGCCTTGGTCAGGTATCGCGCGAGACGGTCGGCGGAGATCGCCTCGGCGCCCGCCGCCGTGCCGGGCAGCGTCCAGGTGGCTGCGAGGGTCTGCCACAAGAACAGCTCCGTGCCGCCGTCGAGCAGCGCAGGACGCAGCTCGGAGGTGGCGGCCCGCAGTTCGCCGATGCACTGCTCCCATTCGCGTGGATACTCGGTGAGGACCGCCAGTCGGGCGCGGACGTCCTCGCTGCGTTTCGTGTCGTGGGTGGACAGGGTTGTCATGCTGGTGGGCCAGTCGGCGTCCAGGGTGCGACAGAAGCCGTGGAAGTCGTCCTGGTTGATACCGATGATGTTCGGGTCGGAGCCGACCTCGTTGACGCCGATGAACCGGTTCCAGCGGTAGAAGGCCGTGTCCTCCTTCGATTTGGCCATCACTGGTCCGCACGTCTGGGCGAAACGGACCATGAACTCGGCCCGCAGGTCCGACGGGTTGTGGGCGCGGCCCGGCAGCTGGTTGAGAATTTTCGACGGCGCGGGCAGCGTCACCGCGCCACCCATGTCGGCCTCTCCGGTTTCGCCGAGGGCCAGCGCGACGACGAGGTCGAGGGCGTCCAGTTCGTCGATCGTGAGGTACTCTCTGGCCTTCGTTGCGGCTTCGACGATGATCTCCCGCTCCGATTCCGGGGGTACCCGGCCCGGTTCGACGTAAGCGCGGTAGCGGCTGAAGTGGTACAGCAGTTCGCGGATGGCGTGGTTGAGCTGGCGACGGGTGTGGTCGCGTAGCCGGATGTCGTCGTCGCAGATGGCCATTGCGATGTTGACCAGGCGGTTCAGCTCCGTGAACAACGACTCCTTGACGACGGTGCGTTTGGCGTTGAGCACGGTGGAGGCGAATCCCTCGCCGAACCCGGACATGCGTTCCCACAGGTCGGTGAGCCTCGGGACGCTACCGGGGACGTGGAACAGGCCCGCGACCCGCAGCAGGGAGTCGTAACCGGTGGTTCCCGCGCATTCGAAATCGGCGGGGAGGACCTCGTCGTATTCGAGGATCTTCTCCGCCACCACCCAGCAGCCGCCCGTGGCGTGTTGCAGGTCCGCGAGGTACTGGCGAGGATTGGCCAGGCCGTCGATGTGGTCGATGCGGAAACCGTCGATGAGCCCCTCGGCGTGGAGCTTGATCAGTGTGCGGTGGGTGGCCTCGAAGATGGCCGGGTCCTCGACTCGGATGGCGGCCAGGGTGTCGACGTCGAAGAAGCGGCGGTAGTTCAGCTCCTCGCTGCCGATCCGCCAGTAGGCCAGGCGGTACCACTGCCGCTCCAGGAGTTCCTCCAGGGGAAGGTCCTCGGTGCCCGGTCGGACGGGGAAGACGTGGTCGTGGTAAGTGACCACGGGCTGTTCCTCGCCGTTGATGGTGTCCGTGGTGAGGTTGATGTGTTCCAGCTCCCGACCGATCCTGTTGCCGAGCACCGGCATCAGGATGGTCTGGGAGTCAGTCATGTCGAGATCGAACCAGTTCGCGTACTCCGATTCGGGGCCGCGCCGCAGCACGTCCCACAGGGCGTGGTTGTGCCAGATCGGTGTGGGGACCGCCATGTGGTTGGGTACCACGTCGACGACGACGCCGATGCCCTGCTCGTGGGCTGCCTGCGACAACCGCCGGAAGGCCTCCTCCCCGCCGCACTCCTCGGAGATGCGGGAGTGATCCACGACGTCATAGCCGTGGGTGGAACCGGGGGAGGCCTGCAGGATCGGGGAGCAGAACAGGTGCGTGACGCCCAGCGCGTGCAGGTAGGGCATCCACGCTGCGGCGTCGTCGAAGGTGAAGCCGCCGTGCAGCTGCATCCGGTATGTCGAGTTCGGTACGGTCCTGTTGGTCTCCACCCCTTCACTCTACGCAAGGCCTGTGACACCTGCTGGTGTGTCGGGCTCTTCGGGTCCTGGACATGCGTTTGTGAGAGCTGTGTCCATGGAAGTGGTTGAGCGGACCGGCCAGAGAGACCGGTCCGCTCAACGGTTTTCGGCTCAGGCGGTTCGCCCGGGCGTAGGGGGTGGATCAGAAGTGACCATTGGAGACGTCGGGCGGAGGGGTTGTCGGGATTCCGTTGGTGTCATCGCAGCTGTCGCCGATGCCGTCGCCGTCGTAATCGGTTTGGCCGTAGTTGCGGAAGGTGGGGCAGTTGTCGGTCTCGTCGGGGACGCCGTCGCCGTCGATGCTGACATCGAGTTTGATGGTGGCCATGGAGGTGGCGCCGGTCGAGTCGGTTATCCGTAGCCCTACCAGGCCGGAATATGCTTCATGCCAGGTGTATTCAAAGGTCGGGGAGCTGGATGAGACCTCGAAATCACCGTCTCCGTTGAGGTCCCACTCGTAGCTGGTGATGGTGCCGTTCTTCGAGTAGGAGCCGCGGGCGTCCAGGGTGAGAGATTCTCCGATGGCGCGGTTGTAGGGGCCGTCGAGCCAGGCGAAGGGTTTGTTGCTGGCCTGCTCCACGGCAGCGGCGATCGCATCGGGGGCCGTCTGGGGGTTGTTGACCTTCACGATCTGCCCGCCGGTGCGTGTGGTGAGGTCGGCGAGTTCCGGGTTTTCGAGCCAGCCGTTGGTGTCGAACGCGTAGACCTCCACTGGATCCAGCTCGTAGGCCTTCTTCTCCACATCGGCCTTCGTGTAGCCGGTGCGTTGTTCGGGATCGACCGGAGGGGCGTCTGCGATCAGCATTGTTTTCTTCTGGGCTCCCGGTTGCCAGTCAAGTTTCGTGAATGCTTCCATCATGGCGGAGTACACTCCCTCCTCATTGTCCCCACCGGGGGTGGGTATGATTTCGTCAAGGGCGCTCTGGATGCTGGAAACGTCGGAGGTGAATTTCGATCGTACAACTGGCATATCGCCCCCATACCAGAACTGCAGGCCGGAAACCGGGAAGCCTGAATAGGTGACCAGTGCAAAACGCACGTTGCTGTTGTTTCGGGTGAAGGAATCCATGGCCTCTTTCACTTTTTGGCGGGTGTCCTGTGGCGTGGCGAGCATCTCGCCTGATGTGTCAAGAATGATGGCTACATCTACGGGGGCTTGTGAAACGCGCGCCTCGCGTGTGAAACTGGTCGGGTCTATGGTGTTGTTCAGTGCCTCACCCATCTTTTGATGCCCAATCTGGTTCGGGTGATACCACTCCATCGGGTCAGATGTGAAGGCGGCTTCGGTTTTTCCCGACTCTCCGAGGTGGCCTCTGGTTTCCCAGAACTCATTGATCCAGCGGTAATCATTCTTGAAGTCCGTGCTGGGGTTCGGTTCATGCCCCGCGAAATCGGAACGGATAGACGAAACGTAGTGCACCGTGTGACGACTGCCGTCATTGTTCGCATTCCACTCGCGAACCAGCTGCTCCTGAACAGCCGCAAGTTTATCCACGACATCACGAACCCTACTGGCCGTGGGGTAACTGTAGTATTCTTTGCACTTGCTCGTGGCCGAATCCCATTTGACGCATCGGGACAACAGAAAATCGGGATCGTCAATACTGAGGTGTGGGTACCCCATGAGGACAATCTGAGCATGCTTGTCCGGGAGGTGGGCTTCTAGCCGATTCAGAACACTCTCGGTGTTTGCCCGCAGTTGCCCGCTCTGAACGAACGCCTCAGCCGCTTCTATGCTCTTCTTGCAGTTCCACGGGTTCTGGGTGGCAATCACAAAACAGTCGATCGCGATATTTCCGAAGGAATTATTGTCATTGCCTCCTATGCTGAACATGACCAGATCGCTGTCGTCGGGAACTTTCCTTACTTGTTCTTCCTTGAGTGTTTCAGTCGTTGCTCCGGAGAAAGCCAGATTGTGAAAGACCGTTGCGGTGCCCCTGTCGCGCAAGGAATTGACGTAGTGATGAGCCTAATTGTTGTGACTCCGATAGCTCTTGACGGGTTTCATGTCATAGTAGTCTCCCGCGCCATTGCCAGCGGAGAATGAATCCCCGAGTAGGGTCACCACGGCAACTTTTCCGTCGTTGGCCGGCGGATCCGCGCTGACCGGATGTGCACTCATGAAGCTGACGCACAAAGCGAGTGCCATGGCGAGCAGTAAGCTCTTGTTTTTTGAGATTGCTTTCGGCATTATCTCCTCCGGATTTCTACAGTGCTATGCTGACGACGAAGTTTGTTTCAGGGTGCTGCTTGCAGCGTATAATATCCGTTGATACGTAAAGACTCATCCCTCCCTCGCTAGATCCTTTACCTGCTGTTCGAGTTGGTGAGGATTTGGATGATCTGTCTTCTGTCCAGCCGTTTTGTTCTGCGGTGGCCATGACTTTTTGCAGTGCATCTTCTGGGGGAATTGTTATGGTGAAACATCGGGTCATGGCGACAGGGGGTGGTTTGGGACCGTCATCCTTTGAATCCTCGGTGCCCAAGAACTTGATGCCTTCCCAGGTTGCTGAGTACATGGGGTCCTTGCGTATGAGGTCTCGCTGCCTGGCGCGTGCTGAGCAGCCGGTCAGGAGCAGGCAGGCGCACAGGATCAAGGTAGTGACCGTCGTTGTGGTTCGGTGGTGCATCATTGCCTTCCGGTGGGATGATGCTGACACTACCTGGGAGGACCCTCCGGGTGGAGGAGTTCGGGAAAAATTTCTCCAGAGGGTGAGGACGGGGTTTCGACTCGGGTCGTTCGTTCTTCGCGATCCTGTTGGGCCAGCTTTCGGGAAGGGGTGCGATCGGCTTTCAGCTCTGCGGCTGCTGGTCCTTCCACCAGGTCAGCAGCAGGTCGCGGGCCTCGTCTTCGGGGAGGGGGCCGTTGTCCATGCGGTGGTTCAGGAGAAACTTGTACGCCTTCCCGACCTCCGGGCCCGGCGTGATGCCCAGGATCTCCATGATCTGCGCTCCGTCGAGGTCCGGGCGGATGGCCTTGATCTCCTCCTGTGCGGCCAGCTCATCGATGCGCCACTCCAGTTCCTCGTAGTTGCGACGCAGCCGGGTGGCCTTGTTGCGGTTACGGGTGGTGCAATCGGCGCGGGTGAGGATGTGGAGGCGTTCCAGTTCGTCGCCGGCATCGCGCACGTAGCGGCGCACCGCCGAGTCGCTCCAGGAGGCCTCGCCGTAGCCGTGGAACCGCAGGTGCAGCTCCACGAGCCTCGCTACCGACTTCACCGTCGCCGTCGGGTACTTCAATGCCTTGAGACGTTTGGTCGCCAGCTTCGCGCCCACCACGTCGTGATGATGGAAGGTCACCTTCGAACCCTCGAACCGACGGGTGGCAGGCTTACCGATGTCGTGCAGCAGGGCAGCCAGACGATTGACGATATCGGGTTGGTGGCCGCGGGCCTTCTCCAAGTCGATGGCCTGCTCCAGCACGGTCAGCGAGTGCGCGTAGACGTCCTTGTGACGCATGTGCTCGTCGCGTTCCAGGCGCAGTGCAGGCAGCTCGGGCAGGAAATGCTCGGCCACCCCGGTGCGTACCAGGAGATCCAGGCCCTCGCGGGGAGAGTCGGTGAGCAATAGTCCCGTCAACTCGGCCTGTACGCGTTCCGCAGAGACGATGGTGATGCGCTCGGCCATCTCCTTCATCGCATCCTGGGCCTCCGGAGCCACACGGAATCCCAGCCTCGACGCGAACCGCGCGGCCCGCATCATGCGCAACGGATCGTCTCCGAAGGACACCTCCGCTGGGGCGGGAGTGCGCAGCACGCCGTCGGCGAGGTCACGCAACCCGCCCCACGGGTCGACGAACTCACCCGCCACGACGTCCACGGCCATGGCGTTGACGGTGAAGTCACGGCGGATGAGATCCTCCTCGATCCGCTCCCCGAAAGCGACCACCGGTTTGCGGGAGTCGGGTTCGTAGGCGTCGGCGCGGAAGGTGGTGACCTCGATCTGCCACTCCTTGTCGCCCTCCTTCTTCATGGCGCCAATGGTCCCGAAATCCCGACCGATGTCCCAGGTGGCGGGAGTGAAAGCACGGAGAATGGCGTGGGTCTCGTCGGGACGCGCCGAGGTGGTGAAGTCCAGGTCGTGGCCGAGCCCTCCCAGCATCGCATCGCGCACCGAACCACCGACAAGGTACAGTCGGTGCCCCGCCGCGTCGAAACGGGAACCGAGGTCGCCTATCACCTGTGAGATGCGGAGCAGCTCGGAGACGGTGTTGCGCTGGGCTTGGGTGAGGTCTGGCACAGGCGGAGAGTTTACGTGGAAGCTCCGGGGGTCGCCTGTATCTGGTGATCCGCTCGGCCCTCTTCTCGATGCGTGACGGGTCACTCTGTGGTATCGAAGCCCTTGTCACAGCGCAGTCAGGGGCATGTGTGGGATCGGATGGGTGAGCCAGGTTCGCTGTAGGGTAATGGTTGAAAGTTAGCCATGGCTCGCCGGAGATGTCGGCGTGCTGGCCGAGAAGCATGGAGAACCGCATGGATGGTATGAACATCGTTGCAGGCGACCTCGAGAGCCTGGCGCAGTCGTCTGCCTGCGTGGCCGAGGACATCGTCGCGAAGAAGGTGGAGGCGGCTTTCGGGGATGCATCCTCCGCGATGCCCGGGTCCGAATCATCGAAGCTGATCTCCGAGACGGGAGACAGCGTCGACAAGCGGATCAAGGACCTCTCTGACAGGTATACGGATTTCACCGAGAAGGTCAAGGCGAGTCTGTACGAGTACCAGCAGAACGAGGGAGACATCCAAGGAGCCATGGGGTCCGTGGGGAGTTCGTGTCCGAGCATGTCGGGAGCTGGAGGTGCAGCCGCGGGGGCAGCTGTTGGCGCGGCTGCCGGAAAGATCGCCAACAGAATGGGCGGAGCGGCAGCTGGCGTAGCCGCTGGTGTGGCGGCTGGTGCTGCTGATCACTCCTATGGGAGTGTCGTTGGCGGTTCTGGCGGGCATTCGTATGGGGATGTTGTTGCTGGTTCTGATGGGAATTCGTACGGAGGTGCTGCGGCGGGTGCAGCTGCTGGTGTTGCCGGGCACTCCTATGGGACTACGACGAATGGCTCCACCGATGGGTTCCTCGGGTATGGATCGCCCGGGAGCGGCGATCCTGGAGTCTCTGGCGAATCGGACATGTCTTTCAATCATTACGGCATCCCCGGGAATCGCGTTTCCGAGCCGCTTCTCGAATCCGGGCTTATCAGCGGCTCGGACGGCCCCGTCGTCGAACCGATTCCCACGAGCCCGGGAGACTACTCCATCGATCCGATCCCCAATGCCGATCCCTCCGGGCCGGTTATTGAGAACCTCAGCGCTACGAATGAAGGGACGGCCTGAACATGGCAATTACCTGGGGCGACATCCAGAACTGGAAACACGGAAACTTGAACACGGCCATGCAGGATCTTGCAACCCTGCGCAAGGGTTTGGCGGAAGGCAAGTCCGCTGCCTCGAAAGCCCAGGGGCAGATCCAGTCGACGGGAGCAGCTGCCAACGGAGCGAAGGCATCCTTGGGGAAGTTGGTCGACGAGCTTGGTGAACGCGTGGACGATGCCACCGAGCTGGGGTTGGCAACCTCTGAGGCTGCGGATGGTGTCTGGGACGTGGAGACCAAGGTGCACGAGTGCACATCGTTCGTGGCCCAGTACCCCTACCTGAGCATCGACGGCGACGGGGGCGTGCACTGGGACATGGATTTCGTCCCCAGTAGTCCGGGTCAATTTCTGAACACCATCTCGCCCGTGAACTTCTCCGAACTCGGGAAATCGACGAGTATCAGCGAAGGGTTGATCAACTCGCTCAACCCGACGGCAATTACTAATCCTGGGATGGCTGTGGGGAAAGCGTTGTTCGATGCCAGCCCTGCTGGCCTCGTCACGGACAACCTCGAACGGAAACAGAAGGCGGAGCAACTGAAAAAACTCATCGATGCGGCGGTCAACCGGGCCGCCGAGGTTGACGAAGCCTACGCCAAAAGACTGGTCGGTGTGCGCGACGGCACCTACGATCACTCAAAGCTGAAAGGAAAAGCGCCTCGGCTGAATCTGCCGGGACTGGGGAGCATGCCGATTCCTGGCCAGGAGGACAAGCCTTGGCCGCCTGAGGGCGTGGACAGTCCCACCGAGGTCAGCAACTGGTGGAACTCCCTGACCGAGGAGGAGCAGCGGGAGTTCATGGAGAAAAATCCCGGTGCCATCAGAAACCTCGACGGCATGCCTGGGTCGGTTCGCGATGAGTTGAACAGAAAAGCTCTTCCGGATGAACTTGAGCAGGCCGAGCAAGATATGAAAAATGCTCCCGCTGACAGTGAAGAAGCTAAGCAAGCCAAGCGCAGGTACGACGATCTGAAGAAGATCCAAGACATCATGAATCAGAAGGACCCCACGGGAAAGCCCTACCAGCTGCTGGGCCTCGACGCATCCGGCGATGGGGATGTCCGTGCGATCGTCGCGAGTGGGGACGTCGACACGGCTCAGAACGTCGGCACCGTGGTTCCTGGGATCAGCACCACTGCTCGCGACAGCATGGACGGACTGGTGGGCGAGGCCAACACGCTCCGCAACGCCTCCGGTACCGGTCACACCGCAACCGTGGCCTACCTTGGCTACGACGCACCACCCAGCGCCGAACCCTGGAAGGAGCAGAATGGCAGCCTCACCGACATCGCCAGTTCGGAGACCGCCAACAAAGCTGCACCCGATCTCAACAGGTTCAACGAGGGGATCCAGACCTGGCAGGAGACTCAGGGAAGGGACCCGCGGATCACCAACCATGGCCATTCCTACGGTTCTCTTGTGACGGGCACTGCTGCGCGTGACGCGAAGATCGGCCTCCTCGACGCAGTCGAGCTACACGGTTCTCCGGGCGGCGGGGTCAATGACGTGCACGAGTACAACGTCCCCGATGGTCAGGTGTACACCTCGGCCAACAAAGGTGACTTGGTATCCGGTCTCGGCCTTGACGGGTCTTTCGGTAAGGATCCGAACACGCTCGATGGTGCCAAGCACATCGCGTCCAACGGTGGCGGGCACAGCGACTACTGGAACAATCCGGAGTTCGCCGAGGACAACGCCCAGATCCTCAACGGCGAAGACCCGTCCGTCAATCGCGCCGACAACAAGGCAGAAGCCGCCACCAAGGGGCACTGACACCCCGCCGTCGGCGATGTGCTGCGTCGGGTGAACTGGCGCGAGGTGATCCGTGACAAGACCTGCGGTCGGGTCACGGATCCCTCGCATTCACAACAATAACAGCACACCCCCCTTTCGGAAATAGGTGAGAGTGGGTTACGCTCAACGCTCATGCCCGAGTCGTGTGAGAGGTGAGCATGGGCGCGAAGTCGACACAAGAGGGGGTCGCGGGGGAACGGTCGGGCCCAGAAGCCGGGCGGATGCAGGGTCACTGGCTCCTGGCGAAGCTGGGCAAACGCATCCTCAGGCCCGGCGGGCGTGCCCTCACCGCGAAACTGCTGGAACAGGCGAAACCCGCCGGCGACGACGACATCGTGGAACTCGGCCCCGGCGTCGGCGCCACCGCCGAGGTGCTGCTGCGCGCCAACCCGAGGTCCTACCGGGGCGTCGACCCCAACCCGGAGGGCCGCGACGCCGTCAAGAACATCCTGAAGAAACACCCCCGGGCCGACTACGTCGTTGCCGACGCCCGCGACACGGGACTCGACGACGCCTCGGCAGATCTCGTCGTCGGCGAGGCGATGCTCACCATCCAGGACGACGCGGGCAAAAACGTGATCGTCGCGGAGGCAGCGCGGTTGCTGCGTCCCGGGGGTCGCTACGCCATCCACGAAATGGCGTGGCTGCCCGACCACACCGACGAGGAACGCGAAACCGCCCGCCGGGAACTCTCCCGCGTCATCAAGGTCGGCGCCCGGCCCCTGACCCTGGAGGGCTGGACGGAACTGCTCGCTACCCACGGGCTCGAAGCCGAATGGCACGACCGCGCCCCCCTCCACCTCCTCGAACCCCGGCGCATCGTCTCCGACGAGGGCCTGTGGGGTGCGCTGCGGTTCTGGAACAACGCCCGACGCATCCCCGGCGCCCG
>ERZ773066.1981-NODE-1981-length-10239-cov-2.822565_pt1 | contig 10239 bp, 12 predicted proteins | sample MGYA00580573_ERZ773066 | MGnify/ENA primary metagenome ERZ773066 (study PRJEB29015, sample SAMEA2738128) | human oral metagenome | biome: human oral; feature: human-associated habitat; material: saliva | place: China | collected 2203 ... | reverse complement strand
ATAGGTTGTGCCGGCTGTTACGCGACCGGCCCCGACCGATCCTTTAAATTCAGCGCGGGTGCTATCAGCAGATATTCGACTCACCGTAAGCGGAGTTATCGTCGTATCTCCTGAAACGATTGATACCAGCTGAAGCTTGTCGCCTGTTTCCCATTTCCAAGGACTCTTAGGACCATCCGCCTCTTCTACTACCGCTTTCGTCATTATGGAGTCTTCCACAGTACCTGCTGTAACGGTAAGCGTTAGCATCTTTTCGGCAGGTTCTTCTTTTTGGCCCGGATAGTCAGGAAGTTCAGAAGAACAGGAAAACATGAACACTAATGTTGCCAAGCACAAAGCCGGCAAAAAGAATCTTTTTTTCATTCGTATATACATTAACAAGTCCAATTAATAAGCCTTAAATTCGTTATATGAATAATTGCACTCGCACTTTGATATCCGACTCATCTTACAAGTACAGCATCATCATTCATAAACTGCTTTATGATTCACTTATCGCTAACCAATAAAATAACTTTATCAGTTAATCCTGACCCGTGTACCAAGGATCATTAGGATCCTGACCAATATCCTTATTGTCGGTGTCACCACTGACACTGCCGGCTAACTTCATTTGTGCATCCAATCCGTATACCTGGCACACCGGTTGCACATAAGTCCGCTTACCATCGGCATTCATAAAATCTGCTGTCATTAATCTTTTTTTCATTCGTATTGTCTTTAAATTCTGTGTTATTCGTCCAAAGAACTTACAACTCTTTTTTTAGTGGGTGCAAAGGTAAATAAAATAAAAATAATTCGCCACACTAAACAAGCCGATTAACTATTTATTTAACGACTATTTAAACAACGCTTCGCATGCGAAGTCATCTTCACACGACCCTTGCGTGAGCTATAAGGCTAATATTTCTAAAGCACATTTCGCATCAAGAAGGTGCAATTTATATTATTCGGGAGGCATGCTTATCAACATTAAAACACAGCAGCCTGATTAAAGCGAATCATTTTAGTTTGTTTTAGGCGATTAACGTGCGTCGGGCAGGCATACCTTTATATAGTTGTATGCGGCCCAAAGAAAGCGCAGGTTTCATTAGCGCCATTTGAAGCAAATCCTTTCTATCGTGCTTTGAACCGTTATGATGATCCGCAGTTGCTATTCTCGACTCTTTAATCTTCGGTATCGCCTCAAAGCCTTGGTGGTAAAAACAAAAAAGGAAGTTGCCTTGCGTAGCTACTTTACTGCACGTCGATCCGGAGTCGTTCATTATTTCTCTTTTACGCTGTATTGACCAAAAATAAAAGCAAAACGTAGACAAAATACCCTGCAAATAATGGGGTTTTCGCTATCGTTTACAAAGACCCAAAAGGAAAAGATAAAAAATTCATGTTACGAATAAAAAACGTAAGCCATTGATATAAAAGAATTAATGGGAGTTTCCGACGCTACGGTACTCCCATTAACCAACACAAAAACTAAACTAGACTTAACTAAACACGTTATCTCACGACAACAATCGCTGCAAAAGTACAACTTCTTCGCTAAACTCCCAAATATATTTGATAGAAATATACCATGAAAAGAATAATTTTTTCGATTGAAGTGAAGAAATTCCCTTTTACGCTTTCGTTCCTTCGCTAAAAAGAGCGTAAAGACATAAAATGGCGGGACAAGGATATGGCGTAAGCGGAGTGAGGTCAGGGGCAGCGGGACTTGCTGGGTAACGAAAGGTGCGCGGAGAATTGAGTGTAAAAGAAGTAGAATGTCAGAGCCGCGCAGAAAGCGTCCGAACAAGGAGAAACCGACAGAAAAAGGGGAACAAGAAGCGTCCGAACAAGGAGAAACCGATAGAAAAAGCCGCACAAAAACACATGGGCAAGGAGCGGCAAAACGCAAAAAGGGCGCAAGAAGTATTGTGAACGAGAGGCGATCGAAGGTAAAAAAGGGCAGCGCGGCAGAGGCTGCGGCAATATAGAAAAAGCAGCAATGACCGAAGTCCATTGCTGCTTTTTATGTATTATATAATCGTTCGATAGCGCTACAAAAAGCGGCCTTACTTAGCCGCTTCAGTAGGTGGGAAAGGCTTGCTCAGCGGATTGTTGCGCGCTGCAGCAATATAATGGCGCACATAGGGATTTTCAAGAAAGGATTTAGGTACGCTCGTCAAAATGCGCTGGATCTGCTCCGTCACGATCGGCGTCGGATATTTGCTGCAAAGGATACGGAAGAAGCCGGGGCCAAGGACGTTATTCCAATTGTCGACGATAAAGTGAATTTCAAGGTTCTCTGAAGCCGCATTGAGGTTGTCGATCTTGCCTTTCCACTTCGCCTCAATCGTCTCCATCGTATGCCCTTGCTGCATTTCCCGAATCACGTTTTGCTGAATATCCCAAAGCGCATTCTCATACTTATCGCGCCGCTTAAAGAATCGGTAAAGACGACTATTGAGCGGTCCACCGGAAACGGTCTGACCTAAATTGTCTAATTGAACCGTAACGGTACTCGCCTCTATAACGAGCGGCATTACCTGCGTATTTCCCAAATACAACTGGGCCATACAGGTAGAATCTATCGCACCATAAAAATTGAAACGGCCGTGGACTACTTTGCAAGAATCCAGATCAGTTGAGGCGATGCCATCAGGAGATACCTTGAGATAAAGCATACGTCCATCATAGGCAGGCACCGTAGAGCTACCATTGATGTTATAAGATGAAGCGCACGAAGCGATCAGCACCATAAGAGTTATGTATGTCAATACCTTCATCATTTTCCGTTACTTCGCCTGACTATTGTTTGGCAAATATACGCTGAACACTATGAATACTTAATGTTTCGACTGTTACAAATTCTTGAAATAATATATTTTTGAGGTTTTGTGAACAATTTCTTCGCTTAAGCAGGCGTTTTTTATACTTCACGCGTTTTTTTTAGTTCTGACGGTAAGCGAAAAGCGGTATAAAGTTCAAAGACGACAGCTATGGCCAACGAGATTTTCCACTCATCGCCGCGAAAAGGCGGGAGGCCTTGCCAATGCATATACATTAAAACGCTCGTAGCCAGCAAGAAGACTGCGCCAAGCAACTGCTGGCGGTGCAAACGCCGCGCTGTGAAACTTTTGCTGGTAAAGGGAGTTAAAAATTGCGCGCCGGCGAAAAGAACAGCGCCCAAAGTGAATACGAGAAATGCATACATAAAATCAGCCATAAAAAGCGGCAGCAATACGCCAATGGGTAAGAGCAAGCCGCCTACAATCGTAGCCAGGCTAAGGAGGGTTGGAGATAACTTCATTGTTCCTTTTCGATTACATAAACATCCTCATTGTCAGTCTTCATAAATAAGTGGACGCGCGCCACTTTCTCTACCGCCGCCGGATCAGTATGCAGTTCGTAAAGCGTGCGTGCATCGGCGGCGTATTGTTGTTCATAGCGCCGAATATCTTCGCGCAGCGTTTCGTTGCGCTCATACAAGCGATAACGATACCAAAGACTATTGGGGTCTACAAAGCCAATCAAGATCAGAAAGGCAAGAATAGTCCACAAGTACTTATGACGCGTCAAAGACCGACCGAAAGCAGAAAAGTTGAGTTTCACTATACGTATTATTTATCACTTACGCGGCTATGCGCTGAAGAGGTTTATAAGTCATGCTGCTCAAGGCGGTGGCGAGCCATTTCTTCATACTTCGTTCCGGGGCGTCCATAGTTGGCATAAGGAAAAATGCTAATACCGCCGCGGGGCGTGAACAGGCCGCACACCTCAATATACTTTGGATCCATCAGGCGAATAAGGTCTTTCATAATCACGTTGACGCAGTCTTCGTGGAAGTCGCCGTGATTGCGAAAACTGAAGAGGTAAAGTTTCAAACTCTTACTCTCGACCATACGCTTATCGGGCATATAACTGATGCGCAATTCGGCAAAGTCGGGCTGGCCCGTAATCGGGCAGAGCGACGTAAACTCGGGACAATTAAAGCGCACCCAATAGTCGTTGTCGGGATGTTTGTTTTCAAACACCTCAAGCACCTCAGGCGCATAATCCATTTTATAATCCGTCTTACGCCCCAGCGCGTGTAAATTATCGAGTTCTCTATTCATTTGTTTATGATTTTTGTGCGGCATCCTTTAATGCCAAATATTCTTCTAAACCGCGGCGGCGCAATGTGCAGGCGGGGCAGTGACCGCAGCCATCGCCTTTGACGCCGTTATAGCAAGTGAGCGTTTCGTTTCTGACCAAATCGAGCACGCCGAGTTCGTCAGCCAGCGCCCAAGTAGCGGCTTTGTCGCGCCACATCAGCGGCGTATGGATCACAAACTGCTCGTCCATCGCCAAATTGAGCGTCACGTTCAGACTCTTCATAAACGAATCGCGACAATCAGGATAACCGGAAAAATCGGTCTGCGATACGCCCGTCACCAAATGCCTAATATCGTGCTCACGAGCATAGACGGCGGCAATGCTTAAAAAGAACAAATTGCGCCCCGGCACGAATGTGTTTGGAAAAGAACCTTCGGGCTGCTCCGCATCCATTTCGAGCGAAGCATCGGTCAGCGAATTGCGCCCCAACTGCCCGATCAGTGGCGCTTCAAGGCCCTGGAAATGCACACCGGCCTCGCGGGCAATGCGTTCAGCCAACTCAACTTCGTTTGCGTGCTTCTGCCCGTAGCGAAAAGAGAGGGCAAAAACTTCCTTAAATTGTCTTTTGGCCCAAAAGAGGCACGTAGTAGAATCCTGACCGCCGCTAAAGACGACCAAGGCGCGTTCATTATTTAATAGTTTCATCTTGTCTTGTTTTTAGGAGCTTGTCCAAGCGCGCGCTTTGGAAGGGCACGATAATCCGAACAAGGGCGATTACACCAAAAGGCACAAATCGCTACCACCGCATCGTGCTTCTGCCGATCTCGGAAGCAAAGGTAGCAAAAGCCCTTCGCCCGACAAAGTCTAAAAGGCTTTAAGAGGGGCAAAGACAAGACTTTTATAGCTGTCGGACACTCATTTGAACCAAGATAAACAACGATTCGCAAGCCCGACGAAGCGCTTGCTTTATTCCGTTTTGCTGGACAGCAGATACATTATATATATAACGACAAGCCTCCAAGCTTGGCCTCGCAAGTTCGTCGGCGCCCGGAAACCGGCCGATTATAATACGCTTCGCCATACTTCACTCGCGGCGCACAATAAAAGAGACTATTTCGGTATAATTAAAACAATGCCGCACCGGAAAAGCAGCCCATACCATTGTTTTTTAGTTCAATAATTCTAAAAATGAGCGCCGGTAACCACATTTACATATTATATGATGGGATGAAAATGCGCCAAAGCGTCCAAAAGAGATGTACTTTCACATCCTTCCATGCCCAAAACCATCGTCACCGTTGTAGGTATGTCCACCATTTCAGTATGATGATATGAATAATGTCTATGATGACCAAATAGCTAAAAAGGCGCTGTCGACCGATGCTGCTCGTGCGCGAAAAAGCGGCGTGGGATTAAAAGAGGCGAATCCGCTTTATTTTCAGCACATTATATCGACGCTTTCACCACGCTCTATCCCCCTTAAAATTTGCTTAGGTGAAAGTAAAAACTTTCTCCTATGATCGTAAAAATTCTCTCCTAAGACAAAAAAAATTGTCCTATAAGAAAGTTTTTCTTTTCTTAGGTAAAAGTTTTGAGACTCTTATAAGCCTTGAAATACAATCACTTACAAACCCCATCGAGACCCCATAAACGGCTTGATTATCTGCATCGGTTTTTGAGGCAGGCTTACTTGTACGGCGCAAAGCGTTATGCACCGTAAAGACAAGCTTACGATGACGCGCAAAAGAATAAGGACTCGGAATAACTTTCATACTAAAAAAATAAGATTTAAACTTGCAAAAGTGCTGTTTTCACAATATATTTGCGTCATAAAACACCTATAGCTGCGCATCTTTCCGCGAGCAAGCAGTAAAGCTCCCCTTATTTGCCGCCTGAAAACCCTTAAAAACAAGACGACAAAGCTTACCGATCAAGGAAGAAAAGGCGTGGAAACACGGCGTTTGACCGGAATCCTGCGGACTATATCATAAAACCACAAACCTTATGAAGAGAACGATACTTTTGTTAGCCGCTTTGGCGCTTGTCTGCTCACAAAAAATCTTTGGGCAAGTGAATTTCTTTGATGCCCACGTGAGCAAGTACGGAGAATTGGAGCAGGTCTTGGGGGAAAAATGGGACAAAATCGATTCATTAATCGTACATGGACCAATCAATGAAGCTGATTTTACAACGATGTGGAAATGCAGCTTTGAGGGGAAACTTACTGTGCTGAACCTGGAGCATGCGCAAGTAGAAAACAATAAGATACCTACGCGTGCACTTTATAAGGCTGATAGGCAGGTTATTGATGACCCGAGAGCGTATCAGGGCGTGGTTTACCTCCCACTCCGCCACATCATCCTTCCTGAGGGAATTCAGGAAATTGGAGACTTTGCTTTCTCAAGGATGAAATTAGAACAAATAAACCTCCCCAAAAGTTTGAGAAAGCTTGGTCGTTTCAGTTTTTCAAGCTGCCATTGGTTAAGTACCGACCCGTTGATTATCCCGGAAGGTGTAACGTCTATTCCATCACAATGCTTTGTAAATTGCCAATGCTTCAAGAAATTGATGCTACCCTCTACTATTAAGATAATTGAAGGATTTGCTTTCTACAACACAAGAGTGGAAGAAGTAAACTTTCCAGAGGGATTAGAGCTTATTAAAATTGCAGCTTTTGATGGGTGCGACTTGATGGAAGCCATATTGCCAAGTACTCTTAAAGAACTGTCTGATTTTACCTTTTCCATGTGCCCTAAATTACAAGAAATCAAAATTCCTGAAGGGATTACCAAGATCCCCTTTGCCTTTGCTTCTTGGTGTCGATCATTGGAAAAAGTGAATATCCCCAAGAGTGTTACAGTAATAGAGGATGATGCTTTCGGAAGCGATGTAAAACTCAAATCGATAGACTTGCCCGAGGGATTAAGACATATTGGGAAAGATGCTTTTTGGGAATGTGCAGTTGATTCCATTATATTTCCAGCTTCACTAGAATATTTAGGCGCAGGGAGTTGTGCAAATTGGGAAAATGTCAAAAAGATATATTCCCTCTCTCCTAACCCTCCTTGTTGTGCAGCTGATAAGGAAGGAAAGCATAAAACATTTCATGGTATCACTCCCAATGACATTCCCGTCTACGTTCCCATCGGCTCAGGAGAAAAATATCGTCAGGCTTTCGGCTGGAACTACTTCACGAACATCATTGAAACGGACAAGTTCCCAACCGGAATAATGTCGCCTAAGATGGGCAACAACGAGCCTTGTAAGGTGTATGGAAGAGATGGCAAACTTGTCATAGAGACGCCTCAAAAACTTTCTGCTCCCATTCATTATGTTGTGTATGCAATCAATGGTCAGGTGGTGACGCAAGGCACACTGGCCACATCGTATAGTTTGTCCACATTGGCTAAAGGCATTTATATTGTGCGCATTGGCAACACTATACACAAAGTACGCTTATAATATGACATACGATAATGATAGTTGCCTTGTAGACTAAAACTACAAGGCAATTATTATATGGTTTGCATCAAGTGTACAAGCATATCCACCCAACTGCACGCACAAAAAAATTGCCGGACATCTAACAAGTTTACGCGTCTATTTGTCAACTTGAAAAAATTACTTACTTCCGCATAACCTTAAAGCCAAATCTCTAAGTTTGCAGTATGAATTGCAACAAACAAAGAGGTTGGACTTAAGCCCTTACAGCAACTAATTCAGATAATAGCACAAAGAAAAGCAAAAAAAATCATCTCAAAATTTGGGAATAAAAGACTCCTTATTTAATTTTGTTATCAAAAGAGATCACTGCCTGATCATATATAACTAAAAACCCCTTTGCAACGAAACAACTTTCTACTATATGGATGGTTTTTGGCACATTCGCTGAAATCCACGATTCAGATAGCGCGCCCCCACTCCTATTATCCACTACCGGATTAAGCTGTACATGCTTACATCAACCTATCGATGGGCGGCAGCTTTAAAGTCAGTCTCTAACCTACCATTTTTAATATTTAAACTAACTAATTATGAAGAAGAAAACATTACTTTCAGCAGCGTTAGCACTCATTACCACCGCAGCAGTGGCACAGCCGGTTTACAACATGAAAGTAACAAAGAACAATGGGACGTCCATTGTCATTCCGGTCAAAGACGTAGCCGACGTTACGTTTAATACGGTCGAGAATCAAGAGATGACGTTCAAGTCGGGCGTAGGTAGCTTTGTACATCGCGACCAACAGTCGAACACGGCCGTTTATCTGCTTGAACTCTCTACCAACATCTTTGGCGACAATACCACGATGCCGATGTCAAAGCTCTACATAACGCTTCTCGGCAAAGCTGATACCGTGAACATCAAGCAGCTGAGCGCGCCTATAGGCACTTTCACCATAGGAGATCCGAACGAACCTGAGAGCAGCAAATTCTATCCGGGCATACGCAACGAAAACGGCGAGGCCGCCAATACTTTCTTAGGCACGCTGAACTCCGCCCAAGACCCAATGGACATCAAACTCATTAACGGCGGAACGCTGACCATTACGCCGATGGAAAACAGGAAATATACGCTCGAAGGCGACTTTACCTGCGTCGATGGCTCTACACTTAAAGCATCTTATAAAGGAATGCTCGTCATTGACAACAACTCCGGAGAAATAGCACCTGCCGATACGCTCCCGCTTCCGGAAAGCAAGCTCGCGGCTGATACAACCTTGGTTTTCGGCAATAAGAAATATGGTATGGCAACAGACTATGGCATTGGCCGCTTCGGCATTAAGAACAAATCTGAAGTTTACTTGCAATTGTACACCGATGATAGCTACGCGACCTGCCTTGACCTTTATCTGCTGATCGATAATGAGAAATATCCTGGCAAGAAGCAAATTCCGGCCGGCAAATATCCGGTATTGCCAAAAATCGACTGGGAAAATATCAGTGCCAATGAGTTGAGCGCAGAGCCGGCTTGGAGAGTGAAGACACCCGAGGGCTCTCGCGTAGATTTAGGATGCTGGCTGACGTGGGACTACGCGTACAAAGCACCAATCGTAGGAGGCGAAATTGAGGTACTGAACGGAAACATCAATTCGTCAGAACTGCACTTAAAGTTTAAACTTAAGGATGCAAAGGGCCACTCAATAATGGGTGAATGGAAAGGCAAGATTGAGTAACGCCGCTTGCTCTTCATACGCAAGGTAGCTAAGGTTCGTTTAAGCGAACTTTAGCTACCTTGTTTTGGTTGTAAGCACTCTTTCAATTAAATAGAGGTGCTCGGCTGCAAGAAGAGGCAGGTAAGATGCTTCAGCCGTAAACAAATATGACTTTTAGGCCTCACGCATTTAAAGAGCCACTTGCAGTTCGGCCGAATTGAGCGGCTGGCCTTAAATCGAAAGTTCTGCTGACAGTGTGTCCCAATAGAAATCGCCGCCAAACCACTTCGTGCAAGCCAACTCTTCGGTAAGCGGGTAAAAGCGTGCGGAACAGGGGCCGCAATCTACCCAGCCGCCACCGACAAGCGGTAGTTGGCCGTCCGTATGAGGTAGAACTTCAACCACTTGGTTGCGAAGAATTGTCCCATCGGGCAGGTGTAAACGACTTACGGCTATGCGTTTCATAAAATTAGACTGTGAAAATAAGAAGAGGCTTACTCAGACCATTCGCAGAAAGCGAAGATAATATATAATAGGTGGCACGCTCGGTCTACGGCCTCACATAACGCTGAGTTGGCCCATAGGCGGGCGATGGCGGCGAAGCTTCATCGAGCGAATGGAAAGTCGTATCGCTCACCGGTTCAGCAGATTGCGAAGGCGTTGTAGCCGGCGTCGACGCAGAGGCAAGCACACGCGCCAGACGTGGAGACAAAAGCATCATTTTCTGAATAATGCCGGGCGAAGAAGCCGGCTGCAAAATCACAAAGCCCTCGATCTGCTTTACGGCGCGCGAGGCAAGAGTGAGCGAAAGCAGTTGGCGGCCATCGCCAAGCACGGGCGTGCTGTAAGTAGCCACAGAATCGCCAACGTAGCGCACATAAAGTACGGCCAAGGCTGTATGCTCTCCTTCGCGCCCCACCCAGTGCGATTCGAAACTCCAAGTGAGTTGGTCGCCGGCATGAAAGGCCGTATCGGCCCTCGCGGGCTGGGGTTCGGGGCCCTGTGCTTTGGG
>ERZ773066.1978-NODE-1978-length-10247-cov-2.203395_pt1 | contig 10247 bp, 7 predicted proteins | sample MGYA00580573_ERZ773066 | MGnify/ENA primary metagenome ERZ773066 (study PRJEB29015, sample SAMEA2738128) | human oral metagenome | biome: human oral; feature: human-associated habitat; material: saliva | place: China | collected 2203 ... | reverse complement strand
CCTACGCAGAGCAACAACCTAATATAGGTCACTTCACAAAGCTATATAGGAATCAATCCAAAGCTATATAGCTTTCTTCGTCATCCTATTATAGCTCTACCCGCATGCTCATATAATTATTAGGTGTAGGGAGGACCTTACACAAGACGAAGTCGGCGCTTCATTGGTATACCCCAGGGGGTATAGAGCGGTACGTTCGAGACAACGCATATTGCGAAGTCGGTATTTTATTTATCTTTGCCTTTGATAAAAGATAACATCAAGCGCCCCGCGCTTTACAAACGTAAACATTAATAGAAATGAAGAAATCCCTTGCTCTTCTGGCACTTGCCAGCCTCGTCATCGGGACGACATCCTGCCGCAAGAAGGACGAACCTAAGCCCACTCCCGCCCCTGTAGTATCTACTGACCCCAACACGGCTGACGCTTCTGCAGATTTAGCTGCGATCCAAAGTTCTCAGGCCGTCTTCGCAGTACCTGCTGGATCCGTCATCTACATCCAGCTACCTAAGAGTGGTCTTAAAGTCCTGGGTGCTACAATGGATGCCACCGACAACACTAAATTCACTGTTGGCTCTCATGGGTTCATCGGTATCAATGGCAATGTACCCACCCTCTACATCAAGAGCGACAACGCTACTGAAATTGCCCTCACAAAGTCGTCCCCCCTGCTGAAGCGTCTCGTCCTCATCACAGATGCACGAAGCGCCTCAGCTAAAGCAACAAAAGTCGACCTCTCTGGTGCAACGGAATTGGAATCCCTCCTCGTTGCAGGCTATACGATCACAAGTCTCGACCTCACGAAGCAGACCAAGCTCAAGAATCTGGCAATCGGAGCCTGGAGCTGGGGAAGCAACTTCCCAGAATTAGCAAAGGTCTTTGGCTCCCCCAAGGAAAAAGGCAGTAGTATCAGCGAGGTAAAGCTCCCAGCGAACAACGTCATTGAATACTTTGCGCTACGCTCTGGAACTCTCGAGGATGGCAAGCTAGATGTAGATAACCTCCCCAAGCTGAAGAAGTTCTTCTGTCAGTCACCCTATTTCAAGAACTTCACCTTTGCAAAGAGCCAGGATCTTGAAATTCTCTTTGCCAATTCTCCTACAGCCAACATCTTCCTCAATGTTGACCTTGGCAACAAGCCTAAGCTTCAGGATATCACGCTCTATAATGCTACTTTATCCAAGCTCGCCGTAAGCAACGCAACAGCAGCAAATCTGCTGAAAGACTCAAGCGCTCCAGCTGAAGTCGTAGAGCTTGATAACATTGATCCAGCGCAGGCTGTATCTTACATCAAGCGTACAGCTGGTACGATCACAAAGAGCATCACGCTGAAGAACATGTCACTCACGGAAGCTCAGATCCTTGACCTCATCTCCGGCCTCGGTGCAACAAATGGCACCCTCAAGGTTAAGGCTGACCTGCTTACCACGACTGTCAAGGCAGCTCTCACGGCTAAGCACTGGACGGGTTCCCCTCTCTAAGCCATAGCCCACGAGGCTAACTCCATACCACTACGCCCCCACCTACGGATACTATCCGCCAGGTGGGGGCGTAGTGTTTCCCTTAGAAATGTCTTATCTTTGTTAGTAGTTATTCACAATTAGAGAATACAACTCTCATCATACATCCAACGGACACATGGAACAAGACACCTTCTTAGCCCAGGTACGTGCCAAGGCCCAAGGCTGGCTGACACCTGGATACGATGAACAGACGCGCGCCGAAGTGCAGCGCCTCCTCGATGCAGAAGATACGACAGAGCTCGTCGAAGCCTTCTACAAGGACTTAGAGTTCGGCACGGGTGGTCTGCGTGGGATTATGGGCGTAGGCTCCAACCGTATGAACCGCTACACCGTCGGGGCGGCTACGCAGGGCCTGGCAAACTACCTCAAGCAGGCTTTCGCTTCCCTCCCCGAGATCTCGGTAGCTATCGGCCACGACTGCCGTAATAATAGTGACGTCTTCGCACGTATCACCGCTGAGGTCTTCTCTGCTAACGGCATCAAGGTCTATCTCTTCGAGAGCCTTCGTCCTACGCCCGAGGTATCCTTTGCTATTCGTGAACTTGGCTGCCAGAGCGGCGTAATGATCACCGCCTCGCACAACCCTAAGGAATACAACGGCTACAAGGCTTATTGGTCTGACGGGGCACAGATGCTCGCTCCCCATGACCGCAACACGATCATCGAGGTCAATAAGATCACGCGTGCCGAAGATATCCGCTTCGAAGCTCGCCCCGAGCTCATCCACTTCCTCGGCGAAGAGTTCGACAAGCGCTTCATTGAGCGTGTCGCTTCACTCTCTGCTCCCCAGAAGGAGTCTATCGCACGCCACCACGACCTGAAGATCGTCTATACCCCTATCCACGGTACCGGCGTACGCATCATCCCCGAAGCGCTGCGTGCTATTGGCTTCACGAACATCATCAACGTCCCTGAGCAGGATGTCGTCAGCGGGAACTTCCCCACCGTCCACTCTCCCAACCCCGAGGAGCCCGCAGCCCTCGAGCTGGCTATCCGTCGTGCCGAGGAGACTGGTGCTGATATCGTCTTAGCGTCTGACCCTGACGCAGACCGTATCGGGGTAGCAGTACGCAACGAGGAGGGTAAGATCGTCCTCATCAACGGGAACGAGATTTGCTCCCTCTTGACCTACTACGCCATCGCCAATCGTCACGACGCTGGCCTCCTCCAGCCTACCGACTATGTAGTCAAGACCATTGTAACCACGGAGCTCATCCGTGCTATCGCCGAGAAGTCGAACGTCATACTCTTCGACTGCTACACGGGCTTTAAGTGGATCGCAGACGTCATCCGCAAGAACGAAGGCAAGCTGAACTACATCGGTGGTGGTGAAGAGAGCTACGGCTTCCTCCGAGAGGACTTCATCCGTGACAAGAGCTCAGTATCGGCCTGCTGCATGTTTGCCGAGCTCGCTGCATGGGCAGCCGACCGTGGTATGTCTATCTACCAGCTCCTCCAGCAGGTCTTCGTAGAGTATGGTCTCTACAAGGACCAGGGTGTCAGTGTAGTCCGCAAGGGTAAGAGCGGTGCCGAAGAGATCGAAGCTATGATGAAGAACTTCCGTGAGAATCCCCTCAAGACTCTCGCAGGAAGCCCCGTCGTTGAGGTCCTCGACTACGCCAAGCTCCAGGGCCTCTGGCTCGACAAGGGCGAGGTCTTCACGCTCGATATGCCTACGACCAGCAATGTACTCCAGTATAAGACAGCTGACGGGACGAAGGTATCTATCCGTCCCTCTGGCACGGAGCCCAAGATCAAGTTCTACATCGGTGTACGTGGGAAGGTGACTTCTAAGGAAGACCTCCCCGCTGCTGAAGCTGCCTGCCTCGAGAAGATCCAGGTCATCCGTCAGGAGCTCGGTATCTAACCCCTCTCCTCCTTCGATACACATCGCTACCTCCCGTGGGTAAACCATCCGCGGGAGGTAGCTTCATTTTATCATCCTCTATGCAAGTCTATCTCTGTCCCTCCCCTGAACTCTATCCGCTCTACCATCGTCCTAATAGTATCGTCATCATCGTGGACATCTTCCGAGCCTCGACCACGATGGTCGCAGCCTTTGCCCATGGAGCTAAGGGAATACTCCCTGTAGCTTCGACCGAAGAGGCTGAGGAGATAGGAAAGCGTCTGGGGGCACTCATCGCGGCCGAGCGCAATGTCGTACGCTGTGACTTCGCCCAGCTCGGCAATGATCCCGCAGAGTACACGACAGACTTGGTCAGCGGGCGTGAGATCGTCTTCACGACGACCAATGGTACGCGAGCCCTCACAATAGCTCGAGAGCATGGTGCAGAGGAGACCCTCGTCGGGGCACTCACTAACCTGCGTGCGACCATCGACTACTGCCAGCGCTCCGGCCGTGATGTCGTCGTACTCGCCGCAGGCTGGAAGGGACAGGCCTCTATGGAGGACATGCTCTATGCTGGCGCCTTCACCGTAGAAGCAGGAGCTACTGCAGGCGACGACACGACCCGCATGGTATGCGACCTATGGCAGGACCACGCAGCGACTCTCGATGCTCGTACAGAGTACATCAAGAGTAGTGACCACTATGTACGACTAGAGCAAGCAGGCTTCGCAGACTGTGTGACCTACTGCATGAGCCTAAGCCTCTTCGACCTCGTCCTACGACTGGAAGATGGCTGGCTTCGTACGCTGTAGTTGCATGCTCGAGTGAACATAGCCGGCAGCCAGAAAGTTATAAGAGCGAATAAGCTAACCCCCTCCTACCTTTCTGGCAAGGAGACAAAAACAATACAACAAGCAATGGCAACAGTCACTTTCAAAAAAGACCTCACCGTACACCTCTCTGGTGAAATGCCTGCCGTAGGCACTACCGCTCCTAACTTCGGGGCTACGAAGACGAACCTCAGCGAGATCCACCTCGAGGATCTGCGCGGTCAGCGTGTCGTACTCAATATCTTCCCCAGCGTTGACACGGGTGTCTGCGCTACCAGCGTACGTCGCTTCAATGCCGAAGCTTCTAAGCTCGACAACACCGTCGTCCTCTGTGTATCTAAGGACCTGCCTTTCGCTCAGTCACGCTTCTGCGGTGCTGAAGGCCTCGACAAGGTAGTACCCGTATCAGTCTTCCGCCACAACTGCTTCACGGAGCACTATGGCCTCGAGCAGCAGGATGGTCCTCTGGCTGGCCTCTTGGCGCGTGCCGTCGTCGTCATCGATGAGGCTGGCAAGATCCTCTACACCGAGCTCGTTCCCGAGATCACGCAGGAGCCCAACTACGAAGCTGCTCTCGCTGCACTGAAGTAGCTCAAGGGAACTTACTCCATATTAAAAAGAGAGCGTCGCATAGTCCACTGTGGTGGAGCTATGCGACGCTCTGCTTTTAGCCCGTACGTAGCACGAGATGCTACGAATTAGAAGGGGTAGCCAATGGCAATATTAAAGGCAAGTAGCTGCTTTGGCTCTTGGTAGGTGATGACCCAAGGACGCCCATTCTCCACCTGCGGGTCATAGAGCTTAGCCCCCACATCAAAGCGAAGGACGAAGTAGTCAAAGTCCCAGCGCAGCCCCAGCCCACTTGACAGGGCGATCTCCTTGTAGAAGCGGTTCCACTGGAAGTCTCCCTGCGGCTGATTCTGATAGGCACGTATCGTCCAGATATTCCCTGCGTCAGCGAAGAGGGCGAGCTGGAGAGGGCCAAGGATTTTCATACGGTACTCGGCATTCATCTCAAGCTTGATATCCCCGACCTGATCGAAGATGGATTGGCTTGCTGAGCGAGGCATACTACCAGGGCCGAGGCTACGTGCAGACCAGCCACGCAGGCTATTAGCGCCACCAGCGAAGTAGCGGAGATCAACAGGCACGTACTGACTATTGCCATAGGGATAAGCGACGGCCAGCCCCAGATGATAGGCAAAGGCATTCCCTTCGCTCAGCTTACGAAGCCCACTATAGTCAATCTCCCCCTTGACGAACTGCGCAAAGTTCGTCTCGAAGAAGCGATACGATCCATAGGCATCACGCTCTCTATTCAGCAGTGCCGATACCCCATAGAGCAGACTCCCCGATGACTGGACGAAGAGACGCAGGTTATGTACCCAAGGCGAAGTCGAGAGGCGGTAGTCATTGAGCGAGTTGTAGCGGAAGAGGTACGAAGCCCCGAGGACAAACTGATCTCGGTAGTTCAGGATCTGCGTGATGAGTGGCATCGAGCGGCGGAATTCCTCATTGATATAGCCAAAGTGAAGGAAGTCCAAGTCGATGACCTTCAGCTGATGGCGATAGGCGGGTGTGTAGTGGCTGTGCCAGCTATAGCCCCACTTGAAGGAGAAGATATCACGGCTGAACTCTGGACGGCGGTGATGGTCATAGCTTACCTGCAAGCTCGTCGAGGATAGGATCGTTGATGGCCCCTTCGAATGGAGGAAGGGGACGAGCAGACGAGGGAAGGTAAGTGAAGCCTCTGCCCCATAGTTCAAGTGGTCATTGCGGCGCTCACCGAGGCTCTCGTAGCCACCACGCAGCTGGAGGTGAAGCTGCTCCCCACCATGGAAGAGGTTGCTATTTTGGAAGTTCAGCGAAGAGCTCACCCCAAAGTTCCCCGAGGAGTTCGTCCCGACGATATCCCCACCGATACTCTTCGTCTGGGTGGAGGCAGCGGTAATGTCGCAGTCCAAGACAGCGGAGTCCGTAGCGAGCGTGTCGGGGTGGTACTGGATCGAGACGCTCTGCAAGGTTGGCAGTTCGCTCAGCGCAGTATAGGTAGATGAGGTATGCTGCATCGAGTAGAGTGCACCTGGACGGATCCAGATACGTCGAGCAAGCTCCGAAGGGCGGATATAGTGCTTCGGGTCAAGATCGAAGCTAATACCATCACGCGCCTGCTTCAGGGACTCTCCCGTCTCATATCGAGCGATCTGACGCATCCGCACGCGTCCGATGCGATAGGTCTTCTCGGGCGAGTGAACTACGCTACGCACCCATACATCGGAGGCTACCAGCGTATCGACCTCGAAGCGGACGCTATCACCAGAGAAAGTATAGTAGCCTCTATTACGAAGAATCTGAGTGATACGCTCCTGCTCGGCCTGCATATTCTGAGGAGAGAGGATAGCGCCTGAATGGAGATAGGAACGATAGCGCTCACCACGGAAGCGACGCTTCTCTATGAGTGTATCTTGGGGGTAAAGATGCTGGGCAATACTGCTATCTTGGATAGACTCCGAGAAGCGACCTACACGTAGACGGCGACCAGGTATGATGGTGTATGCCAGGCGAGCTCGCTTAGCCTTGGTCGTATCCACACGGAGAGTCGTCTGAGCCTTGAGGTAGCCCATATTGTACATCGCTGCGGTGAGGTTGGCTCGACCAAACTCAGCTTCTTCTGCGCTATAGAGCACAGGAGGATCCCCCCACTTACGCAGCTGACGATTGAGGAAGCTATTACTCTTCGGATTACTCAAGCTATAGAGCCCAAGTGTCCAGTCAAAGAGCCCCAAGAGCTTTGTATTGGGGCGTTGTGGAAGGAAGGACTCAAGGTCACCGAGCTGCTCCCGCTCTGTCTGGTCGAGAGAGTCCACTTGGATAGTGACCTTCGTAAGTAGGTAGCTCCCATCCCCGACGTACTTCGTCGTTGAGCAGGAGGCCAAGGTTAACCCCAGCGCAAGGGCCAAGGCATATCTATTCTTCTTCATTCGCTGTCCATAACTGCCAAGCCTTATCGGCCTGGAGGTGTAGCATCTCGAGACCATCCTTCGCTCGTGCTCCGCTCTGCAGGGCTCGACGGAGGAAGGTCGTCGGTGAGGGATTATAGATGAGATCATAGCAAAGGTGAGACTCCCCAAGAGCCTCGTAGGGTAAGGGGAGGCATTCTCCTTCGTGAAGACCTATGGGCGTAGCATTGATCCATAGAGGGGTCGCTTCCCCCTCTTCTCTTGTCAAGCTTTCGTAAGAGCGCTGTCCATTCTGGGGAGTACGGCTCACCTGCTCATAGCTGATACCGAGTTGCTCGAGCGCATAGAGTACGGCAGAGGCTGCACCTCCCGTACCGAAGACCCAGGCATAAGGTCGCTCCTCTCCAAGAAGAGGGAGCAGTGAGTGGTAGAAGCCCCAGACATCCGTATTATGTGCGGTGATATGGCGCTTTCCTGAAGGAGTATGCTCAATATGCAGTACGTTGGCGGCCTGCAGACGCTCCACTTCGGGAGAGCAAGCATCCACATAGTGAAGCACCTCTCGCTTATAAGGGAGCGTGACGTTCAGCCCTCGGAGCGAAGGATGAGTAGCCAATAGCTCGGGCAACTCCTCTATTCTCTGAAGCTCATAGCTCTCATACGAAGCATCTACCCCGAGGCGATCAAAGAGCTCCGAGAAATATCGAGGAGAGAAGGAGTGCCCCAAGGGACGACCTATGAGCCCATAGCTACAACGTGTCGGCATCTACTCTGCTGATATCTATTTCCCCTTAGCCTGGAGGATAGTAATAGGATTGTGGGCATCGACCGTAAGGAGCGTCTCATAGGAGATATGCCAGCCGACTCGCTCAATGGCCTCGCGGAAGAGCGCCAGTGTCTCCTCAGAGACCGAGTTGAAGACGAGCACGCCATCAGCTCCCATAAGCGCAGTGAGGCGCTCAACAAACTCAATGAGCTTTCCCCCATGCCCACCGATGAAGGCGGCTTCGGGGCGGGGAAGCGACTCAAGATCTTGGCTAAGGAAGTCTCCAATATGGTAGTCAATACCTGGAGCATGGAAGCGACGGCTATTGACCTCCATGAGCTCCTTCCCCTCGGGACGCACCTCGAAGGAGGTCACCAAGAGATGAGGGTAGCGGAGCTTGGCCTCGATAGACACCGAGCCTGTGCAGAAGCCTACATCCCAGAAGCTACGACGGCGCTCAAGCTCGAGCAGACTTAGGCTCACCAGACGCACCGGCATCTTCGTGATCATATTCACACGACCATTGAGGGGGAAGAAATCCAACTCTTGCAGGCCAATCGGGGCATCGTATGCCGTGGGCTGTGGATCTTCAATGATCAGGCAGTTGGGGTGACCGAACTCTCGTCCGACGACTTCATGTAGCGGGAGGCTATAGACTTCCTCACGGCTCCCTCCGAGTCGCACCCCGATATGCATCTGATAGCCTGTATAGCCATAGTCGATCATCCGCTGAGCGATGAGTGCTGGGGTATTCTTCTTATCCGTCAAGACTCCCACCTTTGCGGCACGCTCGATGAGAGCACGATCCAGCTCCAGCCAAGGACGTCCCGTCAGTGATACAACACGCATATCATGGTAGGGCAAGCGCAAGCTATGTGCGAGCATCTGCAGAGAGCTAAAGGAGGGGAAGGTCTGTGCGACCTGTCCAGGGAACTCGCGCATGAGCGTCGTAGTGAAGCCAAAGAAGAGCGGATCACCTGAAGCAAAGACCAACACGGGCTCGTCTAAGGCACGATACTCCTGATAGACCGCACTGAGGGGAACAATAATATCGATCCATACGGCACCTGCGGGAAGTATATCGGCGACGAGTTCGCGGTGGCGACGCCCCCCCGAGAAGACTAGATGCTGAGCGATGAGTTGCTGTACTTCGGGGGAGAAGAGGGGGCATTGCTCATCGTTCATTCCTACGACGGTGAAGCGAAGCCCTTGGGTTGTAAGATTCTTTTCGTCCAAGAGTAGTATCAAGCTTATCTATTATAGGTCGCAAAGGTACTAATAATAAGGTGGGCTTCTCCCCTATTCCTAAGTACCCTTCCGAGTGATGCTTTTTGAAGCAGTACTGGTCGATGATCGAACCAGTACTGGTCACCCTGAGCAACCAGTACTGCTCAGCGTTGCGACCAGTAGTAGTCAACTCAGTGACCAGTACTGGTCAATATTCCCCCTCTAAAATAGTGCTCTTCTCCTCAGAAGAAAAACTCCGACCACTTAGTGGTAGTCAGCTCTCCCTAATACAATATCATACCTCCATCTTGCAGTCTCAAGAAGAGAGGAAGGTTCATTTATGGATAAAATCTACCCCTGTATATGGCTTCATCGATACAAGGTAAAAAGCTGAAAGATAGGCGAATGACTTCCTTCATTATTTTATTAACTTAAATCACCTTAGCGACCTCGTCTATCCTATAGAAATAACCTATATTTACCCTCCAGAAAGCATTACACCAACCATAAAAACGCTGAAGAATGAAGAACGAAAGACCACTTTCTCGTCAGGCTCGGCTACGGAGTACACTCGTTGTCTCCCTACTCACCCTCTGCACTATGCCCCTTGCGGCAAATGCAGCCATAGAGCAAGAGCCGTCATCAAGCCCTGTCACACTAACCCAAGTAGCAAGCAAGGTACGTGGGCGCATCGTGGATGCTACTACAGGCGAGCCAATTGTCGGAGCAAGTATCCGTGTCAAAGGCAACAAACGCATTGGGAGTATCTCTGACAAGCACGGTGGATATGCCCTGTCCGCTTCACCTGGAGTAACGCTGGTCGTCTCCTGCATTGGGTATGAGACCTTAGAGATCCAGGCCGCAGAGAAGGACCAAGTCATCCAGCTAAAAGAGAACTCCAAAACCCTCGGTGAGCTCGTCGTCGTCGGCTATACGACACAGCGTAAGGAGAGCCTCACGGGGGCTATGATTAACCTTAAAGCCAGCAAACTCAAGGACATCACTACTCCCTCCGTTTCTAACCTACTCAATGGCAAGGCCCCTGGCGTATATGTCGCACCTGGGTCAGGACGCCCTGGCTCGAGCGCAGCC